>Ga0209012_1001311_pt1 | contig 26610 bp, 23 predicted proteins | sample RS3BMetagenome_FD_184735 | JGI IMG/M metagenome (GOLD analysis project Ga0209012, IMG submission 184735) | Ferric oxide microbial mat and aquatic microbial communities from Rainbow Spring, Yellowstone National Park, USA - RS3B (SPAdes) (version 3) ...
AACTGAACGACTACCGGCTAAAGCCGGTAGGTTCTATCAGTCGGCTGAAAGCCGACGTTTCAGGCTAAAGCCTGCTCAAAGACCGATGGCTAAAGCCATCTAAAGCTTCCGACTGAAACTCGACCGGTCTTTGTTACTCGTGGATATCGAATACGTCATCTCCATCCACCTGCTGGCCTTCTATATATCGGCGTATTGTCTCTTCATTCACCGCGCCCACTGTTGCACAAAAATACCCTCTTGCCCAAAGATGCTGTCCCCAGTACCTCTTTTGCAAATGCGAGAATTCTTCCTGTAGTAGCCTTGATGACCGTCCTTTCAGGTACTGCACGACCTTCGCCGGTGCGATTGTCGGCGGACAAGACACCAACAAATGGATGTGATCCTTTCCAACGTTGCCCTTGATAATCGTGATATCCCGCGCCATACAACACTGGCGAATCAGTTCCCTCGTCCTATGCGCTACTTCTCCTGTAAGTACGTGATACCGGTACTTCGTCACCCACACCATGTGATATTTGATATCGTATACTGAGTGTCCACCCGTTTGGTAATCCACCATTCGACCCACCTCTGTGTCCATCCTAACTGGTGAGCTCTACGGTGGTCAAAAAAACTTGCTAAAGCTGTCCGACTAAAGTCGGAGGATTTAGACCTGGCGCATGGAAAATAAACGTACAAACATGCAATTTAAGGCGTTCGACCTTGCTATGGAAGCGAACGCGACTAGTGACTTAGAAATAGCAAACGCTAAAATGTTGGAGGCAATCAAATTATACCCCACACTCCCAAATGCCCGTAGACGTATAGGGCAGCGTTTGTATGATTCAACGCTTAAGGCATTCTCTGACCAAGAAGGACTAGATTTTAGCGGACAGACGATAAGGCATTTTACTCGGCGGATGCCTAGTATTGTTGATAACGACCCACAAAAAGATTATTGGACTGAAGCAGAAAGATGGCTGCTTGAAGCGGTAAGGACGGACGACATTATCAACAATGGGTCGATATTTTATTATTTGGCAAACCTATATGCCATGCGGGGCCGTCTGCCGAAAGTAAGAGAATACTTGGCCCGTGCTACGGCAGAATATGTGGACTGCGTGGCAACGGAATATATGACCAAAGCTGTTTTTCTGTATGCCTGCGAATCCGAAAATGATTTTCAGGGATTGAACGAATGGCTAAAATGGGAATCGTTAGCTAAAACTGACATAGTGTTTGAATTAATACATGGATGGATAAAGAACTACAATGCAAGAGGCGCAATATTATGCCGTAAGAAGCCAACGCAATATAATGCTGAAGGTTCCGGGAAATTTTTTTACCTGAGATTACAGAAAATCGAAGAAGATAAATACAGCCTCACTTATAATAATGCTTCAAGAGACTCAACAGCCTTCAGCGTGTATTCTCCTTATCCAAACGATAAAGAATTACTGACTTTAGAAGAAACTGTGAAATTCATTAATTCTATATGCTGGGTAATAAGCGATACCAGTGACCCATTGGCTGAATATTACAGGTCGTCAGCTGGATTTAACACTGGCGGAGATATCATCTCATCCGTAAGTTGATGTTGTTGCTTTCGTGGTTTCATACTGCTGTAAAGAAATTGACGGTTGGCATTCCACTCGCCACATTCCCCCGATTTCTGGTATCATATCATTAGGCAAGGGGGCGCAACATGGAAGCCAAGTATCAAGGACGGCTAGAATTAACCTGGACCAACAAGCACAAACGCCTGCTCGCACAACCAGACGGCACCTACGAATGGGTAACCCCCGCCGACTACCGCGTAGCAGAAATACGACTACTACAACCCACCGAAACACACGGCGACAACCCAAACGACAACCTCCTGATACAAGGCGACTCCCTATATGCACTACAAAGCCTCAAAGACATGCCGCCATACCAAAACATATACGAGGGAAAAATCAAGCTCGCCTACATAGACCCACCATTTAACACACAACAAGCATTTGAACAATACGACGACGCCCTTGAACACTCCGTGTGGCTGACCATGATGCGTGACCGATTGCAAACTATCCACAGCCTGTTAAGGAGTGATGGATCTGTCTGGGTTCACTGCGATGATTCCGAACAGCATAGACTAAGGTGTGTGATGGATGAGGTATTCGGTCCAGAAAACTTTGTTGCAACAGTGATATGGGAGAAAACAGACAGCCCGCGAATGGACGCCTCATATTTTTCCGGGCGTCACGATTACATTTTGGTGTATCGCCGTTCACCAGATTTTGCTGTTATCCGTCTTCCCGCGACAGATGATGGTGCACATTATAGTCATGTAGATGCCGAAGATCGCCGCTATTATCGAAATCCTCTTCGAGCGCGTGGTCAAGGGGCTTCGCGCGAAGAACGCCCAAACCTCTACTACGCCATGATTGCTCCTGACGGCACTGAAGTATATCCGCGATTACCAAATGGTGGAGACGGCCGTTGGCGTTGGGGGCAGGAAAAGGTTGAACGAGATGCTCACCTTATTGATTGGGTGCGAGGTCGCCAGGGGTGGAATCCATATTATCGCATTTATGAGCCAGAGGAGCGCACCCGTCCACCGGAAACCATTTGGCTCCATACGGAGGTTGGGTCTACACGCAACAGCGCTGCAGAAATCAAAAATTTGTGTAATGGTCGTTCATTCTCCACTCCAAAACCCGAACATTTGATGCAGCGCATTATTCACATAGCCTCCAACCCCGGCGATATTGTCCTTGATTGCTTTGCTGGTTCCGGTACCACGGCAGCCGTTGCGCACAAAATGGGTCGCCGCTGGGTGGCTGTTGAATGGAGCCAGGATACAACAGAGCAATATATCATTCCCCGACTGCAGAAGGTGATTGCAGGAGAGGACGCCGGAGGTATCACCGAATCTGTTAGCTGGGAAGGTGGCGGCGGGTTTCAAGTCATGGCGGTTGCACCCTCCATGTTTACTGATGTAGGTGGCCGGATTGTCCTGGCGGACTGGGCCACAAACGGTCAACTATCACAAGCCGTCGCTGCACAATTGGGATTCGAATATCAAACAGACCTGCCCTTTTGCGGCAAGAAGGGTAACCAACGGCTGGCCGTAGTAGACGGTATGGTCAATAAGGATGTTGTCGCACTTGTGATTCAACAGCTGACGCCCGAAGAACGATTGATATTGTGCGGAACCGCCGTGAGTTCAGATGCTCGCACCGCCTTGCGAAAGTTGTGTCCGGGTTCCTCCATTCGCAAGATACCCAGTGCTCTGGTGTCCGGGTACAAATATCGCCCCCCTGCATATGAGTCCGATGCGATGGCTCCCGATACACCGTTATCAAAATCGGACAAGCCCAGCAAGGGGGAGGCGAACGACCATGCCTAACACACCCGAACTATTTATCGACCAAGAAGCGATTGAGGATATAACCGCCCGGTTTGAATTGCGACAACCGAACCGGGATGCGGTCGAGACCATTGCTGTGGCTCTGTCTCAGTATTATGGACCCCTGCAAGGCAATCCGCCTTATGAAGCCGTGGTCGTTTCGGCAACCGGTGTGGGAAAAACATATATCCTCGCCGCCACCATCGAATATTTGGCCCGTGTAGAAGGTGTGCGCAATTTTGCCGTCATCACGCCAGGTCGGACTATATTGGAAAAGACAATCGCCAACTTCACCCCAGGTCACCCCAAGAGCTTGTTGCGATCCATGGAGACCGCCCCCTTGGTTGTCACATCAGACAACTTTGACTCAGCGGCTATACGCGCCGCCATGGATAACCAGGAACAGGTTAAGTTATACATTTTCACCGTACAAAGTCTCACCCGTCCGGATACTCGCCTGGGCAGACGCACCCATGAATTCCGGGAAGGGCTTGGGGAAGCATTCTACGACCATTTGCAACAACAAGAGGATCTTATCATTTTCGCGGACGAACACCACTGCTATTATGGACCGGCGTTTTCGGCCACCATCCGCAACCTGGTGCCAAGGGCGCTAATTGGGTTAACGGCCACTCCACACCCAAGAACGGCAGATGAGCAAATCATCTTTCGCTACCCACTGGCTGCCGCTGTCGCTGCCAAACTGGTCAAGACACCCGTGATTGTAGGAAGACATGATGACCGGGATGACGTCCTGACCCAATTGGTCGATGGGGTGCGGCTGTTGAATATCAAGTGGCAGACGATTCTGCAATGGTGCGCGGTCCATGGCCAGGAACCCATCCATCCGGTCATGTTGGTTGTCGCGCAAACCATTGCAGACGCCGAGGAGTATGACCAGTTGCTTCGCTCTGTCTACTTCATGGACGGCCAATACGCTGATGCTGTGCTCACGGTTCACTCGAATTCCCCAGACGAAGCCTTGGAGCAGTTGGAACGCGTAGAGGCCCCTGACTCTCCTGTCCGTATCATTATATCGGTTGGCATGCTGAAAGAAGGTTGGGATGTCAAGAACGTGTACGTCCTGGCATCCATGCGGGCATCCGTGTCGGAAATCCTGACCGAACAGACGTTGGGGCGCGGCCTGCGGTTGCCTTTTGGTCAATACACCGAGATCGAGATATTGGACACCCTGGAAGTTTTGGCTCACGAACGATATGGCGATCTTTTGCAACGGGCTGGTGTGATGAATGAGCAACTGCGCGATTACCGCGTCCGCATGCTCCTGAGTGTGGATGATAAAGGGCAACCGAAAGTAACGACTGAGCGGACGGAGGTGCAAGCGTCCACTGAAATCCACGGGTCCGCGTTGGATGATGAGGATACCACTACCCCCTATGATGAAGATACGACCAATAAAACGTCTGGCGGTCAACCCGTTCAAGTGAATGAGAACGATGTTGAGCAGGGTATGGGCAACGAAAGCATAACGGTTGCTGACTTTGATGAGCGCATAAAAACACAGGAGCAACAGACACAGGAAACTCGCACCATGCATCCGAACGCTGGTGTGCCCGTGCTAAACATTCCGCAGGTGATCATGAAACCATCGCCGTCTTCCGTTTCACTGGCGGACATCACAGATTTGGAACCATTCCGGGCATTGGGTCGCCAATTGGTCACAGAACCAGACGAATCACTGCGCCGACAACGCGTTCGCGCCAAAATTACGACAGAGGCGTCCGGGCTTCGTCGAACCGAGATATTCACCGAGCCTGCGCAGGAACCAGTATATTCCCAGGCGGTGCTCTTGCCCTTGGAGGATATGGTGGCTGAACTCGTGGACGCAGTATTTCACAGTGAGACGGTGCCAGAGCGGGCTGTGGAAATTGAAGCGGCGAAACTCCTGGTGAACACCATGGTCACTGCCATGGAGCAAAGCGCCCACACCACATTGTCTGGTTACCTGGATACGATTAAGGTACGACTGGTGCGGCTGGTCAGTGATGCGATGACCCGATACGCGCAGCCCGCCAAATTCAATGAAGTCATAGGAGAAAAGCAGTTTGCCCCCCAACGCATGACCCGACCAGGTGTATCTCAGGATCGTTTCGGTGCATTCCACAAGGGACAAGCATACTCAGGTTGGCGAAAATCCATGTATGAACAGGCGTGGTTTGACAGTTCGACAGAGCGGGATATGGCCAATATTTTGGACGGGTCGGCGGACATTCAGTTCTGGGTTCGGCTGCATCGGGGCGATTTGGTCATACTGCGAAACAACCGCGATCAGTGGTACAACCCTGATTTTATCGCCGTTGATATAGATGGCGTACACTGGATAGTCGAAGTGAAACAAGACCGTGAGATGAACGCACCCGATGTTCAGGAAAAGAGAGAAGCCGCCCGACGATGGGCCAATCGCGTCAGCCTGGACCCGCAAGTTCATGCAACCTGGCGCTACCTTCTGGTATCAGAGCAGGTCGTACACGATGCACATGAAACGTGGCGCATAGTCAAAGCGCTCGCTGGCGAATGATCGGAGAGGAGGCTACGTGACGTGATGAACACAACATGGGAACGCGTCAAGAACTTAGAAGGTCATACGCTTTCCACCGTAACCGGACGTGGTCAGTTTGAGGTTATCAAAGTCAGCGATAGAAAATGCCAAATTCGCATCCAATCAAGCAAGAAGCAACGCAATGTGCATCGAATGGAATTTGATAAGGTAGCTGAGCTTGGGCCAGCAACATCCGCTAATCAGCATAATATCTCTGTTGATTAGCAACCCCTATTCTGTTTTTAGTGAAGTGTCTGCAATTGCACGAAGCAAGGTTATGGAAGACGAAAATGGAACAGATCATAGCTGATGGCCTTTTACGCGAGGGGATAGTACATGTGGTCGTTCACACCTTGCAAGTGAAGGGGGTTTTCTGAAAACGGGCATGCGCATCAAACGTAGCAGGAACTATGCTGTATACTGCTTATTTGCGCTGCGTCCGGGCGTTAAAAGCCTTTCGCACAAGTCTTTTGAGAGACGGCCAGAGATCCTCGGGAACCCATTGGAGCAACTTGACTCAAGTTGATTTTGCGTGGTATTGTAGAGGCGGTGAAAAAACATGCGAAAAATCCAGCAGGCCATTCAGTTTGACAAAGAAGTACTGGAAGCCATCCAACAGAAAGCAGACCAAGAGGGCCGCTCCGTGAGTGGCACTGTCAATTGGATTTGTCGCCAATACTTCGCGGTTCCAAAATATGTCCAAATGGATCGGGCAGAAAAGGAGAGATGACATCCATGACGGAAGCTCAATGCAAATTCTGCGGACGCCCATTGCGAAGCGCTGATAGCATTCGTCGTGGAGTCGGGCCTTCTTGCGCAAAACACTATCCTCCTGCTCATCTTGTCGAGCACGCATCCGAAAGCATTCGTAAACAAGCAGATGACATATACGCAACGGCACGGGCGGCCATACGCGAAATGCGCTCGGAGCCTAACCCATATTTAAGCCTGTATTTAGCACATCTTGCTATCGAAAAGATGTTGAAGTGTGTAATATGGAGCCGGGATAAGAGGTTTGAACATGGCCATGATTTGGTCACCCTTTTTCGAAGAGCTGTGACCGATGTGTCAGCGCCAGATTGGATTCGCGAGTTCGCACAAAAATTAAATGCTTTTCAGACAGCAGGAAAATACCCTGTAGAAATGGATATGATCATCAGTCGCACAGCTAGGGATTTTATAGAAAACGCTCTGCCTAAAATGGAGGAGGTGCTGGTATGGCTTTCAACCAAAGTGAGTTAGCAGAATGGGGAAAAGCCTATCTGGAGCGGCTTCATGAAATCATGCAGGTTGAATCGATCTGGCTGTTCGGCTCGCGCATCCGAGGCGATGCAACAGAAGAAAGCGACCTGGATGTTGCCGTGGTGTCTCGTGAATTCGATGGAGACTATTTAGAGGCTTATGGAAAAGCCAATGGAGTGTTTTGGCATTTTGACACCCCCTGTGACATCGAGGTTCATGGGCTTGGCGTTAAAGATTTTCAAAATGGCGGCCCTTTGGTGGAGGAAATTCAGCGTTACGGAATTCAAATCCATTAGTAAAAAGGGGGGGAACACGAAGGAATGGCAGGGCTGCAACCCGTAAAATGAAACAGCCAGAGCGTATTCGTCATGAACGGCATCCCCCGTCGACCTCCGACTCTTTGTGGTATACCTTAGAGGTGATTGTATGCATCCGTTCGAGTTTTTTTCCGCGCAAGGGGCTTATGTTGTGCGCGATGATAAACCGCTGCATGCCAGAGTGCAATTCGTGGTTCCTGATGTTCCCAGCGCGGCAGAGTGCGGGGCGGCGCTGGAACTCGCGGGGCGACTGGCGTTTGAATCCCTCTTTGTGCCGGAGGACCCGGCGTACTCTTGGTGCGGTAATGACGCGCGCCTTCTGGAGCGGCGCCGCGTTGTCATCGGTGAAGCGAAGGACTGGCTGCGCGAACAAGTGCCAGACAACGCGCGTGATTTTCTTAATCGCTTGGCAACCCTGGTCGCTGGGCAGGGGCTGTTGGGTGTGTGCAGGGTCAAGGATGACGCCCCTGTGTTCATGGTCGCGGGGGCGGATGCAACCGGATTGCTCGGAGCCGCGCGCGCACTTGCAGCGTCGAACCTGTCCGCTGATTCCGTTTCGCCAGATCGGATCCGCAATAACTGCCATGTCGTCGTTGTCGATGGGATCTCGGATCGTGGCGTTCGCCCTGCCGCCGAAGCGGCCATAGAGTCTGCGTCGCGATCCGCGTTGCCGGCGGGTGCGGGCGGATCTCTGCATCGCATCACCGAAATCCCCGGGTTATATGAGAGGACGGAGGATGGGTGCGATCGGATGCTCACGGGCCGCCTTCATCTTCGCTCGGGAGGGCGCGCGATGTTCCACGCCGCGATGCGGATTCTCGCGCCTCTCTGTCAGAACGGGGGCGCCATCCGGTTGCCGCTGACGCATGTCGCGGGCGTCGATGAAGCTTCTGCAGGGTTTGCGGTTCATCCCGGCGTGGAGGACAGTGCGCATACGCTGCGTCTCAATCTGCAGGAGAGCGGATTGACGGTGTCACTCCCTGCGGCCTTAACGGCGGGCGTCAGGAACGCGTGGTCGGAACTGTTTGCCCCGCTTCCTGTGCGCGCGCAGGTTCCGTGGCGTGATCGCATCGATGATCTGAGCGGTGTTCCTGCAGACAGGGCCCTGCGTGCGTGGGCATCGTATCTACTCGCGGAATCTCACGGAACTCCTGGATTCCCTGGGTCTCCTGGATTTCACGGGTCTCCTGAGACCCGTGACGCGTCCATATTGACGGATGACCCTGATCTCACCTGGGAGTGGCAAGATCCTGGGGAGGCCGCGGAGATTCTTGCATTGCTGGACAAAGCCCTTTTCGCGTTCGCAAACCGGGGTCTAAACGTTGACGGCGAGAGTTCTGGCGGCGAGGAACGCGAGGCAGTTGGCCCGAGCCAGGCGCCGCACAGTCTTGAGATCTTCACCACTGTGTCGGAAGCGACGCGAATGGGGATCCGGCAGGCGGCCGAAAAACGGTCGGACATGCTGGGGCTTGACGTGGCGGTGACAATTCGCAGCGCGCACAAGTCCGGGCTTCACTGGTTGATGCAAGATGTTTTGCCAGAGATCCGCGCATGCGCAGGGGTCGTCGCGATGCGAATCTCCGCGCGCAGGTTCGCAGACACCCACCCTGGGGTGCGAAGTGACGCCGGCGGCGCTTTGGACAGACCACTGCGCTATTTGCAGGAGATGTATCCGGCCGATGCGCTGTTGTCTCGCGAACTTGGGATTGGGGTAGAGCGCGTCTTGCTCGAACTGCGCGACTGCGGCCCCATGTTCCGGGTGGAGGGGCTGGACGGCGCCGGCGTCGCGATGGAAACATGGAGCTTGGAAGGGTGGAGCGAACAACGCGCCTATTTGCCCTGCTGTCCGGGATCCGGCCAAGTTTGCGTATCCATGGCCGGAATCCGCGCCGCGCAGGGGAATTCGGTCATCGCACAGTATCCGGTAATGACGGATGCCGAGCGTATGTGGAAGTGGTATGGCGAAGTCGTGCTTCCTTCTCTGAAGGAAGCATTGGCGGCAGGAACGGGCGGGCATAAATTCCAAAGACTTGAAATTCACGTCTGGGAAGACTGTGTGGATACGCCGATTGTAGGGTTGGAGACGTCGTCGGTGGGGGAGGCGTTGGCGGAGGATCTCTATTTCAATACTCTGGACGCCATGCGTCGGTTCGGCAAGGAGACTGGCGATTCTTCGTGGGCCAGTCCGGGTGCGGTCGTTCCTTTCGTGCATGAGCGAGCGGGAAGTGGGCCGGCGGCTGTGGTGAGTGTGCAGGCCATGCGGCAAACTGGCGAGGTTATGGTCGCAAAGGATGGCATGCCTTCGCGGCTGTCTGTTTCGTGGCCCGCGGATCGAATGGTTCTTCACGCTCGTGAAGCCGTGTTCTCCAACGGCGAGTGGCAGGTGCGACTCGGAGGCGCGGGCTGGTCGCGGGCGGAATTGGCGACGCTGGAACGCTGGGTTGCCACGCCTCTTGCGGATGCGGAGAGACCAGAGACGCGGGAGAAGGACTTCGCGAACGAGGTGCTGTATCCGGAGGATGTGGAGTCGATCATGAGTCAGACGCCGGATACAGTCGTCCTCGAACAATCCTATGACGGGATTCCTATCTGGCTGGGCGAGTGCTATGAGACTCTGCCTGGTTACACGACGAGCAGGGTGAAGCAGGCATTGTGGAAGCCGACTCTGTTTATCAATGCAAGGCACCACGCCAATGAGGTGTCGAGCACCAACTCCGCCCTGTTGTTGATGCGCGAATTTCTCTCCGGCGCCCGAACGCTTGAGCGAGTCAACGTCGTGTTGATTCCGCTCCAAAATGTCGACGGCGCACGCACACACGCCGCGCTTTGCGAAGAGCACCCGACGTGGATGCATCACGCTGCGCGCTATAACGCGTGCGGGGATGAGTTTGCGCGCGACTATTTCAATCCCGCGTCGCCGTACGGGGAGAGTCGCACGTACGGCCGGGTATGGGAGCGTTGGCGACCGGATGTGTTCCTCGATGATCATGGCATTCCCTCACACGAGTGGGTCCAGCCGTTTGCCGGGTATGGGAGCCCGCCCACTTTTCCGGTCTCCTACTGGATACCGCAGGCGCGGATGTATACGATCTGGCGGCGAGTGACCGGTCGAGACGCTGGGGGTCAGGCTTATCAGCGGCGCCTGGAAGAGCATGTGGCGTCGTATATACAGGGGCACGAAGCTGTGAGCGCGGCGAACGCGCGACTGCTGAAGAGATATGAACGGTGGGGCCATCAATTTGATCCCGTCTACTTCCCGCTGACATTGACGCATGGAACCCTCACATTTGTCCATGAAGCGAACGCGAATCCGGAATCGCGCAACCCGATTATTCGCTATCCGCAGTCGGTGACAGCTGAACTGGTGACAGAGACGGACGACGAGACGGTGGTGGGTGCACACCTGGAGGAGCGGGTGGAGGCGCACCGCGTCGTACATCGGGCGTTACTCGACTGGCTCACAGCTACGCCACAGCCGTTGCGGCTGGCGCGCGCGATCGCTGAGGACGGGAAGACGACGCTCAGGATCGAGCGACCGCGACCGCTGGCTGGCGCGCGTTGAGGCTGAAAGAGGGAAAGCTCGGGAGTCTTGATTTTTTGGGCTTTCAAGCGTAAGCTGATAAGTAATGAATTGGGGTTGGCCAGATTTTCAAGCTGGGCGCGTGGGTTTGCGGGTTCAATTTCTGCATCTGCTCCAAGGATATAACAAAATAACCAGAAAGAAGACCGCTACTAGTATATACTAATGAGCGGTCTTCTTGTAATCCAGTCATTATGACACGCAGGCGGGGGTGGAGAAAATGCGATTTAACATCCATTTGTTGAACGGCAAGGAGACAATAGTTAATTTACCGATGTTTGACTCAGTACAGGCTCTTGTGTTGGAAGTAAGCAAGTTACAGTCCGGTAATTTTCTGATACTGGGAGATAATATTGCGGTGGCAAAGGATTCAATAACGATGATAGAGAAGATCGAGAAATTGGATTAGGCAGGCAATTCAAGCAACCTAGGCGCCGATTACATCACATGTGTTCGCATGTATGCTATAATATTCATGTGTACACAAAGGGGCTGACTTAGATGAAAAACGTCACCATGACGGTACGTATTCCCGCTGAAATCAAAGATCGCCTGGAGGCATTATCGGAGGCCACTGATCGATCAAAGGCCTACTTGGCTGCTCAGGCCATAGAGGAGTTTATCGAAGTCCAGGAGTGGCAAATAAAAGCCATTCAAGAAGGTGTACAAGCGGCGAATCGTGGTGAATTTGAATCAGGCGAGAAGGTGAATGCGACATTTAAAAAATGGGGCGCGCATGTTGATCATTAAATGGCTGACATTGGCCGCTCAAGACTTCGAGGAAGCCATGCAATACATCCATCAGGTGAATCCGGAGGCGGCGGAACGCGTTGCCCAAAGAATATGGGAACTCACCCAAAACCTCGCCCGCCATCCTGGCCAAGGGAGGCCTGGGCGAGTGAATGGTACTCGGGAATTAGTGATATCGGAAACGCCCTATATTGTTCCATACAGAGTCGTGGACAATCGCGTTGAGATTCTTCGTGTACTTCATACCTCTCGACAATGGCCCCGGCGATTGTAAATTGTTCAATCTCCGATCTCGTCGTGGTCCGCCTGCGCTTGAATTGCTGTCTGGCGGTCAGCGTTCGCGTTTCGCGCATGTCCACGGTTTGGCTGGTTGTAGATGGGGTTTTCATGCAAATGTATCTTATGGTCAAGAGTTTGTAATTGTATTGACAGATGAATAAAAACGAGATATAACTCATATATGAAATTGCAATATTTTAAATTCTACTTATTTACAAATATAATACATTAAAAAATAAAATGGTAACACGAACGGGAACGAGGGGACGGGGGAACGTAAGCTGCGGATCTACGGACGGAGTCTGAAAACTGAGACTGCCGGATTGTCATGATAATAAGGGTAATCGGTTTCCAATGAGAATAATCGGTAGGAAGGGGCTGAAAAACGTGGATTCTGAAATCATTATAACGAACTAAATCACCTCGCTCGAAGGGAGAGAGAGTACCTGCGCTGTTCTCAGATACTATACGACTACGATAATGATGCGACATCTAATTATTTAATTAAAAATTATATTTATCGCGTTTCGAGAACTTCATGCAATTCACATCGATTTACGCTGTTTTGGCCCACGCTGTTTTTTTTATAACGCGGGTATAGTTTTCTGGAAAAATATAGCCATTGGAGCTCGTGTTTGCGATACAGGAAACGAGTTGTTTATTTGGCATGGTTTTATAGTATACAGCGAACGGAGCGGCGCCATCAAGACACGCACGGCCCTGGATGATGCGAGAATAAGCGGGATGAGAATCCGGGCGTCGGCAGGCCGTGCTGGAATCAACCGAAAAGGGGGTGGTAGTCCGTGTGATGGACAAGCGGCGCAAACACGATTAAAACTATAGCTTCAGGGGGGCGTGCATTGAATGAAAAACAGGTTTTCACTAGGTCGCAGCATCATCGCGAAAATGGTTTTGCTCATGGGAGTTTTACTGGTTGCGATTGTGTCTATGATATCGATCAACATTGCACTCGCCAACAATCTAAATGGCGAACTTGCTTCCATCAAGTCTCATGATTTAAAGTTCAACAGCGCGGCTAATATGGCGTATATCGGGTTTATGAAGATGGATGATCAAGCAAACATGTGGTTAGGTTTACGCAATTATGGAAATGGAACGCTTTCAAATTCTACGTTCAATCAAATTCTTCAGGGCGAAAGTCAAATGAATTCCTCGTTGCAACGTCTGCAAATGTTGGCCAATACAACTCACGAACGCACACTTGCAGCTAAGATTCAAGGGGATGCCAGTCAATATGAGAAGTACTTTACACAGGTGCAGGCGAACTACAAATCCAATCCCAAACGGGCGGCTTACATCATGTTCGTTGGCAACTCAAATGTATCAAGCGCGCTCACCAGTGATCTTCAATCCCTCATAGTCAGCAATCAGCAAAGGATAGGACTTAGAGCTTCCAGGGCGTTGGCGAATTCGAATCAGCAGTCGGTCATCACATGGATTGCAGGTATTGTCGCGATTTTAATCGGTGTATTTACCCTGATATATATTGTTAGAATGATCAAACCGTTGCCCCGTATCTCGGAGGAGATTCAGGCCGTGGCCCACGGCGACTTGACTCGAGCGGCGTACACGGTAAAGCAAAATGACGAAATCGGCGATATTGTGAGGGCGGTTCATTTCATGGTGAATCGTCTCCGCGAAATGATCTCGGGCGTTCTGGATGCATCCAATAACGTGGCGGCTGCTTCACAGGAGATCTCTGCTGCAACCGAGCAGATTGCAAGCGGGAGCACATCGCAGGCGGAATCAAGCGAGACGGTGAACCAGTTATTTAAGGAGTTATCGTCTGCCATAACGTCCATTGCAAAAAATGCCGAGCAAGCTGCGGAACTGTCTGAAAAAACAACGGATCTTGCCAATAGCGGTCAGGATATTGTGCGGTCCGCAGTGCAGGGCATGAGTATCATCAGTGAACACATGGGACGGCTGAATGAGGATTCCAATCGTGTTGGCGAGATTGTGGAAGTCATTGACGACATCGCGGATCAGACGAACCTGCTGGCCTTAAACGCCGCCATTGAAGCGGCGCGTGCGGGCGACCAGGGGCGCGGATTTGCGGTTGTCGCCGACGAAGTTCGCAAACTGGCGGAACGTTCCGGTGAAGCGACAAAGCAAATCACAACCATCATCAAAACCATGCAGGAAAACACCAAGGCGAGTGTGGAGGCCGTTCATCAAGGCGCCGAACTGTCTCAAAAAAGCGGCAAAGCATTTGATCATATCGCAGCCATGGTCAGCGAAACCGCCGCGAAGGTAACGGAAATAGCGGCGGCGAGCGAGCAACAGGCAGCCCAATCTTCCGAGGTATTGACCTCCGTTGAAACCATCGCGGCGGCGGCGGAAGAATCGGCGGCAAGCAGTGAAGAAACCGCGTCATCTTCTCAAATGCTGGCTCAGCTGGCCCAACAATTGAATGAGTATGTTGTGGTATTCAAGTTAAGCTGATCAATCGGCGAGGGAGAGGAGCATGCGCAATGGTCGAACAGTATGTGGGCGTTCGCATTGACAATGAGAGCTATGCGATTCCCATTCTTGAAATCCATGAGATTATCCGGATGCAGGAAATCACGCATATACCGAACAGCAGAAGGTTTGTACGGGGTGTGATCAATTTGCGCGGTCAAATCATCCCGGTAGTCAGCCTGCGGGAATGTATGGGAATGCCGGATGAAGAATATACGAAGGCAACGCGTATCGTGGTGGTCAACGACCATGACAGTGTGATCGGGATGATCGTGGATCGTGTCAATCAGGTCCTTTCATTCGCAGACGTGCAACCTCCTCCCGAACAAAACAAGGACGCCGCCGATTCGGTCTTGGCCGGAATTGGCCACAAGGGCGATATGCTGGTAAGCATTTTAAACTTGGAAGCATTACTTAAGGAATAATCCGGGTGAGGAGTGTATACATTGGACGTTTCCGATTTTATGAACGCCTTCCTCGAAGAACTGGATGAACAATTGACGCAGATGGAACGACAGATATTGGAACTGGAGAAAAACGGTGACGATGATGAAACCATACAGAACCTGTTCCGGGCTGCTCACACTTTAAAAGGTTCTTCTGCTGCAATGGGCTTTGAGGAAATGAAACAGCTCACACATGAGATGGAACAGGTCATGGACGAAGTGCGGAGCCATCGTCTCTGTGTGTCACCGGGAATGATTCAGCTTTTGATTCGCTGTTTCGACGGATTGAAAACATTGCAAGAGGGTTTAATTTCCGCGGAACAGCAGGCGCCGGTGAACATCACGCCACTTCTGGAGGGGTTGCGGCAATTTGTCGCTGGAGCGAATCTGTCCACGGAGAATGAATTGGTCAAAAATGATAACGCACCAGTTCGAGAGGATGAATTTGTAAAGTTCGATGTTGAAACACGGCAAAAAGCGATCGAAGGATTACAGAAAGGCCTTCACGTTTATGACATCGACGCCAGGTTCAACGCCATAACAGTCATGCGAGGCGCCAGGGCCTACGTGGTAACCAATAGTCTAAAGGGTGTCGGGGAGATTATCACAATCTCTCCTCGCCTTGACGAGATCGAGGATATGGAAGACGGCGCTTTGCTTTCTTTCCGGATGGTCTATCAGACGATTCTGGATGAGTCCACCGTATACAATTTGGTATTCACGAGCGACTTTGAGAGTGTAGCGGTGCGTTCCATCGACACGTTGTTTGACGACGTTCCGGGGAGCGCCGAAAAAGCGGACGTCAGTATGGCGCTGTCCTCTACAAAACGCAAAAAATCCCACAGTGTCAGAGTGGACGTAGAACAGTTGGAAACCTTGATGAACCTGGTCGGTGAACTGGTGATTGACCAGGCGCGAATCGCCCGGGTTCAGCAGACTTTTAGCCTGCGCTACAAAGGCGATGAGCAAGTACGCACTCTGTCCGACATTTCCACGCATCTTTCTCATATCGTATCGCAATTGCAAGAAAATGTAATGATGGCTCGCATGCTGCCGATTGAATCTTTGTTTGACCGCTTTCCTCGTATTGTGCGCGACTTGTCACAAACGCTTGCCAAGGATGTTGAGCTTGTTTTTGAAGGACGGGAGACCCGCCTGGACCGAACTGTGATCGAAGAAATCGCGGATCCGCTGATTCACCTCATTCGAAATGCCGTCGATCATGGCATTGAATCTCCCGCAAAACGGGTGGTCTTAAACAAGCCTGCAAAAGGAACCCTGCACCTGTCTGCCGCTCATGAGGACAACCGGGTCGCGATTACCGTGAAAGACGACGGTGCGGGCATCAGCGCAGACAAGATGAAGGAATCTGCCATTGACAAGGGATTGATCACTCCGGCGGAAGCGGAGCGAATGAGTGACTTTGAAGCTGTGAATTTAATTTTCAGACCGGGGTTCTCCACAGCAAAGACGGTCAGCGACATATCAGGACGCGGCGTCGGAATGGATATTGTTCGCAATCATATTGAAAAGTTGAACGGCACCATCGAAATTCAGGCGGAATTAGGCAAAGGAACAACGTTTCGCATCAAATTGCCTCTGACTCTGGCCATTATTCCTGCGCTGCTGGTGGGTGTCGGTGACCAGACGCTGGTGGTTCCGATGAACAGCGTTCAGGAAATTGTACGGATACGGTCGGAAACGATTCAGTCTGTAAAGGGGAATCCGGTCGTTTTCTTGAGGGAGCGCGTTATGCCGATTATTCACTTGAGGGATTATTTTCACTTGCCTGCTGGCGCGGCGACGTCGGCATATCTGCAGGTTGTCATCGTCGGAGTTGCGCAGAAACGGGTCGCCCTGGTGGTGGATGAACTGTACGGCAATCAGGAGATCGTGAAGAAGTCTTTGGGGGAACGTGTGGGAGTCACCCCAGGCGTGGCCGGTGTCACCATCCTGGGCGATGGCCATGTTGGACTCATATTGGATATTACCAATATTTGCGATAGTGTAGTCAGTCTCTGAAAGAGGTGTGTGATGGGATTGCAAACAACGGCTGTGGACGCGGATTTCCTTGAATTCGCAAGGCGGATTAAGGCGAAAACTGGGCTTGACCTTCTTTCCTACAAGCAGGATCAAGTTGTAAGGAGGTTAACCAGTCTCAAGGTTCGAAAGGGGTTCCCCACTTTTGTCGATTTTTTTAAGGCTATTGACAGAAATAATGATGTTTACCGAGAATTCATGAACCAATTGACCATTAATGTGACCGAGTTTTATCGAAACCCCGAACGATGGAGAGTTTTGGCGGAACAAATTGTGCCTGATATCCTGACTCGCACACGGAAGCTTAAGTGCTGGAGCGCCGCCTGCTCTACAGGCGAAGAATCCTACAGCCTATTGCTGGCGCTCTCAGACCTGCTCAAGTTAACGGACATTGAGGTCTTTGCGACAGACCTGGATCCATCCGTGGTTGCAAAGGCCAAACTTGCAACCTATACAGGACAGTCTGTCAGGGAAGTTCCGGCTGCAAAGCTGGCTCAGTATTTTTCAATCGACAACGGGAAGTATACTGTCTCCGATGCGGTAAAAAAACGTGTGCGGTTCGGTATTCACGACCTTCTGGTCGATCCGTATGAAAGCGGATTTGACCTTATCATTTGTCGCAACGTCATGATCTATTTCAAAGAACACGCCAAAGAACAGTTATTTAGAAAATTCAGTCAATCACTGAATGCCGGCGGCTATTTATTCGTCGGCGGAACAGAGCAGATCAAGAACCCTGATCAGTATGGCCTGACAGCCACCACCACGTTTTTCTATAAGAAAAAGTGAACTTTGAAAGAAGAAGTTAATTTTAGAAAAAATGAACTCTGCGTCAAGGAGAGTGATTCTGTGGGCATCAAGGTACTGATTGTCGATGATTCTGCATTCATGAGAGTGGTTCTGTCAAAGTTGTTGGAACAGGACGCCTTGATCCAGGTTATTGGAACGGCCAGAAATGGCAGGGAGGCTGTGGAGAAGGTCAAAACCCTTCATCCAGATGTGATCACGATGGATATTGAAATGCCAGAGCTGAATGGAATAGACGCATTGCAATCCATCATGAAAGAATGTCCGACGCCGGTCATCATGTTGAGTTCTCATACGAAGGAAGGAGCAGAAACAACTCTTGATGGATTGAAATACGGCGCTTTTGATTTTTTAGCCAAACCGGAAAATCTATATAAGGGGAATCTCGACACCATTGGAGCCGACTTGTTGATCAAGGTGAAGGCTGCAGCCAAAACCCAGGTGCAGCGTCTTGCATCGCCGGTATTCAACTCCGTGACGACAGCTCCGCGCAGTCCTGAAAGAACAAAGGTCGAAACGGATAAAAAGGTAAGGCAGATCGTCGCTATCGGCACATCCACAGGTGGACCGCGCGCTCTTGAGACAGTATTGACCTCTTTGCCTGCGGGCATCGGCTGTCCGCTCCTGATTGTTCAGCATATGCCGCCAAATTTTACAAAATCGTTAGCGGAACGCTTAAATAAAATTTGTAAAATTGGGATTGTGGAAGCAACTCATAATCAGCTTATCAAGAATGGTGTTGCGTATATTGCGCCAGGCGGCCATCACATGGAAGTTGTGTTTCGCAGCGGACAATACTGGATCGCTCTCAATGAACAGCCAAAGAGAAACGAGCATCGCCCATCTGTCGATGTACTTTTTGAGTCAGTTGCGGAACTGGCTGACGTCAAGAAACATTATGTACTGATGACAGGCATGGGGAACGACGGCGCGCGCGGAATGCTCATTGGGAAGCAGAAAGGAGCATCGTCCACGATCGCCGAATCCCAGAAGACCTGCGTTGTGTTTGGAATGCCGAAGGCGGCCATTGATCTTGATTGCGTGGACAAAGTTGTACCCCTGCCTGCTATCGGAGAGAAAATTATAGAGCAGTTGCAACGAAATTCATAGCGGGGTTGGAAAGGAGGCGATCGTGATTCATACATTATCCGCTTATACTGCAAAAGTGCTAAATGGAACTATCAATGCCATATTGGGCGTTGTTCCTTCATCTCTGGATCGCGTATCTCCATCCTTGGTTACGGCGCCTGTTCAACTGTCTGAGATCGGGGTTCTGGTGGGGATGATGGGGCAGGTGCCTGGTCGATTGATTGTCGACGGAAGTATCAATACCTTCATCAATCTCGGCCAATTGATGTTTGATATGGCGCTGGAAGGAGAGATGCTTGAATCGTTTGTGGGGGAGTTTGGCAATATGGTTGCCGGCAATACCGCGACCAACTTGTCGAAGGCCAGTATTAGTGTCGATATCTCACCGCCCACTGTAATTATTGGTCAATCAAGACTCAGTGGATTCCATTTGGGATTTGACATTCCGATCAGAATCGATGATGCCGGCGATCTCAGAATCATGCTTCTATTGGAGACCTTGAAATAGGCAGGGCGAAAACTCGGTTGAGGTGATATGGATGCGGCCCGCAAGGGCTACCTTGCACTGGCGGTCAGTATTGTGCGGGCGACGGTTCTGGACGCCCCAGTAAGTAGCCCTGTCCACAATCAACGTCGCATCTTTGCATGCACTGCAGTTCAGCGGTGGTCTCAATGCCTTCCGCGATGATTGTCGCCCCAAATCCTTTGCTGATCTGACAGATGGCGCGCACGATGTCTTGGCGGGTGCGGTCTTTTTCAATCCCTCGTATCAGTTCCATGTCAATCTTCACAAAATCGGGTTTTACTTGCATCAGTGTGACCAGTCCTGAGTAACCAGCGCCCACATCGTCAATCGCAATCTGATAACCCTGTCTGCGATAGTGATTGATGATTTGCAGGAAGGAAGAATACTCTTTGATTGCCTGATGTTCTGTGATTTCAAAAACGATTTGTCGGGGATGCCATCCGAACTGTTCCAGAATCGACCGTGTTTCCCCATCATGGAAAGAGGGGTCGGAAAAAATATTGGGAGAGATGTTGATAAACAACTTCGCGTCTGGATCAATCTTTGCGTTGCGGATGGCCAGAGTTCGGCAGATCTGTTCCACTTCAAACAGGCGACCAACGCGGGTCGCGCAGTCGAACAGCGCGAGCGGACTCTCCAACTCCGATCCAACTGGTCCCCGAGCGAGGCATTCCCATCCGATCGTCCACCCTGTCTGCAGTTGCCTGATCGGTTGGTAATACATCCGGATCCCTTGCGTTCTGATGATGTGCTGCATTTCTTTGACGAGATGCAGTGGGGGTGGAGACGGATGCCTGCGGGCTATTCTGCCTGCCTGAATGATCATGTGGTGCAGATGTTCGACCGGATTGCTGCAGTCAGATTCCGGGGCGGACGGCGAGAGGCCGTAACGCAAACGCAAAGAGGGGTACCCGTTGCTGCTCAGTTCCCGGTTCAAAAGGTTCTCCAGGGTGGTGACAAAGCGATGGACAAAGAAGGAATGTTCTTCGCTCCTTGCCGCTGAGGGCAGAATGACAGCGAACCCGTCGTCCAGGATATGGAATGCATGAATTTCTGGCCAAGGGAATGAATCGTCCGACAAAGCGTCCAGAAATACATGTTCGAATGTCAGGAGAACGGACGAACACGCTGCAGTTCCGTGTGTTTCTTCAAATCGGCTGAACCCGATGATGTCTATGTACAGCACCGTGCTATCTTTTATAGTGACATGCGAGGCGCTTTCAACATATTTGCTTAATCCTGTCAACAACAGATGCGGAAGATATTCAATAGATGCGGCAATCGTCATATTTTAACCGTCTCCCTGAAACTGACTATGCGTGGCGTCGCTCCATTTTCGAGCATTCTTTTCGCAGTTGGTGAAAATCCGTTATGACCAGATCTGCATACGCACAGATTGGCGCGCTGCGATCGTCGGCCGCTGCGATCAAAACAGTGACGGCTACGCCTGCGCTTTTCCCCATGGCCATGTCAGCGCGAGTATCTCCGATCACCATGACGTGGCGCGGCTCCACGGCCAGTTCTGCGCAGGCCAGGTGAACCAGCGCGGGGTCCGGTTTTCCTTTTACAACGCGATCGCGGCCGACGACAGAGTGAAAGCACCCTGCAATTCCCAGGAGAGACAACTGTTCTTCCGTTCGCGGTGTGTTGTCCGAAGTCACCAATCCCAATGCCAGGCCTGACTCACTGGCCCAGCGGACGAAGGCCAGGGCGCCTGGCAGCGGCGAGATCAGATCGCGCGCAGCGAGATCCCGATCCGCCTGCGCGATGCAGGTCGCGGCGATGGCCCGCGCTTCATCCCAGGGAATGCCCGACCGCCAAATATGCCAGGATACGATTGTCTGCAATTCATCGCCCGACCCAATGGCAATGGGGGAGGATGGGTCATAGCGGAGTGGATCGCCGATGTTGCGCCACGATATGCCAATGCCAAACGGATCTGACACTGTGCAAAGCCGTTGGCCGAGTGCTGGAACTGCGGCAAAGACGCGCTCTGCAACCGTCCGCATCCACCACCCCCACGGAACTGCGAACTCCACGAGCGTGCCGTCTTTATCAAACAAGATCGCCTGGATCTCCTTCTCCAATCCTCCGGCTATGGGTACCAGCACGTTTTCAGCCTCCTATTTCTCCCGGAATCCGGTCACACAACAAAAGTCTACGAAGAACATGTAAATTATTCGGATTATTTTGATTGCATATCCGTAAACAATTCGTAAAGGATGTGGCAGCAAAAGTCGCTACTGTTCCGGGTGGTAGTCGTCGGCCAATACTTCGAGTCGACCTGTGACTGGATCAATGAGCAGAGCGTGCACCTTTACTTCCGCAGGAACGAGCGGGTGTTGGCGAATGATCCGGGCGCTTTCGAGCACACTTTGCTCCAGCGATGAAATCCCCTTAAGCCACAGTTGCAGATCGATCCCCGCATAGCCAATCGTCTCAATCGTTTCTTTGGGTATTCCGCTGGCGAGCATTTTTTGCATAGTATGATTCGGGTCAATGCTGGTCATGCCGCAATCGTGGTGACCCACAACACAGATCTCCTCTGCGCCCAGTTCATAGATCGCCACCATAATACTGCGCATGACGCTGCCAAAAGGATGGGAAACAACTGCTCCGGCCGTTTTGATGATCTTGGAATCGCCATTTTTCAGACCCATCGCAGCGGGCAGCAGTTCGGTTAACCGGGTGTCCATGCAACTGACAACGATCAATTTTTTATTGGGGAATCGGGAGGTCCTGTATTGCTCATACAGACTGTTTTCTACAAAATACTCGTTGTGTTTCAAAATTTGATCCATCAGACTCATGACTATCCATCCTTTCACGGCGCAATGACCTGTGTTTGCTTATAAGAGTGTAATGCATATCCGCTTCATTCGCCACGCATCGTTCACTGTGCCAATGGATGGAGAAAAGTTGGTCTTCTAGTACAATACAGATACGACTTGCTTGTGACTTGGAGGCGCATGGAATGAACAGGGATTTGCAGACGCTGCGGGAGTGGTTGCGGGAGAGTCAACGGATCGCCGTGTTGTCGGGTGCTGGAATGAGTACGGAGTCGGGACTTCCTGATTTCCGGTCAACCCATGGAATTTGGGAAAATCGCCGTGTGACGGAGTTGTTGTCCGCTGCCAGTCTGCGTCATAAGCCGGAACAATTCTGGGATTTTTTTAAGGAGATTTTTCTCACACCCGACTTTCGCAACGCCAAACCAAACGCCGGACACATCGCCCTTGCGGAGTTGGAACGGCGCGGGACAAACGTTTCCATTTTTACGCAAAATGTCGATGGCCTTCACCAGGCGGCTGGCAGCCAATCTGTTTGGGAACTGCACGGCAATCTGCAGTATGTCTACTGTCCTTCGTGCGGAACAGAGTACACCATGGAGCATGCGCTGCTCGATTCTGTGCCGATCTGTCACGGCTGGAGTGTCAAGCGAAACAGCTGCGAAGAGGTCTTGCAGCCAAATGTCGTCTTGTTTGAGCAAAGCATCCGACATATGGAGGATGCTCTGCGCGGCGTTCTGTCCTGCGATCTGCTGTTGATTCTCGGCACCTCACTGACGGTGGAACCCGTCTCCTCGCTGCCGGACGTGGCCCGGCAGGCATCCCGGCGCACGGTCCTGATCAATTTGACTGAGACCGATTTCGACCCGTACGCCGATCTCGTCCTGCATGCTCGGGTGGGAGAAACATTGGCGCAGGTTCTGGATTGAGCGCTGAATTCCACAATTCTTTCGTTGTCGTGTCGCTGGAGACTGTGTTAGTGTCAAGCTATACGAAAGAGCGCGTCCTGATCTCTCTTAGACTGACTCAGGGCTCGTATCCGGAACCGGGGAGCTTAACGGGAAGCTTAAAAGGAGAATTTGCGGTTGAATCGGATACTTCAAGCAGCCGGTTTTACGATGGCGGCAGCCGTGTTGGCGACGGTTGCGCTGTCCCCGCTTTCAGGGGCGTGGGCGGCTGCGGGAGCGGCGCACAAGGAACAGAACGCGATCCAGACGGCGCCGGGATCGCGCGGCGCGCGAACGCCTGCGCTCACACAGAACTATCGGCCTGCCGGCGCGCCCAATACACCGCTGCAGGCCGTGTGGAGCGGAATTGTGCAAAAGGCCGATCTCGCGCACGCCAACGTCTCAGCCTATGCGTATGACGTCACGACCCATCAGGTGCTGGCTGCCATTCATCCCAATGAACGCCTGACGCCAGCTTCCGTCATGAAACTGTTTGTTTCGGCGACAGCAATGGCCGATCTGGGCCCGTCCTTTCGCTATGTCAGCAAAGTCGAGTCTGGGCCCCCTGCGTCAAATGGGGCGCCGGGCGCGATTTATCTGGTTGGTGGAGGGGACCCCTGGTTAGAGGCGGACGGGGCGCTTACGCTGGAGCAGATGGCAAAACAGACAGCCGCAAAAATTCACAGCGCGTCGCAAGTGGTCGGAGTCGGCGCGCTCTTTGGAGGGGCGCATACCGGAACAGGATGGACATGGAACGATCTGCCATGGAATTATACACCGAATATTTCCGCATTGACAGTGGAACGCGATCAATTGAATCTGCTGGTCAAACCGGGCGTTTCCGGCGGTCCGCCGACCTTTGCAGTGAATCCGCTCAACCCGAGCATCGATCCGCCGCTCACCTTCTTGCATATCCACAATCAGGCGAAGACAGTGGCGGCGGGCGCTGCGAATACCCTGTCCGTTTCCAGGCAACCAGGAACCAATGACATCTGGATCACGGGGCAGCTTCCTCAGGGCGCCCAGGCGAACACGTTTCTGTCTATTCACGACCCCGCCTTGTTGGGCGCCACGCTGTTCCAACAACTGTTGACGCGCGACGGCGTTCATTTTCAAGCTCCGGCTGTTACGGGTTCCATGCCTGCAAGCGGGCTGCAGACGGTTGTGAATCATGCGTCGCAACCGCTGTCACAGTATCTTCAGACTCAAAATACCTACTCCATCAACCTGATGGCAGAGAATCTGCTGCGGATGGTGGGTGTGCGGACGGGCGGCGACGGATCTGCGCGCTCAGGCGTTGCTGCGGTGAACCGGTTTTTGGCGCAGGCGCATCTGCATGTGAATGACGTACAGGTTGACGGCTCAGGTTTGTCGCCGTTAGACGAGGTGAGCGCGGGCGCAGTCGTGCGGCTTTTAACCTACAGCGCCAGTCAACCGTGGTTCACGACGTTTGAACACTCGCTCATTCATATGGGGCGCACAAATCAGTGCAGCTTCATGTGCGGATACCTGGATCACACGTCTGCTGACGGAACGGTGTGGCTGAAAACCGGGAATCTCAGCAATCAGTGGAATTACGCGGGATACGCCCGCGCCAAAAATGGCAATTTGATCGCTTTCACCATCTTGATGGATGGTCTGCGCTCGAACACGTTTTTTCAGCAGGCGATCGGACCGCAGGATGCCATGACAGAGGCGGCGGCGAGTTGGCCTGATGAATCTGGCTATCAAAAGGCGGCGCAAGCAACCAGTTCCCCGCCGTCGCCGTTTCTGACCAAGTTGTTGCCCATAGCCCTCGCGCAGGGTGACGTTCTGGGCGCCGCAGCCGTTCCGGTGGGAACAGCGAAAGTCGCCTACAGCTATCAGGGAGAACGTCGGCTGAAGCCAGGATTGCTGCCGCGGCTGGCGGTGCTGGACGCCTATCTGCAGAATTCGCGGATCAGCGCCCACCGCGTGCGGGTGATTGCGACCGGGCCGCTCAGCGCAGGGGTGGTGCATGGCGCACTTACCCTTTCGTCCGGCGGTTACGCGAATCTCTCGCCAATTGATTTGAATGCGCTCGCGCAGAGCGTGTACAGGCAGGGAGTGCGCGCGGTGACGGGGGCGGTTGCGTTTGTGCAGCCTCCCTACGAAGGCTTTGGCGGTTCGCGGATACCCGCCAGCCTGCCCTGGGAGGACTTTGGATCTGCGTATGCGGCGCCGTTGTCGCGGCTGATGACGCAGAGCGATCGCGTGTCATTCACAGTGCAGGGCCGGGAAATTGGCGCTGCGCCTTCGGTGACTGTGCCCGCAGGTCTGCCTGGAGTGGTTGTGGAGAATGACGCGGTGACCGGCGCGGCTCGCGGCGCTTCGACGGTGCGTGCGGTGTGGGTGCGGGGAACGAACACGTTTAAGCTTGTGGGCAGCGTACCCGCCGCAGCTTTAGAAACAGTGACAGTCACGGATCCGCAACCCGCCGCTTGGACGGCCGCAGTTTTCGCTCAGGCGCTTGGCAGGGCTGGCGTGAAAGTTGCGTCTGTGGCGCCCGAGAGACTGAACTCGCAGCCGCATGGAACGGTTATTGCCAGCCTGCCAGTGGGAGCGACTTCAACTGCGGCTGTCGCTGCGCGGATAGAGCGGGTATTGACCGATCCATCAGCGCGAACACCCCTGGATTTGTATGCGGAGCTTGGGCAAAAGGCGTCCGCCGATCTCTCCCGACTCCTGGGACCGCATGCCACGATTGTCGATCCATCGGGGCTGGGGCTGGAGAATTATATGACGGCTGTCAGCAGCGCCCGTCTGTTGGCGGGCATGTGGTCGAATAGCTCTGATCATCTGTTGACGGCGAGTCTCAGCCGTCAACTCTGGGTTGCCAGAGCTCCGGAACAGTTGACGGTTGCAGGATACGTACGCGGAACAAATGGTCAGGAATATGCCGTGACGCTGATTGTAAATGGGCTTCCCTGGTCCGGACACTTTACGCCGGACGTTTCGTGGCTGGCTGCGCCGAACTCGCGACGGGCACAGCACACAACCCCAGCCCAGCGAGTGTTACATCCCCGAAAATCGCCGCAGGCGTATTTTCACTCCAAATGAGGGAACCGGAAATAAGAGCGGAATTGGTGATGAAAATCACAATGGTTCCTCGGAGCAGCGGTCATAATGAGTCAGAAGACGAAAAATGACCGGGGGTTTTATCATGCCATCAAACGACTTTGCGCAAAATCCTTTTATTGTAATTTGGGAAACCACCCGCGCCTGTCAGCTTGCCTGTCGCCATTGCCGCGCAGAGGCGATCAAGCATCGCAATCCCAATGAGTTGACCACTGCGGAAGCGTATGGCCTGATCGATCAGCTCGTGGCGATGGATCGCCCGCTCTTTGTGCTCACCGGCGG
>Ga0209012_1001312_pt1 | contig 26604 bp, 24 predicted proteins | sample RS3BMetagenome_FD_184735 | JGI IMG/M metagenome (GOLD analysis project Ga0209012, IMG submission 184735) | Ferric oxide microbial mat and aquatic microbial communities from Rainbow Spring, Yellowstone National Park, USA - RS3B (SPAdes) (version 3) ...
CCGCCCCCGCTCCTACGCCGGCTCCGGCCGCCCCCGAGGCGGCCGCCCCGGCTCCTACGCCGGCTCCGGCCGCCCCCGAGGCGGCCGCCCCCGCCCCCACCAGCCCCAGCACAGAGGAAGCCTGACCGATGCCCGCCTTCACCGCCAAGGAAGTACAGACCCTCCGCCAGTCCACGGGCGTGGGGATGCTCGACGCCAAGCGCGCACTCGAGCAGAACGACGGGGACTACGACAAGTCGGTGGCGTGGCTCCGTGAGCAGGGTCTGGCCAGCCAGGCCAAGCGGGCCGACCGCGAGGCCTCCGAAGGTGCCGTTGCCATTGGCCGCGCCGGCGACGTGGCCTCCATCGTGCAACTGCGGTCGGAGACCGACTTCGTGGCCAAGTCCGACGAGTTCAGGGCCATGGTCGCCGACCTCGCCAACCTGGTGGCCGCCGAGGGCGAGTCCGCCGTCGAGCGGCGGTCCGCCGAGTTGGACGACATGAAGACCCGCCTGAAGGAGAACATCTCCCTCGGCAAGGTGGTCCGCATCGAGGCGCCGGCCGACGGCGCGGTCGACAGCTACCTGCACCTTCAGGCCGGTCGCGGCGTCAACGCCGTCGTGGTGGCCGTGGCCGGTGGCTCCGCCGAGCTGGCCCACGATATCGCCGCCCACATCGCCTTCGCCCGTCCCAGCTACATCACCCGGGACGAGGTGCCCGAGGCGGAGGTGGCCGCCGAACGCGAGACGGTCGAGAAGATCGCCCGCAACGAGGGGAAGCCCGAGGCCGCCCTCCCCAAGATCATCGAGGGTCGCCTGGGAGGGTGGTACAAGGAGCGGGTCCTGCTCGACCAGGCCTACATCAAGGACGAGAAGCAGACCATCGCCAGGCTGCTCGGCCCGGCGACGGTCACGCGGTTCGCCCAGGTCGTGGTCGGCGACTGAGGCGACGGTGGGTGACCGACGGCGCATCGTCCTGAAGATGTCGGGTGAGGCACTCGCCTCGTCCGCCTCCGACGAGACGATCGATGCCTCCATGGTGGAGCACATCGCCGCCGAGATCGCCCGGGCCCGAGCCGAGCTCGACCTCGAGCTGGCCGTCATGGTCGGCGGCGGCAACATCTGGCGGGGCACGACCGGGGCCGGGGCCGGCATGGACCGGGCCACCTCCGACACCATGGGCATGCTCGGCACGGTGATCAACGCCCTGGCCCTCCAGGACGCCCTGGAGCACCACGGCCAGGCGACCCGGGTGCTCTCGGCCGTCCAGATGGCCGAGGTGGCCGAGCCCTACATCCGGCGCCGGGCCATTCGGCACCTCGAGAAGGGTCGGGTGGTGGTCTTCGCCGCCGGCATGGGGAACCCGTACTTCACCACCGACACCTCGGCCGCCCTCCGGGCGGCCGAGATCGAGGCCCAGATGCTGTGCAAGGGGACCCACGGCGGCGTGGACGGGGTGTACTCGGCCGACCCACGGCTCGACCCGTCGGCCACCCGGTACGACGAGGTGTCGTTCATGGAGGTGGTCTCGAAGGACCTGCGGGTGATGGACCTCACCGCCATCACCTTCTGCATGGACAACGGCCTCCCCATCAGGGTCTTCGACCTGATGGGACCGGGCAACATCGTCCGGGCCCTGGGCGGCGACCCGATCGGCACGCTGGTCCGGTGACCGCGTCGAAAGGCCAGTTCAGAGGGTCGGCCCGGTGTCAGTCGGGCATGATCGCTACGCTGGTTCGCTAATGGACGACGATCTGATCACCCTGGTCGTGGCCGACGCGCAGGAGCGCATGGAGAAGGCGGTGCAGCACACCCAGGCCGAGTTCAGCGCCATCCGGACCGGCCGTGCCACCCCCGCCCTCGTCGAGCACCTCAAGGTCGACTACTACGGAACCGAGACCGAGCTGCGGGCCATGGCCGGCTTCAGCGTCCCCGAGGCCCGGCTGCTGGTCATCTCCCCCTACGACAAGAGCTCGGTGGGGGCCATCGAGAAGGCCCTGCAGAACTCCGACCTCGGCATCAACCCCTCGAACGACGGGACGGTCATCCGCCTCTCGTTCCCGGTGCCCACCGCCGAGCGTCGCAAGGAGCTGGTCAAGGTGGTGCGGCAGAAGGCCGAGGACGGCCGGGTCGCCGTCCGCAACGCCCGTCGCGGCGCCCGCCACGAGCTGGAGACCCTCCAGAAGGACGGGGAGCTCTCGACCGACGAGCTCGAACGGGTGGAGAAGGACCTCGACCGGATCACCCACGACCAGGTGGCGGTCGTCGACCGCCTGCTGGCCCACAAGGAGCAGGAGCTCCTCGAGATCTGACACATGGGCGGGCTCCGGCCCGGCGCATGGGAGGGAACATCGACGTGCACGACGGTGACGACCGGCGAGAAGACGAGGCGTGGCAGCCGGACGATCCGGCCCCCGAGGTCCCGCGCCATCCCACCGAGCGGGTCCGGATCATCGGCGCGGAGCCGGCCGGGGAGGCCACCCAGGTGGTCCCGGCGGTGCCCCGGGTGGTCGTTCCTGTGGACGGTCCCGAGGAGGGCGTCGAGCCGGCGGTGCGCCTGATCGACGAACCGGTCGAACCGCACGACCCCTCCCGGACGGTCCACCCGGTGCTGCCCGGGGAGACGGCCGTTCCGGGGTACACCGAGCCCGCCGCCCCGGCCTGGTCCGCCACCGCCGAGGAGCCGCCGGTCGACGAGGTCCGGACCACCGAGCTGCCGCACTGGACCGAGGCGCCGACCGGCCAGGTCCCGGCCGTGCTGGCCCGGGAGTCCGGCGAGGACACCGGCCCCTCCGGCATCGCCGCCCCGGCCTGGCGCGAGGAGCAGAGTGACTGGGTGGCGCACGAGGACGAGTTCGAGGCCTCGATGTTCGGCGACGAGGAGGTGGCGCTGGGCTCGCTCGACGAGACCGACCGGACCGACGCCGACCGTCGCCCGTGGGAGTTCGACCTCCCCTCCTCGGGCGTACCGGCGGTGCCGACCGGCACCCGCACCCCCGCCGGCTCGTCGGGGCCCCACGACCCCGACCTCACCGACGAGGTGCCCTCCGTCGGCGGCCGGGGCGACCGCCGAGACGTCGACGGCCCGTCGGTCGCCGACGACGAGACCCTCCTGGGCACCGTGCCGACCGCCTCGTCGGCCCCGTCCCTCCCGGAGGAGCCGGGCGGGGAACCCGAGGACGACCTTCCCGGTCTCCAGCGCTCGCGACCGACCGGCACCGCCCGGGTCGGGCGCGTCCGGCGCGGCGGCCTCCGCTCCGACCGGGTGAAGGCCAAGCGCCCCGACGAGATGGACGCCCTCCTCGATGCCCCGCTGGCCGCCGAGCCTCCGGGGGCCAGCGTCACGGCCGTTCCGGGTGCCGGTCGCCGTCGCGGGGGGCTCGCCGGTCTGGCGGCCGCCGACCGCACCGCCGGCCAGGTCGCCGATCTCCCCGACGGGAGTCCCGCCACGGCTCCGGAGGCCACCGACCCGATGGACGACGGCCGCGACGCCGCCGACGTCCCCCGTGCCGCCCCGGTCCGCCCCCGCCGGTCACCGGGCCGGCGTCGGCCGGAGGAGGTGGCGCCCGACGGCCCGCCCGGCGGCGGTCCGCCGGCGCCCCGTCGGGGCCGCGAGTCCGCCCGGGACGACCACCAGAGCGGAAACCTCCGGGTCCGCATCGGGACCGGCGTGGCCGCCGCGGTGGTCGGGCTGCTGGCCTTCTCGCTCGGGACGGTCACCTCGCTGATCCTGTCGATCCTGGTCCTCACCTTCGCCGCCGGGGAGTTCTTCGGCGTACTCCGACGGGCCGGCTACCACCCGGCCACCCTGCTCGGCCTGGTCGGCTCGGTGTCGCTGATGGTCGCCGCCTACGACAAGGGGCCGTCGGCGGTGCCCCTGGTGCTGGTCCTCATCGTCGCCTTCACGCTGCTGTGGTACCTCCTCGGCATCGAGCGCGGCCCGGTGGTGGCGGGGGCCGCCTCCACGTTCCTGACCATCGGGTGGATCTCCCTCTTCGGCACCTACGCCGCGCTGCTCCTGTCGCCGGCCGCCCATCCGAACCGCGAGGGGATCGCCTTCCTGCTCGGGGCTATCATCGCCACCGTCGCCAACGACGTCGGTGCCCTGGTGGTGGGCCGCTGGATCGGACGGCACCCCCTGGCCCCCACCGTCAGCCCCAACAAGACCTGGGAGGGCTTTCTGGGAGGGGCGGTCTTCTCGGTGGTCATCTCGGGGGTGGTGGTCGGGCAGATCCACCCCTGGACCCCGGGTAAGGCGGCGGCCCTCGGCCTGATGGTGGCGGTCGTCGCCCCGATCGGCGATCTCTGCGAATCGCTGCTCAAGCGGGATCTCCGGATCAAGGACATGGGGCGGCTGCTCCCCGGTCACGGGGGGGTGCTCGATCGGGTCGACGCCCTCCTCTTCGTGCTCCCGGCCACGTACTACCTGGTGCGCGCCCTCCGTATCGGGTGAATGTCGGGCAGGCTAGGGACGTGAATCCCACCACGATCAGCCTGGTCGGCTCCACCGGCTCCATCGGTACCCAGGCGATCGAAGTCATCGAGTCCGCCCCGGAGCGCTTCACGGTGGTGGCCCTCGGTGCCCAGCGCTCGGTCGACCTCCTGGCCGGGCAGGCCCACCGGTTCCGGCCGTCGGTGGTGGCCATCGGCGACGCCACCCTGGCGCCGGAGCTGGCCCAGAAGGTGCCGGCCGGCACCGAGGTGGTCACCGGTGCCGAGGGGTTCGCCCACATCGCCACCCTGGCCGACGTGGCCGTCAACGGCGTGGTCGGTTTCGCCGGGCTGACCGTGACCATGGCCGCCCTCGAGGCCGGCCGCACCCTGGCGCTGGCCAACAAGGAGTCGATCATCGCCGGCGCCCCGGTGGTGCGCCGGGCCCGTCGCACCCCGGGGGCGGAGATCATCCCGGTCGACTCCGAGCACTGCGCCATCCACCAGTGCCTCCGCGCCGGCCGGCGGGAGGATGTGTCGCGCCTGCTCCTCACCGCCTCGGGCGGCCCGTTCCGGGGGCGCAGCCGGTCCGACCTGGCCTCGGTGGGGGTGTCGGAGGCCCTGGCCCATCCGACCTGGTCGATGGGCCCGAAGATCACGGTGGACTCCTCCACGCTCATGAACAAGGGCCTGGAGGTGATCGAGGCCCACGAGCTGTTCGGCGTCCCCTTCGACGACATCGAGGTCGTGGTGCACCCGCAGTCGATCATCCATTCGATGGTCGAGTTCCGGGACGGGGCGGTGGTGGCCCAGCTCTCGATGCCGGACATGCGCCTCCCCATCGGGTACGCCCTCCGGTACCCCGAGCGTCTGGCGGTCCCGTTCGGCGCCATCGACTGGACCGAGCTGCGCCGCCTCGACTTCGAGGAGCCCGACCGCTCGGTGTTCACCTGCCTGGAGCTGGCCTACCGGGCCGGCCACCAGGGCGACCTGGCCCCCGCCTGGTTGAACGCCGCCAACGAGGTGGCGGTCGGCGCCTTCCTCGACGGGCGGATCGGCTGGTGCGCCATCGGCGAGGTGGTGGACGGCGTCCTCGACGGCTACGAGGCGCCGGCCGGCACCGAGCGGGACGCCGACGGTGCGCCGGTGCGGGCCATCGGCGACGTCCTGGACGCCGACGCCGCCGCCCGACGGGAGGCCGAGCGGGCGGTGGCCCACCGCGAGCTGGCGGCATGAGCAGCACCGGGCTGGCCCCCTCCCCGGCGCACTCCGGTCCGGACACCGAGCCGGCCTTCCCCGAGCGGGTGAAGTCGCCGCGGCGGGCCGCCCTGGAGCTGGCCCTGGTGGTGGCCGCCCTGGCCGCCATGGCCGTGGTCACGGGCACCACCGACATCGCCGTCATCGTGGTGTGCATCGTGGCCATCGTCATGATCCACGAGCTCGGCCACCTGCTGGCCGCCAAGCACGGCGGCATGAAGGTCACCGAGTACTTCCTGGGCTTCGGACCGCGCCTCTGGTCGTTCCGGCGCGGGGAGACCGAGTACGGCGTCAAGGCCTTCCCCCTGGGTGGCTACGTCAAGATCCCCGGCATGACCAACCTCGAGGAGGTGGACCCGGCCGACGAGGCGAGGACCTACCGCCAGCAGCCCTTCCGTGCCCGGCTGCTGGTGGCCCTGGCCGGCTCCGCCATGCACTTCCTGATGGCCTTCGTCCTGATGTGGTCCCTCCTCGCCTTCGTGGGCCTGCCGGACAACAGCCAGATCCAGATCCAGGGCATCGCCCCCATCGCCGGCCACGCCAGTCCGGCGGCGTTGGCCGGCCTCCGCAACGGCGACGTGCTGGTGTCGGTGGACGGGAGGCGGGTCGGCGGGGACATCACCACCCTCACCGATGCCATCCGGAGCCATGCCGACCGACCCCTCACCGTGGTGGTGGAGCGCGGTGGCCGGCCGGTCACCCTGCGGGTCACCCCCCTCGACGGACGGACCGTCCACGAACCCGGCGTGGCGGTGCCCCGGGGCACCGCCCCCTACGGCATCATCGGGGTGTCGCTGGGCTCGCCGGTCGCCACCACCAGCCCGGTCCACGCCGTCGGCACCGCCGTGGTCGACCTGGGCCGCTTCGCCTGGGCCACGGTGGCCGGCGTCGGCCACCTGTTCGCGCCCTCCGCCATCGCCTCGCGCTTCCACCAGGTGGCGAGCGCCAAGGCCGCCGCCCAGGCCTCGGCCAACGGCACCCGGGTGGAGTCGATCGTGGGGGCGGTGGGGACCGGCGGCCAGGCGGTGGCCGCCGGCATCGGCGCCACTCTCCTCTTCCTGATCTCGATCAACCTCTTCCTCGGGGTCTTCAACCTCTTCCCGATGCTGCCGCTGGACGGCGGCCACGTGGCCATCGCCGTCTACGAGAAGATCCGGACCGGGCACCGGCGGGTGCTCTACCACGCCGACGTCTCCAAGCTGATGCCCTTCACCTGGGTGATGCTGGCGTTCCTGGGGGTCCTGTTCGGCACCTCGCTCCTCAACGATCTCCTCCACCCCATGGCCAACCCCTTCCAGTAGGCGCGCCCGTCCGGGCCATCCCGACCGACGCTCGCCGGGACGGGCGGCGCCCTAGCATGGAGGCATGGGACGAACCGGCTGGACGCTCACCGATCGTCGACCCACCCGGCGGATCTCCGTCGGCGGGGTGGCGGTGGGAGGGGGCGCCCCGGTCACCGTCCAGTCCATGACCACCACCAAAACGGCCGACGCCGAGGCCACCCTCTCCCAGATCTACGCCCTGGCGGCCGCCGGTGCCGACCTGGTGCGGTGCACGTGCAACGAAGAGGCGGCCGCCGAGGGCCTGGCCCGGATCGTGCCCCGCTCGCCGGTGCCGATCATCGCCGACATCCACTTCCACTACGAGATGGCCCTGGCCGCCCTCGAGGCCGGGGTCCAGGGGCTCCGGCTGAACCCCGGCAACCTGCGCAAGGCCGACGAGATCAAGCTCGTCGCCAGCGAGGCCAAGGACCGCGGCGTCCCCATCCGCATCGGGGTCAACGCCGGCTCCCTCCACAAGGACCTCTATAAGAAGTACGGCGGCGCCACCGCCGAGGCGCTGGTGGAGTCCGCCCGGATGGAGCTGGCCTACTTCGCCGAGGTCGACTTCGACGACGTGAAGATCTCCGTCAAGGCCTCCTCGGTGCCCCTGATGATCGACGCCTACCGGCTGGCCTCGGAGACCTTCGACCACCCGCTCCACCTCGGGGTGACCGAGGCGGGGCCACCGCCGGCCGGCCTGCTGAAGGGCACCGCCGGCATCGCCACCCTCCTGGCCGAGGGCATCGGCGATACCATCCGCTACTCGCTGACCGCCGACCCGGTGGAGGAGGCCAGGGCCGGCCGGCAGCTACTCGAGGCGCTCGGTCTCCGGGAGCGCAAGGGCCTCGATCTCATCGCCTGCCCCAGCTGCGGGCGGGCGGAGATCGACGTCATCGCCGTGGCCCGGGCGGCCCAGGATGCCCTCGAGGGCCGCAAGCTGCCGATCCAGGTGGCGGTGATGGGCTGCGTGGTCAACGGGCCCGGCGAGGCGCGAGAGGCCGACCTGGGGATCGCCGCCGGGCGGCACCGCGGCCACCTGTTCATCAAGGGGAAGATCGTCCGGGTGGTCCCCGAGGACGAGATGGTCGAGGCCCTGGTGGCCGAGGCCGAAAAGCTGGTCACCGAGGGGGTCGAGGCCCGCCTGGCCGCCGCCGACGCCGGGGCGGAGGCGGAGGCGGAGGCGGACCGCCGCGACCTGCTGGAGGCCAAGGGCGCCGACGCCAACGCCTCGGAGACCAGGGTGGAGCTCATCCGGAAGAAGTACGGCGAGGGCCCCGAGGCGTCCTGAGGCCTCCGGGGGTCCGGTCCTCGGGAGCCGCCCCCGGCGACCGGTAGGATCGCCGGTCATGCGCATGTCCCGGCTCCTGGTCCGCACCCTCCGAGAGGCGCCGGCCGACGCCGAGGTGGCCAGCCACCAGCTGCTGGTCCGGGCCGGCTACATCCGTCGGTTGGCGTCCGGCATCTACACCTTCCTGCCGCTGGGGCTGCGGGTCCTGGCCAAGCTCGAGGCGGTTGTCCGCCAGGAGCTCGACGCTGCCGGGTGCCAGGAGCTGCTGCTGCCCGCGCTCCACCCCCTCGAGCTCTGGGAGCAGAGCGGCCGGGCCGCCCTCTTCGGGAACGACGCCCTGCCGGCCATGGTCGTCGAGGGTCGGGGCGGGTCCTTCGTGCTGGGGCCGACCCACGAGGAGGTGGTGACCGTCACCGTCGGCGCCGAGGTCGACTCCTACCGGCAGCTTCCGGTCACCGTCTACCAGATCCAGGTGAAGTTCCGTGACGAGGCCCGTCCCCGGTTCGGTCTGCTCCGGACCCGCGAGCTGCTCATGTGCGACGCCTACTCCTTCGACGTCGACAAGGAGGCCATGCAGTCGTCCTACGCCGACGTCTTCGAGGCCTACCTGCGGATCTTCGCCCGGCTGGAGCTGGACGTCACCCCGGTGGAGGCCGAGTCCGGCGCCATCGGGGGGGACGTCAACCACGAGTTCATGGTCCCCTCGGCGGCTGGGGAGGACCATTTCGTCCTCTGCCCGTCGTGCGGCTACGCCGCCAACGTCGAGGCGGCCGAGCGCCGGCTGGAGCCGGGTGCCACCGACGCATCGGGGGCCACGGTCCCCGACCTGGTGGAGCACCACACGCCCGATCGCCCGGGCATCGAGCACGTGGTCTCCTTCTTCGACGATCCGGCGATCGGGTCGGCCAATCTCCTGAAGAGCCTGGCGGTCTTCGACGACGGGGGTCGGGCCACGCTGCTGCTGCTGGCCGGGGACCGCGACGCGCGGCTGCCGTCGGGGTGGCGCCTCTTCGAGGACGAGGACTTCGAGACCCACCCGAGCCTGGCCAAGGGGTACATCGGGCCGATGGGCCAGCAGGCCGGCGGGTTCCGGGTGGTCGCCGACGTCGGAGTGCGCCGGGCCGGACCGTGGATCACCGGGGCCAACCGACCGGACCACCACGTGAGCGGCGCCGTCCTCGGCCGCGACTTCACCGTCGACGAGTGGGGGTCGTTCGTCGCGGTGGTGACCGGGGACCTGTGCCACCGCTGCGGCGAACCGGTCGGCTTGGTCCGCTCGGTGGAGGCCGCCCACACGTTCCAGCTCGGCACCAAGTACTCCGACGTGATGCCGGGGTCGACCTTCGTGGCCGAGGACGGGGCCGAGGCCCGCTTCTCGATGGGCTGCTACGGGATGGGGATGAGCCGCCTGCTGGCCGTCCTGGCCGAGGAGCACCACGACGACAGGGGCCTGGCGTGGCCGGACTCGGTGGCCCCCTACCGGGTCCACCTGGCCGCCCTGGGGGCCGGGCGCTCCCCCGAGGTGGCCGAGGCCGCCGACCGGCTCTACGCCGAGCTGTCCGGGGCCGGCATCGAGGTCCTCTACGACGACCGCGACCTGTCGCCGGGCGTCAAGTTCAAGGACGCCGACCTCCTGGGCCTGCCGGTCCAGGTGGTGGTGGGGGCCAAGGGGTTGGCGCGGGGGGTGGTGGAGTGGCGCACCCGGGCCACCGGGGAGGAGCGCGAGCTCGCCCTGGACGAGGTCTTGGGGGTCCTGACCAGCGATTGAGCCCCTCGGGGCCCGCCCGCCTCCGGCGCCTCCGGGCGGTACGTCGGACGACGGCCGGAGGCCTGCGCTGCTATACTTGTTCACCTGCCGTTCAGTTGGAGTGGAGTGACGCTGACGAAGCGTGGGCGGACAGCCCACGCTTTTGTTTTGGTCCGGAACGCCCCGACGGGCGGCGGGTGAAGGGCAGTGGACGCAACGACAGCAGACGGATCCGACGAGCGGAAAGGGAGGACCAGCATGGCCGAAGAACTGTTCCCCCTCCTCGAGCCGGTGGTCACCGCGGCCGACGTCGAGCTGTTCGACGTGGAGTACCGCTCCGGTGTGGTCCTGGTGACCATCGACCGGGCCGAAGGTGTCGATCTCGAGGTGCTCACCTCCGTGCACCGGGTGGTCTCCGAGCTGCTCGACGAGCGCGATCCCATCCCCGGTGCCTACACCCTGGAGATCTCCAGCCCGGGGGTGGAGCGCACCCTCCGGCGGCCCGCCCACTTCACCAAGGCGGTGGGGGAGACCGTATCCGTCAAGACCCGTCCCCAGGTCCCCGGCGACCGGCGGCTGACCGGGGAGCTCCTCGCCGCCGACGACGACGGGCTGGAGCTGGCCGTCGTCGGTGCCCCCGACGGCCGGGTCCGCCTGGCCTACTCGGACATCGACCGGGCCCGGACGGTGTTCGCCTGGGGCCCGGGGGCCAAGCCGGGCGGCGGCCGGCCCGGCACCACGACGAAGTCGAAGACGACGCAGAAGAGGAAGCAGGTCACCACGCCATGAGCAAGCCCAATTTCGAGTTCCTCGATGCCCTCGGCCAGATCGCGCGTGACAAGGGCATCTCCGTCGAGACGCTGCTCGACGCCCTGGCCAACGCCCTGGTGGCGGCCTACAAGCGCATGCCCGACGCCGCCGAGGAGGCGGTGGTCACCATCGACCCCGAGTCCGGCGAGATCCGCGTCTACGGCCAGGAGCTCGACGAGGACGGGAACGTCATCCGCGAGTGGGACGACACCCCCGACGACTTCGGCCGGATCGCCGCCCAGACCGCCAAGCAGGTCATCCTGCAGCGGATCCGGGAGGTGGAGCGCGACCTGAAGTACGAGGAGTACGCCGGTCGGGAGGGTGACATCGTCACCGGTATCGTGCAGCAGACCGACAACCGCTACACCCTGCTCGACCTGGGAAAGGTGGAGGCGCTGCTGCCCCAGGCCGAGCAGGTCTCCTACGAGCGCTACGAGCACGGTGCCCGGCTGAAGGCCTACATCGTCGAGGTCCGCAAGACCACCAAGGGCCCCCAGATCGTGGTGAGCCGCAGCCACCCCGGCCTGATCAAGCGGCTCTTCGAGCTCGAGGTCCCGGAGATCTCCTCGGGAGCGGTGGAGATCAAGGCAGCCGCCCGCGAGCCGGGCCACCGCACCAAGATCGCCGTCTGGTCGAACGATCCCAACGTCGACCCGGTCGGGGCCTGCGTGGGGGCGCGGGGATCCCGGGTCCGCATGGTCACCAACGAGCTCCGCGGTGAGCGGGTCGACGTCGTTCCGTTCTCGGACGACCCGGTGGAGCTGATCCAGTCGGCGCTGGCCCCCGCCCGGGTCCGCGAGGTCCGGCTCAACGACGAGACGGGGACCGCCACGGTGATCGTGAGCGACTACCAGCTCTCCCTGGCCATCGGCAAGGAGGGCCAGAACGCCCGTCTGGCCGCCCGGCTGACCGGCTGGCGGATCGACATCAAGAGCGAGACGCAGCTGGCCGAGGAGGAGTCCGGGTACGCCGGCGAGGAGTGGGCCGAGGGGGAGTGGGTCCAGAACGAGGCCGGGGAGATGGTCTGGCAGCCGGCCGAGGGCGGCGACGCGGTGTCGGCCTCCCAGTGGTCCCAGGGTGCCGAGGGTGCCGAGGGTGCCGAGGGTGCCCCCGCCGAGGGCGAGGCGTCCGACGCCCCCGCCGAGGGTGCCGCTGACGACGCCCCGGCCGAGGGTGCCCCCGCCGACGCCGGTGAGCCGACAGCCGCAGACGCCCCGGTAGCATCGGGGGAGGCGTCTTCCCCGGTGGCGTCGGACGGCGTCACCGCCGGGGAGGGCCCGGCATAGCTCCCACCAGGACCTGCATCGGATGTCGGCGGGTCGGCCCGTCCTCCACCATGGTGCGGGTGGTCCGTTCGGCCGAGGGGGTCCTCTCGGTCGGGACCGGGCTTCCCGGCCGGGGGGCGTGGCTGTGCCGGGACCGACCCGACTGCGTTGACCTGGCCATTCGCCGAAAGGCGTTCGAGCGGGCCCTCCGGGGACCGGTCGACCTCGCCGAAGTGGAGAAGGTCCGGGTGGCCGTGCAGGTGGTACCCGTGCCCGGCTCGGAGGGCCGGGCGCTGTGATGTGCGAGGATAGAGGGTCGTAGTGCTCCCAGTGCATGCGACGTGAATGAAGGGCAGTAACAGCCGTTGCCGAAGAAGATCCGGGTCTACGAGCTCGCCCACGAGCTCGGTCTGACCAACAAAGAGGCACTCGACCTCTGCCTGTCCCTCGGGATGGGTGTGAAGAGTCACTCGTCGTCCATCGAGGACGCCCAGGCGGACCGCGCCCGGAGGAAGGCCGACCGGGAAGGGCTCCGGCGCGAGGTCCAGCCCGAAGAGCCGGCCGCCCCGGCCAAGAAGGCCGCCAAGAAGAAGGCCGCGCCCGCCGAGCCGACAGCCACGGCGACCGATGCCGGTACCGGGCCCGCCGACGCTGACACCCCGGCGGCTGCGCCCACCCCTATCAAGCGCACGGGCGCCCGCCTGGTGACCTCGCGGCCGTCCTCGGAGCAGGCGCCATCTCCGGCACCCCGCCCGGCGCCGGTGGCCCCGGCCGCGGCCGCCCCGGTGGCCCCCGCCCGCCCGGTGGCCCCCGCCCCGGTGGCCCCCGCCGCTTCCGCCCCGGCACCCCCGGCACCCGCTCCCACCCCGGCACCCGCGGTCCCCGCCGCTGCCGCCCCGGCCCCTTCCCCTGCCCCGGTTGCAGCGGCTCCGTCGGCCCCCGCCACGTCGCCGGCCCCGGCGCCGGCGCCGGCGCCGGCGCCGGTCGCGGCATCCGCCCCGGCACCCCCGGCCGCCCCGCCGGCGCCCGCCCCCGCCGCCCCCGCCGCATCGGTGGCCCCCGCCGCCCCGCCGTCGGCACCCAGCCGGCCGCCGACCAGCTCGAGCGGCAAGCCGATCCCCCCGCCGCCCGGAGGGCCGCCCCGCTCGGTCACCGGCAAGCCCATCCCGCCGCCCCCCGGGGCCGGTGGACGTCGTCCCGCCCCCGGCGCCCCGCGCCCCGGCGGCGGCTTCAGTGGCCGCCCCGGCGGCCCGGGTGGTACCGGACGCCCGAGCGGCCCAGGTGGCCGCCCCGGCGGACCGGGTGGTGGTGCAGGCGGCGGTTTCGGTGCGCGTCCCGGTGGTGGCGGCGGCTTCAGCGGTCGACCCGGCGGGGGTCCCGGTGGCGGTCCGGGTGGACCCGGCGGTCCGGGTGGAAGGGGTGGACCCGGTATGGGCCGTGGCCGTCCCAACCAGCGCCGACCCCGGCGCCGCCGTCGGAACCTCGAGGAGCTCGAGCCGACGCAGCTCACGGCCTATACCCCGTCGACCGCCCCGGTCCCCGATACCGAGGTGATCATCGAGCGGGGCGCCACCGCCCGCGATCTCGGACCCAAGCTCAACCGCTCCGCCGGTGACGTCATCCGCTTCCTGATGATGCAGGGGGAGATGGTCACCGCCACCCAGTCGCTGACCGACGACATGATCGACCTGTTCGCGGCCGAGCTCGGCGCCGAGGTGCGTCTGGTGGACCCAGGTGAGGAGCGCGAGGCCGAGCTGCTGGCCAAGTTCTTCGACGACGACGACGAGGAAGAGGCGGAGGAGGACCTGCGCCCCCGTCCGCCGGTGGTGACCGTCATGGGCCACGTCGACCACGGGAAGACCCTGCTCCTCGACCGCATCCGGTCGGCCAACGTCGTGGCCGGTGAGGCCGGCGGGATCACCCAGCACATCGGCGCCTACCAGGTCGTCTGGGAGGACCACCCGATCACCTTCATCGACACCCCGGGCCACGAGGCCTTCACCGCCATGCGCGCTCGCGGCGCCGAGGTCACCGACATCGTGGTGCTGGTGGTGGCGGCCGACGACGGCGTCATGCCGCAGACCGTCGAGGCCATCGACCATGCCAAGGCGGCCGACGTGCCGATCATCGTGGCCGTCAACAAGATCGACCGGGCCGAAGCCGATCCGAACCGGGTCCTGCAGCAGCTGTCCGAGCACGGGCTGGTCCCCGAGGCCTGGGGCGGCGACACCATCACGGTGGAGATCTCCGCCCTCCAGAACCTGGGCATCGAGGACCTGCTCGAGCAGATCGTTCTCGTCGCCGAAGTCGAGGAGCTGGTGGCCAGTCCCGAGGGGCGGGCCCGCGGCGTGGTGCTGGAGGCCGAGCTCGAGGTCGGCCGCGGTCCGGTGGCCTCGGTCATCGTCGAGCGGGGTACCCTGCGAGTCGGTGACCCGATCGTGGCCGGTGCCGCCTGGGGCAAGGTCAAGGCTCTGGTCGACGACCACGGCGACCAGATCAAGGAGGCGCCACCCTCCACGCCGGTCCAGGTGCTCGGCTTCTCCGAGCCCCCCGAGCCCGGCGACGAGTTCCGCGTGGCGCCGGAGCAGGCACAGGCCCGCACCATCGGCGAGGCCCGGGCGCACCGCTACCGGGTGGCCGGCCACGGCCCAGCGGCCGCCTCCGCCCTGGGTGGCGCCAAGCTGGAGGACCTCTTCGAGCAGATCCAGCGGGGCGAGACGGCCACGCTGAACCTGATCCTCAAGGCCGACGTGCGCGGCTCGCTCGAGGCGGTGACCGAGAGCCTCCGCAAGCTCGAGCGCGAGGACGTCAAGCTGAGCTTCGTCCACCGCGGGGTGGGTGGCATCACCGAGTACGACGTCCAGCTGGCCCAGGCGTCCAACGCCACCATCATCGGCTTCAACGTGCGACCCGATCGCCGCTCGAGGGAGATGGCGGTCAAGTCGAGGGTGCAGATCCGCACCTACGAGATCATCTACAAGCTGCTCGAGGACCTCGAAGCGGCCATGCTCGGCCTGCTGTCCCCGGTCTACGAGGAGGTGGTCACCGGCGAGGCCGAGGTCCGCCAGATCTTCCGCGTGCCCCGGATCGGCGCCATCGCCGGCTGCTACGTCCGGGAGGGTGTCATCACCCGCGGCTCGAAGGTGCGCTTCCTCCGCGAGGGCGTCATCATCTGGAAGGGCACCATTACCTCCCTCCGGAGGTTCAAGGATGACGCCCGGGAGGTCCAGTCCGGCTTCGAGTGCGGCATCGGGCTTTCCGACTACCAGGACCTCAAAGAGGGCGACATCATCGAGACGTTCGACGAGCGGGAGATCCCCCGCACCTGAGTGTTCCCCGCCGCCGGGCACCCGGCGGCGGGCACCCGGGTTCGCGGTCGGAGCGGAGGAGCAGTGTCCAGTCGCCGTCATGACAACCGGGGGGCGGCGCCGTACGCGCGCTCGCTCCGGGTCAACCAGGTCATCCGGCAGGTGCTGGCCGAGGAGCTCGAGCGGTTGGCCGACGCCGACGAGCGGCTCCGACTGGTCACCGTCACCTCGGTGGACACCGCCCCCGACCTGCGCCAGGCCACGGTCTACCTGAGCTCCCTGAGCGAGGATGCCGCCGACGGCCTGAGCGAGCGACGGGCCCAGCTCCAGCGGGCGATGGGCCGCCAGCTCCGCATGAAGCGGACCCCGCTCCTGGCCTTCGAGGTCGACCCTGCCGTGGTGGCCGGCGGCAAGGTCGAAGAGGCGTTGCGGCGGATCCGGGAGGCGGAGCGCGAGCGGGGCCCCGGCGACGCCTCCGACCCGGGCGTGCCGTGAGCCTCCCGGGCCCCGGCGAGGCCTTGGGCCTGGTGGTGGTGGACAAGGAGGCCGGGTGGACCTCCCACGACGTGGTCGCCCGCTGCCGCCGAATCTTCGGGCAGCGTCGGGTCGGCCATGCCGGCACCCTCGACCCCGACGCCACCGGGGTGCTGCTGGTCGGTCTGGGCCGTGCCACCCGGCTGCTCCGCTTCCTCACCGCCCTCCCCAAGACCTACGAGGGCGAGGTGGTCCTCGGGACCTCGACCAGTACCCTCGACGCCGCCGGCGACATCACCGGCACCTGGGACATGGAGGAGGTGACGCTCACCGAGGTCCGCGAGGCCGCCGCCGCCCTCACCGGGGAGATCGAGCAGATCCCACCGATGGTCTCGGCCGTCAAGGTCGACGGTCGACGCCTCCACGCCCTGGCCCGCGAGGGGATCGAGGTCGAGCGTCAGCCGAGGCCGGTCACCGTCCATCGCCTCGACGTGGACCCGACCACCACGCCGGGGGTGTACCGGATCGAGGTGGTGTGCTCGTCGGGGACCTACATCCGGGTGCTGGCCGCCGATCTGGGCACCGCCCTCGGCGGGGGCGCCCACCTTCGGAACCTGCGGCGGACCCGCATCGGCTCGTTCGGGGTCGCCGAGGCCAGGCCGGTCGACGAGCTGACCCCGGCGGTGGTCCTCACCCCCGCCCAGGCCATGCGCGACCTCGACCAGGTGGTCGTCCCCCCGGAGGTGGAGAAGCTGGTCGGACGGGGGCTCCCCCTCGACCGGGTGCCGCTCGGCATCGGCGGCGACGGGCCCTGGGGCCTGGTGGACGCCGACCACCGACTCCTGGCCGTCTACGAGGCGACCGGTACCGACCGGATCCGACCGGCCGTGGTGCTGGTGGGTGCCGGATGAGCCCGACCGCTAGCCTCAGCCGGTGATGGAGATCGTGACCGACCCGTCGGAGAGCTCGCCCCCACCGGGGGGCTCAGCCGTCACCATCGGCGCTTACGACGGCGTCCACCGGGGGCACCAGGCCCTGCTGGCCGAGCTCCGTCGCCGGGCGCAGGCCGAGGGCCTCACCACCGCGGTGGTCACCTTCGACCGCCATCCGGCCGCCGTGGTGCGGCCGGCGTCGGCTCCCCGCCTCCTCTGCGACCTCGACCAGAAGCTCGAGCTGCTGGAGGCGGCCGGCGTGGACCGCACCGTGGTCCTCCGCTTCGACGAGGAGCGGGCCGACGAGCCGGCCGAGGACTTCGTCCGGCAGGTCATCCAGCGCGGCCTCGACGCCCGGCTGGTGGTGGTGGGGGAGGACTTCCACTTCGGCCACGGACGCAAGGGCAACGTGGCCCTCCTCACCGAGATGGGTGCGGCCGATGGCTTCGAGGTGGAGGGGATGACCCTGGCCTCCGACGCCGACGACCCGGGTCAGGGTGGCCCCGCCATCTCGTCGACCCGGATCCGGGCCCTGGTGGCCGACGGACGGGTGGCGGAGGCCGCCGAGCTGCTGGGCCGACCCCACCAGGTGCGGGGTGCCGTGGTCCACGGCGACCGGCGGGGAGGCGCCGACCTCGGCTTCCCCACCGCCAACCTCGACGTGGCGCCCACCATCGCCCTGCCGGCCGCCGGAATCTACGCCGGCTGGTACGAGCGCCCGGACGGGAGCCGCTGGGCGAGCGCGGTGTCGGTCGGCCGGCGGCCGACCTTCTACGGGGACGCCGGGGACCTGCTGGTGGAGGCCTTCCTCCTCGACTTCTCCGGCGACCTCTACGGCGAGGAGGGTCGCCTCTCGTTCGTGTCCCGGCTCCGCGACGAGGAGGCCTACGACTCGGTGGACGCCCTGGTGGCCCAGATGCACCGTGACGTGGCCGCCGCCCGCCAGGTGCTGGCCACCGCCGGCCCCCCCACCTAGCCGGCGGGGGTGTCGTCCAGCAGCTCGGTGCGCAGCTGGCGCTTGAGCGCCTTGCCGGCCGGGTTCCGCGGCAGGGGCTCGGTCCGGAACCAGAAGCGGGTGGGGACGCTGAACCGGGCCAGCCGCTCACCGACGAAGCGGGCCAGCTCGTCGGCGGCGACGTCGTGGCCGGGTCGCAGGACCACTACCGCCCCGACCTCCTCGCCCAGGATCGGGTGGGGGACCCCGAGGACCGCGCAGTCGGCCACCGCCGGATGCTCGAAGAGGGCGGCCTCCACCTCCACGCAGTAGACGTTCTCGCCACCCCGGATGATCATGTCCTTCGACCGGTCGACGATGTGGACGAAGCCCTCCTCGTCGATCCGGGCCACGTCGCCGGTGTGCAGCCAGCCCTTGGAGAAGGAGTGGGCGGTCTCCTCCGGGCGGTTCCAGTAGCCCCGCACCACGTTCGGGCCCTTGATCCACAGCTCGCCGGTCCGCTCGGGGTCCGGTGCCTGGTCGGCCGGGGGCTCCTCGCCGCGGTACTCCTCGGGAACCACCGCCACGTCGCACACCGGCGCCGGCGGCCCGACGCTGTCGGGCTTTCGCACGTAGTCGTCGCCGGCGTTCATGGTGGTCATCGCCGAGGTCTCCGTGAGGCCGTAGCCGTTGCCGGGGGCCCCGGCCGGGAAGTGCTCCTTGATCCGGCGGACCAGGTCGGGCGGGGCGGGTGCCCCGCCGTAGGAGATGGAGCGCACCGTGGAGGTGTCGCGCTTTTCGAAGTCGGGGGAGTCGATCACCTGCATCACCATGGTGGGCACCCCGCCGAAGATGGTGATCCGCTCGCGCTCGATCAGCTCCAGTGCCCGCTCGGGATCGAAGTGGTGCATCATTACCAGCTTGCCCCCGGCCGCGGTGTTCGAGACCAGCACGGCGTGGCAGCCGGTGGCGTGGAAGAGCGGCACCGACAGCAGGTTGGCGTTCTGGCCGCCGGCGCTGACGTCGGCCACGTCGCCGCTCCGGCGCATCGACCCCAGGGTGGAGATGAAGAACAGGTTCATCAGGTTGGAGACGCTGTTGCGGTGGGTGCCGACCGCCCCCTTGGGCTGGCCGGTGGTCCCCGAGGTGTAGAAGATGGTGGCGTCGTCGTCGGGCTCGATGACGGCCTCGGGGAGCGTGGCGTCATCGGCCGGGGTGCCGACCGCCTCGGCGAAGGTGACCACCGGCACCGGGTCGAGGCCCGGCCGGTCCACGGTGGCACCGGACGCCGCCTTCCGGCCACCCCCCTCGTCGGTCTCCTCGCAGGTGATGATGACCGTCCGGAGAGCCGGCAGGTCACCGAGGTGGGGACGGATGCGCGCCTCGCGCTCCTCGTCCACGAACACCACCGAGGTGCCCGAGTCGAGGAGTCCGTAGGTGAGCTCGGGACCGGTCCACCAGGCGTTCAGCGGCACCACCACGGCACCCACCGAGATGGCGGCCCAGAAGGCCATGACCCACTCGGGGAGGTTGCGCATGGCGATGGCCACCCGGTCGCCCTTCTCCACGCCGTACCGCTCGGTGAGGGCCCGACCCAGGGTGGCCACGATGCGGAAGTGCTCGGCGAAGCTGTACCGCTCATCCTCGTAGACGAGGAAGTCGTTGTCCCCGTGGAGCGACGAGAGCTCGAGGACGGTGCGGAGGGTGGACGGCGCGCTCTTCCAGGTGCGGGTGGGCACCCCCCGGATCACCAGGTCCTCCATCTCGAAGAGCTGGCCCGGGGCGGTGAGGCTGGCGGTGGCTTCCTCCCGGGTGGGGGGCGGGTCGGCCGCCGCCTGGTCGGTGGCGGTGTCGCCGGAGTCGCTCATGGGGTTCCCTCCTGGGGCTCGGTCGTGGTGCCGGGTGGCGCGCTGTCGCCGGCCGGAGGGTCCCGGAAGACGGCCGTCCGGTAGTAGGCCAGCTCGGCGACGCTCTCGCGGATGTCGTCCATGGCCCGGTGGCCACCGGCCTTGGCCGGGGCCCCGGCCAGGGAGTCGGGATACCAGCGCCGGGCCAGCTCCTTGATGGTCGAGACGTCGACCGACCGGTAGTGCAGGTACTCCTCGATCTCGGGGAGGAAGGCGTTGAGGAACCGCCGGTCGGTGCCGATGGAGTTGCCGGCCAGGGGGACCGTCCGGGGTTTCGGGACGTGGGTGCGGATGAACTCGAGGGTGGCCCTCCCGGCCTCCTCCAGCGACACCGTGGAGGCCGAGATCTCCGCCAGCAGGCCGCTCCGGGTGTGCATGTCGCGCACGAAGTCGTCCATCCGGTCCAGGGCCTGCTCGTCGGCCGCCACCACCAGGTCCGGTCCCTCGGCCACGATCCGGAGGTCGTCGTCGGTGACCAGGGTCGCCACCTCCACGATGACGTGGCGGTCGAGGTCGAGGCCGGTCATCTCCAGATCCATCCACACGAGCACGACCGCCGACGTTACCGGGTGGTAGCCCCTCCGACCAAGGTGACGTACCGTCAGCGGGCGCCCGGGCGGCCGGGTGGCGCCCCGGCCGTCCGGGGAAGGACCGGTGGAGGGGTATCGTCGGCCCAACCAACGCGGGAGGAGCCGGTCATGCCGGGATCGACGGATGGCGACCAGCCCGGGGCAGGGACCGCCCACGGTGCGGCGCTGGCGGTCCCGGTGGTGCGGCTCGACCCCGACCTGCCCCTCCCCGACTACGCCCGGCCGGGCGATGCCGGCGCCGACCTGGTGGCCCGGACGGAGGTGACCCTGGCGGCCGGCGGTGGCCGGGCGGCCGTCCCCACCGGCATCGCCTTGGCCATCCCCCCGGGCCACGCCGGGTTCGTGCAGCCCCGCAGCGGGCTGGCCCTGCGCCACGGCGTCACCTGCCTGAACACCCCGGGGCTCATCGACGCCGGCTACCGCGACGAGCTGGCGGTCCTGCTGGTCAACACCGACCCGGTGACCGACTACGTGGTCCACCGGGGCGACCGGATCGCCCAGCTGGTCATCCAGCGGGTCGAGCGGGCCACCTTCGTCCCCGTCGAGGCGCTCGGGTCGAGCGAGCGGGGCCACGGCGGCTTCGGCTCGACCGGACGGTGAGGCCGTCGTGCGCCCGCTGACCGGCCTGGACGGCGCGTTCCTGGCCTTCGAGTCGCCCACCATGCACCTCCACATCGCCGGGGTACTGGTCTTCGACGCCTCATCGGTGACGGGCGGGGTCGGTTTCCGACAGATCCGCGACCACGTGGCCGCCCGGGTCCCCCGGGTACCGCCGTTCCGGGGCCGGATGGTGGAGGTGCCGTTCGGTCTCCAGCACCCCTCGATGGTCGACGACCCCGACTTCGACCTCGACTTCCACGTGCGGCGGGCCTCCCTTCCCCACCCGGGCGGTGCCGGCGAGCTGGCCGCCCTGGTCGGCTCGATCGTGGAACGCCCGCTCGACCGCACCCGCCCGCTGTGGGAGTTCCACGTGGTGGAGGGCCTGGAGCACGGTCACGTGGCTCTGGTCTCCAAGGTCCACCACTCGATCATCGACGGCGTCTCGGGCGCCGAGGTGATGGCCGCCTTCTTCGACCTCGAGCCCGCACCACCGCCGGCGGCGGTCGACGGGGAGGGGTGGTCGCCGGGCCCGGTCCCGGGCGACGTCGACCGGCTCCGCAGCGCCCTCGGGTCGCTGCCGGGCCAGACCGACCGGGTGGCCCGGACCCTCGGTACCACCGTCCGGACGGTGCGGTCGCTGAGCAGCCGGAACCGGGACGTGCCGGGCACGCTGCCGCCGTCGCCGTTCCGGGCCCCACGCACCTCGGTCAACCGGGCGATTTCGGCCCACCGCCGGGTGCACCTGGGTGACGTACCGCTGTCCGACCTCCGCCGGGTGACCGACCTGCTGGGTGGCACCGTCAACGACGTGGTGCTGGCCATGGTGGCCGGCTCGCTCCGGGCCTTCTTCGCCGCCCGGGACGAGCCGCTCGAACGCTCCCTGGTCGCCCTGGTGCCGGTGTCGGTGCGGCGCGTGGAGGAGCGGGGGTCCCTGGGCAACCGGGTGTCGGCCATGCTGGTGTCGCTGGCCACCGGGGTCGAGGACCCGGCGGCCCGCCTGCGGCTGATCAGCGCCGGGGTCCGGGCGGCCAAGGAGCAGCACGAGACGGTGGCGCCCGACCTCTACGCCCGTTGGGCGCAGGCCCTGCCGCCGGCGGTGGCCACCCGGGTGTCGAGGCTCCTGACCAACCTCCGGGTCTTCGACCACGTGCCGCCGCTCTGCAACGTGGTGGTGTCCAACATCCCCGGTCCCGACGTGCCGCTCTACCTGGCCGGGGCCCGGATGGTGGCCATGTACCCGGTCGGACCGGTGGCCGAGGGGGTCGGCGTCAACGTCACCGTCTTCTCCTACCTGGACAGGCTCTTCGTCGGGGTCCAGGGCTGCTGGGACCTGGTGCCCGATCTCGAGGTGATAGGCAACGGGATGGTCGACGCCTTGGCCGAGCTGGTCAAAGAGGCCGACCGCCGCGACCGACCGGTGCCGTGGTGGCACGCCGAGGTGTCTCCCTGAGCCTCCCGGGCCCGGAGCCACCCCGACCGGCTGCTACAGTGATCCCCCTACGCGGACGTGGCTCAGCTGGTAGAGCATCACCTTGCCAAGGTGAGGGTCGCGGGTTCGAATCCCGTCGTCCGCTCCAGGTCGGAGGCAATTCTCGCCCCGTGAGGGGCTCAAATTGCCCATCAACTGCTCGCGACTTGCCCATCACGTGATCCTCAAGGCCAGCGTGTCGGCGGCCGATGCGTGCTCGGTGACCGGATCGATCCGCCAACGTGGTGTCAATTCGTGGGAGCTCCGTGTCTACGGAGGAACAGATCCCAACACGGGCCGGCGCCGATGGGCGACACGTACTGTGCGGGGGAGCGAACGGGCCGCCCGACGAGAGCTCAGGCGGTTCGTCGACGAGGCCTCCTACGCCCGGATCCACGCCGGGAGCCTGTCCGAGCTCCTCGATCGCTGGTTCGAGACGGCATCGGGGGACTGGGCACCCAGCACGACGCGAGAGACCAAGAGCCTCGTCGAGCACCACCTGAAGCCGCACCTCGGCCACCTGCCGCTCACGAAGCTCACCACCGCGGACATCGACGGCTTCTATGCGTACCTCCGCCGTGGGGGTGGCCGAGACGGGCGCGCCCTGGCGCCGGGGACCGTCCACCGGGTTCACGTTGTCTTGCACCGTGCCCTGGCTCAAGCGGTGCGATGGGAATGGATCTGGTTAAACCCGGCCAGCCAGGCGAGCCCGCCCCGCTACGTGCCGGCCGAGATCCGACCACCGAGCGCCGCCGAGGTCGTCGAACTCGTCACCCAAGCGAGCGAGAGCAGTCCGTCGCTCGGGCTCTTCTTCCTCTTGGCCGCGACGACCGGTGCGAGAAGGGGTGAGCTGCTTGCGCTTCGGTGGAGGGACGTCGATCTGGATTCGGGGAGCCTGTCCATCCAGCGATCACTCATCGAGGGGCCCGACGGTCCGGTCCTCGCACCGACGAAGACCCGGCGCTCGCACAAGGTCGCCCTCGACGAGTCGTCGACTGCGGCGCTCAAAGCCCAGCTGGACCGGTCATCCGTCGGCGTGTCGGAGTCCGATCGCGGGGACCGGTATGTCTTCTCGTTGAAGTCGGACGGGTTGAAGCCGTGGCGGCCGAACTGGGTGACGAAGGCGTTCATCCGTTGCCGTTCGAAAGCGGGCCTCCCGCACTTCCGGCTCCACGATCTCCGGCACTTCATGGCGACCGAGATGCTCGACGGCGGCGTCCCGATCGCCGTGGTGTCCAGCCGCCTCGCCCATGCCCGGACGTCGACGACGCTCAATGTCTACGCGCATGCCGTTCCCGGCGGTGACCGCGTCGCCGCACAACAGCTGTGGGCCCGACTGGCTGGGGCCAGGTCATGTGTGGTGGCGAGGGTCGCGCCGAAGTCGGCGTCGTAGTGTGAGCGGTCACGACGGACTCGTCGCCCCGCAGCCGGCGTTCAGGGCTACCGCCGACGAATCTGGCTCAGATGATGCCCGCTCCCATCACGCGTGAAGGTGACCTCCTGGGGGCACGAGGTCGTCACCTATTGCCGGCCTACGCCGCGCGATTGCCCTGAGGATCATGACGGCAGCGCTGAGGACCATTATCAAAGACCAGAGTGCCGACAGAATGCTCCACCCGTTGTTGTGTGCGAGAGACGATCTCAAGAGAAACCCGAACCCGACCGTAGAGAGGAGCCACCAGATCACGTAGTGCTTGATGGTTATCCAGTGGAACACCCGATCGAATGGTCGAGGAGAGTGGCCAAGTGCCTCCTGGTTTTGCAGGCCTACTATCCACCAGTTCCAACCTGACGGACTCGGATCGTCCGGCCAATCCTCATTCTCGATGACCCAAAGCGCCATCGGAGAGGGGCCATCCCAGACCTCCGTGATCATGCTCCGTTGCGCCGCCGACAATCCGACGCTGTCAGCCGAGCACGCCAAATTGACCTTCCCTCCAGGATGAACTTCTACATCTACCTCAAAGGTGCCCCGATCAACTGAGGTGACTTCGACTGTGTGTGGTCCGGCGACGGCGCGAACTTCGATGCGTTGACCTGGACGCAACGTGCCGTGGTTCGCACCGTCGACGAGCAGTCCGAACTGCAAGTGGCGATTGATCTTCCAAGGAACACACACCACCTCAATAGATCCCTCGTCAGCCACGGTCACATTCTCTCAGAGTGTTCGCTCTCGTTCCGTCGGTATGTGACACCCGGGAGGCTCTCGCCAAGCAGCGTGGCTGGGTCAAGCGGTTTCATTTCGAACCTGGCGTCGGTTGCGCAGAATCACGCCACCGCACACGAAAGCAAGTCCAACGACCACGAGTATGCCGCCCACGATGAGAAGAGCTTGACGGTGCTGGTGCGAAGCGCCTGTAGCAATGAGCAAAAGCACCGCCGTCGCCGAAATAATCACGCCTGCCTTGATGTACGTGGCGGCAAGCTGTACCAGCAGGAGCCGCTTGCGATCTTCGCTCGAGCTATTTGGGACGCCTGCTCGGACCTCTGAGGACTCCACGCCTGCTCGCTGCTTACTACTTTTCGCGCTTCGCATCCCGATGCCAAAGAGCACTGCAAGGAGTACCAGGAAGAGAGCCCCAGAGAGAGCGTCGAGCACGCCGCCGTTCGTCCACGCAAAGATCTCCACAAAGAGCACGAGGGCGGGGACAGTTACGATCCATGCCGTTCGCGTCCTCCCTTCCAAGCCTCTTGTGCGGACTAGTGCATCCTCGCGTTAATAACAGTGATGTGCTTTCCTGGGGTGATGCGACTTGCTCCGTTGAAGCTCAGGCGTGGTGATCGAGCCCTGTTGGAGGCCGACGTTCGATCGGGAACCGTCGAGGCACGCACTGCCCAACGAGCCCGCATCATCCTGTTGGCCGCTGATGGCTGGTCCAACCGGGACATTGCCGACACCGTCGGGATGCACTACAACCAGGTGGGCATCTGGCGGAAGCGCTACACCGAGTTCGGCATCGCCGGCCTTGGCGACCAGGAACGTCCCGGCCGACCCCATGTCTACGACCACGACGACGTGCTGTTGTTGGTGAAGCTGGTGACCGAGCCGCCGCCCGACAGTGCGACCCGTTGGACAATGGACGCGCTGGCCGATGCCATGGCAGCCCACGGTGTGCCGATGTCGGCCTCCCAAGCCTGGCGGATCTGCAAGTCCCTGGATCTGAAGCCCTGGCAGGTCGAGTCCTGGATGACGAGCCACGACCCCGACTTCTGGGAGAAGGCAGCGGACGTGTGTGGCCTCTACCTCGATCCACCGCAGAATGCCGTGGTCTGGAGCGTCGACGAGAAGTCCGGCATGCAGGCGAAGTCGCGGATCAACCCCACGAAGCCCGCCATTCCGGGCAAGCCGGTGCGAAGGGAGTTCGAGTACCAGCGCAACGGGACCGCCGTCCTATTCGCCGCCCTCGACGTCCACGACGGCGGGGTGGCCGGTTGGGTGACTGACTCGACGAAGTCGGAGAACTTCGTGGCGTTCCTGTCTGACCTCGTGCACCAGACGCCGACGGGACTCGACCTCCACTGCATCGCAGACAACCTGTCAGCCCACAAGACCGACAAGGTCGCCACTTTCCTCGCCGAGCACCCCCACGTACACATCCACTACACGCCGACCCACGCCAGTTGGCTGAACCAGGTCGAACTGTTCTTCTCGATCCTGGAGCGCAGGCTGTTGCGCCGGGGGGAGTTTGCCTCGACCGACGAACTGGCCGAACGGATCATCGCCTTCATCAAGGACTACAACCGACGAGCATTGCCGTTCCGCTGGACCTACGACGGCAGACCCCTACAGGTCGCGTAAGTCACAATGATTTACGCGCGAGACCACTAGTCCATAGGCCACCAAGAAGACGGGGACCACGATGCTGGCGATGGCGCGAGAAGATAAGGAGTCGGTCGCCAAGAGGCTCAAGACCAACTGGCACCTCTATTGCACCCATATGTGGCTGTTGATGAATTCAGGGTTCCGAAGATAATAGACCTGCGCGAAGTTTCTCGTGAGAGGTGATCAGGGTCCGCGTGGGAGAGCTTCTGGGTGGGCAGCATCAAGGGTCTATGACCTCCCATGAATTGCCCACGCCAGAAGCTCTGTCCCTCACTCTGCCTCACTTCTCACCCGAGGCGCTCGATCACCTGGTGCGCCAGATCACGCCGCACCTGCCGCGACCGCCACGACGTGGTCCAAAGGGCATGGCGCTCAACCTGCGGGTCCGCCTCGCCCTTGCCTACCTCCGAGAAGGGGTATCGGTTCGGGGCATGGCCCGGATCCTCGGCATCCCGACGACGACGTTGCGC
>Ga0209012_1001313_pt1 | contig 26595 bp, 18 predicted proteins | sample RS3BMetagenome_FD_184735 | JGI IMG/M metagenome (GOLD analysis project Ga0209012, IMG submission 184735) | Ferric oxide microbial mat and aquatic microbial communities from Rainbow Spring, Yellowstone National Park, USA - RS3B (SPAdes) (version 3) ...
TAACTCTTTTTTTTTTAATTATTATTTTTTTTTCTAGATTAGCCAAATGTCTCATTAATCTTCTTCTGTTTTTTCTTATTTTTAGCAATATAGATTCTGAAAGAATATTACTATTCAAAAAAAAATACTTTAAATTTATAAAATTAAATTCAATGTTTTTATTAAATAAAACTTGTAGTTTATTTTTAATAAATTGTAAATAAGTATAATTAAATCTAGATCTATTTACATATATTAATCTTCTATAATAAGTATATACAAGTAATCTCCTTAAAGATTTTTTGATAAAACTTTTATAAAATAAATTAACATATCTAGATACAGCTTTAAATTTATATATTTTTCTTTTTTGATGTAGATTTCTTAATATTCTTGCTATTTTAGGTTTAAATATATTAGCATCTATCAATGCTAAAGTACCTTTAATACTAATTTTTTTTAATTTTTTTAATAATATTAATTTATTAGATAATATATTTTTTTTAGATGATAAAGGTTTAATAAAATTGTTTTTTTTCAAACTAAGAATATTAATTAAAAGCTTATTTATATATCTTTTTTTTAATTTTAATAAGTAATTATTTTTTTGTCTATTATAAACATATAAAGTAATAACAACCTTATTATTTGTATGTTTAAATTCACCTTTACTAAGAAAAATTCTATTAATAGACAATTTTCTTCGTCTATTATATATTTTTTTTCTTCTTATTTTTTGCTCAATATTTTTATTGTATAAAAAAAAATAATTTCTAATAAGTTTTATAGCTAATCTACTAATATTAGGTATTAAAGATAAAGTATTATTATTATACATATATATACTATTATCTCAATATCTAGTAGATACAGGAAAGTGTTTTAAACTATCTGTATTATCAAAAATATAAGGTTTATTAGTATTTATTTTTTTTATTATAGATAATAATTTCATTTAATAATTATATAAATTGTTTAATTATATTAAATCTATTTCATTAATAAGATATATTAATATTTATTGTAAATATATACATATGATGGATTTAACTAGTCGTTGAACGTTCTTATTAAAAATAAGTTTCGCTTCAAATTAACTATATATATAGTGTTTTTTGAAATTTACCCATACTATTACCAATATTTATAAATATTGGGGGACTAACTTTTAATCCCTAGCGTAACTTTTTCAAAAATACAAGACCTTACCTTTCAGTATCTTGCGATCTTATGCCCCGCTTACGCGACTGATGGACTTGTAGGTCTAACAGTAAAGCAAGATTAAGCCATTAAACTTTTACAGTATTATTAAATATCATAGTATATAAATACTACAAATATGAATTTTAAAATAATTTAAAATCCGTTCTACAACTATTCACCATATAGTTAAAATCTTACTTAAATAAAAAATATAAAAATATTTAAAATCATAGTAATTGAATAAATTATAAAAATAACAAATTGAAAATGTAAAGAAAAATCTTTTTCACTACATATTTACATTTAACATGTAAATTCACGAATAGAATTTTGGATATACCCAGGTACTTTTTCTGGGATCTGTGCCCCGCATAAACTGTCTTCTAATCAACCGAATGTAATAAAGTAAATAAAGGTGTCACATCATTGTTACTTTTAAAAAGTAACTACCTTATACTCTTGTAATTCTTATATTAAATTCTAAAGTAGTAACAGTAAAGCTGCAAAGGGTCTGTTAAGATAGGTCATTTTATTACTAAAATTTCCCCCTTCAAGAACCGTACGTGCGATTTTCATCGCATACGGCTCAAGAATTTAATGATTATATTTTTATAATATTTATTTTTAAATTATAAATACCAGAGAATATCCGATTTGAACGGATGTGATTTTTTAAATCAAATAAGTTTCAAGCTTATCGCTATAAACCACTCAGCCAATTCTCTATTACTATAATTTATATAATGTTAAATTCTAGTTCTAAGTCTGCATTCTTTCGAATCAATTAAAAATCTATTCCTATCATTACAATAAGACTTTTGCTTTTTAGAACATCCTATACCCACTAATGTTTATTTAATTTTACAATTAAACTTCCTTTAAAGGACATTATTGGGCTTACCTAGTTCACATAATAATACTTAAACGATTACCTTAGAATTCCACTACACGTATGTTGATATAAGATCCATTAATAAAAAGACGAGAAACCTTTTATACAATCAACAAAAAATTTATTTATTAAATAAATTTTCTAGATTACGCTTTAACCATGGATTCAAATAATTTATTCATAGTAATCTAGCTCACTTCCTTAATTAGACAGAATATTTTACGGGCTTTATACAAAAAAATTACTTTTTTAATATACCGTATGAGCTCATACAATGGATTGTAAGATGGATTTTCACCATATTATTATTATGCACTTTCTAGTCGCACTCTCGTCTATCTAGAGGTAAACAGTATCTGCACTGCTATTCCAATTTCACTGAGCCAATCATCGAGACAGCTGTTGTATCGTTACATCATTCATGCAAAGACCGCATTTAACGGCCAGGGTATTCCGCTACCTTAGGACCCTCATCGGTAAGGCCGCCGTTTGTCGGGGATCTCTTCAAAGCCTAGCTTTTTAATTCTAAGCAAATCCGTCACCCAGCCGACACCGGGCAGACATCACACTCAATATATCGATATCTATCTTAGCAGAGTGCTCTGTTTTAAATAAACAGTCGTACAACACTATTCTATGCCTCCTATTCCTTTAGTTCTACATATACTATTAACTTAGATAGCAGGGTTTATGCCTCTATTTTTTAATTAACAGTATAGTGAAAACTTAAAAAGAATGGCTCACCTTATCCCGAAGTTACGCGAGTCATTTTGCCGAGTTCCTTAATGATTGATTACTCAAACGCCTTCGTATTCTCTACTAGCTTACTTGTGTTAGTATCTAGGTACGGTTAAAAAGAAAAAAAAAATTTTTTTCTTGGTATTTTCCTGAACTAATTTAACTTTAATTAGTTTTTTTAATATTTCATCTTCATCTTTATAATATACTCACTTGACTTAATCAAAATTTTTATTATATTAATCATTAAAAACCAGAAATGATTTCTATGTATTAGAAGCCGTTTTTATTAAATACCATAAGCTTTAGGCGAGTATCTTTTTCGTTACTCATGTCAGCATTATCACATGGAAAATAAGAAATTAAAATTAAAAAAAAAATAATTATGATTTATCCATTGTTCCGCTACCCCATATATATTTTGTTAGAAAATAAACTATATATGGACAAGGTTTCGGTATATTGTTTAGATCCGTTATATTTTCGGTGTGATCTTCTTAAAAAATCAATGCTCTGTTACGAGATCATTAAAATGTGGCCGCTTCCAAGCCTATTAATTGATCGTATCAAAAGACACATCCTTAATTTCACTCAACAATAATTTTGGAACCTTATTAACTCTTGTTCTGGGCTGTTTCCCTTTTGACATACAACCTTATCGTACTATGTCCGATTTTTTAATATTCATCTTAGCCCTTCCGAGTGCAAATACTCTCCGATAAAATCTTTACGATCCCCCGATATATACAAATTTATATTGTTATAACAATATAAATATTTTGACCGAGATCACAGTTCTGTACCTGCCAAGATGTTATTTAAATTACCTACTTATATAGGTTTCGCGGAAAACCAGCTCAGTTAGTCAGTTTTGTCTTTCACTAACTTACCACTATTCTTCGGATATCTTTACAACGATAACCCGTTCGGACTTTTATAATCCTGATAATAGTAAGATCACTAACCTTCGGGTCTAATTTTAGATACTTTTTCATTTTTTCATAATCGATTTCTCTACGAAACTAAATTATTATGGTATAAATATAAACGCATAATTTTGTTTCTTGCATCTAAAATTAACTTGCTGACCCATTATGCAAAAGGTACGCTCTTATTATTTGTTAAAATTTTTTTTGAGCTGCTTATAAAACTACTATTAAATAAAATTCCCTCACGGTACTATTCACTATTGCGTATAATACCATATTTAGCCTTAGAGGAAGGTTCCCCTTTATTCAAACAGATAATCCATTTTACTTATATATTAATAGGCTATTCTACTTTACTTCACATTGTATGTAGAATCTCGTTTGATTTATTTTCCTAAGGTTATTCAGATTTTTCCTTTCACCTTGTTTATTTATAAGATCTTTCTTAGTAAATTCTTTGGTTTATAGCTTGTTTTTTATTCATAATAATTTCTTTTTATACTAATTGATAAAATTTATCAATAAAAAATATTTATTATACTACTAGACTTATTATATCTTTCTATTAATAATATATAAGGATATTTTAATCCTTCTTATTTAATAAGTATTTTTTATTCTTATTCGGGTTTTAAAAGTACTTTTTTTAGATTTATTTATAATATATAATTATTTTATGATCCTCAATAATATACAGAAATATATAAAAATAATCATACAACATCTACAAAATGTCAATATAATATAGCAGATTCAAAACCTAAATGATGATTTTCAGTTAAGTGGTAAGCTAACATACGTCAGAAACCTACTGCTAAGAAAGCAGTTCCTATAATAACATGTAATCCATGGAATCCTGTTCCAAAATAAAAACATGATGCATATGTACCATCTGAAATAGTAAATGATGAAACTGTATATTCAATTCCTTGTAAAGCAGTAAATATAATAGCTAATATTATAGTATAAACAGCACCATATAATGCTCCACTTCTATTACCTTGTATTAAAGAATGATGTGAATATGTTATTGTTACACCAGAAGATAATAAAATTACTGTATTTAATAAAGGTAATTCAAAGGGATTTATTGAACTTATACCCATAGGTGGTCATTTTGCACCTAATTCAATAGTAGGTGATAAAGCACTATGGAAAAATGCTCAAAAAATTGCTAAGAAAAATAAAGCTTCTGATAATATAAATAAAGCAACACCCATATTAAGTCCTTTTTGTACTGCTAAAGTATGATTACCTAGATATGTTCCTTCTGAAATAACATCTCTAAATCATAATGACATTGATAAAATTAAGGCTAATAAAGCAAAAAATAAATTATTAATTGCCAAACTAAAACTATGAAAAGCTAATACTGCACTAAAAGTTAATGCTAATAATGATAAACTTGTATTTAAAGGTCAAGGACTTGGAGATACTAAGTGATAAGGATGAGATTGAAAATTACTACGAACTAAATAATTCAAATATTTTATTTTTAATATATTAATTGTATTAACTTATTGAAAAGGTTATTATGGATAGTAAATTACATAGATTTAATATTTCATTGGGCATAAATATGAAACTTATAATACCTAAATTTATTATACTTAATGTTATAGAATAAATATTAGATAATGAAATATCTATATACATATAAGTTTTTTCATATTGTGATTTATCAAAATATATAGTTTTTATTATAGTTAAATAATATACAGCTCCTATAACACTAGTTAAAACACCAACTAAAACTAGAATAGTTTTATTATTATCTAATGCTGTACTTAAAACCATCTGTTTTCCAAAAAATCCTACTAATGGTGGTAATCCTATAAATGAAAACATAGTAATTACTAAACATAAAGCCAAAATAGGATTAATAGAAAAATAACCTTTTAATTGACTAATTAATTGTATAGGACTATTATTTTTCTCTTGTAAGTTATTATATTCAGATATATTTGTATAATATAAGTATAAACTAAATCCAATAGCTATTAATATTATAAAAGCATTTACATTTGTTATAATATATTGAATTATATAAAAAATATATGCTTGATATGAATCTATATTATGTGATATTAATGCTAATAGTATAAATCCTAAATGTGATATAGTACTATAAGCTAATAGTCTTTTTATTCTTGTTTGTGTTAATCCTAATATTGTTCCAATTATTAAAGATAAAAAACAACTTATAGATAAACTTGTTGTTCATGAATAATATTGTATAGTAGATTGTAATAAACAACTAGTATATTGTACTAATTCTAATAATAAAACTAATATAGCTAGTTTTCCGAATATAACTATAAAAGTTGTTACTATAGTTGGAACACCATCATAAACATCCGGAGATCATCAGTGAAATGGTGCTGCACCTATTTTAAATAAAAGTCCTACAGATATTAATAATAAACTATAAAAAATATAACTATGCATGTATCAAGTTGAATAATCAGTATACTTTTCTGAATCTGAAATGATAGAATATATTCCATCAAGATTTGTTAAACCAGAATTAGCATATATTAATCCTATACCTAATAGTATAAAACAAGAAGCTAAACCTCCTAATAAAAAATAAGTTAAGGCAGAACCTGTAGAAGACTCTGAATTTCTATGCATTGATGATATTATATATAAACTAAAACTTTGTAATTCTATACATAAATATAAAGATCCTAAGTCTCCACTTGCCAATAATAACATTGCTCCACTTATAACAAATATTATTATTAAAGTATACTCTATCAATGTAAATTGTTCTGATACTTTATTTATTATATTTGTGTATTCTTTTACTTTTTTAAATATTACATCTATCATTGTATTAGAATCTCCTAAATACTTTTTTCTAGGATAAAAAGCTGTCATTAATAATATTATACCACTTATTATTAATATAAATATCTGAAATACTTGTGTTACAGCTGTTATATTAAATAATCCTCCATATAATCCTATCCCTTTTTCTAAATATGTTATATATAATGTTGTATATGATGATATTAAACTATAAAATACTATTAATATACCTATACGACTATATAAAATTGATGTATCTGGTCTGTTACTTAAACCATTTGAAAATAATAATAATAAAAGAAATGTTAATATCATAAGCTTATTTGTATATATAAATATATATTAGTTAGAATTTTTTTTTTAGTAATATGTTATATTTATTAGAATATATTATATATAAATATATAATATATAAATTAAATTTTTTAAATTAATATAATTAATTATATTAAATAAAAATTATTAGGTATTAAAGATAAGTTATAAACTATACAAGGTATTAAAATAATAAGTGCTATGATAATAGGTAATAATACAGTTCAACAATAAGACATTAATTGATCAAAACGTATTCTTGGAAAAGATGCTCTTACTCAAATAAATACAAATATAAGAAAGCAAGATTTTAATCCTAAAGATAAGCTATAGATTAGTCCTTGTAACATAACAATAAAAATATTCATATTAATATCTAATAGATATAATTCAATATTTAAATAATACATAATATTTATTAGGGAATTTAAAGAAAAAATTGTTAAATAACCACCTAAAAATAGAATACTAGTAAATATACATATTAATACTATACTTGCATATTCAGCTAAAAAAAAGAATACAAATATTGCAGCAGAATGTTCTGTCATAAACCCTGAAACCAATTCAGATTCTGCTTCAGCTAAATCAAAAGGAGCTCTATTTGTTTCAGCAATACAACCTATAAAAAATATTATAAATATAGGAAGTAAAGGTAAAACAAAAAATACCATTTTTTGTGCTTCTATATTAACAGTTAAATTTAAACTACCAGTTAATAAAACAACTAGTAATATAGCTGAACTAAGTATTAATTCGTAACTTATTAATTGAGCAGTACTTCTCAATGAACCTAGGAAAGCATATTTGGAATTAGCAGATCAACCTGCTAATAATATACCATATGTAGATAAAGATGATACAGCTAACATATATAATATACCTAAACCTAAATCCCCTATAGATAAACCAGGACCATATGGTATAACAGCATAACCTAATAATGAAAATATTAATGTTATTATAGGACCTAAGAAAAATAGTATTAAATTTGCCTGTGTGGGACCTACATATTCTTTTAATAATAATTTTAACGCATCAGCAAACGCTTGTAATAAACCATAATACCCAACTATATTTGGACCTAATCTACGTTGCATACTTGCCATTGTTTTTCTTTCTGCTATAGTAGTAAAAGCCACTACTAATAATGCAGGTACTATTACTAAAATAACTTCTAAAATAGATATAAATGTGTACATTTTTTTTTTTATTGATTATGTTTATATTTATATATATATATTTATACTGTATTATATATATATATAACAAATTAAAATTATTTATTTATAAATAAAATATTTAATTATAAGAATATAAAAGTTATCTATCAAAAGAATTTTTTATATAAATAATTATTTAACTACTTTATAGTTCCAGTAATATTAATAATTGCAAAAATAACAATAATAAATAATAATGAATCATCATTATTTTTAGTTAAATATAATATAGATATATAGAAAATTAAACCAACTAATATGTATAGACCATAAGATGTAACAACACCAGTACTTAATTTATTAATAGAATTACTTATATTAGTAAGACTCTTTTCTAAACCAAAGGGTCCAAATTTTTCTACAGATCCTTTATCCATTATTTTTGTAGTTTGAGCACCTAAATATAAAATAGGTCCTGAGACATATTTATTATAGAACATTTCTACTAAAAATCGTTGATTAAAAAAACCAAATATATTATAACCTAAATTGGATAATTTAAATTTCATAAGTAATTTAGGATAAAACTCAGTAAATAGTATAGAAACAATGCTAAGTGTAATAGTAAAAAATAAAGGTAATAATTTATAAAAAGTAGGAACAGCAAATTCTGTATCTAACATAATTTCATGTTTAGGATGTATAAATAAACTGTTATCAGAAAAAAAATCAGATCCTAAACCTATAAATATATCTTTAGTTATATAACCAAAGAATATAGAAAATACGGCTAAAATAATTAATGGTAAACTCATAAATATATCACCCTCATGTGCAGCATGAGCTTGTTTATAATTAACTATAGGTCCATTAGGATTACTTAAAAAAGTTAAATATAAGACTTTAACTGAATAAAGTGTAGTAAACATTGCACCTATAGTTGCAATATAATAAACTGCTATACTAGATATGTAATATTTACCAAATGCAGATTCAATTATAAAATCTTTTGAATAAAAACCAGTCATAAAAGGAAAAGCTACTAAACTAAGAGAAGCTATTAACATAACTGAATAAGTTAAAGGTAAATATGATATTAAACCTCCGTATTTTCTGAAATCTTGATTATCTGCAACTGCATGTATTACAGCACCTGCACCTAAAAATAATAAACCTTTATAAAAAGCATGATTTACTAGATGAAATAAAGCAATATTATATGAAGATAAACCAACCGCTATAACCATCATACCTAATTGACTCATAGTAGAATAAGCTATAACTTTTTTTATATCTTGTTGAAATAAACCTATAAGAGAACTAAATACTGTTGTTATTGCTCCTAATCATAAACATAATAACAACACTAACGAACTATATTCTATTAAAGGAGATACTCTTATTAATAAATATACACCAGCTGTAACCATAGTTGCTGCATGTATTAACGCTGAAACTGGTGTAGGACCTTCCATAGCCATAGGTAATCATACATGTAAACCAACTTGAGAACTTTTAGCCATAGCACCTATTAATAAACATATACCAATAATAATAATAACATTTTCACTATAGAAGGGTGCTAATGAAAATACTGTATTATAATCTAAATTACCGTATGATCATAAAATAGCAAACATACCTATTGTTAAAAAGCAATCCCCAACTCTATTAGTTAAGAATGCAGAGATAGAACTTTGATTAGCAGCTATTCTTGTAAATCAAAAACTAACTAATAAGTATGAACATATTCCTACACCCTCTCATCCTACAAACATTAATAAGAAATTATCAGCTGTAACTAATATAATCATCATAAAAGTAAATAAACTTAAATAACTGAAAAATCTTTGATTGTGTGGATCATGACTCATATATCCTATTGAATATAAATGTACTACTGAAGATACTATTAATACAGGTATTAACATTGATACAGTTAAGCTATCAAAATTAAAACTTCATTTTATATTTAATGATTCTGCATCTATTCATCTAAATAATTCTATTTTAACGGGTATTTGATTTAATCCCACTTCTATAAAAGCAATTATTGCTAAAATTGTTGTTATTATTACACAAGTACATGTTATTATACGTGCTCCACTAACCCCGATTTTTCTTCCAAAAAAACCGGAAACTATCGATCCTAATATTGGTAAAATTATTAAAGCTAAATACATTATTTATATTCTATTGCTATGCTTCCTCTTAATCTATAATATGCTACTAATATACCTAGACCTATAGCTGATTCCGCTCCAGCTATAGCTATTATATATATAGAAAGAGTTTGACCTAATATATCATCAAAGCTTAATGAACTTATTAATATTAAGAATGTAATTGATAATAACATTATCTCAATTGAAATAAGCATTAGTATTATATTTTTTCTATTTAAAACAAAACCTAATACTCCAATTATATATAAGATTAGTGAAAAACTCATTAAATATTTTTAGATTAAATTATGGTATTGGATATATATGAAAAACAATTACTAATAATTGTTTTATTATTTTTTAATTAAATTTTAATTTAATTAATTGAATTTTGTGGTTATTCAAATTTATTTAATTAAATATATTTATTAAAATAAACATAATGTATTAAAAAGTTAAAAAAAGTAGAAAAAAAAAAGTATTTTTTTTTATTAATTTAATTTATATAAAAGGGTATAGAGTAAAAAACTCTTAAAACAAAGTATAAAAATGCTAAAATTTTTATAAGTAAGAAAAAATTAAAAAAACTATATATTAAAACAAGTTAACCTTCAATTTGGTCATAAAGTCAAAATAAAAATTTTGGAAGTGAAGTAGATTGTATTGCAATAGGCATAGAGCTATGTAAAATACCACAAATTTCTGAACATTGACCATAGAAAGTACCTTCTCTATTTAAATATACAGATGATTGATTTAATCTTCCAGGATAAGCATCACATTTAATACCTAATGATGGACAAGCATAAGAATGTATAACATCTGCTGCAGCCACTACAAATCTAGTATGAGTTAATTCTGGCATTATAACTCTATTATCAACTTCTAATAATCTTAATTGTCCCAATTCTAAATCACTTTCTGGTATTATATATGAATCATATTCAATTGTTTCTTCATCAGCGTTTACAAAATCTGGGTATTGATAACTTCAATATCATTGATGGCCTTCACCATATATAACTAAAGCTGGATCAATAACTTCATCCATTAAATATAATAATTTAAATGAAGGAAATGCAATTAATATTAATATAAGAGCAGGAGTAATAGTTCAAATTAATTCTACTAAAGTACCATGATTTACATATTTATTTGATATTTTTTTATTTTTAAAATTCATAATTATAGATATCATCATTCAACTTACAGCAAATAATATTATTGCTAAGTAAAACATTATACTATTATGTAATTCTTCTATACCTTCCATTTGAGGTGCGGCGTTATCTTGAAAAAATATACCTCAGGGTTCTGGAGTATCATTTTTTATTATATTTATATTTAAATAATTACTATTTTTGATTATGTTCATATTAAGATATAATTAATACCAATTATATAAGTAAGATTAAAAAGGAAAAATGTAAATTTATGATAATTTTAGTATTGAATACTAATAAAAAAGAATTTATATATAATAATTTTACAATAATTTATATATAATATATATTGTATAATAAATAAAATGTATAATAGTGTAAACCATCTAATATTATAGAAGGATATATACCTAGTAATATAGTAAATAAAATCAATACAATTAACATAAAAAATTCTCTTCTATTTAAATCTGGTATATACTCAAATCAGTGTTTAAAAAAGAAGGAACCTGCAAAACATATTCTATTAAACATAAATATAGTATAAGCAGCAGAAAAAACAATAGATGAAGAGGCTAAAATACCAGCAATAGGTAATCTCTCGAAAACACCATATAAAGACATGAATTCTCCAACAAAATTTAATGTAAGAGGAACACCACAATTACCTAAAGATAACATAAAGAATAAAATAGATAAAATAGGCATAACTTGAGCAATACCTCTGTAATAAGTTATTAATCTAGTACCAGATCTATCATACAATACACCTCCTGCTATAATAAATAAACCAGAAGAAACAAAACCATGAGCTAAACCTAAACAGATACCACCTTGTATTCCTTGTAAAGTATTACTAAAAATACCTGACAAGTAAACAGCTGCATGTGATACAGATGAATAAGCTATTAATTCTTTTATATCTATAGTTCTAAGTGTACTTAGACTAGCATATATTATAGTTAGGATACCTATAAGGAATACTATATAAGTATAATATAAAAAAGCTTTAGGGACTAAAGGTAATATTAATCTAAAAACACCATATAAACTTAATTTTAACACTATTGCAGCTAAAATAATACTACCTGATAAAGGTGATTCAACATGAGCTTTTAATAATCAACTATTTAAATAAATAGTTGGTGTTTTAACAGCGAAAGCAATAAATATACCAATAAACATAAATACTTGTGTAATATATAAGAAATTTGATTTTGATAATACATTAAAATCAGTACAACCTATTAAAGATTGCATAGTTACAATAGATAGTAACATAAATAAAGACCCTATAAATGTATATAAAAAGAAGTAAAAACTTGCTCTTATTTTGGCACTAGATCCAAATATACCAATTAAAATAAATAAGGGTGCTAGTATACTTTCAAAAAATACATAAAACATTAAAATATCTAGAACTAAAAAAATTAATAATAATAGTGCTTCTAATAATAAAATTATTACTAAAAAGTATTTTACTTTATTATCAATAGATTTTCAATTAGATATAATTGCAATTGGCATTATTAATGTAGTTAATAATATAAAATATATAGATAATCCATCTATACCTAAATAAAAATCATAATAACCAATTTTATAATGTTCTTGTACAAATTGAAAATATTTACTACTATTATTAAATAATAATCATATTATTAAAGATACTATTAAATCTATTATTGTAATAGCTAAGGCAATTGTTTTAAGAATTCTTGAATTTTCATTTAAATCATAAGAATTATATGATAAAATCAAAAATATACCAATAAAAGGTATTAAAATTAAAGTAGATAATAACATTTACATAAAAATTAAAAAAAATTTTACTACATATTATAAGTTACATAAATACTGAACTAAATATAAAAAAATATTTTTGAATAATAAATTTTTATTACGATTAAAATATTATACTAATATATATCATATGATTCCTCGATGACTTGAACATCGAAGATATTCTTATCAAGAATACGCTTTACCTATTAAGCTAAGGAACCTATATACTAAAAATAACAAGAGCATTCAGACTTGAACTGAAAACATGAAGTTTGAAGCTTCTTATTTTACCAATTAAACTATACTCTTAGTAGTTAAACGGAAAAGAGGTGAATTGAACACCTATATGTAAAACATAATATTTAGCAAATACCTTACCCTACCAGTGGAAACTTTTCCTAAATAATACGAATTAGACCGGCTTCGATCCGGTATCATTTTCCTCGACAAGGAAACAGTTTACCAATTAACATTACTAATTCTATACGGCTAGCCAAACTCGAAATGGCACAATTCGTTTGGAAGACGAACGGTCTACCATTAACCTATAGCCGCTTTATATTAAATTATCGGAGCACTATGGTTCGAACATAGAAGATCCTCAACCCAAATGAAGCGCCTAACCAACCTGGCTCTACTCCGTTTACCAGGAGAGAAATTTGAATTCTCATTTTTAATGCATGAAATTAAAGTTTTAACCAATTAAACTATCCTGGCTAGCATGTTCCTATTTAAGACTCGAACTTAAATCAAGATATTAGAAATATCATGCTCTGCCATTGAGCTAATAAGAAAATAGGAGAAAAGAGATTCGAACTCTTAAAAGCATAGTACTATTGAGTTTACAGCTCAACCCTTCTTACCAATAAAGGAACTCTCCTTATATATCACTCATTAAGGCCTAAAGGATTCGATCCTTTATTATAGCGATTAAAAGTCGCATGTTTTACCAATTAAACTAAAGCCTCTTTTACTAACTGAAAATTTTTAAATATAAAAATCTTTAAAATTTAAAGATTTTTATATTAGACATTCTAATTAATATTTTTGTTTAATAGTAATAACTATAGAACCTACCATAGCTAATAATAAAATTATAGATGTTATTAATAATCAAATAGAATAATTAGTATACATAACATTACCTATACTAGTTATATCTATAATATCTACAATATTATTATCCCAATTATTAGATGATACAAAAAAAATATTTGTAATATCATAATTTAAATTAGTTTTTGTATACGGAGATAAATTATTATAAGGAATAAATAAAGCTAAAATAACTAATATAGCTAAAGGTATATTATTATTAGTATTACTAATAAGCTCCGAAACTCTAATATTAATAAGCATTAAAATAAATAAAAATAATATTGAAACAGCACCAACATATACTAAAAGATAAGATAAACCAATAAAATTTATACCTAAAAATATAAGATAACATGAAACACATGAAAATAACATTATTAAATGTAAAACAGATATTATTGGATTTTTACTTATTATTATAAATATACCAGCAAATATAGATAAAATAATAATTAAATCTAAAAATATAACAAAAAAACCATAAAATTGATTAGATATAAAGAACATAAAAAATAAAAAAGAATCTTAATAAGACAATAAACGTTTTTTATAGGAATTGAACCTATATAAATTCCATGTAAGACCAATTGAAAATTATATATAAATTTAGAAAAAATGAGCTTAAAATGTTTAATCAACACCCATATCATCAAAGGGATTAAATTCTTGAGGTTGATTATCTATAAAATCATTTGTAGGTGTTTTTGACTTATATAATCCACCGGAGGTTGGTCTAACAATTAAACCTCTATATGAAGAACTATATATTTCTGAAATTGATTCAAAATATCTTCTAGAAAGTATTCCTTTTCTATCTTCAATAATTTCATCTATTTCATTTAAAGACATTAAATCCATATTTTGTACGTCTTCAGAACTTGGATTTACCAATTCATTGTTATTTTCTTTAAAGATGTCTTTAAATTTTTTTCTTAAATCAATATAAGCTTTAAGATCAGATTCTTTAGGGTTTTCTTTATTAATTAAAGCTATAATAGCGGTTCTAGCTTTAATTAATAAATCATTATCCTTATCTAATTCTTTGGTAATATCTTTTTTTATTACTCATTGTTTTAAAGCTTCATCATCTGCAGTATCTCAAGTTTTTAATATTTTATTTTTATAAAAAATATATTTTAAAAAATTCATTAAAAATTAAATAAAAAAATAAATATATAAGTGATATTGTGTATAAAAGTATAAATGTTAATTTTATATAATAAGTGTTTTATAAAAATTTTTACAAAAATTTATAAAACCGATAAGTTTTTTAGGAATCGAACCTAAATAAATACCTAAAACTATAATGTAGACAAAAGTCTACCAAATATAATACTATATTTAATTTTTAATGTTAATGCATCCCGTGCAATTTCCATTACACGAACCATATTTCGACTTAACACCAATAAAAGTCACGCATACGAAAATTGCAAATTTAAAAATTTACAACTATTTAAGTAAAAATAAAATAAATAAGCAACCAAACTTATTGCGCATACTTCTTTCAGCGCCTGACGAGTGGTTAGTACCCATCTGAGATAAAATTCACCGTGACGTGGTGATTCACGATTACTAGTAATTCCATATTCATGTAGTCGAATTTCAGACTACAATCCACAAATAGTTATATCCAATTTTATGGGATTAGCTCCATTTTACAATATTGCATCCCTTTGTAGAGGTATATGTGGCACGTCTATAGCCCACGCTATTAAGGCCATGATGACTTGTCTTGGTCCCTGTTATTATTTCCATTTATAGAAAAACACTTTAAATATAAATAAAGCTAGGGTTTTCGTTAATTAAAGGAATTAACCAAAATCTCACGACATTAACTGAAGACAGCCGTGCAGCACTTGTATAAAAATATTCAAGGCGTGGTAAGGTTTTTCGCGGATCATCGAATTAAATAACATACTTCACTACTGGTTTCAGAAACGGTCTAATGATTTCAATTTGTGCATTTCCGCCTTAGTCATGAGGTGGAGTGCTTACACTTTCATTTATAGGCCAAATTTATCTAGCCTATGGCACTCATAATTTTCTCCAAGGACTACTAGGGTATCGAATCCTTATCGCTACCCAAGGCTTCGTCCCTCAACGTCAGTTTTTACTTAGAATAAAGCCTTCGCCGTTACCCGTCCTACCAGTATAATAGGATTTTGTCCCTCCTCTGGTAATTCGTATATTCCCACATAAAACTCTAGAAAACTAGTTCCTATTAAGGCTTAGTAATCTGTCTAGGTACCCTTTATACCAATTAAAGATGAATAACACTTGTCTTTTACGTATTACCGCGACTGCTGGCACGTAATTTGGTCAAGACTTATAGATAAAAAATCGTCATTCTCTTTATTTTATCTAGAACTTTATACGACTTTCATTTTCCATTCTTCCAAGTTGCTGGTTCAGTCTTTCGACTATTGACCAATATCCCCCACTGCTGTACAATTCTGCCCTGGGCTTTTTTCAGACCCAGTGTGGTCGATCGACCTCTCAGTCTCGACTACCAGATTTTGAGCTAGATTTTTTCTATTACTCATCCAGAATATCTATTAACATCTTAAAGCGATTTTTTATTTATCTTTTTTTATAAGGGATTTTTTTTTCTTCCTTACTTTAAGGTAGTTATAAGATAATTTACTCACCTGTACACCACTTCATAATTAATTAATATATAATAACTATACATTAATTAAATTAGACGTTTGATTAGCATGTGTCAAGCATTTGGATAGCGTTCATTCAGAGCCATCATCAAACTCAATTTATTATAATACTAGACTTATTGTATCTTTTTATTAGAGTATTTAGATTTGAACTAAATTTATACCTAAAAAATTCTCTTATTTTATTAAATATATTTATATTTGAGATAAGCTAGCTCTTGTTAATTTATACATATCCTGAATACAGCTAAATATATATTATTTTTTTCAGTTTTTTATTTATTTTCTACTTGTTATCAGAACTCATACTCTTATTAATTTTTTTTTTAATTTATATTTATTTAGCTCTAACTTTTCTATACTATAGATAAAATAGTAATATATATTTCATTATTTTAATTTTTATTAATGTAAATCTAAACTATCTTTAATATATGATGAAGATAATACTACAAACACTTGTGCTTGAATAAATGCTATTCCTATTTCTAGTCCTGAGAAAGCCAGAATAAATAATAATGGCACTAATCCTAAGAAGAAATATATAATTCCTTTTTTCATAATGTTATATGTAAATCCTGCTAAAATGTTAAGAAGCATGTGACCACTTAAAATATTAGCTCCTAATCTTAGACCTAATGAAACAGGTCTTGATAAGTATGAAATAAATTCTATTAAAACCAATAAAGGTAATAAACCTAATGGACAACCAGATGGTACTAATAATGAGAAAAATTTTAATGAATGTACTTGGAAACCTAAAATAGTTGCTCCTATTACAATTGTAAAACTAATTGAAAATGTTAATACAAAATGTGATGTTGGTGCGAAACTATAAGGTACCATACCTACTAAGTTATTTATTAATATATAAATAAATAAAGCAGATATTAAAGGGAAAAACATTTGACCTTTTTTTGCATTTATTTGATTTATTACTATACTAAAAACTGTAGCATATATAGATTCTATTGATATTGATCAATTATTTGGTGTAATGATATTATAATTAGTTGCTAATATATACATCATAAATATTATAATTGTTGTTATTATTAAATATAACCCTATATTTGTTAAAGATAATTGTATATTTCCTAATAAATCTGCTTTTATACTAAGTAAATTTCTTATGGTGAATTGATCCAAAGGACTTTTATTTATGTAAGTCACTAGATATTTATGTATTGTTTGTTGTCTGTAAAAGATAAAGATCTTAGTTAATATCTTTTATATTGTTGTGTTTTTATTTGATTCTAAAGTTTTTAAAAATATTCGAGTTTTAAATAATCGCACAAATCTTGGTAATATATATTTAGAAAATAAATATATTATAATTATTAACAATAGGAAATTATAAGTAACTTGATTTACAAAAAAAAATGGTATAAGTTGTGGCATAAAATTATTGATTCAAAAATAAATATATAAATTTATTATACAATATGTGTTAATTAAGTTTATTAAACTTACTATAAAGGAATACGGAAGATTCGAACTTCTTCTTAATGATCTGCAATCATAAGGCAAAACCTTTTGCTACATATTCCTTAAAAATTAATAATAATTTAAGTTTTTAAATTAACAAATATTAGTAAAATATATATATATATATATAAACAAAATATTAATAATATTATATAATAAATATTAATTTATACTCACAACACTTTGTATAGGTAAACTTACAAATGCATGAGGTTTAGGTGGACTATCTAGAGTTCATTCTAAAGATACATAATTTCTATTAAATAGTGTTTGAAATAAATCAGAGAAAAATTCAGGTATTAATCAAGGGTATTTAGATGTAAGTTCTCCTTCAACTAATTGCATATAGATTATGTGTAAAAATAATACAGTTGCAATTACACTAACTATAGAACCAAAACTACTTATTAAATTTCATCCTGCAAAAGCATCGGGATAATCACTTATTCTTCTTGGCATACCTTGTAAACCTAAAAAATGTTGAGGGAAGAATGTTAAATTAACACCTATAAATAATATAAAAAAATGTACTTTTCCTAGTAGTAAATTATAATTTAAACCAGTTATTTTTGGTATTCAATAATATCATGCACTAAATAAAGCAAAAACTGCTCCTAATGATAAAACATAATGGAAATGAGCAACTACGTAATATGTATCATGGAATGCAATATCAAGTGATGCATTAGCTAAAACAACACCACTTAATCCTCCTATAGTAAACATAACTACAAAACCTAATGCAAATAACATTGGAGGTGTTAAATGTATTACTCCACCATAAGTAGTAGCTAATCAACTAAATATTTTAATACCTGTAGGTACAGCTATTATTAAAGTAGCTGCTGTGAAATAAGCTCTTGTATCTACATCTAAACCAACTGTATACATATGATGACTTCATACTACAAAACCTAAAACTCCTATTGACATCATAGCATAAACCATACCTAAATAACCGAATACGCTTTTATTAGAACCGGCTGATATTGTAGTACTTATTATACCAAAACCTGGTATAATTAATATATAAACTTCTGGATGCCCAAAGAATCAGAAAAGATGTTGATATAAAATAGGATCTCCACCTCCTGCTACTTCAAAAAATGATGTATTAAAATTTCTATCTGTTAAAACCATAGTTATTCCACCGGCTAAAACAGGTAAAGATAATAATAATAATACAGCTGTTACTATAACAGCTCATCCAAATAAGGCTAATTTATGAAGTCTTATACCTGGACTTCTCATATTTAATATAGTTGTAATGAAATTCATAGCTCCAAGTAAACTACTTATACCTGAAAGATGAAGAGCAAATATAGCTAAATCTACACTAGGTCCACTATGACTTTGTAGACTTGATAAAGGTGGATATAGAGTTCAACCTGTTCCTGCCCCATTTTCTATCATTCCTGCAAATAAAAATAATGCTAAACTTGGTATTAATAATCAGAAACTTATATTATTTAATCTAGGGAATGCCATATCTGGACCTCCTATCATTAATGGTAATAAGAAGTTACCAAAACCACCTATTAAAGCTGGCATTACCATAAAGAAAATCATTACTATAGCATGAGCTGTTATTATACTATTATATAATTGATTATCCGCTATAAATTGTACTCCAGGTCCTGATAATTCTAATCTTATTAAAACTGAAAAAGCTGTACCAGCTAAACCTGAAAATACTGCAAACATTAAATATAATGTTCCTATATCTTTAGCATTACAAGATAAAAATCATCTTTCTCTTCACATAGTTATTTCTGTCATTAAACCTAAACTTGATTTTGAAACATTAGATGTACTTGTAGAATAACTTTTAAATTCACTCAATTTATTACTCAATAAATTATTTATAAAGTATATTATTTTCTTTATATATTTTTATCTTATCATATATATTTATAAGGAAATAAGTCAGTAATGATATAATAAAAATTGGTTTATATATATATATATATTTACATTATATATATAAGGAAGATTTTTTACTTTTCTTTGTTTATGAAAAAATTTTTTCAATTACAAAAAATTTATTATATTACAGACTTACAATAAAGTATTCAGGTTTGAACTGATAATTAAATTTACCTCTTAAATTATACTTTTTTTTTAATTATTTATATATACTATTTGTTTTCAATTTTTTAGTTGAATATTATTTCATTGTCTACTATCTATTTTTAACGCATTTTTTCCTAATTCAAATACAAAACCTAATGTTAGTATAAAGAAGAATACTAACATAATTATTAAACCATAAATACCATTAGTATAGGCACTTACTATATAAGGATAAACTAATAATATTTCTAAATCAAATAGTAAAAATAAAAGTGCAAAAATGAAAAACGAAATACTAAATTGTGTTCTATTTTGTCCCAAAAATGAATGAAATCCACATTCAAAAGCACTATTTTTTTCTTGATATGGATTATGTGGAGATAATAATATATTTACACCCAATAAAATTAACGCTAATATTGGTATAAATATAAAAAAGAAAGTTAAGCTTGTCATTTTTTTTTTATTTATATATTAGAAGTAAAAACTGTTGTAAATTTTTTTATTTTAATTAAATTAAAATAAAAAATATTTGAATGAAAAATATTAAAAAAAAATATAAAATTCTCCCACCTCCTCCCTCTTCTCTCCACTATTTATATACCAAAATTATATTAAATTATTGATTTTTTTTCTATTTTTAAATTATCTTTAATGTTCATATATTTGGGTAGGATAGGCACTCTGTTCTCTACTTATACCTAATAAGTTTTCTATTGTTCTGTAGGTTTCTGTTATATTGTTACCTACTTCTCTTCAATCTTCAACTAATCCCATATAAGGAATATCAAGATCTAGATATTCCCATGCTCTAACATAATGATTAAACAATAGAAAAGCATGTTCATGAACAAAAATTACAGGACGAAGATTTGCTAATATTTCTTGTAATTGTGGTATACTTAAATTATATAACATAGCTACAAGATCATTATTAACATGAGTAAGATAATTAATATATAATTGTATAGCTCCCGTTCCAACTGCAATTGCTGCTGGAGTTGCTATACCTGCAGGCGGTGGAAGTGGGGTAGGATTTGCATCTCCATCACTTGAACTTCCATCATCCATAATTATATCATCTAGTACTACCGCTTCTGGATATCTTGGATAAAATCAAAAGACAAGTATAACATATGCAAAACCTATAGCTAAACGAAGTCCTGAATTAGTATTAGAAACTGCAGTTGCTGTAGCAAGTTCAAACCCCCACTCTAATTTTCTAGTACTATGAAAAGCTCTTTTATTTATTAATGCTATATTAGTTTTTATATTATTAATTTTTGCTCCTCGTTTCTTTATGTAATGCCAAATCTACTAGACTATTTTCTAATAATGTTATAAAAGGTACTATAACCAAGAAATGTGAAAAATATAAAACAGTAGAAAGTTGTCCAAATTCTATAAATGGAGATTCAACGTGTTTTGCACCTAGTTGCATTAATATTAAGAAATTTGCAACAAATATAAAAAATGCTATTTTACTTAGAGGTCTAAATTGTACACCTCTTAATTTTGATAAATCTGAAAATGGCATTATTAATAATGCTAATATAGCAGCAAACATTGCTATAACACCTAATAATTTATTAGGTATAGATCTTAAAATTGCATAGAAAGGTAAAAGATATCATTCTGGAACAATAGCAGGAGGTGTTTGCATAGGATTAGCCATAACATAATTTTCGCTATCACCTAAAACATTAGGCATAAAAAATACAAAGATAGATAGTATTATTATAAATAAAAATATTGTTATTAAATCTTTGAATATATAATAAGGGTGGAAAGGTAATCTATCGTAATTACCTGATACACCTAAAGGATTACTTGAACCACTAGAATCATGTAAAGCTATTAAATGCATTAATGCTAATGCAGCTAGTACAAAAGGTAATACAAAATGTAATGCAAAAAATCTATTTAATGTTGCATTATTAACAGAAAAACCTCCTCAAATAAATTGTACTATATCTTGTCCTATTCAAGGTATTGCACTCATTAGATTAGTTATAACTGTAGCACCTCATAAAGACATTTGACCATAAGGTAAAACATAACCTAAAAAAGCTGTAGCCATCATAACTATTAATATTATAGTTCCTATAGTTCAAACTAATGTCCGTGGTGCTTTATATGATCCATAATATAATCCTCTACCTATATGTAAATACACTAAAAAGAAAAATGCTGAAGCAGTATTAGAATGTAAATAACGTACTAATCATCCATTATTTACGTCTCTCATAATATGTTCTACTGAATCAAATGCTTCTGAAATATTAGGTGTATAATGCATACCTAATGTTACACCAGTTATAATTTGTATTATTAAACAAAAAGCCAATAAAGATCCAAAGTTTCATAAGTAACTTATATTAGATGGTTGTGGTGAATCAATTACATAAGAATTTACCATTTTTAAAAGAGCGTGACTTTTTAATATTCTCATTTATTTTTTTTTTTATTATTTAGGTTAATATTTAATAATTTTTTTGAAGAATTTCTATAAAAATTTTTTTTTTATTGTTTAATTTATTTCATATAAACAAAAATTAGGCAACATATAGTAGTAAGAAAGCCATCATTAAAGCAAATAAACCTGTTGCTTCTGAAAAAGCAAATCCTAAAATAGCGTATGAGAATAATTGTCCTCTTAAAGATGGATTTCTAGATACTCCTATTATAAGTGCACCAAATACTACACCTATTCCTACACCAGCACCAATTAAACCAGTAGTAGCTAAACCTGTACCAATTATTTTAGCAGCTTGTATCAAAAATATATAATAAGTATGTAAAACTAAATATATTATAACAGTTTCAAATATACTAAAGAATTTAAGAATAAATAAATATTCTATAACTGTTATATTTTTAATTATAATCACAATACCTAATAAAATAGAAAAATTAAATTATAATTTTTACATAAAAAGTGTAATTATAACAAATCTAATAAAAAATTAATTAATAGTCTATGTTGGAGCGATTCGAACACTCAATAGTAAATACCAAAAATTTATGACTTACCTATTAGTCGACAACATATATTGTATAGATGACAAGACTCGAACTTGTAAAGTTATTAGCTATTCCGTCCTAAGCGGAACCTGGTTACCAAATTTCAGCACATCTATTAAATGCTCGAGATAAGATTTGAACTTATAACCTAAACATCTTCAGTGTTCCGCTCAACCAATTGAGCTTCTCGAGCTTTCTTATAAAAATGAAAATATATGTGGAGATATCAGGACTCGATCCTAAATTAACGAAGTGCAAATTCGCCGTTTTACCAGTTAAACTATACCCCCTTTATATTATATAAACTATTATTAATTTATAATTAAACTTGTATTGAATGTTATATCCGAAAAACGATTTGAACGTTTATGATTAATATCAACGAAGCTTAAGTTCGTCCTGTCTACCAATTCCAGCATTCGGATAGTGCGAGTTAAAAACCCGCTGATGTATTTAATTTTTATATCATAGTTGATATATCATTTATAATATCTAAAAAGGTTGTTATAATATTAATTAAAAAAATGAACGTTTTATCTAAAAAAATTCTAAAACTATCTTGTCTGGCTGAACTACTTTCATTCCCAGGATCACCATTAGATAATCCACTAATTGTTGGTCCTGATCCTTCATTATCATCATCATCATTTTTTTTAGGACGTTTATTGGTTTGTTGATCTGATTCATCTAAATTACGTTTACCTAAAACAGAACTCGAACCAGTTAAATTTATATCACCAGATGTTCTTTCATTATCATCATTAGAATTATTTACACTATCTGTATTAATATTTTCCCCCTCATTAATAGTAGGGTCATATACAGTATTTTCCACTTCATTATTTAAAGGGTCAGAAGAAATATTTTCTTCTGGATTTATAGATTGAGCTATATCATTTTCATCTTGAATCTGTGTATCTTCTAAAGATTCATCCCGTTCTCCGAACATATGTTCAAAATCATCATAATATTCATCACGATCTACATTTGGAGGTGTATCAGCAGAAGTTATAACTTCATGTACTAAACTACCATCCTTATTCTCAAACTTAGCCATAACTGTACCTGTTTCTTTGTTACCATGAATTTCTACAACTTGACCTGGTATACCTCGGGATACTGTATTATTAAAATCTTCAATATTCCTTTTTGAGCCTGAACATATATTACCTTTTTTAGCTTCATCTATAGGATTTGTTATATTAACACTTTGGTTTCTAAAATCGTCTATATAATGAATTGCTACTTCTTTTGGTACAGGCTGTGCATTTGTAGGATTTTGTGTATTAGTTATATATTTTCTCATTATTATTATTATTATTTATTTTATCTTTAAAAGAATTTATTCCGTCTGTTGCATTGTATTTTGTGTTTCTGCAATAATATAATTATACTTATATTATTATTATTGAAGACAGATACAGGATTTGAACCCATATGAATGTGGCCGAAACACAATATTCTACCCTTAAATTAATCTGCCTTTGTAAGGCCAGAGTGACTTGAACACTCACCTTAACTGTCATGAGCAGTTGGCTCTACCATTAAGCTATAGCCTTGGCGCCTTTAAGATGATTTGAACATCTAACCGATATATTAACAGTATATTGCTCTACCATTGAGCTATAAAGGCTTTTTATTTATAAAGGGAGGATACCTTGATTTGAACAAGGATAAACTATGCCACAAATAGTTGTTTTACCCTTAAACTATATCCACCTATATATATATATAGTTATATATATATATACTATGGGAAATAAGTGACTTGAACACTTAACAATTCGTGTGTAAAACGAGTGCTCTACCATTGAGCTAATTTCCCTAAATAAGCGGGTTGAGGAATTGCACCCCAATCTTTTGGTCATGAGCCAAAAATGTTAACATTACACTAACCCGCTAACAACCCAGAAGAGATTTGAACTCTTGTTTTAACTGTGAAAAAGTTATGTCTTAACCAACTTGACCACTGGGTCTAAGCCCAGTGTAAGTATCGCACTTACTTCTACCGATTACAAAACGATCACATTACTTTTATGTTAACCAGGCTTTAATATTATTTGCATAATTGCATTTTTTAGTAAATTAATTATTAGTACTTTATACCTGAAGACATATATGTCCGTACAGTTAAAGCCTAATACGTAATATTATATTACGTTTATATGAGTATAATAAAATAAGTTTCGTGCTTATATGCTTTCAGCTCTTATCTTTAATTGACGTGGCTTTCTTGCTATGCCTAATAAAATATGGTACTTTAGTTAAAATACTTATTTACTAAACAACAAGTAAACTATAGGTCAACATACCCAATTCCTTTCGTACAAAGGGGATATTCTTATTTTACTCAAAATTCCTCTAGAAGATAGAAACCATACTGTCTCACGACGTATTAAACCCAACTCATGTAGCTCTTTAATCGACGAACAGTCGAACCCTTCATGATTCCTACGTTCAAGAGGATGAGCTAAGCCGACATCGAGGTGCCAAACCGCGCACTCAATTTGTACTCTCTTGCGCTTATTAGCCTGTTCAATTTGTTAACAAAAAAATATTTTTTCCATATTTTTCAATATGGTTCAGACTATGTTTTCATTTTTAGTATATATTTGTTTTTATTTTTCAATTAATTTCCACTTACTCAACCTTTTAAACCAAATGAACCAATACGAGTTTTAGAATTTAATTTTGTATATTGTAAATTCGAATTTAAATTGTTTCTTAATAATACAGAAGATAAACCTTTGTATGAAGAATCTATATTTAATAAATTTCCTTTATATTTAAGTTTGTTAATAGATCTAGAGGCTGTATATCTTTTATTTAATCTACCATTTGCTTCTAATCTAAAACCAGCAATATGTTTATACTTAAGATTTTTTATTATATTTTTATATAATAATTTGTTATTATAATAATAATTTTTTATATTTAAATCTTCTTTTCTTATTAATTCGCCTAAAATAACTCTTTTTTTTTTAATTATTATTTTTTTTTCTAGATTAGCCAAATGTCTCATTAATCTTCTTCTGTTTTTTCTTATTTTTAGCAATATAGATTCTGAAAGAATATTACTATTCAAAAAAAAATA
>Ga0209012_1001315_pt1 | contig 26584 bp, 24 predicted proteins | sample RS3BMetagenome_FD_184735 | JGI IMG/M metagenome (GOLD analysis project Ga0209012, IMG submission 184735) | Ferric oxide microbial mat and aquatic microbial communities from Rainbow Spring, Yellowstone National Park, USA - RS3B (SPAdes) (version 3) ...
AGGTCGTACGAAGGACTGCTGAGGGCATAGACCCTGTGAGATATGAGAGGGTAAACCACGAAAGAAACTGGTGGAGATCCAAGGTGTGCGTACCATAGTTTTGAAGACGGCTGATATGCTGTCAAGTTCGGTGCGCCCTCTAACTCAACTTTCGCAGAGCGGAATGCCGCCTAACTCCCTATGCAATAACGCTTTGAATCGATTTGAATACCAGCGTTGACAACATGAAAAAGCACCACTCCGTTTGGTATAGTGAATGTACGACCAAACACTACCATTCGGAAGAGGTGCTTTCCTCCATGATAAGCCATTCCGCGGAGAATAATCAATTGCCCGCCGAGATTCAACCTTCCTTTCAAGAACTCAAGGTTCTCAAGCACCTGCGCAAATCTGGAATTACCAAGAAATTCGGATTTTCATGCGGATACTTATTTCAATTGGTTTTTGTGCTCATTTTTCACCACCGAAACTGGTTTCAGCTTCTGGATAGCGCCAAGGGAGAGTCGTTTCCCGGCAAAGATGCCGTGTATCGGTTTCTCAATCACGTCGGATTTGCATGGCGTCGCTTCTTGCTGTCTCTCAGTGCGGAAGCCGTCAACAAAACGGATTCTCTGACGTCCAGCAAGCGTGTTGCTGCATTTGTTGTCGATGACTCCATGTATGAACGAAACCGAAGCAAATCCGTGGAACTCTTGGCTCGATTCAAGGATCACGCCCGAAACTGTTACTACAAGGGGTTTCGCATGCTGACACTGGGTTGGTCCGACGGACACACATTTATCCCGGCCGACTTTTCGTTACTCAGTTCGCTCAAATCTCAGATTCAGGGCATCAGTGAGGCGATTGACAAACGCACGCACGGGTACAAGCGAAGAATGTATCCTTTTATAGTTTAAATTTCATAGCGCAAACGTCTACCTATAAGGATTTCTCGAAAAAAACACGACATCTACTTGACGCTTTGTCGTGTAGGTAGTATCATACGTAGTAAGATATCCGTGAGCGCACAGGGAGTGAAAATATGTCCGAAGAACGATCAAGACGGGTGCAGATCTACGTTGCGCCCGAATCGCGAAAGTTGTGGGAGGATGTTTCCAACTTGGCCAAAATGAGCAACATCAGTTTTTCGCGATGGGTTGAAAATGCAGTTCGCAGTGCAGTGGACAGCCAGGGAGAAGGGAGGAAACGCATTCGGGTGGAGTTTGAAGATCGAGCTTATGTGGGGGATGTAAGCGAGATCAGTTTGATCAATCAAAATTAACCGGCTTCAGGACCGGGGGAAGAGGTGTTCGAAATGGTAAAGATTACGGAGTCCAAAGGAATAGAAGGGATTAAATATCGAGCGGTCTTTGAAATCATCAAAGAGAATGGAAAGCGCGCGATGGTGTCCAAAGGTGGATTCCAATCGGAGAAGGAAGCCGAGAACTGGTCTGAGGAATATCGGTCTCGATGCGCCAATGGCCAAGGGTTGCTCAGGGAGGAACGCTTCCTGATCGTTACTCGAAGTCTTGGGAATACACTCGAGTTGTATGGATATTTAACCAGTGACCAATAAAGGAGGGGGTCGACATGGCCACATACGTCGAACACCAAGGTACAAGAGGAACCACGTATCGGGTGCTGTTTGATCTGCCTTTTATAAACGGCAAGCGCAGACAAGTGCAAAAGTCTGGCTTCAAGACGGAGAAAGCTGCCCGTGAATGGTATGAAGACTACATGTACAACTTTCGTCACACGGGAGTGCAGATCAAGAACAAAAAAGTTTCGTTCTCTAGTTATGTTGAACTATGGGAAAAAGTGAGCGAAAACAAATGGAGTGCCAAGACGCATGAAGGGTATGCGTCTATTCTGCGTGCTCATTTGCTGCCCGCGTTTGCAGGAAAAGATTTGAAGAAAATCTCCGTGTTGGATGTCGAAGAGTATATCGCGGAAAAGATCAATTCCGGTTTGAGTCCGACAACTGTGACTCATCACACCGCTCTTTTGAAGAAGATTATGAACGATGCCGTAAGGCAGGAAATCATTTTGCGCAACCCAGTTCAACGGGTCGAGCTTCCGAAAGTAGCGCGCTATTTCGCCAATACGTACGCGCCCGAGGAGATTGTTCGATTTTTGAAGGAACTGGAAGGTACTCAGTTTCACGCCATCGCTTATGTAGCCTTCTGGACGGGTATGCGACGTGGTGAACTTTTGCCACTCCGATGGCCCGATGTCGATTTCGAGAAGCGGCTCTTGCGGATTACGAAGTCAAAAACAGTCGTGACAAAGCGGTATGAAAAAGGCAAGGTCAAAGGGCAGACGAAGACGTACGCCTCAACACGCGTCATTTCCATCTCGGAAGACTTGTGCGAATTCCTGAAGCGGCATAAGGAGGAACAGAGTGTCCGGCGTCAGACACTGCATTACGAGGATCAAACGGGCCTGGTGTTTACGAGTTATAGGTACGGACGGGCGCTTTGCTCGAGTGAGATCACAGAGAAGTTGAACGACATGCAAGAGCGGGTGGGAATGCGCCACATCCGATTTCACGACACGCGGCACACACACGTGACAATTTCTCTGGCCAATGGCGTGGACATTGTGACGGAGTCGCGCAGGGTGGGACACACCAGGGTGTCAACGACGCTCGATCGATATTCACATCTGCTTCCGGGTGCTGACCAAAGGGCAGCGGACGCTTTTGCGAACGCAGTAAATAAGGTTGATTAGTCACACACCTGTTACACAATATGTTACACGGAATCGCCCTCGGAACTCAGGGCGATTTTTTGTACCTATAAATCCAATGGCGGGAGCGTGTGAGAATCGAACTCACCTCCGACAACCCGTGCCGGACGCTCGGTTTTGAAGACCGGGAAGGACACCAGTACCCCATCCGCCCCCATAGGCTTAAACCACTCGTGTAAGGATAACAAATGAGCGTAGGGGATTCAAGTTTTGCATATCACGCAGAAGCGGTCCTGACACTACGATGCGAATTGTAGCAAGAAGCCCAGAAGCAGGCCCAGGAGGGTTGAAATCAGTGTGCCGACCAGGAAATATTCTGCCCATTCGCGATGGTCCAGATTCTTGAAACGCACCAGTGACTTTGCGGCCACCACGAATCCAATGGCGGAATAAGCGCCTTTGTATATCAAAATCATAATGATGATTCGTTCCAGATAGCCAATCAGTCTCCCGCGAGACACGTCGGACGCGGAAACAACCACATATGATTTTTGATCCTGCAATTTAGTCTGGAAGTTGTCAGTCTGAGTTGTCCTGGTAATCCGGTGTTCAATCAACTGCGGGCTCGTTCCGGTAAGGGGATGGACCAGTATCTGGACGATTATGCTGCTGAACCGGGTGGCCAGAATCAATGCGATGCACCACAGAACAATACGATCAGGAATCGGCAGATTCAGGTGGGATGCAAAAAAGAAGGGATGAGACACAGGAGCGCTCTTGGCCCATTGCGACGAACTGTACCAGTATACGACAACCACAATCGTCGCCAGATGCAGGAGTTGGTCCGCCATGAAGCTCCCCAGATCAAGCGGAGTGCGCCATTCGTTCATTGTCTTCCGATTGAACCACTTACTTGCGGTCAGATGGACTTTCACAACATCAATGAACCAGTGGAACACGACCAGTACGAGCGCCATGGTCAGAGCGGAGGCGATTGTCCGTACATGCAGGCCATGAACAATCACCCAGTACGGAAGAACGAAGAGACAATTCAGGATCAGGTGATGGAGCATGTGAATACGCATGCTCCGATTCAGGCCATTCTTATTTTTGGCGATGAGATTGCTTTGAAATATAAAATCTCCCGTCAAGTGTGACAACAGCAGGAACAGCAGCAGCAGAACCAGCGAGTCTGTCATAAATCACCCTAATGGATTAGTGCCTCAGAATACCCATGACTTCGGTGCATAACCGATGTCTGAAATGGATGTTGCAGTTTGTCATACAACACCTATTATAACCAAAGTTGAAAACAATAGCTGATTGTTAGCGAATCCAACCGATGACAAACTGCTCAAGATGGCTGTGAATGTATGACGTAATCAGCTCCGCTGTATTTGCCGTAGGCGCTGGCGGATTGGAGTCAGAAGCGGAACGGGAAGTGGATCCTGGAGCGAAGCCGGGGGAGCCGGGATAGCCGGGATAGCCTGAATCAGCGGCGTTCGTACGCGATGCGCTGTATACACTTTGAAGTTCGACGAGCCTGTGTTCGATTCGTCTATGGATCTTTACAATTAGATCGGCCGCCCCTGCTTTCAACTGTCTGGAAATCGTAGAAGGGTCTTTGTTCAGAAAACTGGCAATCTGCGCCTGTTGCTGAAATACCGCATAGAGAGCGCCTGCGGTTTTCTGTGCGGTGCTTTGTGATTTCAATAGATAGTCCTGTATTTCCAGTAACTCGTTTGTCTCTTTCACACTATGCAGAAGGGGCGATTCAGATGCATTCAACAACAACCATTGTCTATCGGTGACTGATTTTGTTTCCTTTAATTCGTCAAGAGCCACTCTGGCCGTGTTAATCATGGGATGCAGCCAGCGGTCCAGATCGGGAAGATGCGCTACACTCTGACTGAGGGAACCCACCGTCAAGCCGAAGTAAGGGGGATTTTTCTGATAGCGCCAAAAATTCTTGATGAAGAAGGCCAGAGTGTAGGCTGTTGCGAATTCTTCGGCAACCAATATGATCTCATCGCCGAATCTGTGCTTCACTCGTATAGAAAGCGCGGTTTTGTTTTGTGAGGCTAATTCTTCAATCCAGCCCACAGTTTGACCCAGATATTCAGCAAGGGCGTCAGGTGTATCGATCCTGCTTGAATCTGCCACATCCATTATGAACAACGATACTGGATACTCCATATCTCATTCGCCTCTGCCTGGAAGGGATTGTTTTCCTTGCACAATGTACTGCATGCTGATTCCGTGCAAGTATATCGAACTTGCATGAATAAATGCAATCAAAGCACAGTTGCATAAAAATCGTCAAGTGACATGGAAGACGCGATATTTACAATCCTGCACCGACGTGGTAAGGTGGATTCGAAAAACCGAATAGGTCAGGCGCTAGGGGTGCCAATTAGGCTGAGAGGCGGAACGATTCGCCAACTCTTGTGAACTCGATCTGGGTAATGCCAGCGGGAGGAAGTGCCATTTAACACTCATGAGATGGACACCCTTTGACGCGCTGAGATCGTTTGTTGCTCAGACTGCCAAAGGGGTTTTTGTTGAGTCGATGGAGAAGCGGCGCTGATGCCCGGAAATTTTAAGGGGGTCGATTCTTGTGTGGAAACTGCGCGATATTATCGTGGCAGCAATTTTGTCGGTGGTTTGCGGAGCCATTTACATGGGGTGGGACTGGATCACCACTCCGTTATTTTCAAGCGCCATGAGTCCTGTGGCCGGTGCGCTCGTCAACGGACTGTGGTGGATTGCGGCTGGTTTGATTCCCTATATAGTCAGGCGGCCCGGCGCTGCGTTTTTCTCGGAGCTGGTCAGCGCCACAGTCGAGTTTTTGTTTGGCAGTCCATACAGTCTCGGGGCTGTCATTTCCGGGGTGGTTCAGGGTGCAGGATCTGAACTTGGCTTCTCTTTCTGGAGATGGCGCCGTTACAGCTGGACTTCGATGGCGGTTGCAGGAGCGCTTGGCGGCGTCGGCAACACGGTGCAGTGGTATTTTGAATATCAGGGATATCAGTATTCGACGTGGGTGATCATCGGCTATACGGTCGTGACGATGATCAGCGGAGCTGTACTCGCCGGTGTGTTGCCCAAGTTGATCGGCGACGCGCTGTTGCGCACGGGTGCGCTGCGCAACTTTGAGATTGGCAAACAGGCCCGCGCTCATCTGAAATGAGCAGAAGCGGGGCGCAGTCCGATTGCGGGCAAAAAAGAACGCTGCTTTCCTTGCGGGAGGTTTCGATCGGGTACGAAGATGCTGGCCGCCTTGCCGTGTCTGACGCTACACTCGACATTGTGGAGGGTGAGTCGGTACTGTTGCTGGGACCGAGCGGATGCGGCAAGAGTACATTGGCGATGCTGTGCGCCAACCTGATTCCGCGCGCGGTGGAAGCAGTCGTTTCGGGCGAGGTGCGGCGTGATCCTCTGCTTGCTCTGCCGGGACGGATCGGCTATGTATTTCAGGATGCGGATGCGCAGTTTTGCATGCTGCAGGTGGATGACGAAATTGCTTTTGGCCTGGAAAATCTTCAGTGTGACCGCGCCGTTATGCCGCCAGAAATTTCGCGTGGACTGAGGGAGGCGGGCCTTGCAGTTGGCCTGACTCAGTCGCACGCGGTATTTTCCGGCGGCATGAAGCAGAAACTGGCGCTGGCCTCGGCGCTGGCCATGGATCCGTCACTGCTGATTCTCGATGAACCGACAGCCAATCTGGATCCGCGCGCCTCCCGGCAGGTATTCGATCAGATTGCGGCGCTGCATCGCTCCCGCAAGACGATGATCGTCATCGAACACAAATTTGATCTGCTGCTTTTGCACATGGATACAGTGGTGCTGTTTGACGCGAGTGGACGGATCTATAAGCGTGGGCCAACCGCTGCGGTGATGGCGCAGGAGTGGGAGTGGTTAGTTCGGGAAGGCGTTATTCCAGCCTGGAAAGTTCCTCCCCTGGACGGTTCCTGGAGCGGCCAAGAGGTTGCCCCTTCTGCTCTGGCGACGTCTGCGACAGCCACGACAGCCACGACAGTAGAACAGGCGGACGGCGGAGAACCGGGATCGCGCATGGCAGAACCGGGATCGCGCATGGCAGAACCGGGATCACGCATGACAGAACCGGGATCGCGCACGACAGAACCGGGATCGCGCACGACAGAACCGGGATCGCGCACGACAGAACCGGGATCACGTATGGCAGAGGCCGGCAACGCGGTTGAAATCACGGACGGCGGTCTCTCTTACGGCGCTGCGACCGTCTGGAGCGAGCTGCAGTTGGCCCTGCCCAAAGGATCGTTCACTGCCATCGTCGGGCCTAACGGGGCCGGCAAGTCGTCGCTGTTGCAGGTGATTGCCGGACTGACGCCGCTTGCAGCAGGGCAGGCATGCCTTCTGGACCGACCGGTGAAGACGTGGAAACGCCGCGAACTGGCTGAGCGAGTATCGTACTGCTTTCAGAATCCGGAGTTTCAGTTCATCTACGAACAGGTCGGCGATGAACTCGCCAATCGCGTGGTTGGAGCGGACACGCCCACTGAAGTGTCCGCGCTGCTGGCGGAGTTCGGTCTTGCAGGATATGAACTTCATAGCCCCTTTGCACTCAGCCAGGGGCAAAAACGAAGACTCAGCGTGGCGGCCATGTTGCGTGAGGAACATGAAGTCTACCTGCTCGATGAGCCCACATTTGGACAGGATGCACACACGCAGCAGGTGATCATGGATCGCCTGGCCGCTGTACACAATGCCGGAAAAACTCTTGTCATGACAACCCACGACATGGATTTGGTCAGGCGATTTGCGAGTCATGTGGCCGTGCTTGCGCACGGACGGCTGCAGTTCTTTGGAGCGCCCGGGGATTTATTTTCCAATACAGATTTGCTGCGCCAAAACCACCTGTTGGATGACGTGGAGACGGAACTGCGGAGTGCGGCCGAGGCAGATTGTCTCGCAGGAGAGACCGCGGTGGAGAATGAGGCGTCCACTGCGGTCTCTCCTGCGGTGTTCGCTGCGGCAACCGCCGGGTTACAGGAAGCGCCAGCGCCAGCCGCTGCGCCTGACACACATGCCGCTGCGCTCGGCACACATACCACAGCGGCTGGCGCCAAGCCAGGGCAGGGGCGTGCGCCAGAGGGTGGGGCGAAAAGTGCGGGGGCGCTGGAGACGCTGGATGTCGTCGCTCTTTCCGCATCCCGGATGGCTCGCCTCGGCGCTCCCGCCCGGCGCCTCAATCCGCCTGTGCTGCTTGTGACGACGCTTGCCGTTACTGTGGCGGCCATATTTGCCCATACCATCGCGCAGGGTGCGACGATGCTGGCTGTGCCGGTTCTCCTCATGTTTGTTCTCGCCTGGCTGACTCCGTGGCAGGTGCTAAAGCGACTGTCGCCATTTCTCGTCTTCTATATTCTCTATATCTGGTCGCTTACAGCTTACGCGGCGGTTGGACCGCATACACCCACGTTCCAGCTGCTCTGGATGCGACTCAGCTTTTCCGGGTTTCTAAAAGGGGTTGTGCTGGCTCTGCGCATGCTGGCGGCGGTGGGGTTTGGCATGCTGTTTTTCTCTGCGGCGGACATCACCGATCTGATTGTGGGATTGTGCAAGAATTTTCGCGTGCCGCCAAAATTCGCATACGGTATTTTAGCGGGAGTCCGGGTCGTGCCGCTTTTTCGTTCCGAATGGACGAAACTGAAACAGGCTCGACAACTGCGCGGGAAAGATGCGCGATTTTCTTTCCTGCGACCGATCACGTATGCGCTGCCGCTTCTGTCGCAGGCGATTCGCATGAGTGAACGGGTTGCGATTGCCATGGAGGCGCGCGGTTTTCACGGTGGTCCGGCAGAACACGCGGGTGAACGGACATTTTACCGGGATGTGGCGATTCATTGGTGGGATTACGCTTTCGGAGCGGGCCTGTTGACTGTGACAGTCATTCTGCTGATACTGGTGTGAGGAACACAGAGTTGCCTGGAGAGTGAGCGTGATTGACGTTGAAGACGATCATAGATATCACAGCGCCGCTGGGAACTGCGACGGCTCCCTTTCCGGGGGATACGCCGTTTGCGCGAGAGTGGACGATGGCCAAGGCCGCCGGGGATTCTTGCAATGTATCGAAGCTGACGATGAGTCCGCACGTCGGAACCCATGCGGACGCCCCCTATCACTACGATGACGCTGGCGACACAATGGAGACGGCCGATCTGGAACTGTACGTGGGGCGTGCGCGGGTAATCTGCATACAACGGCAGGGGCGCCTGATCACGGCGGATGCGCTGCGCGGCCACGACCTGGCTGGGGTTACGCGATTGCTTGTCCGGACAGACTCGTATCTGGACCATACGCGGTTTGATCCGGAATTTTTCGCATTTGAACCGACGGCGGTGGATTACATGGCTGGACTGGGGATTCAGCTTGTCGGCGTCGATACGCCGTCTGTGGATCCTGCCGACAGCAGGGATCTGCCCGCGCACGAACGTTTTCGCGTCCATAATATACGCATTCTGGAGACACTGCGCCTGCAGAACGTGGACTGCGGCGATTATGAACTGATCGCCCTTCCACTGCGTCTGCAGGGCAGTGATGCTTCTCCGGTGCGCGCTGTGCTGCGAACCCTCTGCTGATGGATGTTAAAAATGTGATGGCTGTTAAAAATGGCGGCGGCCAAGGCCCGCCACTTTCACGCCGAGGCCGTTATTGTAGACGAGATCTCCGCCTAGATGCCCCGTATAGGTCACGAACACCAACCCCACCACGGAAATGAGCAGTGCCCCCAGAACGACGCGACTTGGTTTGCGGCGGCGCGTTACAAACCGGATGGCGAATGCAATCAGAAAGATAATCCCGGTGGTTTCTCCGAAGAAGCGATGGGTGGCCAGCAAGGCCGCCACTGGTGGTGTGATGACGTCGTAGTGTTCACTGACGACGCCCGCAACACCCGCGGCAATGGTGGACAGCACGCCTAGACCGAGTAGGAGAAACCCGGCTCGCTCATAAAAATTGTCCTTTTTGAAGTACGCGATGACTTCTGTAAGAACTGCGAGGTACAGGATTGCAATCGTGAAATGGACGACCATGGGATGAATGGTCGCGGGCAGCAGATACAGCAGATTGTAGATAGGGGTAAGGATAGGAACCGCCCTCCATTTCATGCTTTTTTGCTGGTTGCGTATAATTCTCTTCGCTATCCTAGCATAAGCTGGGGGCCTGTACCTGAAGAACCTGAAGTCCGGTCGTGGCGATTTTGTGACTGGGAAATAGCGCAACACGCAGCGGCGCACCCACGAGTGCGCCGCTGCTGATTTTTCATCAAGAACGGGGCGAGGCGCCCATGAGCGTGTCCGGCATTTCTTGGCGTTCGTCGCGGCCAAGAGTGAGCAGTACGGTGACCCCGATCAGCGTCACCACAAAGAAGATGGAAAAAATGGCGCCAAAAGTCGCATGGGCGGTTACCAGAACGCCGACCAGATAAGGAGCGATTACGCCGCCGAGTTTGCCGATGCCCATGGCCCATCCCAGACCAGTGGCGCGCGAGGCTGCGGGGTATTGTTCAACGGAAAACACATACGTGGCGCCCCATGCTCCCAAGTTGCTGAAGTTCAGGAGGAGTCCGCACGCAAGCAGCAGGGGCAGAGTGTCCGAAAACCCAAACAGCAGCGCCGCGACTGCCGACAGCAGGGAAAACAGTATCAGCGTCTTTTTGCGGCCCAGCCGTTCCACCAACCAGGCTGCCGTGAGATAACCCGGCACCTGGGCGATCGCCATGATGAGCACATAGCCAAAACTGTGAATCAGGGAGTAGCCTTTTAGGACAAGTACGCTGGGGAGCCAGAAAAACATGCCGTAATAAGCAAAATTGGCGGTAAACCACAGAACCCACAGGACAGTTGTGCGGCGTCGGAACTCCGTCTGCCAGAGGCGGATCATATTGGCCCGGATGCTCAGTCGGCGATTGAGACTGCGAAACGCGGGTGTTTCAGGCAGCGTGCGCCGCAGGTACAGGGCGTACAGGGCAGGCAGCACGGTAATCGCAAATGCGGCGCGCCACGTGAACGCAGGGATGACAAGGAAACCAACCAGCGCGGCTGCGATGCTGCCAAACGCCCAGTATGTTTCCAGCAGGGCAGTTCGGCGCCCGCGCAGTTCCGGGGGTGAGGATTCCAGCACAAATGTGGTGACCACAGGCAGTTCCCCGCCGAGACCAAAGCCGGTGATGAACCGCATCAGAATCAGGAATCCGATGGACGCCGCGAATGCGCTGACGCCACTTGCGAGCGAATAAATCAGGAGCGTGATCAGGAACGTCTTTTTCCGCCCGATGCGATCCGCGTATAGACCGGCCACGGCTGATCCGAGCGCCATTCCAACGAGTGTCATGCTGCCGAGCAGGCCGGCTGCCGTCGCACTGATGCGCCATGCGCCAAACAGCGCGGCGATGACGAAGCCGAGCAGTCCGACATCGAGAGAATCAAACAACATCCCCAATCCACTCGCAAACAGGAGTTTTTTCGACGAAGGCTGGCTGTCCATGAACTGTTCCTCCTTATGAAAAGAGTGCGTCGATGTGCGACCACACTCTGGCATATGCCCACAGTCATGATTTGGTTCCCGCAGACACCCATATGACGCTGGAAACGTACTATAGAGAGCAACCGTAACAACAGAGAACCGCAACAACTCGAGGAGGACAATCTCGTGCAACTGGACTTGCAGACGGTAACGAATGCTCTGGATGACCTGGCAAGCGAAATAGCCAATCGCCTTGGGCAAGAGCAGACGCTCACCGATCAGGGTATGCTCCAAAAATTGGAGGATTTGCGAAAAACGCTGGAGACTGCCGCGCCTGACCTGATTGGCGCCTATTATGGATATCTTCAGGTCAAAGAGCGGTACGAACAACTGTTGGCCAGAATCACCTGGGCAAACGAGCGCTTCTGGAGGCTGTTTCTAGTCCAGGCGGGAACGCTTGTCCTCCTGTTTGTGCTGGCGCTTGGATACGAATGGGGGCAGTGGCAACACATTGGGATGCCCGTTCCGACGGCGTACGGGGAGATGCTGACGTGGTTATGGTGGGGGTCTGTGGGCGCCACGCTGTCGGCGCTGCACGCACTGTATGACCATCGCCTGCACGGCACGCTGTCGGCTTCTCTGGATGCTTGGCTGGCGGCCCGGCAGTTGTCGGGCGGGGTGCTGGGGCTGCTGTCCGGGCTGTTGCTGCAGGTCACCTCGTATGGGGCGACCGGCGACTGGCACACCCAAGGCGTGCTGTCTTATCTCTTCGCATTTTTAGCGGGATTCGGCGAACGGCGCTTTCTCACATATCTGCAAAAACGCGTTGGTCAACTGACGCAGGGCGCGAATCAGACGAAAGGCTGAGCAATCTGTATGGCGCACACTGCAACGGTGCAGCGACGTGCAACAGCGGCGTGCAGCAACGGGTGCAGAGACACCCTGCGGCGCCTGGTTTAGCAGCGGATCGATCGCATGGTCATGTCCTGGGGATGGGCGGGAGCGTTTTGCGGATCCATGCGATGATGTCGTCAATCACATCGTCACGTTCAGGTTCATTCATGATCTCATGATAATATCCTTCATATTCTTTATACGACTTCTGTTCCAGCGAGACAGTCTCATACCATTTGCGCGAGACCGCCTTGCTTACGAGACGGTCGTCGCCAGCTTGCCACACGGATGTGGGGATGCGGATGCGACTGCCGATCTGCGCTGCCTCATCCATACCTCGCAGCAGTTCAAAGTACCAGTTTAATGTGACCTTTTTATGCACAAGTCGATCCGTTCCGTAGTCGGCGGCGATTTCCTTGTTGCGCGTGACATCCTGTGGGTTGATGCCGTTTGGCTGGTAGAGGCGGGGAGTGATCTTGCGAATGATGCTGCCAATGATCACCCGCTTGCGGGAAAGATTCATGGCAAGCCCAAAACAGGGTGAAGATAATACGAGCGCATGCGGCGGGGGCGCGTTCCTGCGGGCTGCAGCCAACGCCGCGATGAGCCCGCCCATGGAATGTCCAAGCAGTACGTGGTATACATCGGCGCTGTAGCGTTCGACCGCCAGTTGCAAAAAGGAATCTACAGCGTCCACATATTCATCAAAACTGTCTATGTGTCCGCGCAGGCCCGGTGAATGGCCGTGGCCCGGAAGATCGCCCATAACGGTCGCCATTCCCTGTTTGGCAAATGCTGCACGCGCATAGTCGTACCGGCCACTGTGTTCTCCTGCCCCGTGTACGATGGTGACGACATGCGTCGGATTATCTGCATCGCGAAACGTCATGTGACAGTGCAGAGCCATAGGGCTTGAGCGCCTCCTCGTTTCGGTGTCGCTTATCCGTATTGTGCGGGAGATTGCTAAGGTTTGCAACTGTGAATGTGGGGTGAAAGAGTGAGCAGGCGTTCTGCTTTTGTGTGGTTGCCTCTGGTTATGGCAAGGCGAGCCGCGTCTTTTTACACGACGGTGTGGATCCGAATACGCCGAAAGTGGCGCAGGAAAAGCGCATCGTGGGTGGAGGAACGGGTTATCGCGTCATTCGAGGAGCGAATTGACGTGGGTAAAATGTTGTACGCGCTGCTCTTCGCCAGCGGTCCGTTATCTGCAAAAGGCGTCGCGGTCCAGGGGAGCGAACATCACGAGGACGTATCTGCGCACCCTGGACGCGCTCCGGATGATCGTCAACTGATGCGGCGGGCGTGTGGAGCGGACGTTTCGTAAGCGCTGATCAGTTCTTCATGGCGCAGTGTGAGACCGATGTCGTCGAGGCCGTCGAGCAGGCACTTTTTCCGGTAGGGGTCAACTTCAAATGGATAGACGGCGCCGTCAGCGCCGCGCACTTCCTGCGCCGGGAGATCGATGGTCAGTCTGCGGCTGCTCTGCGACTCGATCTGCGCAAACAGTCGCTGCACACTGTGAGCGGGCAACACGATGGGGAGAATGCCATTCTTAAAGCAGTTGTTGTAGAAGATGTCTGCGAAAGAAGGCGCAATGATCGCCCGGAATCCATAATCGAGCAGCGCCCAGGGCGCATGTTCGCGCGATGAGCCGCAGCCAAAGTTGGGACCGGCAAGCAGGATCGTGGCATCCTGATAGGCGCTCTGGGCCAGAACAAAATCGTCCACTGGCGTGCCGTCGACGCGATAACGCCAGTCGAAAAACAGGTACTGTCCAAATCCGGTGCGCTCGATGCGCTTCAGGAACTGTTTGGGGATAATGGCGTCGGTGTCTATGTTGGCGCGGTTTAGCGGCGCCGTAACGCCCGAATGAACGACAAATGGTTTCATACAGTCAACTCCTCTGATTTGCTAGGCGCTAGGCATTGGCGGCAAATGTGCGCACATCGACAAAATGGCCTGCGATTGCAGCGGCGGCCGCCATAGCCGGACTGACCAGATGGGTTCTTCCGTCGCGTCCCTGGCGCCCCTCAAAGTTGCGGTTGGATGTGGACGCGCACCGTTCGCCTGGCGCCAGCACATCCGGATTCATCGCCAGACACATGCTGCAACCAGGTTCCCGCCATTCGAATCCGGCGGCGAGAAACACTTCATGCAGCCCTTCCTTTTCCGCCTGCTGTTTGACCTGGTACGATCCCGGAACCACCATGGCCTGAACGGTGGACGCAACGCGCCTTCCCCGCACAACAGCGGCTGCGGTGCGCAGATCTTCGATGCGTCCGTTCGTACAGGAACCGATAAACACACGGTCTATGGCGATCTCCTGAATTGGCGTGCCAGGGTTAAGACCCATGTAGCGAAGCGCCAGTTCGGTGGATTGACGCACAGTCGGATCAGCGACGGCGGACGGGTACGGCACTTGTCCTGTGATATCCGCACCCATACCGGGGCTCGTTCCCCAGGTTACTTGGGGGACGAGCTGATCCGCGTCGAATTCGACGCGAGCGTCAAACTCTGCGTCCGGATCGCTGCACAACTCGCGCCACACAGCAGTCGCCTGTTCCCACTCCGCTTCCGGCGGCGCGTAGCGACGGTTTCGCAAGTAGGCGAAGGTGGTGTCGTCAGGGGCGATCAGTCCAGCGCGCGCGCCCGCTTCAATAGACATATTGCACACTGTCATGCGTTCTTCCATGCTGAGCTTGCTGACGGCGGGGCCGCGGTACTCGATGACATAACCAGTGCCAAACGCAGTGCCAAAACGGGCGATGAGACCCAGAATCAGATCCTTGGCGTTTACGCCCAGCGGCAATGAACCTGTAACCTCGACTGCCATCGTTTTGGGCCGCGACTGCTGTAGGCACTGTGTGGCGAGCACATGCTCCACTTCGCTTGTGCCGATGCCAAAGGCGAGCGCTCCAAACGCTCCGTGCGTCGATGTGTGACTGTCTCCGCACACGATCGTTTTACCGGGAAGGGTGAGCCCAAGTTCCGGCCCGATCACATGCACGATTCCCTGGTCGACGCCCGCTATGTCGGCAAAAGGGATGCCAAACTCGGCGCAGTTTGCGCGCAGTGTGTCGATCTGCTGTTTCGCGATGGGGTCGGCGATCGGTTGCCTGCGGTCGGTGGTGGGAACGTTGTGGTCTGCGGTGGCGAATGTCAGATCCGGTCTGCGCACCTGCCTGTCGGCCAGACGGATGCCCTCAAACGCTTGCGGCGAGGTGACCTCGTGAACCAGGTGCAGGTCGATATAGAGCAGCGTCGGTTCGCCAGGCTGTTCACTGACTACGTGATCATTCCAGATCTTTTCAAACATCGTTTTTGGCACGCGCTGTTCTGTGTCTGCCATGTGCGTCCTCCCAGTAATGTGCAATATGAATCTATGCCAGTACAATCATTATGTCTATAGTACGATCTGCGGGCTCATAAGTCGATGCTATATAATCTATAATTATGATATCTTTATTCTATATTTCACGAAAGGAGACTGGCAATGGAGCTGCGCTGGCTGGAATACGCGTTCGAAGTGTACAAACAGGGCAGTTTTACGAAAGCTGCGAATCGTCTGCGGGTTGCCCAGCCGTCTCTCAGCCAGCAGGTGGCTAAACTCGAACGGGAGCTTGGCGCTCGCCTCTTCGTGCGGGGGCACGCGGCGGCGGTGCCAACGGATCAGGGCCGTCGTCTTCTTTCCTATGCAGAGCAGATGTTGCGCTTGCGGGACGATTTATTGCGCGAAGCGGCGGAAACTTCTGAGGGGATGAACCGGGTGCTGTCGATCGGAACGCTTGCGATCACTGGCGGTCACGTGCTGCCGCCGCTTTTGCAGGCATTTGCGGCGAAGCATCCGGAGGTGCGGGTGCGTATTGTTGAAGAGACGACAGCACGCCTGGAGGAACTGACTGCGAACGGCGAAACAGATCTGTCGATTTTGGCTCTGCCTATCGGTGACCAGCGTCTGGAGACGCGGTCGATGCTCACAGAGCCGCTCTATTTGGCAGTACCGCCGGACAGGGATTTTGCGGTCCGAAACGTTTCCCGGAAACAGTCAGACAAGGCGCACAGCGCGCTGCTGTCCGACTATGCGTCTGCGCCATTCATTGTGCTGAAAAGCGGTTACGGATTTCGGGGCACGGTTTTCGCACTGTGCGCGGAACATGGTTTTCAGCCGCGTATCGCCTATGAAACCAGCAGCGTTGAAACCGCCCAGACCATGGTTGCCCATGGTCTGGGCGTGACTGTGATTCCGGCCATGGTGAGGCGCTTTACGAAACCCATGCCGACCTATCTTGGGTTAGGGAACGCAGCGACGCGCACGCTCGTGTTCGCGTACAGGAAAGATCGTTATCTGAGTCTGGCGGCTCAGGCGTTTTTGAACGTTTGGCTGGAGGGCCGCGAACGCGCGTAGGCAACGCTTAGCAGACCGTCGAGGGCAAGATTGCGCAATTGACCCTGATCGGTGAGAAGGGTCAGATCATGGCGGCCAACGCCCTGGAGTTGGCCGTGGAAGCGCCCCGCCTGTGTGAGAACGCAGACTGGTTCGCCGAGGAAAGATTTCTGCAGATAGGTGCGTATCGTGTCCAGATGGCTGCTGGTAACGACGGTTGATCGCGCCGTCGCGCTTTCCGGGCGCGAACGCCTGACGGTCCTTGTCATCGCCGGGAGGTGTGATGGCGGCGGGTCTGACCGATCAAACGGCAGTGAGTCTTCCTCCCAGAAATCGGCGTCGCGCAGAATGATGATGTGACTGGCGGCGGTGGCCGGTTCCCCGGCTGGTTCCGCAGACCCAAAGCTGTCGCCGCGACGGCGGGGCGTGGGCAGAAACACCGTCGGCCCGGATGATCGTTTGCTCATGGGAGATCACCTTTCATGCTGTCAGTGTGAGTGGCGTTCTTCAGCATATGCAGGCGCCCATGGTTTTGCCCCGGATCAGGAGGTGTGATGGAACTGATAGGATTCCAGCGTCAGCGGATTCCATGCGCCGCACGATCGTCTGACGACAAGTTCGTGGGGTACGAGATGTTCCTTGGCGCCAGTGGCCGGCCATTCAATCTGCTCAATCAGCATTCTGGCCGATTGTTGCCCTAATTCATAAATGTGCACATTCATGGTCGTCATTGGAGGATTCGCCAACTTGGCGAGAGGGATGTCGTTGAAGCCGACAATCGCCAGGTCGTCCGGGATGCGATGGCCCAACTCCCCCGCGGCGCGCATGGCGCCAAAGGCCAGAACATCATCGGATGCGATGATGGCGCTGGGCCGTTCCGGAACCGCGAGCAACCTCATCATGCCGATGTAGCCGCCTTCTTCCAGAAATTCCTCGGAGGTCACCAACTGCGGATCAAATGCAGCCCCTGCATCCTGCAGCGCGCTGGCATAGCCTGATAACCGATCCATGGTCACGACCAGTTCGGTGGAGCCGCCTATGAATCCAATGCGTTTGTGACCCAGTTTCAGCAGATGGGCCGTGGCGTCGTACGCCGCCTTTTTATTGTCGTTATTGACCCAGGATATCGTCGAAGGGGTGGCGGGACGACCAATCAGAACCGCCGGTATGCGATTTTCCTGCAGCACGGACAACAGTGGATCCTCTATTCTCGCCGTCAGGAGGATGACGCCGTCCACGCGTCTGCTGCGGACCATCTGTTCGAGACGCTCGATGTCGTTTAGACCATGCAGTGCGGTGGAAAGAAACAGATCATACCCGGCATGCTGAGCCACCTGTGTGATGCCGCGCAGGACCTCCGGGAAAAATGGATTCAAGAAGAACTGCTCGATCGTATTCGGAATCAGCAGCCCAATCGCTTGGGAACTCTGCTTGACCAGGCTGCGCGCAATCGCGTTCGGGTGGTAATTGAGTTCTTTCATAATAAGGCGCACCCGTTCCCGCGTCTCCACGCTGATCCGCGGATTGTTGGCGATGACGCGCGACACGGTCGAGGGGCTGACACCAGCCCGAACCGCCACATCCTTGATGTTGATGGCCACTCTAGTCACCCACCCGTATGAATAGGATCGCACTTTTCTCGCGTAGGGTCAGTGCGTCGCCGCGTCTGACCAAGGTTTCGTCCGGATCGCCATAGACGGCCTTATAGAGCCCCTCTGGCAGTTGTGCATCGGAACACGTAAAGGAAATGGAAGCGTCGGTGTTGTTCAGTACACAGAATAGAGTCTCCTGCTCTGTTGCGGAGTTTCTCTGGCGCGTTTGGCGCAGATAACCGTAGAGTTGTGGAGAGACACCCCGAAAGAGCGGGCGGTAGGCTCCGTGCCGGAGCGCCGGGTGCGTCTGGCGCAGCGTCGCAAGCTGTCGATACCGATCCAGCGCGGTGCGATCCTGGGCCTGTTCATCCCACAGCATACCGCCCCGGCACAGGGGATCGGCGTCTCCTGTCATACCCACCTCGTCTCCATAATATATCATGGGAGCCCCAAACGCTGTAAATTGCACAAATACAGCCAGCGCCGCCTGTTCGCGGTTCATCTGGCAGACACTTAGCAGGCGCGGCGTGTCATGGGAATCTAGCAAGTTCCATAAATAAGGAAGACTGTCTTCCGCATACTGGGCGCGAATCTGTTCGATGCGCAGGTCGAATTCCGCAGCGTCAATGTCGCCTTTGCCAAGCCAGTCGAGCACCGCGCGCGCGAATGGGTAGTTCATGACCGTGTCAAACTGGTCACCGCGCAGCCAAGGGGTGGCCACCTGCCAAATCTCCCCGCAGATGAGTGCATCAGGACGCACACTTTTCACCTGATCCCGAAAATGTCTCCAGAATGTGTGCTCCACTTCGTCCGACACGTCGAGTCGCCAGCCGTCGATGCCTGTGTGTTCGATCCAGTATTTTGCGACGCCGGTCAGAAAATCCTCGACCTGTCGATTGGCGGTTCGCCACTTGGGCATATTGGCCACATAACCAAACGTCTCGTAGTTGCGCTCGCTTTTTGACAGCGGCCACGACTCGGCATAAATCCAGTCGGCGTACCGGGATTCGGAACCCCGTTGCAAAAGATCGAGGAACACCGGATTGCGGTCGCCCATGTGATTGAAGACCGCATCCAGCACCACGCGGATGTCGCGAGTGTGACAATCTGCAACCAGCAGCCGCAACTCTTCTTCTGTTCCAAAGTCCGGATCAATGCTGAGGTAATCCGCGGTGTCGTATTTGTGGTTTGAGGGCGCCGTGAAAATGGGCGTCATATAGAGCACATTCACGCCCAGGCTGGTCAGGTGATCCAGTCTGGCGCGAATCCCGGCCAGGTTGCCGCCGTAATAGCTGCCAGGCGTCGGCTTTGCGTTCCAGTCTGTGAGGGTGTGGCTGGCTGGCGCATCGCCGAAGCGGTCGAAACGGTCGGGAAACACCTGGTAGTAGACGGCGCCCGCAGCCCACAGCGGCGCGTTGAATCCGTCGCGTTCCCCGAGATACGGAACTTCAAACGCTTCCTCCCAGGGCGGCATGCTGTCAGTGAGGCCGCTACGGCTAAAAAAGTAGGAACGCCTGCCGCCGTCGATGCGGAACAGGTACTTGAAGCGCTTGCTGCGCTGGGTCAGTTCCGCCTGGAAGAGTTCATGGTGAGAGCCGTCCAGCGCATAGCGTTGCGCTGCTGTCGTTCGTGTTGTTTTGGCGGGAAGAAATTTGTCGCAGTGTACGACCGCAACCCGCGCGGCCAGATCCCGGCCCAGGCGCAACCGCACCTGCAGTCGATTCCCGGATGCGCAGGCGTATGGTTCGACCGTCTCATGATAGAGCGACAAAGCCAGCAGTTCGCGGACTCTGGCGGCGCCGGCGCCTGTGCGCCGCTGTTTCGCGTCGGACGTCATGTCAATCGCTCTCCTCTCGCCGCTGGTGCGTGATCGTGAATACTGCGCTTCTGTCAAGCAGGTCGGGGAGATCGACAATCAGTGTATGTTGCATAAACCGCTGCGCAGGCGGCGTCTGCGCGTCTTTCTCCAGGATGCGCAGATCGTGCGCAGTGCCATGAACGGCCAGTCTGACTGTCCGTTTTTCTGCGGGGCGGTAACCGCTTTGCAGCACCGTAACGGCCAGTTCGCTGTCGCGGCCCACTGCAGAGAGTTTGAACGCGACGGCTTGATACGAACCATTTTCGTAGGCAAACGAAAGACCGTCGTCATCGTAATAAATGTACTCCCCAGCGTCGCCCAGATACACATGGATGGTCAGCGCAGCGGCGGACTGTCCTGTATGCTGTACGGGAGATTGCTGCGCGATGATCGCGCCGGCGCGAATAAATGTCGGAATCTCATCGAGCGCCGCCGCCGTTACAATGTGTTGGCTTCCACTGTATGTCACGTCCGTACGTTCGTCGTACCACACGCCGTCCGGGAGATAGACGCTGCGCACGCCGCCGTCCGGACGGTAGATGGGAGCGACGAGCAGATTTTTTCCCAGCAGAAAACTGTCGCAGAGATCGCGCGTGTTGCGATCGTCCGGAAACTCCAGCGCAAGCGCCCGCATCACAGGCAGTCCTGTCATACGGTGCTCATAAAACAGGCTGTACAGATGGGGCAGCAACGTGTAGCGCCGCTCGATCGCCTTACGGATGGCCGCCTCATACACCGGACCAAATTGCCATGGTTCCTGACGAACGGCGTCCATCCCGGAGTGATTTCGAAAAAAAGGAGTAAAGACCGCCATCTGCATCCAGCGGGTGAGCAAGAGCCCGTCCGCATCAAAGGCGAAACCTCCGACGTCGGCGCCCGCGAAGGGCAGGCCCGACAGCCCCATGTTGAGCAGCATCGGAATCGTCATCGTCAAATGTTCCCAAAAACTGCGATTGTCGCCTGTCCACACCGCCGCATACCGCTGTGTGCCAGCATAGCCTGCGCGGGTCAGCACAAACGGGCGTTGTCCGCAGAGCAATCGCGCCAGTCCTTCATAGGTAGCCTGGCTCATGTAGTGACCGTAGGAATTGTGCAGCGCGCCGTGAGGCAGCGGGGCGCCATCGTTGCGGTGCATGACGGCGACATCCATCGTTTTTGTGTCCGAAAATACGGCCGGCTCGTTCATGTCATTCCAAATGCCGCAGATTCCCACATCGGTGTAGCGCTTATGCAAATCTCCCCACCACTCGCGAATGCGCGCATCTGTGAAGTCTGGAAAGGCGCTTTCACCTGGCCAGACGTTGCCAGTGTACACGGCGCCGTCGGGATACGCGCAAAAGACATCCGCAGAGCGTCCCTGCTGGTAGACAGAGTAGTCCTCGTCTTTCTTGACCCCTGGGTCGACGATAGGAATCACACGAAAACCGTCGGCGGCCAGATCGCGAATGGTCGTTTCCGCTGTCGCATAGTGGTCCGGATGCCAAGTGAAAACGCGATAGCCGTCCATGTAGTGGATATCCAGATACAGTGCGTCACAGGGGATTTGGCGGGCGCGAAATTCTGTGGCCACCTCGCGCAGTTCCGCTTCTGATTCATAACTGTAACGCGACTGATGGTATCCGAGCGCATACCGGGGCGGTTGCGGTGCGCGACCCGTGAGACTGGTGTATTGTCCGATCAGCGACTTCATGTCGGGGCCAAAGAAACAGTAATAGTCAAAGTCGCCCGTCCGCGCCGTTATGTTGTAGGAATTCACATCAGTGAAGGAAAACGTCGTCTTGCCAGGATTGTTCAGAAAGATCCCGTAGGACGCTTCCTCACCCACGACATAAAATACAGGTACTGACACATACAGTTCGCGAATCTCGGGTACATGCGGCGCGTATACGTCGGTGTTCCACATCGACTGCAGGGAATTCGCCTTGTTGAGGTAGCCGGTTTTCTCGCCGAGTCCATAGATGGGCTCTCCGGCGTACGCTTTCTCGCAGCGAATGCCGCCGTCGCTTGTGAGCGTGACGCCGCCTGTGACATCAGCGCAGATGACGCCGCCGGACAGCGTCTTTGCGTGCACCGCAAACCGTGTTTTGTCGACCGTCAGTTTGAAACCGCCGCCGCCGGCGATCAGGCCGTAGCCAGCCCCCTCATCGACGAGTGCAAGCGGTTGCGCTTTTAGCGAATGGGCGAGTGGCACGCACTCTTTCGCAGTCGCTGCGTCGCGGCTGATTTTAATGCGAAACACGCCGTCGCCAAGCCAGACGGCGACAGTCGCGCGCTCGCACAAGAAGAAAGCGGCGTCATTTTTGATATACGCGTTCTGGACAGGTCCGATCGACAGCAACGCCTGTTCTTCAGCCAGTTGCAACTGATCGGGATGGATCGCAGCGCTTGTATCGTTCACTGTGCAAAACCCCTCGTCTGTGGGTGGTGTGTAATGTTGGATGTTGCAACAAACGTTTGCACACTTATTTCAGGAAGCTTTTTTTCAGGTTATCGTACCAAACTTTCGTTGATGAAGCAATGTGCGCGGTGATATTCAACCTGAATTCAGTGGCATTTGCCTGCGCCGAACTGCCGTGTTATTTCGCATAAAGCCTTGTACTGCGCGGAATAATAACCGCCGAGGAAGAACTGTGGCGTACTTCAGACGCGTTTCCATAAAAATTTCTCTTGCGCATTTGGGCGAGCAGGAATATGATTCTCCATGTGGAATATCTATACCGTGTAGATTGTGCAAACGATTGTCCTAGCGTCTCGACAAGCTGGTCGACGCGGCATGGGATGTCAGCACGGGATGTAAGCACTTGCAGCAAAATCAAGAAGAACAAGTAAGAAACAGAAGGGAGTCAAAATCATGCAAAAGACAAAAAAATTAGGGCTCGGATTGGCGGCCACCATTGTTCTGAGTACCGCGCTTGCCGGTTGCTCAAGCCAGCCAACCGCAGCACCGAAAACAACCGCTCCTGTCGCGACAAGCGCGGCTCTTCCCCGGGGTGTGCATCTGACGGTCTGGTCCTGGTGGGGTGTACCAGAGTTCACCGTGGTGCAGCAGTATGCGCAGAAATGGGCGAAGGCGCACGGCGACACTGTAACCGTTGTCAACCAGAGCTCCAATACAAACGGTTTTACCATTTACTCTACCGCAGCTCGTGCAGGCAAGGGTCCGGATGTCGGGCTTGCCATGCCGCATGACAACCTGGGTCTCTTTCAGGAGGAAGGTCTGCTGGCGCCAATCCCGCAAAACATGATCAATCCGCACGCTTACACGGCGACTGAAATGAATGCGGTGTCATTTGGCGGAACGGCGTACGCGTATCCGATGTCTGTGCAGACGACGGCCCTTTTCTACAACAAAAGTAAGATTCAGACGCCGCCTACAACTTGGCCGCAGTTCGTTCAGGACGCCAACAAACATGGATTCGGGTTTGCCCAGCACAATCTGTACTTTAACTATGCATTCATCGGCGGCATGGGCGGTTATATCTTCGGCAGCCACAACGGCGTCCTGAATCCGAAAGACATTGGACTCGCATCGCCCGGCGCGATCAAAGGCTTCACATTGCTGCACGCCATGGACTGGCAGTACCACTGGATGAATCCAAACACCACGGGCGCCATCTCTCTGGCCAATTTCACCAATAATAAAATTGGGATGTACATCAGCGGACCCTGGGACATTCCGAATGTCCAGAAGGCCAAAATCAATCTCGGCATCGCACCGCTGCCGAAATTGCCGAATGGCAAACCGGCCACTCCGTTTATCGGCGTGATGACAGCGCTTGTCAATCAACGCGGACATAACATTCCATCGGCCACGGCGCTGGCCCAGTATCTGTCGACTGCGCCGGAGATGCAGTATTTCCACGTCAACGCGGACCTGCCTGCGCTTGTCAACCTGCAGCATTCCAAAGCAGTACAAAGCAATCCGTTTGACGCCGCATTTCTGAAGCAGGCGGAAGTCGGCGTTCCGATGCCGAACATTCCGCAGATGGGCGTTGTGTGGGGCGCGATGGGTGAAATTGCAAACATCATCACAGGCAAGGTGTCGCCGGCTGCCGGCGCGCATTACTTTGTGGCCCAGATCAAAAAGGGCATTCAGGTACAGCAGGGTTAGTCGTGTTTCCACGAGGGAGCGGGGATGGCTGCCGTACGCGGCCGCCATCCCGCTTTTTCTCTCAGTTGGTTGAAGCGGAGGGATGAACATGTCGACAGGCCAGATGAGTCTTGGCCAAAAGGGCAAGAGGCGCCGGACGGGGGGAAAGGTGCAGTGGTCTGCCTACGGTTACCTCTCGCCAGCTCTTGTCACCATCGCAATTCTCAGTATATTGCCGACACTGCTGACCATCGTGGTGTCATTCACGAACGCCAGCGCCATACACTTCAGCAGTCCATCGTTTGTTGGATTCAAAAACTTCGCCGATCTTTTCAATATGAACGATCCGCTTGCCCAAGTATTCATACCGACGTTTCTATGGACTATCGCGTTTGCTCTTCTCTCGACTGGCCTCAGTTATCTCGCGGGGCTGTTTCTGGCTGTCCTCCTGAACAATAAGAACATGAAGGAATCCACTTTTTATCGCGCCATCCTGATCATTCCCTGGGCAGTACCCGGACTCATCTCGATCTTGATCTGGCAGGGTCTGTTAAACCAGAGTTATGGACAAATCAACGCCCTGATTACGAGCTTTGGGCTCCCTGACATTCCGTGGCTCGTCAGTCCTTTCTGGGCGCGGGTGTCGGTCGTCATGGTGAACCTGTGGCTGAGTTTTCCCTACATGATGACCGTCTGTCTCGGGGCGCTGCAGGCCATTCCCGAAGAACTTTACGAGGCGGCCGGCATAGACGGCGCGACTTTTGGACAGAAGTTTCGTTATATCACTCTTCCGTCAGTCTGGAAACTCAGTCTCCCGCTTCTCATTCCGGGGTTTGCCTTCCAGTTTAACAATTTTAACGCCGTCTATCTCCTGACAGGCGGCGGGCCCGCAAGGAATGTGACCCAATTCGCAGGCTATACGGACATTCTGTCGTCTGCCGCCTACAAGATGACCATGGATTTTGGGCGCTATGATCTGGGCGCCACAATTGCTGTCGTGCTGTTTTTACTTGTCGGATTTTTTAGCTGGATCAACATGCGCGCCACTGGCGCGTTCCAGGAGGTGGACTGAGGTGGCCTCCTTGAAGAAAAACATGCGACCGGGCGAATCTGCGATATTGTGGATGTCGCGCATTGTCATCTGGGTTGTCATTGTAGCGACCATTTTGCCGATGCTCTATGTCGTGACGGCGTCGTTCAATCCGACGCAGGCGTATTTTTCATCGTCGCTGATTCCAGCGCACCCGTCTCTGGCCAACTACCAGGCCCTGTTTCAACAGGGGGGGCAATTTCTGATCTGGCTCCGCAACAGCACCATCGTTGCGCTGAGTCTGGGCGTCGGACAGCTTCTCATCACAGCCTCGGCGGCGTACGCGTTTTCCCGAATGCGCTTCTATGGACGCAAGAACGGGATCATGTTTCTCCTGATTTTGCAGATGTTCCCCAATTTCCTGAATATCGCCGTGATCTATTATGCGTTGGCCCAATGGGGACTGCTTGATACATTGTGGATGTACATCCTTGTGCAGTTGGGCGGCAGCGCCTACAACATCTGGCTGTTAAAAAAATACTTTGACACAGTGCCCCGAGAATTGGATGAAGCGGCGGTCATGGATGGGGCGGGGCATTGGCAGATCTTCTGGAAAATCGTGCTGCCGCTTGCGCGTCCCATGCTGGTTGTCATTTTCTTCTTCACGTTGATTGGTTCTTTCAGTGAATACATTTTGGCAGGAACGATCTTGCAATCAGCTTCCAACTATACACTGGGCCTCGGACTATACTCGCTGATATCAAACCAGTTTGCAAAAAATTGGGGAGAATTTGCAGCGGCCGCGATCTTAAGCGCTCTGCCGCTCACGATCGCTTTTGGAATTCTCAATCGCTGGATTGCCTCCGGCCTCGTGGCCGGTTCCGTGAAAGGCTGATGAACGTCAGCGTACGTCATGAACGTCTCCGTGTTCCGCACGCTCTGCAGCGCGAAACCCACGCTGCAGAAAGAGATCTTCGGCGTGCGCTGGTTCCGCATAGCGGCAGTAGTTGTGTCGATTACATGGAAGAGGAAGAACCGGAAGCAGCATGTCCCTTTCTTGCAAATAGCAAAATGTTCATGCCGCCTGCCACGCGCGCTGTGCTGCTTGGTTGCGTGACCACGATGCGCACGGGCAACTTGCCCGCTTTTCCGGGCGTAACAGTGAACGTTGCATGTCCCTGCGAGTTCGTTGTCTTGCTCATGGCGCTAGAACTGCCAGAACTGCCCATGCCGCCGGAGCTGCCGCTTTCCACGATGTACTGCACCGCAGCGCCGGGGATCGGACCCGTTTTGCTCATCGCTGTCACGGTTACTGTTTTGTTCTTGTTGGCCGCTCCCGTAGCCATGAATGGCGCCGCAGTGACATAGTAGCCAACTGGAGCCCCGCCTGAATGCGAGTTCGTCCACCAGGCGTCCAGCGTTCCAATGGCGCGCTTCGCCGCCTTGTCAAAACTGTTCAGATTGCCGATGCGCACACCGACCATTTCCATTGTGTCGGCAGGTTGACCATACAGGGTGACTGTGGCCTGTCCGGCGGAGTTTGTGAGCTTGCTGAAGTTTG
>Ga0209012_1001325_pt1 | contig 26250 bp, 24 predicted proteins | sample RS3BMetagenome_FD_184735 | JGI IMG/M metagenome (GOLD analysis project Ga0209012, IMG submission 184735) | Ferric oxide microbial mat and aquatic microbial communities from Rainbow Spring, Yellowstone National Park, USA - RS3B (SPAdes) (version 3) ...
ATAACCCATGCTGTTCAGCCCAAGGAGCCGTTCACTTATATGAGGCCTTATATGATCTTCATACCGAGTCTTGTGTTAATTCCTGCGCTCATTTTCTTGCCAATTCCAGTCAATTTGGTGTACAGGCTGTCAGCTGGACTTGCGCTGTCAACCTTACCTGCAGCCGTGGTAAGTGTCAGGGAAAGCCGGGCAAGAACAAACGTTGAGCGGATGCTTCCGAGTTTTATCAGAGACATTGCAGAGGTCAGAAAGACCGGTCTCGCGCCTGAGAAGTGTATAGAGCAGGTGTCAAACAGGAATTACGCTGGTCTTACGCCCCTCGTGCAAACCATGGCTTCACAGCTAAGTTGGGGTATACCGCTGAGACAGGTGCTGAGCTCGTTGCGCTCAAAAACGAGGAGCTGGCTCACTCAGACTTCCCTTTTCCTGCTTTCAGAGGTTGTAGAAGTGGGAGGCGGAACGCCCGAGATGCTAGGAAACCTTGCGGACTTTACAGAGAAGGTGAGTCAGATAGAGAAGGAGAAAAAGGGCCAGCTCAGACCATATGTGTTCATTCCGTATTTTGGTGCGATAATGATTGTCGTGACCACAGTTCTTATGGTGTACTTCCTGACCTCCCCCCTTGTGACGGGAACCGGTTTCAATCCGTTTTCTTCAAACCTTAACCCCGCTCAGATAGTCCCGCCTATGCTGGGTGGTGCAATCTTTACGAGCTGGATAATGGGGCTTGTTGCGGGAAAGATGGGGGAAGGCAGCATCGCTGCGGGCTTCAAACATGCGACGATGCTTGCTGTCGTGAGTGGCTTGATCCTGTTCATAACCACCCTGTTTTTCCATATTTCAGGTGTGTGAGGGACACCAGCGGATGGAAGGCACGGGTAAGATCGCATGCAGGTTCTGCGCCATATCGAGGAATCAAGCACCACATTACGCTGTGCTTCGTGACAGGGTGTGCGTCGCTTTCTTGGACAGGTCCCCCCTTTTTTACGGACACGTACTCGTAATTCCCGTGGACCATTTCGAAACGCTTACAGACCTGCCAAGGGGGCTACTTTCAGAATTGTTCGAACGGGTTCAGATAGTCACGGCAGGCGTCAAGAAGGCCATGTCCGCGGACGGAACATTTGTTGCCATAAACAACACCGTTAGCCAGAGCGTTCCGCATTTTCACATACACGTCGTTCCGAGAAAGTTTGGCGATGGCCTAAAGGGGTTTTTCTGGCCCAGAAGAAAATACGCTTCCGAGGTCGAGGTGATTCGCATCCAAACGGCCATCAGGGGCGCAATTGAGATTGCTATGAAGGAACAACGCTAGGATTCCGTGCACATTTTCTTGAATTTCTGGAACACCCATCTGGTGTCGTCAACGCCAGGCCTAGATTCCGGGTGGAACTGTACACTAATTGCGGGCAGGCTTTCATGGTAGCATCCTTCTATGTAATCATCATCAAGTGAACGAAACCACGGCTTCCACTCACCTTCTCTGAACTCGGACTCATGGATTCCGTACCCATGGTTGTGAGTTGTTATGTAACACGCACCTGTAGAGGTATCCACGACGCCCCTGTTCACACCCCTGTGCCCATAGGACATTTTGGTCACCTGCTTATCCATTGCCATAGAAAGCAGCTGATGTCCTAGGCATACACCTAGGATGGGAAGTCTGTACTCGAGAAAAGAACGGACGCTTTTCACATGTCGGTCGAGAAGCTTTGGGTTTCCAGGTCCATTGCTTATTACGAGTCCGGCTGGATTGTATTCAAGAATTTTTTCTACCGGCGTATCCGGGGGAAACCTTGCAACCTCAAATCCTGAGTCCACGAGGTAAGACAGTATACCATGTTTTATTCCGAAGTCGAGAACTCCAACCTTTATACCGCCCTTGTTGTGCACGGTTATGTGCTTAACTTGAGTAAATTTGGAATAGTCGGCGGATTCGTACTCGTTTACGATTTTCGGAGCTCTTTTGGCCTCTTCTATGTCGACAACCGTCCCGTAAAGCACACCCTTATTCCTTATTTTTTTGACAAGGGTTCTAGTATCGACCCCTTCAAGACCAGGAACCAGGTCTCTCTTAAGGAAGCCGCTCAGCCTCATCTCTGAGTCCCACCTCTTCCCGTTCGTGCACTGTGACACGACTAGCGCTTCGACCTGTACGCGTTCTGACTCGAAATTCTGAAGGATTCCATCCTTCATCAAGGGCTTTGGTACCCCGTAGTTGCCCACAAGGGGATGGGTGACTACGAGTATCTGGCCTCTGTAGGAAGGGTCAGTCAGATACTCAGGGTAACCGTACATCGACGTGGTGAACACGACCTCCCCCCTCGCCCTCCGTCTTTCCCCGAAGAATCTCCCCGGAAAAACGCTTCCGTCTTCAAGAACCAGCGCCCCATCGGGGGCACCAATCCCCTTATCTGCGTCCAATTTCTGCAGTCAAGTCGTAATAAAATATAAGCATTATTGCAGCTTCTGCGTTAGGTTTAAATTCTTACATGTAGGCAGAAGACATTCGGAGGCGCCCCTGTAGCTCAGTGGGAGAGCACCCGGCTGAAGACCGGGTTGTCGTGGGTTCGAGTCCCACCGGGGGCACTTTGTTTTGGGGAATACCCCTTTCGAAGCTCAAGCGATGAATGTAAAACATTCTATCAAGTTCTCGGTCTTTTTAGAGCCGTGTGGCTCAGTGGGAGAGCACCCGGCTGAAGACCGGGTTTTCCTGAATTCAACTTCTAGTCGAGTGAAAGTTGTCAGCCTCATACTCCGTTTAGGGGACCCTCCTGCTTATTCGAGCCTTATTCATATTTTTCCGCGCCTCGTTTCGCCCGTAATCCGCTACTGATGTACTGCCTTGCTTTTCAGTTTAGTTACCATACTCCAGGAACTCTTGTGCCGACTACGCGATCTTGACCAGGAAAGGCTTCGTCGAACGCCGGGTGGTTTATCACTGGTAAGGTTGCGCGATAGCGTGCAGGTGAGTGCGGGTCTATGGTTATAAGCCTCCGGAGTTCCTCATCCCTTATTGTTTGGCGCCAGATTTGGGCGTATGAAATAAAGAAGCGTTGCTCGGGAGTTAGACCATGAAGGGGTTTGCGTTTTGCGGGTTCCTGTGCGAGTCTCCTTTGGAGAGCTTCAAAGGCGAGCCTCAGGCCCCCGAAGTCAGCTATATTTTCACCGAGGGTGAGTTCACCATTAACGAAAACGCCAGGTAGAGGCTCTTGGGCCGAGTATAACTCAGCTATTTTCTTTGCTCTTGACTGAAACTCCCTTTCATCCTCTTTGGTCCACCAGTCGCGGAGATTGCCCGTGGCGTCATACTTTCGACCCTGGTCGTCATACCCGTGAGTTATTTCATGGCCTATAACCGCCCCTATCCCGCCGTAGTTTATGGCATCGTCCATTTCGGTATCAAAGAACGGTGGCTGCAGGATGCCGGCGGGAAAGACTATCTCATTTTCTGTGGGAGAAAAATAGGCGTTGACCGTTGGAGGCGTCATGAGCCACTCCGACCTGTCAACAGGTTCACCTACCCGGGCCATTTGTCTTCTGAATTCGTATTCTTCCGCTCTTCTTATGTTTCCAACGAGGTCATCGGGATCGATTCTCAGGCCCGAGTAGTCGCGGAACCTGACCGGATGGCCAATTTTTGTCTGAAACTTTTCGAATTTTTCAAGGGCTGTTTTCCGGGTGGTCTTGGTCATCCAAGGAATATCTTCAAGCCTGTCGCGAAATACGGTCTTTATGTCTTCCACAAGCGTCTGCATTCTTTTGCTTGCTTCTTTTGTAAAGTGTTTCTCGACGTACAGCTTACCAAGTGCTTCCCCAATTTCCCCATCGATTAGGCGAACGGCACGCTTCCACCTACTTTCAGGTCTTTTCTGGCCAAGAAGCTTACGGTTAAAGAAATCGAAGTGTTCCCTCTCCGCCTTGCGGTGCAGGTAGGGCGCAAAGGTGCTCAGTATATGCCAGAGCACGTATACCTTTAAACTTTCGAGCGGGCGTGACCGCAGTTCACTATCAACGGCTGAAAAGAATTCGGGCTGCCCGACCACCACGTAAGGCACTGCGGGCACCCCCACATCGCGTAGGTACCTCCCAAGAGCAAGCCCGGGATAGTGCACGCCAATCTCCGATACCTCTACTCTGTTGTAATTTTTCTCTTGGTCGCGAAGCTCGGCGCGCATTCTGCTTTTCTGAGCAAGGGTGGTTTCCATTTCTAATACATGGCTCGCCCAAACCTGTGACTGGGCTGATGAAATACCCCTCATCATGAACATCCGCCTTATGTGCCTTTTATAATGTTTGCGGATTTCCGCAAAACTTGCAGATATATAGTATTCACGGTCGGGAAGAGAAAGTCCACCCTGGTAAATATATAGCGTGTATACTGAGCTGTTTTTCTTATCCGGGTGTGAGAAAGATCTAAAGAATGCATGAACACCGGAAAGGTGAAGGCGGGGGATCAGTCGGCTCACATCCTGCCAGCCATTCGCTTGCAAAGCTGCGCGCCACAAATCTTCGACCGGTGAAAACTGTCGGTTTTCGATCAGGCGGGTATTCATGACCGATTTATAAAAATCTCCTACTAGTCTTTTCGCTGAACCGGGCGGCGCCATATCCTCGGCGGCGCACGACTTTACGATCTTTGATAGCAGGTAAAGATTCCAGTCATAAAGCTCATTGAAGGCACCCCATCTTGTTTTGTCAGAGGGAACGGGATGGCTGTCTATCCATTTTCCGTTCGCGTAACGGTAAAAGTCCTTACGTGGATCGGCCGATTGGTCCATGTATTCGAGTGAGAACCTAGGTGGCTTCATCTTTTTGCGTACGGATACCCTTTTCAAGGGTTGCTGTTCAAACCTATCAACCAAAGCCTATCTGTGAAGCAAATCAGTCCGAAGGATTTATTCCTTACGCTAGGCTGAGCGAGGCGCCCGAACAGGGTTCTTTGCAGTCTCGAGGAGAATTGAGGTATGCCACGATTATATCATCCGGTAGACATGAGAGGAAGCCCATGTGGGTCGATATTCCAGTATCAGCTCCAGCTCGGAAACCTCTGTTATCGCTAAGATGTGGGACAATGGCGGTCTTACAGATTTCTGAGTAAGAAAGCCTCAGCCTTTAGATGCAAAAATGAACTGCAAGAATATCGTGTGTTTTAAATATACTACAAATTCTCTCTGCAATCTTGTGGGCGTGCGCCTTTTAGGGAGACAGCTGTACACCCCATGACAGAACCGGCGGGAGCTTGTCTAGAGTAACCCGGCAATTGTCCTCAACAATTCGGATATATGCATGGCCGGGCAGTACGTAGACAGGGGTGAGCGCAAGGTGAGCACCTGCACCGGAAGAGAGGTTACGTTCAGGACAGGAACGGCTTGCAACTCGTGAATGGCAACTCAGCAGCCTCGAACCGCGCAGAGGAAAAGCAGTAAAGGTAGAACCTCCCCTGCCTTAGCACGGAGAGCATGCCAGAAAAGTTATAATAACGTAATATAATAATAACAATCTCGGAAATACTACAAGGAACGAAAGGCACAAGGTTCGCATTCGCTTTAAAATTAGAGATCTGAGCACCTGATTTGGCTGCGAGCAGGCGCATGAGACGCACTCAGATTACTGCGGCAACAGTCTTTCCGGGTTTCCCTTTGTGTCCGGTAATCTGCATCCATCGTCTACCGTGGATATCGAGCTTCGTCGGCGGGAGATCAGAGATAAGTATCCGTAGCCCTCATAGGCGTCGCCAAACATGGCTTGAATGATGCCACTGGGAATGCGAAACCGGGTGTGTTCATGAAAATGTAAACCTAGAGAGACGACTGTCGTCGAGGAGCGAAAGGCGCGACATCCGCCAGCCTTCTTAAAGGCTGTTCACAACTTCACTCAGATGTCCATCTACATGGACTTTCCTGAAAACCTTCCTTATCGTGCCGCCTTCGTCAATTATGAAGGTGGTCCTTTCGATTCCAACAAAGCTCTTTCCGTAGAGGTTCCTTTTTTTATAAACTCCATACAGCTTTGCTACGGACCTCGTCATGTCGGAGAGAATTGGAAAATTCAGGCTGTATTTCTTGGCGAACTTTACATGGCTGTCCACGCTGTCGTTACTCACTCCCAGTACTATGGCGTTCCGGTCTTGAATAGCTTTGATTCCGTCTCTGAAGGAGCACGCTTCCTTAGTGCAGCCGGGTGTGTCGTCCTTCGGATAAAAGTACAGAACAACCTTCTTTCCTCGGAAGTCGCTCAGTCTAACATTCTTGCCATTTTGGTCAGGCAGTTCGAAATCCGGTGCTTGTGTCCCTTCTGCAAGAACTACTTCGTCCATCTCTGCGTTTAACATCCCGATAGCGAATAAACCTTTTGATCAAACTACACATATTTCCTACGCGGGTACAAGACTGCCTGTTTAAGTGCAGCGGGAAGCCATCCCACCATTACGTAAGAGCCTTGAGAGGGAGGAAAACGCATTGGCCAAGGCAGTCGGGTTGGGCCTTTGTGGGTGAGGCTGAGTGCTACAGGGCTAGCGCCCTCTCAATCTCCGCCATTTCGATTCCCGTCGTCCTGTCTCCCACGAATGCGATACTATCGTTGTATATAATTCCACTTCTCACGTATGGGTAGCCGCCGTTTATCGTCGTCCTGCTCCCATCAAGCCCCGTCACACGTTTTATGGCATCCACCTCATCGTCGCTTGCCTCAGGATGTACGGCGAAGCCTTTGTTGTTAAGTGAGAGAACTGACCCTATGGTGAGAATCCCTGCAATGCTCATTCTGACCAGTTCTACGCCAAGCGCATCTTCAACTGTCTTGATGGTAGGAGTACTGAGTCTCGGAGACACAAAACCCACCCTATTGTTTGCGATCACCAGGTTGCCGAGCGCGTTTGTTCTTGCCTTGGAAACGGATACATTCAGTCCGAGCAGCTTAGCCCGCCTAATGTCCTCATCGTCGGCGTTATAGGGTAAGACTATACCGTTATCGTTAAGGCTGACCATTATCCCAACAGCAGATATACCGCCGAGTCCCAGAGCTAGTATGTCGAGACCACGCTCGACGAAAAAGGACGAATATACACGCGAGTAAGACTCGGGGATTGCTACATATTTATTTGACGCCTGAGCGAAGACACCCACCATCTCTGTGGAAAAAAGATTCACTCTTTCGATCATTCACTATGACCGTTGTCCTCTTTGAGGTACACATAGGCACGCTTTTCCTTTGTTATGCCAACGTGTATGCTCATTTTCCTTGGAGGTTTCTCAATCCCCCTTGACCACACTGCCTCATTAACCTTCCCGTCTAACACCAGTTCCTTTGTATGCATGTGACGCGCTACGAATTCTTTTATCAACCTCACGGCCCGCTTTGAGCGATTAGCCTTGCGCCCCCAGTAAACCTTTCGAAGATTGACCACATAGTCGCGCTCGACGGTGAAGGCAGGTTTCTCCTCATGTGATTCCTCCTTCTCTTTTGGAGTTTCCTTTGTGGTTTCCTCCTTTGGTTTTTCAGCATCGGCCTCTGCGCTCTTAGTAACCTGTCCCTTCTCCTCGGCAGCCATCTGGTCCTCTGCCTCGTCCTTTTTTTCTGCCTCTTTTACCTCGGACATTTTATTTCACCTACACCTTTAGTCTTCTTGACCGTCTGAAGTTTCTCTTCTTGTCGTTCCTTCTGAGTTTGCCACCGGTCTTTGCGGTCACCCATACCGGCACATTGCCATTTGCATTCATGGCGTGACCTAATCTCTTCTTCTTACCTCTTGCTTTACCCATTGCCACTATGATCACCTATTTACGATGGATCCTTATGTTTGTGTCCCTGCCAGTGTTTGTTACTCTGAGTAGCAGTTGTTTAAGCTCTTTGTCCGTGATCGGTCTTTCGATCCTGCCTGCTTGGTAGAGTGCTACAATTTGGTCCTCGAGGGCAAGTGCGATATTCGGCCTCACCAACTTGACGTTTTGCAGTCTTTGGCGGGCTTCGGGCGTGAGGGCCTGTCTCAGGATCGACTGTCTTCTTGCTTCTTCGGCCTCTTGAGCTGCCCTCTGACGTTCATAGTCTTGGGAGGCCGCAGCCCTTTGCTGCATGGCTTCAAGCTGTCTGCGCTTAAGTTCTTCAAGCTCTGGGTCATACTCGCTCATGGTGTCTCACCCAGATACGCGCTCAGGTACGGTTTTTCCTGTACAACCCCCTCGATGAGCTCCCTGCACACTGCTTCTACTAGAGAAGCCCCAGCGGGAGAAAGCTTTCGGCCGGTTCTCCCTTTTTGTACTAGATTCGCCTCTTCAAGACCCTTTAATATTCTTCTTATATGACCACTTGAACCGCGCATGGACCTTTCCTTCTGCTGTCCTTTTCTTCTCCTACCACCGTAATGACTCGACAGCTCTTCGATCCCCAAAGTGTCATAAACCGCAAGCTTTCTCAGCACCGAGCCTGCTCTCGTGTACCACCAGTACTGATCCGCGGGTGGTTCGAGGTTAGTGGTTGCAGTCTTGACAAAAGGAGCCCAGACAGGCTGTCTGAACTGAGGGTACGAGGTTTTGAGCTTTTCTGCCAGTTTTTTAACCAGTTTATCATGATCCACAAGGTATACCAGCGTTTTGAGTTTACTTACCATTTTCAGACTAGCAATAAACCTGAAAATTATTGGTATAAGCTTTACCTAAAAGCGCGCGGCTTCTTCGCAGGATTGCAACGCTTTCCACCTATCAGAAGCGGGCCCAGGGGGATTTGAACCCCCGACCTTCGGATTAAGAGTCCGCTGCTCTACCATGCTGAGCTATGGGCCCCCTAACAAACCTCTTCCTGATGAGTATAAGCTTTTTGTGAACAGGGTGTTTGGCTGAGTAGGTTATGTAAAGTTTTGCATAATAACAGCTACCGACTTGCTGCCCAGAAGGACGGATGCGGGATCGGTGAGGTCAGTGCTGTAGTCAAATGAAGCAGGACATTCTGACACCCTGTCTCACAAAGCGTAAGAGGGTCCCGCTTTGTCGAAGTTCCGCATGCATGTGTGCCCCTCGTCCCGCCGTAGCTTTTTGGCGATTACAGTCTGCATTGCGGTCACATGTATATGTGACCTTTATCTCATCGGGTTCATGACCATGTGCACCAGAATCGCATCTAACCACGGATATATGATCCTTAGCGGGCTTATCACACTCTGTTTGTTCAGTTCACCCGCCGCCCGCCTCCACCCATCCGCATCTTTCCTTACACGACTCGTGGGCAGCACGTAGAAATACAGCTTTTATCAGTGTATTTGAGAACTGCAGACGGATGGGGCTAGTCTTTTCTCTAAGGACCGGAGTTTCCCTGCTCATAGTTTTGTAATTTAGTATTGATTACGGTAGTGGGGTTCGCCGTGGTAGTGTTTAAGGCTGTGTGTGAAATAGTGGCGGAGGTATGCCGGAAGCAAGGAGGCATCATGCAACCTCAGGTGAACCAGAACTTCTGGGTTTTTCCCATGAAAGTGGGCCCGGCCGGATTCGAACCGGCGACCTCCACCATGTCAAGGTGGCGTCCTAACCAGGCTAGACGACGAGCCCCCATCTGCAAACTGCCCTACGAAATATATGCTTTTTGTCCGACCGCGTTTCCCGTGAGTTTCGAGCTTTAGCTGGGACCTAGGGTGCACGGTGTCAATGGGGAGTGTTGGTTTGCCATAGGAATATCGGGTGGCAAGCCCAGCCTCAAGCCTCTCTAGACCGCAGGGGCTTGGGTGTTGTGTGCGACGTAGAAAGCTGACTTAACGACGCCATCGTATGAAACGGAGGCGATTTAGGTTCTTACCTTTCTATATGATGTTCTTGCTTGCAGGCACCGTATACTCCCGCGCCAAGCTCAAGATTGCGGCTGTTCCAATCCGTTTACGCATCTATCTTCTTAGCTCATCTTCTCGGGATTCCGAAAGACGGCGAAAATGCGTTTATAAATAATGTCAGGGGTTTGGGGGAAGCTATAAAACACCGATCTTCCTCTAAGGAAGGAGATACACGGACTTACCCGAGCGCAGGCTTTGATAGCTCGCACCTGGAAAGGGTGGGACTCGAGGCCAAAGGCTTTAAATTGAGCCTCTGAAACATATCCGCAAATACCTGCGGTGCGCGGGGAATTTACGCCTGTGGACACCGAGGCCTCCGTAACCCTGAAAGGGTACCAGGCCTGGTGGGGGAAGCAGGAAGCTCCGAAGCTTTGGCTAAGGAGTAGCTCACACAATTTTCGAGGTCCACTAAGATGGAGAGGTGACGGCCTGTCTGCGCTGAAGTTTTCTATTCATGATGATGAAGGGTGCGATTGCGGAGAAAAGAAGTACAAAAGCGAATGCCATTTTCTCATTGAGACGAAGGCTGAGGGCCGAATTCATCCACCAAGTGGTGAACTCGCCCTTCAACAGCAAATGCAAATTGAACTCAAATGGTTGATAAAAATAAACGGTGCCCTCCTCTGAAAAAACCGACGTAAGTGCGCCAAGCGCCTGTATCACAACACTGTAGGCATAACTTATGGAGATAAGAGGCCTCAAACGGCCGTTCGTTTCGTCCAGAACATGGGAAAGTGGAACAAACAAAAAGGGGAGCGACTCGACAAGGAACCTCGGACCATAACATAGGCCACCGTTCCAGTCACCCCAAAAAGAGTAAAAAAGGATGTTCACCAAAAAGGATGCAAGAAGGAGCGTGCTAGGTCGTTCTAGGTGAGCTTTCCTCATCAAATAAATACCGTATAGACCAAATGCCGAGATAGGGGAGAATAAAAAGAGACCGCGATAAGGACTCAACAGGAGAAAAATAAGGTGCTCTGGGGCATAGAGAGGAGTGAATCTTGAAAGTAAGAAGCGGGATCCTCCGACCCAGTAGAACTCGGGAAAAACGACGGGATTCCCAAAAAGTGCGTAATTATAGATAAACGTCGCTGAACTGGATGCCAAGAACCCCAATCCGAATTCCAAAATCTCCTTTCGTTTGGACAGGTACCATACTAACGGCAGGCCGAAAAGCGCGCTTGTGTAATCAACGAAAAGAGCAACGCCAAGTAGAATACCTGCGATTTTCGGTTTTTGATTTAGTGTAAAGTATAAACTTGTCGTAACGAAGGGCATTGCGATGTCATGTTGAAAGAAGGCCGTAGCGTAAGGCCAGGCAAGTGAGCCAAAGCCGAAGCTCAGTGAGCAAAGAAAGCTCGAGTGTGCGCTCCAGAACAACCTTGATATCCTGTAAACCATAAGAGAAGTCGTCGAAGCGCAGAGTGCTACAAATGCCTCGTCAAAAAGTCGTTCATACCCAAAAAGTGTGAATCTTTTGTCTAAGGCGATTCCCAAAGCGCCAAATGGCGCCGAAAGAATCGCGGAGCCAGGCGCAAGCGCGCTGGTATAATAACCCATGTAGTCGCTCACATCGATAGAATTTGACGCGATGGATTCTGGGAAGAAAGCGGAGTGGTTCACGACTAGGGAATACTGTAGGTCTAAGAGACTGTCAGGATGGTCGCTTGCCCAAAGTGCGTTCAGTGTGAGCAGATAAACTGTTAAAGGTAGTGCAAAGCTGAGCGCTTGGTACGTGTGCTCTTTCATCTTTCTTAACCGAAGGCCGTCCGTAAGGGCGGGGAGTTAAGTATATGAACACGAAATCCACCATAAAAATGTTAGGGGATGTTCCCTGTAAGCCGAAGTTAAGATAGTGATACGGGGGGAATGGTATCGACTAACAAAGAGAAGAGGTACAAACTCAACGTTGTTCTTGAGGCGGGCCTTCACGCTGTAGTTCTTCCTTCTTTTAACGTTAAGGACAAAAGACTTACAAGGAAGCTAGGAGAAAGTTTGGGTTATCCTTAACCTTGGCACTGATTGCTAGGGGTAAGGCTGTAGAGCTCGTGAAGGGAAACGAGGAGATTGAGTTCCGCATCCATAGAGTATCAATGAGGGTGAACTACCATGCTTTCAAGTTGGTGAACAGTGAGCCACTCTCAGCTGAAGCCCTGGAGCTTCCCGCTTCAGCCGTCGTGGATTTCCGTACGCGCACCGCGGGTTCATATGACAGAGCAGTAAACTCCAATATGAATAGTTGGAGGAAGTCCACGTGTCTCAGCGCCAAAGCCACTGAGGTTTACTACTCCCGCAAACCCCTTCATATTAAAATTTACTTTAGTTTATTGTGTTGAGATTTCGAGTTTTATATCAAGATTGACCATAACTTTGAGTCAATTTGAGTAGGCCGGTGGATGGTTGAAGCCGGTGGCATGCTGATGTGTTCTCAAACCATATTCCGTTGCCAACCATCTATCGCATTATCAATATCTCAAGGGCTAATGCAGTCGTTGAATGCTCGCTGTGTAAAAAAGGCATGGAGCATTTTTACCAATACTAGCTACGGTTAAATAAATATCAAGTAAAGAAGGTATGATAGGGCGATTATTGTTATTATCAGGTCTGCCAGTTTGGTTATCCTTGAAGGAATAAATGGTAGAGCTTTACCAACAAATAAAAGTGCTAACGACGAGACCAGAGTAAATACAAGTAAAAGTTCTACTCCCGAAATCAACCCTAGGTTGGAGGCTAGAATGGCGACCAAAAACTTTGTAGGAGTAAGGGCTAGGCCTCCCTGAATTATTCCCGTCTTAAAGCCGAACTCTATTTCTTTATCAGTAAGTACAGAGTACAGGAATACCAGACTTATTATAATTCCAGAAATGTCTCCGGCGAGATCGAGAAAGGGGAGATATCCAAAGAGGAGGACTATCGGAAGTCCGACTACGAGAAAGCCCAGACCGTGGGATAGCGCGAATTTCTCCACGGTGGAAAAACTTCTGGCGCTCCTCAAAGTGACTATATGATCCGGTTCAACTGCATGGGCAAGTCCTAGTCCCATGACTAAAAGTACCGATGAGTAGATGAGTACAGAGAAAACAACAGGAAACATTATGCGACCTTCCACTCTGGTATTAAATTAAGCTGTCGATGTGTCGAAAGAGAGTCATGGATCAAGCGTGTTTATATACCGTCCGGTGCTTTGTAGCCACTGGCAAAAACTGTATGTCAACACTTAAAGATAGCGTTAGGGGTTTGGGGGAAGCAGTAAACCTCAACTGTTTCAGTGATAAGACAACGGACTTCCCTCAATGGTAAGTTTATATTTCGGGGAAGACCCCGTCCGTAACGGTAGACCCGAAATTTGTGTGTGGGTTACAATCAGCGCTAAGCGCTAATTTGGGTCTACCTGTAAGGGCGGAGATGAATTCCCTGTGGAGACAAAAGTATAAATACTAGTGGAAGAAAAATTAGCCGTGCGTGTGAGGGCCTACCGCTATAGGGCGTACACGTCGAAGACCACAGCGGGGGTGTTGAAAAGCCGGTTAGAGGTGGCCTGCAAACTCTATAACACGCTCTTAGACACAGAAAAAGAAGAGTATAGAAGAAACAAACACGGTATGAGTGAAACCGAGCTAAGCTAGCTCGCTTTAGACCTGAGAAAGCAGAACGCGTAGTTTCAAGTATTGCATTCCCGGGTTGCGCAGCAGGTGGCAGAGAGGTTCTACCAGGCTCGAAAAACTTCCTTGACGGACTCTCAAACAAACCGAAGAAAAAGAAACCCCATAAGCACCTTTCTCTCGTGTACCCTCAATCAGGCTTGAGGCTTTCCCATACAAGGCAGGTGGGACAGGGTAAAAACGAAAACAAGAGGAAGAAGGCCCGTTTGCGCCTGAGCAAGATCGGCTTCTTCACACCGGTGATACACGGGGATTTTTCTTAGAGCAGGTGGCTCAAGTTTGCGTCAAAGCGTACCACTCTGGCCGATCTACGCGATCTTCGTGGTTGAAGAGCCTGAAGCACAGGAAGTGGCATCGCGGGAGCACAAGTAGGCTGTGGGCCTGGATGTGGGGCTCACAAGGCTTGTCACCCTATCCGATGGTCGCTTTCTTGAGAACCCGAAGCCCCTTGAGCGTTCTTTGGTGAAAATTAGGGTGATACATAAGAAGCCTATCGAGAAAGAGGTTCCTCTCGGAGAACTGGCTTGAATCGAAGCGGAGGCCCGCCGAGGGATACGAGCACCTAAAGGTCTTCAGGCGTGACCTCTTCTTCAAACTCGGTTTTCTACTCACACAGGAGTACGACCTCGTGGTTCTGGAGGATTTGGACACTAGTGGTTTCATTGGGAAGAAGGGTGAAACCAGAACGAGAAGACGGAGGCTTTATGACTGTGCGTTCTCAGAGCTCAGAGCGTGTTTGGAGTGGGGGTTCCACAAATACGGTAAACAGGTTTTGGCGGTGTCAGCCTACAACACGTCGCGTGAGTGCTTCCTCTGCGGAAGAATCAACCAAAACTTGACTTTGAAAGACCGCGTATACCGCTATGGTGTGTGCGATCCAGTCGCAGACAGGGACTTCAATACGTCAAAGAACCTAAGGAAGATTGGGTTGATAAAGGTAGGGCCGGTGCAGCCCGAATCTGGAGAGACAGCCATATCTGATCTGTACGGGATGTACTCGTACAGGCAGACGTCGGTCGCTGAGGCAGGAAGCTCCAAGGTTCCACCTGAGAGTAGCTCACTTTGACAGTGCGGGGAGTGGGATTCGAACCCACGCAGGCCTTCGCCGGCAGATTCCCCATCATACCGATCTTGAGTCTGCTCCCTTTGACCAGGCTCGGGCATCCCCGCGTCAGTGTTTCCCCAGAGTTCCGTGCGAGCTGCACCGGCCCCATTGGTTGCCGACACAGCCGTCGGTGACCGCAGGCATTACGCTACGGTAACTTAGGATTTGATACGCAGGCGCACCTAAACATTTCGGTTCCAAGCCCTCACCATCATGGACTAGGGGACTTAAAGCGAAGATAAACTCTTTACCACCTCAAGTCTGTTTTTCTTCTGGAAGATCTCATCTAGGAGGGCATTGATCACTTCAGTCAACCTACATCCTTTGAGTTGCTCTCCACTTCTTGCCCTAAGCGACACCGTACCCGACGTCTCCTCGTCCTCTCCGGTAATTATTACGTAAGGGATTCCTTCGGTAGCAGCGCGCCTGATTCTCTTCGGGAGAGTCATGTCCTCGTCGTCGAGGTCGCACCTTATTCCGGAACTGTGGATCTTTTCATAGACGCTTTTTGCGTAACGCGCGTGTTTTTCGGATACGGCCATAACCCTGATCTGCGTCGGCGAAAGCCAGCTCGGTAGGTTTCCCTGGTAGTGCTCAAGCAGAATCCCGATGAATCTTTCCAGCGAACCTGCAAGCGCCCTGTGGATTATGAGCGGATGGCGCTCAGTACCGTCGGCTGCAGTGTACCTGAGACCTAGCCTCTCGCCTAGGTTGAAGTCGAGCTGCAGGGTTGAAAGTTGCCAGCTCCTTCCTAATGAATCGAATGCGAATAGATCAATTTTGGGGCCATAAAACGCGCCCTCTCCGGGTGCAACCGTATACTTGAGCCCGGACTCCGAGGCCACTTTTATGAGCGTCTGAGTTGCCTTCTCCCAGAGCTCGTCACTTCCAATGGCATCAGAAGGTCTCGTGGAAATTGCTATGCTTATTTCGGTGAGACCGAACGTTCTCAGGACCTCCGTAGCGGCGTTGATTAGCTTTTGAAATACATCCTCAACCTGGTCTTCACTTAGAAAGACATGGCCGTCGTCCTGTGTGATTGACCTGACTCTAAGAAGTCCTGTGAGTTCGCCTTCTTGCTCGTTTCTGTACACGGTTGCGAATTCTGAAAACATGACCGGCAGGTCACGGTAGCTCCTCGGTCTGGAAGCAAAAATTAGTGAATGTGCCGGGCAGTTCATAGGTTTGAGTCCGTATTCGTGGTCGCCTATCTTGAAAAGAAACATCCTTGATTTGTAAGCCTCATAATGGCCAGACCTTTTCCAGAGGTCGGCATTAAAGAGATGCGGAGTCCAGACTTCCCTGAAACCCAGACCTGAGTTTATCTTTCTAAGGTATTCAATGATAACAAGTCTGAGCAGTGCACCGTCTGGATGGAAAAGAGGCAGGCCTGAGCCGCTTTCTTCGTGTATTGAGAATATGTCACGCTCTCTGCCTAACTGGATATTGTTTTTCACCATTCTCAAACACCTAGGGGTATGTAACCACAGTGCCGTTTGCTCTGAAGAGAGTGGCATCTATAAGTATGTTGTTCTTAAGGCCGTTCGCTATTATGACAGGAGTCCTGCTTCTCCTCATGATCTTCACAAATACATCATCGACAAGAAAGTACGTGCCGGCGAGGGCTGGCTTATTTGAAATTATCCTTGAAAGTTCGTCTATCGATACTTCGGAAAGGAATTTTGATGTGGGCAGCCTCGGGTCATCGGTGTACACGCCGTCGACATTCGTGAGTACAATGAGCCTGTCTGCATTGGTGCGCTCAGCAAGGATAGCAGCGACCGCAGACGTGGACTGTCCGGGCGTTAGCCCGCCCATGACCACGAGATTAGACGACCCCCAGGCCGCGTCGAACTCCCTCAGGTTCTCGGGTACAACCGGGTGCGCCATCTGGTTAAGGAGCTGGATCATTATGTAAGCGTTTATTCTGGAAACCATAATTCCCACTTCATCCAGCGCGGCCTCGCTTGCCCCGAGCCTTCTAAGCAGGTCTATCCAGATCCTTGCGCCTGATCCGCCGCCAACTACCACAGCGACCCTATGCCCTGCCTCAGCGAGCGACTTTATCTGCTGTGAAAAGCTTGTATAGGCAGCGGCTCCTTCGTCAAGTAGGTGGCCGCCTATCTTGATTACAAATCGCATAGTACATCCTATATGCACCCCTCCGTCACTTGATAAATGTAACTATTTCGTGTGATTCTGGTTGTCATCGCAGAGCGATACCTATGATTCGTATGACGAATACCGGATCAGAAAGCTTGTTCAGGAACTCGAGTCGAAGGAAGGAAGGGGTACTGAGCTCATAAGCCTGTACGTTCCCCCGAAAAGGGCAATCAGCGACGTGATGCGCGACCTGAGAGAGGAAGCAAGTACGGCTTCTAACATAAAGTCAAAATCTACAAGGAAAAACGTAACAGATGCAATAGAGTCGATCCTTCAGAGGCTCAAGCTCTTCCGGGAACCTCCAGATAACGGTCTTGTCGTGTTCTGCGGGGCCATTCCCCGGGGAGGTCCCGGCTCAGAAAAGATGGAGATTTACGTTCTTGAACCTCCAAAGCCAATCAGCATATACCTGTACAGGTGTGACTCAAAATTTGTTGTTGACCCTCTTAGGGACCTTCTTGAAGAAAAAGAGGTATACGGAATAATCGTAATGGACAGGGCAGAGGCCACATTTGCCACACTCAGCGGCAGGAGTGTGGAAATCCTGAACACCATCACATCGGGCATTCCGGGGAAGCATCATGCAGGGGGCCAGTCTGCAAGGCGTTTTCAGAGAATAATAGAGCAGGTGGCTCACGAATTTTATGTGAGAATAGGTGAGTACTCAACAAAATACTTTCTTGGGAAGGAACTAGAGGGAATAATAATCGGCGGGCCCGGTCCCAACAAAAACGAATTTTTCGAGGGAAACTATCTTCACTATGAGCTTCAAAGGAAAGTGCTCGGGCTTATAGATATTGGGTATACAGGCGAGGAAGGTGTCAGGGAACTGGTCAACAGGTCCCTAGACCTCCTCAGGAAGTCAAAGCTTGCAAACGAAAAGCAGGTCTTTTCAAGGCTTATGGAAGTCATGGTAAAGGATTCCACAAAGGTGGCCATTGGTAAGAAAGAAGTCCTCGAGAAGCTAGACAGGGTCGACACGCTGATTGTCGCCGAGGAGACAGCCGATACTCGTGTCCACTATACATGCCCGAACTGTGGAGAAAGGGTTGTACTCGACACACAGGGAGACACACCTCTTGTTAACTGTCCCAAGTGCGGAACACAAATGTTTGCGGACCAGAAGGAATCGCTCGTGGACTACCTCGCCGAGCACCTGAAAAAAAAGGGGAAACATGTGGAGTTTATGTCAGAGATGACGGAAGAAGGGGAGCAGCTCAAGAACTCCTTCGGGGGCTACGCCGCGATACTTGAGTGAAAAGGTTATTAATCCTCTCGGACAATTCGTCATTCATGATAGGAGTTCAGAGGAGGATTGAGAGGCTTTTTCACAAGGACGGAAGGAGTCTAGTGGTCGCGATTGACCACGGTCTGTTCTTCGGTGCAATGAGTGGTATCTCAAACTTTGGCGAAACCGCTTCAAGGTTGATAGAAGGAGCCGTTGATGCCATACAGCTTTCGCCTGCGATGGCCCGGTTCGTAGCAGAGGAAAGGCTGAGGAGTGTTCCGATAATCGCGAGGCTCGACACAACAAATCTGTGGAGAGACAGACCGCTTGCAGAAAAGGGTGTTCATGAACTGGTTTTCAAACCGATCGAAGCAGCCTTGATAGATGCCCAGGCTGTGGTGGTTTATCTTCTTCTTGGCGGTGAATATGAAGGAGAGAGCATTGAGGTGGTATCAAATGCCGTGAGGGATGCCCATATCCTAGGACTGCCCGTTGTGGTCGAGCCGCTGAGCGTCAAGGGGATGGGAGAACCCGTGCAGAATGCCCGAGAACTTCTCAATGCCTCGAGGATAGCAGTCGAGCTTGGCGCAGACATACTCAAGGTGGACTATACAGGGGATACAGACACCTTCAGACAGCTAATTGAGGCTTGTCCTGTTCCCGTTCTTCTCAGAGGCGGTCCGAAAAAGGCCTCAGAAGACGAGGTTCTCCAGATGATCTCCGATGCTATGGAGGCGGGTGCCCGCGGAATAGTTTTCGGAAGAAATATATGGCAGTCCGCAAACATGCAGGCCACTCTTTCGAAGTATCTCGCCCTTGTACATCACAAAAAAGCCTTAAAGTCATCTTAAGCGTAATGTAATTTATGGTTAAAGTAAAGTATCTTGGTCATGCGTGTTTTCTACTTGAGGATGCGGGAAAAGCCATCATTGTGGACCCCTTCCTCACAGGTAATCCCGCCGCTGCCGTGAAGCCAGAAGACGTGAAGCCGGACCTCATACTCGTAACACACGGACACGGGGATCACATTGGCGATGCGCTCCTTCTCTCAAAAAGACTGAACGTGCCGGTGTATACAACGTTTGAGCTTTCGGTGAAACTTGAGGCGGACGGCGCCAAGGCGGTTGGCGGTAACCACGGAGGGACCCATGATTTCGGGTTTGCAAAAGTCACCATAACCTGGGCAGTCCACAGTTCGTCATACGGGGACAGACTTGACGCTGCAGGAAATCCATGTGGCTTCGTGATACGATTCGGGAGCAAGACGTTTTACCACGCGGGTGACACCGATGTATTTTATGATATGAAAATGATAGGCGACAGGTTCTCACCTGACGTGGCAATGCTGCCGATAGGTGGTTTCTATACGATGGATGTTGATGGCGCGCTCCTTGCGCTAGATTATTTGAAGCCTAAAGTGGTTATACCCATGCACTATAACACCTTCCCGGCAATCAAGGCCGATCCTGGTTATTACAAAAAGCAGGCGGAATCGAGATCGGGCGTTCGCTGTCTGGTAATGAAGCCGGGCGATACAGTCGAGGTCTAGGCTTCAGGATAGGAGGATGGGTCAAGAATGACCAATCCCACCCCTGTCTCGGCGACTATCTCCTTTTCTGTTACGGTGATCTTGGTTTCTCCGTAGCCTTGCCCTCGTAACACCGCTTCTGCAAGGTCATACCTCCCCTTGCGGCAACAGTTGACAACTGCCTTAGCTACGTTTCTAGGTACCGCGATGACATCAGGAAAGGATCTCTTCGTATTTGCTACGACGGGTGATGCAATCATCCGACTCAGGTCGCCAGCTCCATTCAGTCCTTCTGTTCGGCTTTTGCGCCTTACAAAAACACTCAAAACCCTGTTGAACAGAGATTTCAGCCAGGTCCAGATTTTCATACGCTGTACCCTATGCGCATATGGACAAATTGTGAACGCTGAAAATATTTCCTTCATTGGGACGCAAAAGGCGAAAGAGACGAGATGAATGTTTCTGTGAATCGATGAGTTGAAAGTAATCTAGAATGAACGCATATACCCGCGCTGTTCTTTTGTCAGCCTGTCAAGTCTGAATTTGTGTGCGTGTAGGAAGGCTCTTGCAATCTTTAGATCGAGGTCTCTAGGGTAGGGGACAAGTGCTCTGGGAAGCCTTTCGTGACTTTCTATAAGGTAAGAAAGGCCGAGGAACTGGGCTGAGAAGCTCAGGTCCATGACTTCAACCGGGTGGCCGTCAGCGGCGACCAGATTCACCAGCCGTCCATCTGCAAGCACGTATATTTTATGCGGTCCAGGTAGAGTGTACTCCGTGACGTTCGGCCTGACCTCTCTTTTTTCCAGAGAATGCGTCTCTAGGTAGTCCATGTCGATTTCAACATTGAAATGACCGGCGTTTGCAAAGATCGCCCCCTCCTTCGCCGCTTTAAGGTGTTTTTCTCCTATGACATGTTTGTCTCCGGTCGCCGTAACTACGATGTCAGCGTTCTTCACTGCCTGGATGCTACGCATAATGTCGAACCCTTCCATGTATGCCTCTATTGCCTTTACTGGGTCCACCTCCGAAACTGCTACCCTCGCTCCGAGACCCCTCAGCCTCATCGCTATTCCTTTGCCGACCCACCCATAACCAACAACGAGTACTTTTTTTCCGGCAATAAGCAGGTTAGTCGCTCTGAGTAGTCCGTCAACGGATGATTGACCTGTCCCATATCTGTTGTCGAACAGATGTTTCGTGAATGCGTCGTTTACTCCGAGTACGGGATACCTGAGAACCCGCTTCCTCTCCATGGCCCTCACTCTCACGATACCAGTGGTTGTTTCTTCGCATGCTCCCTTAACTGAGTTTACGCCCAGTGTGTGAGAGAGTGCGATCGCGTCTGCACCATCATCTATCAGGAAGTCTGGCTTTGCGAGGAGGACCTTCCGGATTGAATCCTTGTACTCCTCTGCGCTCTCCCCTCTTTTTGCGAATATCCCGGATACCACGGGTGTCAGAGCTGAGACCACGTCATCCTGAGTGGTGAGGGGGTTACTTGCTGCAACGAATACATGTGCGCCGGCAGCTTGGATTTTTGAGGCAAGTACCGCAGTCTTTGCCTCGAGGTGCAAAACCAGTCCTATGTTGAGACCAGAAAACCTTTGTTCGCGGGTGTATACCTCAGCTATCATGTTCAGTGTGGGCATATGCGTGTCGGCCCAGTCTATCTTCATCTCGCCAGTGCTCACCGGTGTTCACTCAGCCTATCCTCAATCCTTTGTAAGCTTTTTTCATATTCTTCTTTGACCCCCTCAATGTCTATATGCGGCATCCGTCCATCAACCACAACTCGCGTTCCACCGACGAAAAGCTGTGAGCACACGAAATTCGAGGGCGAGTATACAAGCCAGTTGGCCGGGTTATCCGCAGCCCCCGGTCCCAGACGTTCCTCAAATATTGCAAGGTCAGCCACGCACCCTTTTGAAAGGCCGACTTCTTTGCCGAAGTATCTGGACTGGGCACGAACGGCCGAGTGGAGCAATTCGGTCGGGCTGAGCCTGTCTCCGGGCTGGACCATGGAGATTAGTGCACCAAGCTTAATATCGTGCAGCAGGGAAAGTTCGTCGTTCGAAGCCGAACCGTCGGTGCCTATCGCAAGATCTATTCCTTCCATCCTAAGCATGTTGAGGGGAGGCAGGCCGTTTCCAAGTCGCATGTTGCTCACTGGGTTTACAACCAGCATGACCCCCCTTTTCCTAAATCCCCGCACTTCATCACGAGTGAGATGGGTTCCGTGGAAAGCCGTCAGCCCTTTTAGGATTCCCACCCGTTCAAGGTACTTGTCGTAGGCCCCCACTTTGGCGCCAAACATCTTCCTGACAATCTTCTTCTCATCTGGCCTTTCAGCGACGTGTGTGAATATGGGTAGGCTCTCCTCGGCAGCAATCTCCCCGAGCTCCGCAAGTAGCCTTGGTGAGACGGTGTACGGTGAGTGTGGTGCGAGTCCCGTTTTTACCCAATGACTGTCTTGGGCTTGAGCGAAACGTAAAAATTTCTTTGTTTCGAGAACCTCACTTTTCGCCTTGTCCTCGATTCCGTTGTCCACAACCCCGTAGGTGTACACGCCTTTGAGGCCCACTTCTAGTCCAGCTCTGATGACTTCTTCCTCATGGAAATACATGTCAACGAAACATGATGTGGCATTGAGCGCAAGTTCAACTGCGCCCATTTTGGCCCCGACATACACATCGTGCGGGGTGAGGAGAGACTCCCTTGGTCTTACGGCTTCGCTGAACCATCTGCTGAAGTCAAGCTGGGCGCTGACGCCTCTGAGCATCGTCATAGCAAGATGCGTGTGAGCGTTTGTAAAAGCTGGGACGAGTATACCCCTGCCCTTTAGGATTTTTTCATATGACGGATAGCGCGAGATGAGTGCATCAATGTCTCCTGAGTCTTCTATTACTCCGTTTTCCACAACTACCCCCCAGTTGCCGCGTACGACTCCTGTCGCCGGGTCAACCGCCCAGCGTGCACCGACGACGTACATGCAGATGCTATTTTTCCAGAGAATTTTAGCTTTTGGAATGAGTTCCCACGCTTTCAGGGCTAAAAATTATAACTTGGCCTATGGCTAAACCTAGAGAAGCTGAATGGCAAGATTACTGATCACAGCCGGCCTGCCATACGCAAACAACGAACTGCACCTCGGTCACTTTAGAAGCACGTACATTACTCCTGATATCTATGCGAGGTTTCACCGGCTACTCGGGGATGACGTGCTCTTCGTGTGCGGTACGGATGAACACGGCACGCCGATTTCCCTGAGAGCCGTAAAGGAGGGAGTGAACCCTGAGACGATAGCGGGTCAATATTACCGACTTGACCTTGAGGTGTTTACAAGGGGTCAGATATCTTTTGATTACTTCGGAAGAACCACGAGCCCCGGGCACAAGGAATCGGTTCAGTGGTTTTTCTCGGAGCTACTCAAGAGGGGCTTCATCTTTGAGAAAGAAAAGACGCTCAATTACTGCGAGTATGACAAGAGGTTTCTTCCCGATAGGTATGTGAGAGGTACATGCAGGTTCTGTGGCTACGCGTTTGCCCGCGGAGATGAATGCGAAAACTGTGGGCGCGTGCTTACGGAAGACGATCTTCTCAACCCCGTTTGCGCTATCTGTGAAAGGCCAACAATCAAGAAGAAAACTAAGAACTGGTTTTTCGACTTAGAAAAGTTCCGACCAGACCTTGAAAGGTGGATCTCATCGAGCGAAGGATTGCTTCCACTCTACGGGAAGGAGTACATCATGAACCAGTTCCTCTCAAAACCTCTCGAAAGTTTCGAGATTACAAGAGACCTGGACTGGGGCGTGGAAGTACCCCTTAAGGAGGCACATGGAAAAGTATTTTACGTGTGGTTTGACGCCCCGGTGGGCTATGTGAGTTTCGTGAGGGAGTATTGCAGTGCCCACGGAAAAAGATGGGGGGACTTCTGGCTTGACAAGGACACAAAGATTGTGCACTTTATCGGTAAAAATATTCTGTACCATCACACGCTTTTCTGGCCGGCCATGCTGCTTGGCACCGGTATGAGGCTACCCTCTGCTATTCCGGCTGCGGGCCTTCTGACCCTTCAGGGAAGAAGGCTCTCGAAGAGTTCCGGCTGGATGATAACTGTCAAGGAGTTCCTTGATAGGTTCGATAACGACTTTCTTAGGTACTATCTCCTCATAGGAGCACCGCTTTCAGAAGACATGGAATTCAAAATTGACGATTTCCAAAAGAGGGTAAACGGTGACCTAGTTGATACGCTAGGTAACTTTGTTCACCGAACGCTCCATTTTGTGGCTACAAAGTTTGGGTCTAGAGTTCCCGAGCCTGCTACTCTAGAGGAAGAAGACAGGAGGATGCTATCCCTGATAACCGAGTCAAGGGAGAAGACCACTCACTCGATTGAGTCGTTTGAGTTCAGGTCGGGTATCGAATCGGTGATCATGCTTGCTCGCGAAGGAAACAGGTATCTTACTAAGTATGCACCGTGGGACCTGGTCAGAACCGACCCGAAAAGGGCAGCAACCGTAGTGTATGTAGCCGTGCAGCTAGTTAAGGCGGTGGCAATACTTTCTGCGGCCTATCTACCGGGCTTTTCAGAGAAGGTCTGGGAAATGTTGACAAATGGATCAAAACTTCCGGTAGATGCCCTCCATACGCTGGACACCCCGGTTGCGCCAGGCACAACAACTGGCGAGCCGAAACCCGTGTTTCGAAAGGTCGAAGGTTCTCAGGTTTCTGGCTTTCTTGAAAAGTTTGCAAAAGACACACCGACCGTGTCGCTTGGAGATTTCAAGAAACTGGATATCAGGGTGGCAACCGTTGTAAGTGCTGAACGCGTTCCACGCTCAAAGAGGCTTCTGAAAATTACGGTAAAGGTGGGCGACCAGAAGAAAAACATAGTGAGCGGAATAGGTGACCAGTACTCACCCGAGTCGCTCGTTGGCAGGAAGATAATCGTTCTCAACAATCTTGAGCCGGCGATCTTTATGGGTATAAAGTCAGATGGAATGCTACTCGCGGCAGAAGAAGACACCAAAGTGTCGCTTCTGACAGTCATGGAGGACGTGCCCGACGGGACCAGTGTGCACTGAGTTTGAATGGAGATGCGCACAAAGATTTTCTTCCGAACATACGGGTGCACACTTAACCAGGCGGATTCACTCGCCGCAAAAAGGTTCGTTGAAAAGTCTGGGTACACCGTCACTGAGTCGCAGGATGAAGCCGGTTGCGTCGTACTTTTCACGTGCGCAGTGCGACGTGAGACCGAAGACAGGATACTTTCAAACGCAAAGGAGCTTGAAGGTATTGGTAAAAAGGTGGTTGTTGCTAGCTGTCTTGCCGCAAGTAGACCCGGGAAGGTGCTTACCAGTGTGCCAGGGGCTGTGGTGTTTGTTGGCGCTGACCACGAGGAAATAGTTCAGGCGCTGGAAGCCCATCCGGGCTCTTTGGTGTATGGACGGGCAAGAACTGCCGTTCCTACTTCTTCGTCAATGGTATACCCTCTCAAGATATCCGAGGGGTGTGTCAGCAACTGTTATTTTTGTATTACCAAAGTCGCGAGGCCTAGGCTTTGGTCCCGTCCGTCATCTGAAATAGTGAACGTGGTGAACAGGGCGGTCCAAGGAGGCGCAGTCGAAGTTGACCTGACCTCGATGGACAATGCCGACTACTTCGAGCCTCCCGCGACCAGGCTTCCTGCCCTCGTGCTGAAAATTCTGCATGAGACGAATCTCCAGTTTAGGCTCAGGTTGGGAATGATGAACCCTGCCGGCGCTCTGCGTATACTTCCAGCTCTTGAGCCTTTGTTCTCAGACGAAAGACTGTACAGATTCCTGCATATCCCGCTTCAATCAGGGGACGAAGAGGTGGTGCGTTCGATGAACAGACACTACGAACCGCTCGCAGTGGCAAAAGCGCTGTCGTCTCTTAAGGAGCGGGTTACGGGACTCAGGGTGGCCACTGATATAATGGTTGGCTATCCCACCGAGACTGAAGAAGCCTTCGAGCGTACAATCGCGCTTTTACGCACGGGAGTATTCGATAAGATTCATATGTTTCGGTTCACTCCTCGGTCGCATACCAAAGCGGCTTCCATGCCACAGCTGGGTGAGTCTGTCAAGAAAAGAAGAAGTGAAGCAGCCTCACAGGTCATCCGGGAGTTGCATGAAAGAAAGAACCGTGATTATGTGAACAGGACCCTGCGCGTGCTTGTCACGGGGTGTACAGCTAGCAGGGATGAAGCGAGAACCGAGAACTATACAAAGGTGTACCTCCCATATAACCCATCTTTGCTGGGGAAGTTCGTTTACGTAACAATAAGGGATACCACCCCAGAACACTTGGTGGGCGAGCCGCTTGAAGACCAAAATTGTTGAAGAAGTTGCTGAACTCGTCAGCTGTGCCGCCGATCTTTACGAACGTTTTCCTGAAATATCTGCGAAGGTTTTCGAGACATCCTGGAGGATTGCGCTTGCAGTCAATGCAAAGACACCTAAGATTCTCAAGCTGACGACATGTAGGTATTGCCATTCGTTTCTCACTCCGGGTGGGTCGGCAAGGGTAAGACTTGTAGATGGATCGGTGATTTGGTACTGCCTTAAGTGTAGTGGTAAGAACAGGGTAAGGCGGTATGCATGATGCGCCAGTCTGGTCGATAAGAATTAAAAGTAACCAGACCGTAACCGACGATGAGGGTCAGTAGTCTAGCCTGGTTAGGACGCCACCCTTACACGGTGGAGGTCGCCGGTTCGAATCCGG
>Ga0209012_1001329_pt1 | contig 26161 bp, 18 predicted proteins | sample RS3BMetagenome_FD_184735 | JGI IMG/M metagenome (GOLD analysis project Ga0209012, IMG submission 184735) | Ferric oxide microbial mat and aquatic microbial communities from Rainbow Spring, Yellowstone National Park, USA - RS3B (SPAdes) (version 3) ...
CTCGTCCCCCGGCGGTCGGCGTCCGCCGGTCCACTCGACCACCCGCGGGCGGCGACCGGCGAGGGCGTCCTCTGCTTCGAGGAGGGCCTGGCCGTTGGCGAAGGCGGTGGCGAACTCGGTGGCGAAGCTGCCGTCCCGGTGGAGGGTGGCCAGGTGGTCCCAGGTTGCATCGTCGATCCGGAGCTCAGGGGGCCGCCGTCCGAGTGCGTCGGCCGGACCGGGGTCGCCGAGGGTGCCGAGTGCGGTGGCCAGCTCGGTGACGGTGGTCCGGTCATCGGGCACGACGCTGCCCCCGCTCCCCCGCCCCGGTCACCCGGGGGTGACGCGTCCGGCGGCGTGGACCCGGAGCCGCTCCGCACCTGCGGGGTCGAGTAGTTCGACGGCGTCGGCCACCGGCCCCGATCCGTCGTCGGGGCGCACGGCCGCCAGGGCCTTGCCGCCCGCGCTCCGGGGGCCGGGGAGGTCGGTGGAGAGCAGCACCAGCGGGCCGAGGTCGTCGCGGCGCGGCTCGCGCTGTCGGGCCGCGTGGAGCACACCGGCCTTGCCGAGCGACCGCCACAGCACGTCGGCACGCTTCAGCCCCGGCCGGGTGCCGGAGTACGCCCCCGAGAGGTCGAACAGCCAGGTGCCCCCATCAGCGTCCCGGGCCCGGAAGGCGAGGTCGACCCCGAGGTCAGCCAGCACCACCTGGTCCTCGATGTCGCGGAACTCGGCGTACTGGAGCTGGCGGAGGGCGACCAGGCGGGCCTTCTGACCGGTCCTGCGCTCGGCCATGGCAGGGTTGCCGCCGTCCTCGTCGGTCGCCGGGCCGATAGACCGGGTCCGCGTGGGCGGCACCACGATGCGGGGAGCGTCGGCGCCACCCCCTGCGTCCGGGCCGTCCCCGTTCATCCGGGGCCCGGTTCCGGGCCCGCCGCCACGACGGGACCTTCCGGCGAGCGCCTCGCGCTCGGCCGCCACCCGGCGCTCGGCCATGGCCACATAGGCGGGGTCGGTGTCGAAGCCGGCGTAGTGGCGCTCGGTCCGCACGGCGGCCACCGCGGTGGAGCCCGATCCCATGAAGGGGTCGAGGACCAGGTCCCCCCGGTAGGTGTACAGCTCGATGAGGCGCCGGGGGATCTCGACCGGGAACGGCGCGGGGTGCCCGACGCGGGTGGCGGACTCGGCGGGGATGTCCCACAGGTCGGTGGTGGCGTCGACGAACTCGTCCATGGTGATCGAGCCCTGGCTGGGCAGGCCCCGCTCGGCCCGCTGGTCGGGCGGCACCGCCCGGTCGAAGCGGCCCTTGGACGCCACCACGATGCGTTCGGTGATGTCGCGCAGGACCGGGTTGCCGGGCCGTTGGTACGTGCCCCAGGCGCACGAGCCCCCGGCGGCGTGGCTCTTCTGCCAGATGATCTCCCCCCGGAGCAGCAGGCCGATGGACTCGAGGATGTCGATGACGTCCCGGGCGAGCGACCGGTAGGGCTTTCGCCCGAGGTTGGCCACGTTGACCGCCACGCGACCCCCCGGTTCGAGCTTGGCTGCGCACTGGGTGAAGACCCCGTGAAGCATCTGGAGGTAGGCGTCGTAGTCGGCGGGGATGTGGCCCACGCCGAGCGCGGCCTCGTACTCCTTGCCGGCGAAGTACGGGGGCGAGGTGACCACCAGGGCGACCGAGGCGTCGGGGAGCGTGCCGTGCACGTCCATGGCCCGGGCGTCCCCCGCCCAGATGGTGTCCCGGACCGGGGACGTCGCCACCCGGTCGTCGTCGGAGACCACGGGCGGGGTGAACCGGGCGTAGAAACCCGAGGCGTCGTGTGCCTCCCGTCGCCCGACCCCGAAGGCTGAGGTCGACGTCGGGCGCCGTCGGGCGGGCCCCGGCGTCTTCCCTGACGGGCTCACCGACGGATCCGGGGCAGTCGGGCCGTGGACGGGAGCACGAGTGCGAGGTGGACGGCCGGTTGGGGAGAGGGGCAGGAGCCGTGCACGGCCACGATCATAGGGACACCGCACCGTAGCCAGGCGGTGCCTCAGGCGCCCGCGCCCCGGACCGGTTCCGACCGGCCCGGTTCCGCCCGGCCCGGTTCCGACCGGCCCGGTTCCGACCGGCCCGGTTCCGACCGGCCCGGTTCCGACCGGCCCGGTTCCGACCGGCAGTCCGCGGTGCGGTGTGCCGGACGCCGGTGGCTGCGTAGACATCAGGTGCTTCACTAAATGTATACTAGTTGAGTAATCTACTCAACAATGTGGGCCGCGCGAGTTGGTGGCCGCGAGGAGGAGACATGCACCATCGAGTGGTGATCGTCGGCGGCGGGACGGCCGGGATCAGCGTGGCCGCCCGGCTGCGCCGTCAGGGGATGGAAGACGTCGTGCTGGTGGACCCGGCGGCCGTCCACTCGTATCAGCCCCTGTGGACGTTGGTCGGCGCCGGGGTGACGGCGATCGAACGGACCCAACGACCCGAGAGCTCAGTCGTACCGCGTGGGATCCGTTGGGTGCCGGACCCGGTCGTGGAGCTCGACCCCGAGGGCCAGGCGGTGGTGACCGGGTCCGGTGCCCGGATCGAGTACGACGCGCTCGTCCTGTGCCCGGGCATCGAGCTGGCCTGGGAGCTCGTCCCCGGGTTGGCCGAGGCCATGGCCACCCCGTTCGGGACGACCAACTACACGGCGGAGCTGGCCCCGAAGACGTTCGAGCTGGTGCGGAGGTTCCGCGGCGGGGAGGCGGTCTTCGCCGCACCCGGGTCGCCGATCAAGTGCCCGGGGGCACCACAGAAGGCCGCCTACCTTGCCTGCGACCACTGGAGGCGTACCAGCGTGCTGGGGGCGACGACCGCCCGGTTCGTCACCGGCGCCGGCGGCATCTTCGGGGTTCCGGAGTTCGCCCGGGTGCTCGAAGGGGTGGTTGAGCGCTACGGGATCGACGCCCGGTTCGGGCACGAGCTGGTGCGGGTGGACCCGGATGGGCGGACGGCCCACTTCACCACCGGCGCCGCGGGCGATGGGGCGGGAGCGGAGGTCGAGCTGCACTACGACCTGCTCCACGCCGTCCCGCCCCAGCGGGCCCCGGCGTTCGTGCGCTCCAGCCCGCTCGGCGGTCCGGGCGCCTTCGGCTGGGTGCCGGTGGACCGGCATCGGATGCAGCACGTCCGGTACCCGAACGTCTTCGCTCTGGGCGACGTGTGCGATGCACCCACGTCCAAGACCGGTGCCGCCATCCGCCGGCAGGCTCCGGTGGTGGTGTCCAACCTCTTGGCGTTCCTGGGCGGCCGGGAGACGACGGCGCGCTACGACGGATATGCGGCCTGTCCGTTCACCACGGCCAAGGGCAAGATGGTGCTGGCGGAGTTCGACTACAGCATGGCGCCCCACCCCACCATCCCGCTGATCGACACCCAGCGCGAGCGGTCCGACATGTGGATCCTCAAGCGATTCGGTCTCCCCGCCTTCTACTGGCACCTGATGCTTCGGGGCCTGGGCTGAGGCGGGGCGTCGCCGACCGCTCCGACGAACGAGGACGGGCTCGGCCAGGTTCGGTCGAGCAGTCGACGGGTCGAAGCGGTAGTCGGCCCGCACCGACGAGGAGGTAGCGGGTGTTCTCGCCGTCCCCCCGCCCCGGCGGCGGCGCCACCAAGGAGAGCACGAAGGTCAACCGGGGGCGGCCGTGGCACCCATGGACCCACCTGGCCACCGTTGAATTTCCGGGGCGGAACTCAGCCGCATCCGGTCCCACAGGAGCGCCAATGGCGGCGCTTCCGGTCCCGTTGACCCGCATCTCCGTCGGCCGCGTTGGGACCGCGCATACCGGAGAGCATTGACAGCGACCACGGCCAGGCGCAAAATCCCTTCTTGTTCGCCTTTGTGGCGGGAAGGGGAGGGGTCATGCTGAATGGGGTGGGGATGAGGCGCGCCATGCGTCCGTTGGCGGCATCGTTTGTGGTGATCGGGATCGTACTTGCCATGCTGTTCAGCGCGGCACCGGCGTCCGCCGCCACGGTGCAGGGAGAGGCGGGGACGTTCGTCGCTTCGACGTGGTGGTGGAACTGGTACGCCTCGCCTCCCGGGGCCAATACGGGCTGTATCCCTTCGGCCGCTCACCCCTATCCGGTGGTCCTTTCCGAAGGAACCTTCGCCGACATGTACAACAGCTTCGGCGCGCTGTCGCCATGGCTTGCCAACAGTGGCTACTGCGTCTATGCATTCAACTACGGCCAGACCATCTCGCCTTCGATGTTCGACGCCATGGGCAACATCAGCAACTCGGCATCACAGTTGGACAGCTTCGTCCAGCAGGTCCTTTCGGAGACGGGTGCCTCCAAGGTGGACATTGTCGGCTGGTCCCAGGGCGGGATGATGCCCCGTTACTACATCGACAACCTTGGCGGGGCGAACTACGTCAACGAGCTGGTGGCGCTGGCTCCTTCCAACCAGGGCACCAACCTCGACGGCATCGTGAACCTCGTCAATGACTTCGGAGCGTTGGGCGTGGCCACCGCGCTCATCTCACCGTGGTGCACCGCGTGTACCCAGCAGTTGCAGGGTTCGTCGTTCCTGAACAACCTGAATGCCAACGGGGGGACCGAGCCGGGCGTCCGGTACGTCAACATCGAAACCCAGTACGACGAAGTGGTGACGCCGTACACCAACGCGTTCCTGTACGGACCGAACGTGCAGAACATCGTGCTCCAAAATCAATGTTCCGACGACTACAGCGATCACATCTCGATCCCTTACGACTCCAACGCCCTCCAAGATGTGGTGAACGCCCTCGGATCGGACAGCCCCTGGTTCCAGCCATCGTGCTCGTACGTGGGACCGCTCATCGGCAACGTCTGATGTGAGCAGCGACTCGTGGTCGCGGCTCCTCGTGCCCGCACGGCGTGATGGCGGGCATGCAGGTCAGGTCGTACGGGAAGCCCTTCTCCCGTGCCCGCCCGGCGAGGAAGTCGCGTCAAGGAACGACAGCAGCGCCCCGTTGACCTCGTCCGGGCGCTCCTGTTGGACCCAGTGGCCCGCCCCCTCGATGACGGTGGTGCCGCGGAAGTCGGGGAGCAGGGAGGGCATCTTGTCGGCGACGCCGGGCATCATCGTCCTCACCGGGTCGAGCGACCCGGTGAGGAAGCCGGTGGGGAAGGTGTAGACGGACGGCGGAATGCCCCGGCTTCGCTCCCAGTTGGCGTCCATGTTCCGGTAGTAGCTGACCGGCCCGAAGAAGCCGCTCCGGAGGAACGCCTCGGCATAGACGTCGACGTCGTGCTCGGTGAGCCAGCTCGGCAGCACCTCCGGCGCGGTGCCGAGGACGTCGAGAAAGCGGGTGGCGCGTGACGACACGTCGTGCAGACCGGCGCTCGCGCCGGCCATGCCCTCGCCGCCGGCGGCGTAGAGCATGGTGCGGATGAAGTGCCGGGGGTCGGCCTCGAGCTCGGCCTCGGCCGGCCCCACCGGCTGGAAGTAGAGCATGTAGAAGAACCGACCCTCGAAGACCGCTCGGAAGATGTGGGTCGGCAGGGCGGGGGCCTGCGAGTACGGGACGCTCATCGCGTAGAGTGAGGACACCCGGCCGGGGTGCAGTCGGCCGAGCTCCCAGGCGACCATGGCCCCCCAGTCGTGACCGACGAAGTGTGCCCGCTCGTAGCCGTAGTGGTCGAGCAGGCCGCAGAGGTCGCCGGTCAGGCGGTCCGAGCCGTAGTCGGCCACCTGTCTCGGCGCCGAGCTGCCCCCGTAGCCGCGCAGGTCGGGCGCGATCGCCCGGTAGTCGGCGCCGGCCAGCGCAGCCAGCTGATGGCGCCACGAGTACCACAGCTCGGGGAAGCCGTGGCACAGCACGACGGGGACTCCGTCCTCCGGCCCGGCCAGGGCGACGTGCAGCTCGACGCCGTTGACGGCCACCTGATCGTGGGTGACTCCGTCGAGTGCTGGGTTCGTCATCGGGCTGGGCTCCTCTCGGGGTGGATTTCGGCGTGGGTTCCCCGGTCCCACGATTGTGCCGCGTGCCGGTCGGTGACGGCGAGGCGGTCCTCGCCGCATCCCGGCCGTCAGGGGTGCGACATTCGCCCCCTACTCCGTGCGAAGATCGTAGGGGCAGCGGTTTGAACCCGGGTGCGGGGGAGGCGCGACACAGGGTCGCCGGTCCATCGTGGCCGGTGCCCCACGACCATCACGGAAAGGAACCCACGGGACCAACGATGACTGACTCGAACTTCCCTCAGCCACCCGACTCACCGCACCCCCCGCCGGTCCCCGGCGGTCCGCTCCCCCCCGCCGCCCCTCCCTATCCCCCGCCTCCGGCAGCGCCTCAGTACGGCCCGCCGCCGGGAGTCAACCCCCCTCCGCCGCCTGCCCCACCGTACGGCCCGCCGCCGTCCTACGGACAGGGCTCCGGGCAGGCCCCGCCCTACGGACAGGGCTACGGCCCGCCCGCGGGCGCCCCACCCTACGGCCAGAACCCCTATGGCCAGCCCGCCTATGGAGCCCTGCCCGGACCGACCGACCGTTTCGGCCGTCCCCTCGCCGGCTGGTGGCAGCGATTCGGCGCCATCTTCATCGACGGGCTCATCCTGGCCGTCCCCAATCTCATCCTCAGCGCCATCTTCATCGGCTCGGCGGACATCACCGGGGCCTCCACCACCGGGATCACCCTCGGTGCGGTGGTGCTCGGCATCGTCTTCAGCCTGATCGACCTGGCCTACTTCGCCTATCTCAACGGGAGCGAGAAGGGCCAGACGATCGGCCAGATGGCCCTCGGGATCGCGGTGCGCGACCTCGACACCGGCGGGGCGATCGGACCCGAGCGGGCCGGCATCCGCATCCTCGTGCTCGCGCCCGGCATCATCTTCGCGTGGATCCCCGTGCTCGGGGCCATCGCCGAGCTCTACACCCTGGTGGCTGCCCTCTCCCCGCTGTGGGACAGCGGGCGCCAGGGATTCCACGACAAGGTGGCCAAGACGGACGTCATCCGGGTCCGCTGATCGGGCGTGGACCGGGTTCGTGGCCGCACCGGCGGCCTGGTGGCCGCCCTGGTGGCGTCGGTGCTGCTCGCCGCGTGCGGGTCGACGACCGGCTCCGGGGCTGGCGCGTCCGCAACCACCTCCCCGCCCGGGCCCTTCCCCGCCGGATCGCCCTGGCGGGGGTCGTTCGTGGCGACCACGCTCCCCACCCCGGTCAACGCCCTCACCGGTGTCACCTGCGGGTCCGCCTCCACCTGCTTGGCCGTCGGCACCACCCTCGGGAGCGGGGGGGCGTCCGACGGGGCAGCGGTGATCGGCACCACCGACGGGGGCGCCCGGTGGGTCAATCTCCCCGTCCCCACGACCGTCGCCTTCGCCGCCAGTGTGGCCTGCACGGGTCCCCGCGCCTGCGTGGTGGTCGGGCAGGGCCAGAGTGCCCAGGCGGTAGCCGTCACCACCACCGACGGAGGGGTGTCGTGGAGCCAGGCCACGGTGCCCGGCGGGCTGGGTGATCTGAGTGCTGTCGAGTGCCAGGTCGGGGGTCAGTGTCTGGCCCTCGGGTCGGGACCGGTCGGCGAGGCCGCCCTGGTCTCGACCGACGCAGGGGTGTCGTGGAGCCAGGCCGGCACCGTCGGGGCTGGGGTGACGGGAATCAGTGCCGTGGCCTGTGCCGGATCGGCGGGCTGCTGGGCGGTGGGCCGGACGGCCGCGGCCGGAGGCCACACCACTGGGATCGTGGTCGGGACGACGAACGACGGGAGCACGTGGGCCGTGCTCCCCACCCCGGCCGGGCCCGGCTCCCTCGACGGGGTGTCGTGCACGACCGGGCCGGCCACCGGCGTCGGGGCGGTGCCCGTCGGGTCGGCGGTGGGGGTGGCCGGGGTCCGCTGCAGCGTGGTGGGTACCACCGCCGCCATCGTGACCAGTCCTCGCACCGGCAGCGGGCTCGTCCTCACCACCACCAACGGCGGAGCCACATGGACGGACCAGCCGGTGCCGGCGACCGTGGCCCAGCTCCTCGGGGTCTCGTGCACCGGAGCGTCGGCATGTGTGGCCGTCGGCAACGCGCCGGCCGCCTCGTCGACCGGGGGGGTCACCCTGGCCACCGGGCCACCGTCCCAGCCCTGGGCGCAGGCGGTGGTGGTCCCCGCCCCCGAGCCGCTGGCCGGGGTGTGGTGCGTGTCGGTTGCGCACTGCGTGGCGGTGGGCGAGGCGGTCACCGCCCACCTGGCCGGCTGAACGCCGGGCGATCGCCCGCCCCGCCGGCAGTGGGCGATCGGGGCGCGAGCCCACCGGGACGGCCGTCCTTCAACTCTGCGACGCGGTGAGGTCGAGCTGCAGAACAGGCGGGTCACCGGGGGGAGGGACGTTGACGCCGTTGGCGAGGCTGCCGGCCCGCCCCTCGGCGGGAACGGTGGTCGTCGTGCTGGTCGGCGGCACGGCGATCCCGGTCGGGAACGTGAACTGCGCCTCGACCGTCCACCGTCCCCGGGTGCCCGTGATCATGCATGTCGGCGGCGAGTCGACGTAGTCGCACGAGAGCGGGGCAAGCGTGTAGCCCACCGCCCGCATCCGGGTCTCAACCCGTCGGCGCGCCTCAGCGAAGCCCTCGCCGGGTCCGACGGCGTACGTGCGGTCCACCTGGACGCAGCTCGCCAGGTAGCACAGGTCGACCCCGACGTTGCTCGTGGTGGAGACCAGCCGGTCGCGTGGGAGCGGGTTGCCGATCTGGTCGAGCGCCGCGTTCGCCGCCCCGCTGCCGAACGTGGACTGTGCCCAGCGCACGCCGAGATAGCCCGAGGCACCGACCACAACGAGGACGGCGACGACCAACCCGATGACAAGTCGGGCCCGGTGCGGACCGGCCGTCGCGCGTGGCCACTGGGACGGTGCCGCACCGGACGGAGGACCCGGTGCGGTGGAGCCGGTCCACGTGGCACCGTCCCACCACCGCAGCCAACCCGGCGCCCAGGGGTCCGGGTACCATCCGGCTCTCATCGGCCACCGCTCCTCAGCGACGATGGAACGGCCGGCACCGTTCGGTAACGGTCGATCCAGCGTGGGTCACCGTGATGGGCGGTGCCACGGACGGAAGGAGCCGGCCATGGTTCCTCGTCGTTCCTCGTCGTTCCGATTCCGATTTCCGACGCCACGGTCGCGGATCTGGACGTCCATCCGAGCTCGACTGCCCCGCGGTCCGCTGGCCGGCTCCGCCCACGGGACGGTGGGGCCTGGCCGGGGACTTCCCGTCCGGGCAGACCGCCGTCCGGCTCCCACTGATGCACGTCCACCATTGTGCACCGGTGTTCGGGGAATGGGTGACAGCGCCGCCTCGGCTGGTGCGCGGCTCCGGTGACAGGAACCCGGGTCGACGGTCGCACTGCCCACGTGCGCCCGGCAGGAGGCCGCCCGCCCTTCGTCACCGCTCCCACCGTTGGGCACGCTCCCTACCGGATCGATCGCGGTGAGCCTGGTTGCGTCGGTGACCTTCGGCCGGGTGGGTGCCGTGCACCGGTCCCCGATCGCACTGTTGGCGTCGCCCGCGTCCGGTTCCCCGCTCCCGCGACGCATGCGGCACTCCGGTGGCGTCTACCGTTGCCCCGGTGGAGCGGACCGGTGCACAGCGATCGGCGGTGCGGGGTGTCGGCGCGGGGTGGCCGGCGTGAACATCGTTGACATCGTCATCCTGGTGGTGGTGGCGGTCGCCGCCGTCCAGGGCCTGCGCTTGGGCGCCATTCTGCAGGTGTTCTCGTTCGGTGGCTTCTGGATCGGCCTCGTTCTGGGGGCGTTGGCGGCCTCGGTGACGTCCACCTGGGTCCACACTGCCACCTCCCAGGTCGTGGTGGCCCTCGGCACGCTGCTCGGGGTGGCGGTGCTGTTCGGCATCGTCGGCCACCTTGTCGGCGACCGGATCTTCCGGCGGGTCCACCGCGGGCGCCTGGGATCGGTCGACTCGGCCCTCGGGGTGGTGGTGGCGGTGGTCGCCTCGTTGCTGGCCGCCTGGCTGGTGGCAAGCCTCCTGGTCAACAGCTCGTTCGTCTCCCTCAACGCTTCCATCTCCCGCTCGCGCATCGTGCGCTCCCTCGACCGGGTGCTCCCCGCCCCCCCCTCGATCTTCACCAGCGTGCAGGGGTTCCTCTCCTCCGAGGGATTCCCCCCGGTGTTCGCCCAGCTCGCCCCCGCCTCCGCCGGCCCGGTCATCCCCGCCTCGACCGCCCAGGTGGACGCCGCGGTGACGTCCGCCGGGCCGTCCACCGTCAAGATCGTCGGGGTCGGGTGCGGCGGGCTCCTCGAGGGGTCGGGATTCGTGGTGGCCCCCGGGGTGGTGGTGACCAACGCCCACGTGGTGGCGGGCATCGCCCACCCGATGGTCGAGGATTCGGCCGGCCAGCACCCCACCACGGTGGTCTCCTTCGATCCCCGCTTCGACCTGGCGGTGATGCGGGTCCCCGGCATTGCCGAGCGCCCGCTGGTCCTCGATCCGACCGCGGTGGCGCGCGGGCAGCAGGCCACGGTGCTCGGCTACCCGGGCGGGGGGCCGTTCACCGCCGACCCGGCCGGGGTGATGGCGGCCTTCACCGCCGAGGGCCGCGACATCTACGGCCGGGGCCTCACCGTGCGCGACGTCTACGAGCTGCAGGCGGTGGTGCGTCCCGGTAACTCGGGCGGACCGCTGGTGGCGACCGACGGCGAGGTGATCGGGGTGGTGTTCTCGCGCTCGACCACCAACCCCGACATCGGGTATGCGCTCACCTCGCCCCAGGTGCTGACCCGGGTACAGACGGCGGAGCGCTCCTTCGCGGCGGTGGGCACCGGCGCGTGCACCAGCGGTTGACGTCAGCCCTGCCCGGCGCGCGGGTCCCGGACGGCGAGACGAGAGCTTCGCACCGTGCCGGTCGTGCGACTCGTGCAGTCGACGTGAGCGCGGCACCGACGTCGCGGGCTTCTCGCCCCGCACCCCCTTGGTGAGCTCGTCGCGTGGGGGCGATGCGGCGATGCGGCGATGACGGCCCGGCCGAGGAACGAGGGACGAGGAGGACGGCCCGACGGGTCCCCGCACCCGCGCGATGGGAAGTCCCGACTAGACATGGGGCGATGACGCTCCCCCTCGAGGACTACGGCCTGATCGGCGATCTCCACACCGCGGCGGTGGTCGGCCGCGACGGCTCGATCGACTGGCTCTGCCTGCCCCGGTTCGACTCCGCCGCCTGCTTCTCCAAGCTGCTCGGGGACGAGGAGCACGGGAGCTGGAAGCTCGCCCCGAAGGGGTCCCACCGCGCCACCCACCGCCGCTACCGGGGCGACTCGCTGGTGCTCGAGTCGGAGTTCGTCACCGAGGAGGGCACCGTCCGGGTGATCGACTGCATGCCGATCCGCCAGCAGCACCCCGAGGTCATCCGGCTGGTGGAGGGGGTGCGGGGCCGGGTCACCATGGAGATGCAGCTCACCATCCGCTACGGCTACGGCCAGGTGGTCCCCTGGGTGCGCCGGCTCGACGGCACCCTCACCGCGGTGGCCGGCCCCGATGGGCTGTCGCTTTGGACCCCGGTCCACTGCGAGGGGCGGGACATGTCGACCGTCGCCGAGTTCACCGTGGGCGAGGGGCAGCAGGTGCCGTTCTCCCTGGCGTGGTTCCCCGCCAGCGAGGAGCCTCCCCGGCCGGTGGACGCGGTCTACGCCATCGAGGACACCGAGACGTGGTGGCACGACTGGGTCTCCCAGTGCACCTACGACGGTGACGACAAGGAGGCGGTCGTCCGTTCCCTCATCACCCTGAAGGCGCTCACCTACCAGCCGACCGGGGGGATCGTGGCCGCGGCGACCACGTCGCTGCCGGAGACCCTGGGCGGCAGCCGCAACTGGGACTACCGGTTCTGCTGGCTGCGCGACGCCACCCTCACCCTCGAGTCGCTGATGCGCGGCGGCTTCTACGAGGAGGCGATGGCGTGGCGCGACTGGCTGCTGCGGGCCATCGCCGGAGACCCGTCGCAGATGCAGATCATGTACGGGGCCGCCGGGGAGCGACGCCTCGACGAGTGGGAGGTGGATTGGCTCCCCGGGTACGAGGGGTCGGCCCCGGTCCGGATCGGCAACGCCGCCGCCGGGCAGTTCCAGCTCGACGTCTACGGCGAGGTGATGTCCGCCCTCTACGAGGCGGCCCGGTCGGCAAGTGCGGTGGAGCTGCCCGCCTGGGAGCTCCAGCGGGCGCTGATGGACTTCCTCGGCGACGGGTGGCGGGAGCCCGACGACGGCATCTGGGAGGTGCGGGGGCCGAGGCGCCACTTCACCCACTCCAAGGTGATGGCCTGGGTGGCCATCGACCGCGCCGTCAAAATGGTCGAGGAGTGCGGGGTGGACGGGCCGGTCGACCACTGGCGCCAGGTCCGTCAAGAGATCCACGACCAGGTGTGCGAGCAGGGGTTCAACGCGGAAAAGGGCTCGTTCACCCAGTACTACGGGTCCGACCAGCTCGACGCCAGCTTGTTGATGATCCCGCTGGTGGGGTTCCTCCCCGCCCACGATCCCCGGGTGAAGGGGACCATCGAGGCGGTCGAACGGGAGCTGATGGACGGCGGGTTCGTCCTTCGGTACCGGACGGTCGACACCGGCGACGTGGACGGGCTGTCCGGCCGGGAGGGCGCTTTCCTCGCCTGCTCGTTTTGGATGGTGGACTGCCTGGCGATGATCGGTCGGCACCGCGACGCCAGGGCCATGCTCGACCGCCTGCTCGGCCTGCGCAACGACCTCGGGCTGCTGTCCGAGGAGTACGACCCGGTCGCCGGCCGGCTGGTGGGCAACTTCCCCCAGGCGTTCTCCCACGTGTCGCTGGTCAACTCGGCGTCGAAGCTGAGCGGCCACGGCAAGCCGTCCGTGGAGCCGAGCACGCTGAACGTGCTGCGCAGAGGCATGACCCGCTCGAAGTCGGGCACCGGTCGCCTCCACCTGAGCGGGCATTCCCGCCGGAAGCCGTCGGCCACGGCCGGGTCGACGGCCGGGTCCACCACCGCCGCACCGGTGGCCGACGCTCCCGCTCGCGCCCCCGCTCCGGAGGGCACACCGACTCCCGCAGCCCCGAAGGCGCCGGCCGGCAGGCCCGCAGGTGCCGCCGGGCAGCCGGCACACGCGCCGTCCGGCGACGGGGTCGACCAGCAGCACGACCCGACCGACCAGAAGAACGAGCAGAAGAAGAGGAACCGATGAAAGCGCTCACCGTCGTCCCCCTGGCCAAGGACTCCGCCCGCCTCGACGACATCGGCGAGCCTCCCGAGTCCGACGGGCCGGTGCTCGTCCAGACCCTGGCCGTCGGCATCTGCGGCACCGACATCGAGATCCTCTCGGGCGAGTACGGGTGGGCCCCGCCGGGCCACGAGCGGCTGGTGCTCGGCCACGAGTCGCTGGGACAGGTGCTCGAGGCCCCGGCCGGAGGCGACCTGGCCGTCGGCGACTACGTGGTGGGGATCGTCCGGCGGCCCGACCTGGTGCCGTGCGCCAACTGCGCGGTCGACGAGTGGGACTTCTGTCGCAACGGCCTCTATACCGAGCGGGGGATCAAAGAGCACGACGGCTACCTCTCCGAGCGGTACCGGATCCAGCCCGACTTCGCAGTGAAGGTCGCCCCCGCCCTCGGGACGCTCGGGGTGCTGCTCGAGCCGACCAGCGTGGTGGCCAAGGCGTGGGAGGAGGTGGACCGGGTCGGGGGCCGGGCCCACTGGGCCCCCAAGACGGTGGTGGTCACCGGCGCCGGTCCCATCGGCCTGCTCGCCGCCATGATCGGCGTCCAGCGCGGCCTCGACGTCCACGTCTTCGACCAGGTGACCACCGGGCTGAAGCCCGACCTGGTGGCCGCCCTGGGCGCCACCTACCACACCGGTCCCATCGAGGCGTCGGTGAAGGACCCCGACGTGATCATCGAGTGCACCGGGGTGTCCGCCCTGGTGCTCGACGCCATGGAGCACGTGGGCACCGGCGGGGTGGTCTGCCTCACCGGCGTGTCCTCGGGGGGCCACACGCTGACGGTCGACGAGGGGCAGCTCAACCGGTCGATGGTCCTCGAAAACGTGGCCGTGGTCGGCTCGGTGAACGCCAACCGGCGCCACTACCAGGCGGCGGCCGACGCCCTGGCTGCGGCCGACCCGGTCTGGCTGGGCCGGCTCATCACCCGACGGGTGCCGCTCGACCGGTGGCAGCAGGCCCTCGAGCGCAGCGCCGACGACGTGAAGGTGGTGATCGAGGTGACCCCGTCGTGAGCGTCCCCCCGGCCGGCACGGGCGATCACGGCGACACGCGCGGCCCCGGCGCCGGGGTTCACCCTCACCCCCACCCTCACCCCCACCCCCACCCCCACGCTCATCCCTACGACGCCTCCGCCCCGGGCACACCGGGGGCGGGGCGTACCATCGCCGAGGGGGTGATCGAGCTCGACACCCTGCTCGGGGGCTGGGAGCGGGTCACCGCCGGCTACCTGATCGAGGGCCCGGAGCCGGTGCTGGTGGAGACCGGCAGCCAGAGCTCGGTGCCGGTGCTGCTCGCCCAGCTCGACGCCCTGGGCCTGGGGCCGACCGACCTGGCCGGGGTGGTGGTCACCCACATCCACCTCGACCACGCCGGCGGGGTGGGGGACGTGGCCCGGGCCTTCCCCAACGCCACCGTCTACGTCCACCCCAAGGGTGCCCGCCACCTGGCCGACCCGACCAAGTTGGTCGACTCGGCCGCCCGGGTCTACGGCGACCTGCTCGATTCCCTCTACGGCCGGCTCGACCCGACCCCGGCCGAACGGCTCCACGTGCTGGAGGACGGAGAGGCGATCCGGGTGGGCCCCGGGCGCGAGCTGGTGGCGGTCGACTCGCCCGGGCACGCCAAGCACCACGTCGCCTTGCACGACTCGGTGAGCGGGCTGCTGTTCGCCGGGGACGCGGTGGGGGTGAAGCTGCCCGACGGCGGGGTGCTGCGCCCGTCCACCCCGCCCCCCGACTTCGACCTCGACCAGGCGCTCGACTCGTTGGCCCGCTTCGCCGCCCGCCGCCCGGCCGGCATCGCCCTCGCCCACTACGGGCTGCTCGGCGACCCGGCCGAGGTGCTCGACGAGGCGGACGGGACCCTGCGCCGGTGGGCGGAGGTGGCCGAGGCCGCCTTCCGGCGCGGCGAGGACATCGCCGCCGCGCTGGCGACCGCCTTCGAGAGCGACCTCGACGACGTCCCCGACGAGCACCGCCGCAAGCTCGAGGTGATGAACGGGGTCCACTCCAACGCGGCGGGGATGCAGCGGTGGTTGGCCCAGCGGGCGGCGGCCGGCCCGGGCACCGACTGACCGACTGACCCGGCCCGGACAGTCCGGCCCAGTGGGTCTGGCCGCCTGGGCGTGGTCGCCGGCGTCCGCCCCTTCGCTGCGCGGCTGTGCCAACATGCTGGCAAGTCAGTTGCCTGCCCCGGCGGCCCGGCGTACGGTTCCAGGGGTTGCAGGTGCCCAAGGGGGAATGGGGTGGTCACGGCGCTATGCGAGTTGGTCGGAGGTCTGTGACCCGGCGGCGAGCCGGGGGGTCCGTGGGTCGTGGCGTGCTGGCCGGCATGGCGGTGGCGGCGACGGTGACGCTGGCTGCGTGCGGCGGTTCGTCACAGGTGCCGGTCTCCATCACGAGCGTGAGCGTCCCTGGGGGGACGTCGGCAGGCGGTGCCGGACCGGCCGCCCACACCGCACCGTCTCCCCGGGTCCCGCACGTGTCCTCGTCCCAGAGCGTCAACCAGATCATCGTGTTGGAGGTGCATCCCGCAATCACCACCATCACCGTGTCGTCCGATCCGGTGGTCGGTGTCGTGGGATCTCCGGTGACGCTCGTCGCCACCCTCGCCCCGATCTACCCGTCCGGGACGGTGAGCTTCACCGACGGGGGCATCCCGATCCCCAACTGCCAGAACCTCCCGGTGTCCCAGGTGGCGCCGTACGTGGTGGACTGTACGGTGACTTACGCCGCCGCCGGCACTCACGTGATCGTGGCCGCCTACACCGGTTCGTACTCGACCCTTCCGGCGACATCCGCCCCGTACGACCTGGTCATCACCGCGTCCAACACACCCCGCGGCTACTGGCTGGTGGCCTCCGACGGCGGCGTCTTCGCCTTCGGGGACGCCGGCTTCTACGGGTCGATGGGTGGGCGGCCCCTCAACCAGCCGGTGGTGGGCATGGCGGTCACCCCCGACAGCAAGGGCTACTGGCTGGTCGCCGCCGACGGCGGCATTTTCGCCTTCGGGGACGCCGGCTTCTACGGGTCCACCGGCAACATCAAGCTCAACCAGCCGATCGTGGGCATGGCGGCGACCGCCGACGGAAAGGGCTACTGGTTGGTGGCCAGGGACGGCGGGGTGTTCGGGTTCGGCGACGCCAGGTTCCACGGGTCGATGGGCGGCACGCAGCTCAACCAGCCGATGGTGGGCATGGCCCCCACGCCCACCGGCAAGGGCTACTGGCTGGTCGCGGCCGACGGCGGCATCTTCGCCTTCGGGGACGCCGGCTTCTACGGCTCGATGGGCGGCACCGTTCTGAACCGCCCGGTGGTGGGGATCGCCGCCTATGCGAACGGCAAGGGCTACTGGATGGACGCGTCCGACGGCGGGGTCTTCTCCTTCGGACAGGCGCAGTTCCACGGGTCGATGGGCGGCCACCCGCTCAACGAGCCGGTAGTGGGAATGGCCCCGACCCCGACCGGGCAGGGCTACTGGCTCGACGCCTCCGACGGGGGGATCTTCACCTTCGGGGACGCCGACTTCTTCGGCTCGATGGGCGGTCACCCCCTCAACGCCCCGATGGTGGGCATGGCCACCACCCGGACCGGGTTCCCCCACACCAACCAGCGTCCGGGGAAGCGTTGACGGCCCGGGGTGCGCCCGGGGAGCCACCCCTGCCCCGGCGTGCCCGCCGGTCGAGACACCCCTTGACCATCCGGGGGCCGGAGCGTACGATGCGCCTGCAGGTCGGCTTCAGCCCAGGGCGGAGCCCCCGAGCGGCAGTTGAAGCGGTGGTCGGAGCAGCTTCCGGGGACCGCGGTGCCGGGGGCGTTGTCGGGTCGAACAGCCGGACTGCGCGGAGGCAACGCCGGTCCTCGGGGACCGGCGAACGGGATGTCGGTAGCGCCGGGCGTGTTCGCCCGGGGTCCGGCGAAGGCGACTGGTAACGGGGGGGGGGATGCCGTTCGACGGGGGAACGTGAGCGTCAGTGGGCTGTGCCCTCTCCGTCGGCAGGACGCCGGGGGGAGGACGCGGCCCGTCGGGCGTCGCCGGTGCCATCGCCCCTAACGGATGCGGTGGCGGGTTCGGGGCGGTCCGACAGGTGTCCCACGGTGCGTCTTGGCGATGCGTCGTGGGGCGAAGGGGGAAATCACCCCGGCCGGTGCCGTTGCACCGACCACCACTTGGCCTGTGCCGTGGGTATGGGTCGCAATTGCTGTCACTAGTGAGGAGAAATCATCAATGCAACGAACAAGGAAATGGGGACGCCGACTGGTGTCCTGCGGAGCGGCGTTGGCCCTTGTGGCCGGCGGCCTCTCCGTACTGGCTGAGACCAACGCCGGCGCCGCCGTGACGACCACGACCTTCGCGGCGTGGGTGTCGCTGAACAGCTCCATTGCGGCCCTGGCCCAGCCTGCCGATGCCAGCATCGCACCGACCTCGGTGACCCAAGGCACCGACGTGACCCTGACGCTGGCCGGTGGGTCGCAGGTCATCCCGACCCAAAACAACGGGGTGCCGGTGAACTACGCCACCAACAACAACAACATGTACGCGCTGCCGACCGGCTTCACGTACGTGTCGTCCACCGCTGGCACCTGGAAGTTCACCAACACCGCCGGCACGGTGACCACCGGAACGGAGACGGTGACCTACTGCAACCCGTCGGGTACGTTGCCGGCAGCCTGTACGGGTACGGCCAAGAGCTCGACGTTCCCGTCGGCCTACGCGGCCAGTCCCTACATCGAGATCGGCACGGGCACCGCCCAGTTCACCGCGGGCGGCACGTTGACGACCGGCACCTCCACGGTGACCTACGGCACGCCGTCGGCGGCCGGGACGGTGGACCAGTACTGGTCCGAGTTCCAGACCACGGCCAACATCGAATTGGCCGGAAACGCCGTCCCTGCCAACATCGAGGGGTACCCGACATCGAGTACGTACGGCGGTTGTGCGTCGAACTGTACGACATCCGAGCTACCTGCTGTCGTACCATCGGTGATCGCCAGTGTGACGGTCAACGCCCCGGCAGCGGCGCCCGACCTGCAGAACCAGACGGCCAGCGTGTCGAACGGGCAGTGCGTGACCATCAACGCCCTGGCGGGTGCCACCGAGCAGAGTGACACCCCGAACCCCGCGTCTGTCACGGTCTCCACCGCGCCGACGTCTCCGGGCACGGCAACGGCCAACTCCAACGGGACCATCACGTTCTGCACCGGGAGTGGCAACACGCTGACGACGAACTCGTTCAAGTTCACCGCCGCGGGTACCACGTCAAACCTGGTCTCCCAGCCGGCGACGGCGACGATTTCCATCGCCTTCAACTCGTGCAGTGCCGGGACCGGTAACACGTCTGGATCGACGGGGAGCCTCGGGACCTGCTCGCTCAACCAGGAGGTCGTGCTTCCGGTGACCTCGGGTCAGATCGTGCTGTCCCAGGCGAGTGGCCTTCCGATCGACTACCTGGGCAGCTCGATCTGTGCCGGTGAAACCACGCCGGGGATCACCCTGAACGGCAACGAGCAGGCCGCCTGTGGTGCGCTCAGCCCGCTGACCGTCACCAACGCCACCGGCCTCGACGCCGGCTGGACGCTGCAGGCCCAGGTCAGTGACTTCAACGATCCGGCCGATCCCAGCCTCACCTGTAACACGGTGGCGACCTACAGCAACCACTGCATCCCGGGTGGGAACCTGGCCTTGCCGCTGGGTGGCGCTTCGGCGGTCGCCCAGAGCATCGTGCCCGGTGACACCGCTCAGGTGACCAGCGGGGCGGCGGTAGCTGCCTTCACGCCGGTTGCCCCTGCGACCAGCACCAACCTCGTCCTCCAGGGCGCTGCGGTGCAGCCGAACCCGGTGGTCGAGCCGGCTCCGAACGCCGGCCTCGAAAAGGCTCCGGTGACCGTGTGCTCCACGGCCTCCGGCCAGTCGGGTGGCACGTTCATCTGCGGTGCAGCGTTGGAGCTGCTCGTCCCGGCGTCGATCGCCGAGCCCGCAGGTAGTGCGTATGCCGGTGGTGCGGCTGCGTACCAGGCCACCATGACCATCACGCTCTCCTAACGGAGCCGGTGGTGCACCGGAGCGAATGATCGCTCCGGTCGGAAGCCACAAGGGGAGCGGGTTCGCCCGCTCCCCTTGTGCGTCTTTCGGTTTTCTGTTTGGCCGGAAGCGTCCGACCAGGCAGTACCGTTGTTCTGTTGTTCGAACGCAGGACCCGGTCCGGCGGCGTCGCCGGACCGGGACGGTTGACAAGCCGGCCGTCGTCTTCGACGGGTCGGAGGGGCAGGGTGTCGGAGGTGGGAGTGAGCCGCAGCGGTTGGGTGCAACGGTGGGCACGGATGGCGCTGGTGACGGCGCTGTGCGCCTACGCGACGATGACGGCGGTGGCGGTGGCGGCCCGGCACGTCCCGGCAGTGGCCGCGGGGACGTCGACCGCCCTCACGTGCGCGTTGACGTCCTCGAGTACCACCGCCACCACCAGCCAGAATCTCGACCTGGCGGTGACCGGTGCCCCGTCCCAGTCGCTCCCTGGCGCCACGTTCACCGTGTCGATTGCCGATCAGGGGCAAACCGTGCCGACCACCGCGCTCGGCAACCCGGTGACCTCCGAGACCTCGCTGCGCCTGGCCCTGCCCATCCCGGTCGGCTCCACCTTCGTGTCCGCCACCCTGTCCGGGGGGACCAATGTCGGCACCGGATCGGCGGTCGCCGAGGTCGCCGACGCTTCGAGCCCGAGTGGGGAGGACGTGGTCGAGACGGTTCCCGGTCCGATCGCTGCCGGCCAGGCCTTCGCCCTCCCCGCCATCGCCCTGATGCTGACCGCTTCGACCACCGTCGGGACGGTGATCGCTCCGAGCCTTCTCGACGTCCCGCCGGTGGACTCCGCCACCACCAGCACCGACCCCGTGTTGAGTTCGGTACTGAACACGACGTCCGGTTCCACCGCCGTGCCCGTTACGGAAGGCTGCTGGCCGTCTTCATCACCGGTGTCTCCCTTGTCGACCACCACGGTGGTGGCCATCGACACCCTGCCGCCGGCCATCACGGTCGCCGCCCCCACCGACGGAGCCGTCTACACGGTGGGCCAAACGGTGGACGCCTCCTACTCGTGCACGGACGTGGCCAGCTACGGCATCGCCACCTGTGCCGGGCCCGTGGCGTCGGGTTCCCCGATCGACACCTCGTCGGTCGGGGAGCACTCCTTCGAGGTGACGGCCACCGACCTCCGGGGCACGCCGGCGTTGGACGACGTCTCCTACTACGTGCAGGCGGCGCCGGTCACCACGGTCATCGGTCCGAACGACGCCGGCCCGGTACCGCTGGCCACTGGCAGCAGCTCCTCGTGCAGCTTCGGCGGCACCGGCTGTGCCGCACCCACGCCGCCCGAGGCCACCTACGAGGTCACCGCGCGCACCGCCAACGGCGGCAGCCTGGTAATGGGCGACACCATCAACGTCCAGTGGCAGGTGTACAAGCCGGGCGCGTACACGGCCACGTACAGTCCCGCCCCCACGGTCACCTGGACGCTCCCCGCCCCGGCGGGCACGGTCATCGAGGGACCGGTGACCTCGTCGACAACGGGGCTGTTCTCGCCCACGGCCGGGCAGGGCTCGCTCTCTGGTGCCGGGGCCTGCACCGACTCGAGCTGCACCACCCATGGCGCGCCCTACAATCCTTACGGGTTGACGGAGATCGAGGGCCAGGGCTATTCGGGCAATCCCTACATTCCGCCGTCGCCCCTCTCCTCGATCAGCACCGTTTGGAACGATTCGACGTCGTCGGGGGTGGGCACCGACGGCATCTACCTCTACCTCTCCTTCACGTTGAAGGTCGTCGCCCCGGGGACGCTCACGCTGGGCAAGTTCCCCGCCATCACGGGGACGTTCACCACCAGCCTGGCCACGCAACCGGTCGCCGCGCCGGCGGGCGTCAGCTTCACGGGGGTGGACCCGACTCCCCCGACCGTCGCCATCACCTCGCCAGGCGACGGGGGCCGCTACGACTACGGGCAGTCGGTCTCCGCCGCCTATACCTGTGCGGACCCGGTGGTCACCATCAGCTCGTGCACGGGGACGGTCGCCGTCGGCGCCGCGATCGACACCACCAGCGCGCAGCCCGGGAGCATCCACACCTTCACGGTGACCGCCACCGACTCCGTGGGGAACACGACCACGGCCATGGCCGAGTACTTCGTCGTGGCAACGCCGCCGAACACCGCCCCCGAGTCGTACGTGGTCCCCGCGGGGGCGTCGGCGACGCTCGACGTGCTCGCGCCGGACACGGCGACCGACTATCCGATCGACCCGGCCACCGTGACCATCGTGACGCCGCCGCAGTACGGCACGGCGACCGTCAACTCCGACGGCACGGTGGTGTACACCAACACCAACACCGCCAGCCTGATCGACTCCTTCCAGTACACCGTGGCCGACACGGTCGGCGACGTGTCGAGCCCCACCACCGTGTCGCTGACCCTGCAGCAGCCCCTGGACGTCGCCACCGCCAGCACGCTGGCCCCCGGCCTGATCCTCCAGCAGGCGACGCCGTTGCCCGTGGACACGCTGGGGGCCTCGTTGAGCGGCCCGACGTGCTCGGGTCGCTCGGTGGAGCTCAGTGGGGAGCCCCAGCTGGCATGCGGACAGATCGCACCGGTCGAGGTCATCAACGACGGCGGCTCGAACGTCGGGTGGACGCTGAACGCCCAGGTCAGCGACTTTCTGGCCTCGACGGTGCTGACGCCGTTGACCTGCGATACGCCGGCCACCTACGTGAACATCTGCATTCCGGGCGGCGATCTCGGATGGTCGCCCCAGGCGACGATCGACGCCCCGATGGTGGGCAGCCCCGCGCAAGTGGCGGCCGGTCCGGTGATCGGCCCGGTCACCCCGTCCCCCCCCGGCACCGTCGTGTCGCCGCCCGCCGGCCTCAGTGCTGCGCCGGCGCTCCTGTGCGACTCGCCCGCCAACGCGTCTGAGGGCTCGTTCACCTGCAGTGCCGGGCTCACCCTGGCCGTTCCGGCCTCGGCGGCCGCCCCGGGTGGACCGGGATACCAGGCGACCCTGACCCTGACGTTGTCGTAGCTAGCATGTCCGGAGCACAGTCGGAAGGTACGGGGTCACCGAGCATGACGGGGAGCGGTCGGGTGTCGGGTCGCAGTTCGCGGAGGGTTGCGTGGTGCGTCCCGTCGTGGGGCCGCGTCCGGCGGTGGGCAGGTGCGACCGCGATGACCGCCGTGGTCGGCGCGCTCCTGGCGGTCGGGGTGGGGGGTGCCGGCGTCGCCGGGGCCGAGGTCGGCCCGGCGCCCCAGGCCTCCGGAGGCGCCAACACCAACTTCCAGTTCTCGGTCGAGCCGTACTCGGCGCCGGGGTCGCAGCCGCGCTCGTACCTGTCGTACCAGCTCCAACCCGGTCACCACCTGCTCGACCAGATCGTGGTTCTCAACAAAAGCTCGGCAACCGAGTCGTTCCTCGTCTATCCCGAGGATGCGACCAACATCCCGGGGACCGGCGGGTTCGGGTACCAGAGCCGTGCCCAGATGCACAACACGGCGATCGGTCTCTGGGTCACGGTGGGCAACAGCTCGCTGACCATCCCCCCGGGCAAGGAGGTCGTCCTCACGTTCGAGCTGGCCGTGCCGGCGGACGCCCCACCTGGGGACCATGTGGGAGCGGTGGTCGTCGAGGAGCTGCACACCCCGGCGCAACAACAGCGTCGCGTGGGCCTGAACACGGTGCTGCGGATCGCGGTGCCGATGTACGTGCACGTGGTCGGGCCCGTCCACCCGGGTCTCACGATCGAGAGCGTGGGCGTGGTGCACCGCAGTCCAATCATTCCGTACCTGCAGTCGGCCACGACGGCCGTGCGCATCGAACTGGTCAACACCGGTGACGACATCATCGACCCGAAGTCGGTGGCGGTCTCCATCACCGGTCTCATCGGAGGCACGATCCACAGCTACACGGTGCACCAGACCGGTGCAGCCCAGAGCAAGGCCAACCCCCTGCCGCAGCAGATGCTCCCCGGGGCGAGGCTTGCGCTCACCGAGGTGTGGGGCAACATCCCGCCGTTCGACCCACTGACCGCCCATGTCGAAGCGACGGGGGTCGACCCCACAACCGGTCTGCCCGTGTCGACCTCGGCTTCTGCCGGGTTCTGGTACTTCCCGTGGGTTCTGGTGCTCCTCGTGCTGATCCTTATCGCCTTGTTCGTACGGTGGCGCCGACGCCGGGCGCGGGCCAGGGAGCGGGGAGAACGGGGGCACGGGCCGACGATCCGGTCGGAGCAGCCCCCGCCGGGGGGGACCGCTCCGCAAGCCGTGCCGGGCAGTGAGGCGCTGAGGGCGGAAGTGTGAGGATCCGCCGCCGACTGTTCTTCCCGCTCGCCGCCGTCCTCGTCGGTGTGGCAGTCGTGGGCGGCGCGGTGCCCGGGCTGTCGAGCACCGTGGCGGGCGCTGCCGGATCAGGGAGCTCGCCGCAGGTTCGGACGAGCACCCCGGTGGCCTCGGTGGGCGAGCGCGTGTACGTCACCGGCACCGGATGGTCGCCGGTGGGGCAGACGGTGCTCATCCAGATCTGTGGGGAGGACGCCCGCAACTTCAGCAATGACTGCAACCTCACCAATAGCTACACCGCCGCCATCCGGGCCGGCGGCATCTTCTACGGGGCACTCACCGTCCAGCTGCCTCCCACTCCGTGCCCCTGCGTCTTCTCGGTGACCACCCCCGGTTCGTTCTCCGGCGTGAAGGTTCCGCTCACCATTGTGGGCGCCCCCGACGTTCCCATCCCTCCCCCGGTCGCGCCGGTCGATCCCGTGGCCCTCACCGCTCGCGTGGAGCCGGCTTCGTCGGTGAGCTCGTGGTTCGGGGGGCCGAAAGCGGTCACACTCGTCCTTTCGGTGTCGAACCGGTCGAGCGTAGCGTTCCGGACGGCCACCTTCGTGGTGACCGTCGGGCACGGTCCCGACCCGACCGGGTTCGTGGTGGGTCAGCCGATGGCGCCCCTCGCCGCCGGGGCCACGCGTGTGGTGCGCGTCCCGGTCACCATCCCACCGTTCACCTACGGCCACTACACGGTGCACGCCGAGGTGACGACCGGACTGGGAAGCGCGACGGTCGCGGCCGGCACCAGCACCTACCCCTGGGGTCTCCTCGTGGCTCTGGTGGTGCTCGTGCTGGTGGTGGTGCTTCTCCTCGTGGTCCTCCGGCGGCGCCGTCGGCGGCGGCGTCACAAGGCGGCGGTCCTCGCGGCGGCTTCGCGCGTCGGTCCGATCGGGGTGCCCCCGGCCTCCCCTGTCGAGACGGCGCCGGCCTCCCCCGGCCCGGTACCGGGAGCGGTGCCGGCCTACCCCGGCCCGGTGCCGGTGCCGGTGCCGGTGCCGGGAGCGGTGTGGGCACCGGACCACCCGGCGGGCACACCGGTCGGCCCGGTGCCGGTCCCCAGTGCCGTCCCGGAGATGCCGTGGATGCCGGACCATCCGGCGGCCCCGGCCGATCAACCGGCCGGCGTGCGATGAAGCGGCCGCGAGGGACCCGCCGGAACGATGGTGCACGGTGGTCGCCGCGGTCCCCCTCCGCTTTCCGTCCCCCGGTCTTCGCGACCGGTACCGGCCGGTGGGGTGCACCCCCGATCGGGGGATCCGTGGACCGTGGGGTTGGTGGTGGGCGTGGTACATCGCTCGGTGCAGAGCGACGTGGGTTGGCAGCAACCATGGCAGGGTATCGACAGGCGACGCTGGGGGGAGAAGATCTCGATGCGGGTAGTCAGCAGTTGGAGGGGTCGCGCACGGGTCATCGGCGCGGTGGCGTTGCTGGGCGTCTTCGGGTCCGGACTCAGCGGTCCGGGGGGGCTGGGCGGCGTCCCTCTCGCCGGTACGAGCACCAAAGCCGGTGTGCTGGTGCATCGAGCAGGGGCATTCGATGGTCCGACCGGCCGCAGCAAGGTGCAGACGGCACAGTGGTACTCACCGTCGACGACCCTCCCGGGCACGCAGTTCACGGTCACCGGTCAGCGTTCGACCCAGACCGTACCGACTGGCAATGACGGTAGGTCGATCAACAGCATCTCGAGTCCGATCAACTCCTCTCCGATCCCTTCCGGGACGGCCGACGCCAGCGCCACGGTCGCGGGTTCGGTCTCCTTCACGCCGGCCGGCAGCGGTAGTGCCGCGACGTCCCCACTGACCGCCACCTCCTGTCCGACGACCAGCTCGCCCGGCTGTACCGCGGAGCCGCAATCTTCGACCGAGCCGCTCCTTTCCCGCCCGACGGCGTTGACGAGCACGGGGGTCGGAGCCCCGGTCTCCATTCCCGGCTCACCCGTCGCGGTGGGGGCCACCGCCGGACCCGCCTCGGCCACGGTGACGTTCTCTCCTCCGGCGGATGACGGGGGTATGCCCATCACCGGCTACGTCGTGACCACCACCGACCTCACACGTGACAGATGGGCCGGTCGGACCAATGGCGTCGGCAGCCCGATCGTCGTGTCCGATCTCACCGGTGGCGATAGTTATGAATTCACCGTCATGGCGACCAATGTGGTGGGCAACTCGATACCGTCCGGGGTGACGAATATCGTGGTTGCAGACCTCATCACGGTGCCCGGTCCCCCCACCGGGCTGGTTGCCACGGCTGGGATTCGGTCGGCGACAGTGTCGTTCGACGTGCCGACGAGCAACGGTGGCAGACCGATCACCGGCTATACGGTGACAGCCACCGATCTCAGCGATGCAGCCCGCGGCGGGCAGACGGTCAGCGGCGTGGGCAGCCCGCTCACGGTGGCCGGCCTGATGGGTGGAGACCGCTATCAGTTCACGGTGCAGGCCACCAATATGTTGGGGGCCAGTCCGCCGTCGGTCCCGTCGAACTCGGTTGTGCCAACGTTTCCGGACGGCAAGGGCTACTGGCTGGTGGCGAGCGACGGCGGCATCTTCGCCTTCGGCGACGCCGGCTTCTACGGGTCCACCGGCAGCCTGCACCTGAACCAGCCGGTGGTCGGCATGGCTGCCACCCCGGACGGCAAG
>Ga0209012_1001335_pt1 | contig 26070 bp, 23 predicted proteins | sample RS3BMetagenome_FD_184735 | JGI IMG/M metagenome (GOLD analysis project Ga0209012, IMG submission 184735) | Ferric oxide microbial mat and aquatic microbial communities from Rainbow Spring, Yellowstone National Park, USA - RS3B (SPAdes) (version 3) ...
GAACTCTATGGTTTTTGTCATACGTTTTTCTGATTCTCTATATACTGATGAGGAGACTTTTAAGCCTCTGAGCAATATCGCCAACAAGAACAGGACGCCTGTACTTCGGACACCATACAATATGGTACTTGCAGGTAGATACAATATTTTTATTGGATTTCAATTGTTCTTTTCTGTTCATACATAATTATACTACACATAGCTATAATTTATCGCCTTATATCCCCATGCCTGAAGGCAGGGGCATTACGGCGATGGATGGTAAACTACCAAAAGAGCTACCACTTTTCTTGGATGAAACCTCCTTCTTGATTTTTTTCTTTGGCTTATCCCCTTGCTTTTCTTTCTGGAAGACCTCTGGGTGTTTCTCTTCCCTATTTTGCTTCGACTCTCTCTCATAGTCATGGTTGAATAAGAGGAGCAATTTAAGAAAACCAGGTCCTTGAACTGTTGGATGTTCCAGGAGAATGTTCTGAGCGGAGGCCATGATCCCATGAAGATTCCAATAGCTATGGGCTATTGCTAAAGATGAAGTCTTCGAAAAAGCCAAACTTTGAAAAAATCTAGAATGAAGAAATAAAGGAGAATGGCTATGACAATAGCCATAAGAGAAGAAAATCCAATGCTCTCCATGCCAATTCCCTTAGTAGCCTGGAACGTTAGGCCTAAGAGCACCATGGTCGAGGTAACTAGCATCCAGGGGCTTGGAAGGGAATGCCACAAGTGGCGTCGCTCCCTGACAAGGTAAAGGGTAGCTTGCCCCTCCAATACGAGAAGGATAAAACTAAGGGATTGGAGATGAGATGGATCCAGCTTTAAAGCATATTTAGCTACCAAAAAGAGGCCGAAAGAAAAGAATAGTAGCATAATACCGATCGTTGTCCCTGCAATGACAATCGATTGGATTGGCCATTTTCGGATCCGGTTTGATGGTTTTACCCTATCCGTCACTAGGGAAAGAGTGAGCACATCATTATAAAGGACAAGAAGAACACCAAGAAATGGATTCAATACAAAAATATTTCCAACTATTAGTCCTAGCGTCATAAAGAACGCTACTTCTACCGTTTTGACCATTTTGTTGAGGATATAAGTGAGGATCCTTTCGAAGATAGCACGGCTGAGCATAATTGCCGGAATGATATCCATTAGGCCTGGATTTGTAAGAATAAGGCTAGCTGCGGATTTTGCGATATCGACTGCATTCGAAACGGCTATTCCTACTTGGGCTTGTCGAAGCGCTGGGGCATCATTGACGCCATCCCCTGTCATTCCTGTCACATGATTTTTCTTTTGAAATGCCTGAACAATTCTATATTTATCCTCAGGGAAAACCCCAGCTATAATATCATAGTTTTCAATTTGTTGGGGATCAATAGCCGAAGAATCTGATAAGGTAATCGAATGTTCTCCAATACCCACTTGTTTGCCTATGGATTTTGCAGTGAATTCCTGATCTCCAGTGAGCATAACCACTTTGATACCGAGCCATTTAATCTTTGCGATTAATTCTTTTGCATCCTTCCTCAGTGGATCCGAAAAACCGATAAGTCCCAGCAGCGTATTGGCAGCAGGAGAACTATAGGCAACAGCAAGGATACGTGAGCCATCGGCCTCAAGCGTTTTTGCTTGATCCAGTACCTCTGTGGAATCGATTCCTATCGTTTTTAGTACTGTAGAAACAGATCCTTTGAGGACTATGCACTGTCTTCCTTCTTTATCTTTGTATATAGCCTTAGCCATTTTGGTCTTAGGATCTGCGGGAATATAGTGTTGAAAGTCTAGGTCAAGTTCTTTGGTAGACAAATGCAGTTCGTCTACTTTTTCAAGGATAGCTTTATCGATAGGATTTTCTCTCAGAGGATCGGAACAAAGCGCTGTAAAAAGCAGGAGATTTTGCTCTGTACAGGGAGCAAAGGGCTTTAAAATCTGAAGCTTGAGTTCATTACACGTCAACGTTCCGGTTTTATCTACAAGCAAAACGTCCATAGTTGAGGCGTCTTCTAAAGCAGAAAGTCTGGTACAGAGCACTCCTTTTTCTGCAAGCTCTTTTGAGCCTAAGGCTGTGGCCAAGGTAAAAACAGAAGGCAAACTAACAGGAACGGAGGCAATAAGAATAACAAGGGCATAAGGCAAGAGAAAGGATAGGGGAGCCATCTTTATCATTCCATAGAAAAAAATCAATGCGATGAGTAGACTATCCATATAGACCAATGCTTTAACGATATTGAATATGACTTTTTGGGCTTCACTTGGGGGAGAGGCAATTTCAATCAACCGGGTTGTTTTTCCAAAGTGGGTTTTTGCTCCTGTCGCTATGACAATGCCACGCGCTTGTCCTGATTCTACAAATGATCCGCTTAAAAGCCTTTCTTCTGGTTGAGCGGTACGTGGGAGAGACTCTCCAGTTATTGTTGATTCATTTACTTCTATTTCTCCGTCGATGAGTTGCAGATCGGCAGGGACAATATCCCCGCTGCGTAAAAGGACAAGATCCCCACAAACCAATTCATTTGCAGGGATTGTTGCCCATACTCCATCTCTGAGTACTCGAACGTTAGGAGAAAGTTTATTGAGCAGAGAACGAAGGGCACGTTTCGAACGGTACTCTTGCAAAAAAGAAAGCATGGAGGAACAGATTAGGAATCCAGCAATGGCGATCCCATCATAGATGCGGTGAAGAAGGATTTCTAAAAGTATCGTTATTTCAAGCATCCATGGAACAGGAGCCCAAAATTTAGAAAGAAACAGTAATAAAGGCCCTCTGCTAACAATCGTTTTCTTGCTTCGGCCCATGATAACCCTAAATCAAGCTTGTTGCTGTCGTAAGGCACAAAGGTTTTCCTGGCTACGATCAAGGAAACAAAGCGGACAGAGAGGGATTCGAACCCTCGAGTCGGTTTAGCCGACTACACGCTCTCCAGGCGTGCCCGATCAACCACTCCGGCATCTGTCCAGTGCTTATTATTATAAATGGCAAAGTGTAATTGGAAAATTTATTTTTCTTAAGGCTTCTTTTCACCAATTAGGACCAAAACTGCTTGAAGGAGCGCCATAATAAGCATCTTGCTTTTCAAGATAGGAGACAGGAACAAATCCTTTTTTGCCTCGTGTGGTTTCTACCCGAACGAACCCTTCTCCTGTGGAGCCAAGCAGTTTTAACCGTGTTCCTTTTTCTAGATAACTATCGGGCACTTCTTCTCCGGGCCCTTGAGTATAAAAAGGAGTCTTGTCCTTAGTCACTAAAGTATATTCATACCCTCCAATGGTCGAGGAACAAGAGAGAACAATAAATGCTATAATGGGCAGAAGGATTAGAGGCAAGTTCCATTTTTTTATTTTCGAAATCCACCTTCCCATCCTTTTATTATCTCCTTATTTTCAACAAAAAGTAATTAGAGAAATTCTCTAGGGTCCGTAATTTTACCTTTAATGGCCGAAGCCGCCACCGTCATTGGAGAAGCCAAATACACAAGGGCAGCTTTATCTCCCATCCGCCCAGGAAAATTTCTGTTTGTCGAAGAGATACACACCAGCGGCTTGTTAACCCTCCCAAAGGTGTCCATTGGTCCTCCAAGACAGGCTGCGCAGGAGGGATTTTCTGTAATTTTCACTCCTGCCTGAACTAATATTTCCCACAGACTTTGTCCTTCAATCTCTATTTTGTGGAGTTGATCGACGACTTCTGGGGTAGAAGGCACAGCAAAAGTTTCTACGCTTACCATATTGTTTTTAAGAATCGAGGCAAAAGCAATAAAATCGGTGAGCTTGCCTCCGGTACAAGAGCCAAGATAGGCCCGATCAATTTTTACGGAAGCCAGTTCCTTAGCCTTAAATCTATTAGCTGGATTAGGTGGAGCTGCCACAGTTGGTTCTATCTTAGAAAGATCGATTGAGTAAGAAGCAAAGAACTTTTGATCTTTTTCTAACTCAACGATTTCGAATTCTTTTTTAGTGCCATTCTTTAAAATCCTCTGATTGACATAGTCGATAGTTTTCTGATCTGCCGGGAATATCCCATTTTTAGCCCCTGCTTCGATGGCCATATTTGCCATCGTCATTCTGTCTTCGATTGAGAGGGAGAAGGCTCCTGGACCTTCAAACTGCATGGCCATATAAGTGGCTCCGTCAAAACCAATTTCCCCAATGATGTAAAGGATGAGGTCTTTGGCCATGACTCCTTTTTGAAGTTCTCCATCCAGATAGAATTGGATAGTTGGGGGGACTTTAATGAGCAATTTTCCGGTTCCCATTACAAATCCCGCATCCGTATTTCCGATTCCCGTTGCGAACTGGTTGAATGCCCCTGCTGTGCACGTATGACTGTCGGTTCCAAAGAGCACTTCCCCGGGTCGGACATGGCCTTTTTCAGGAAGCGCGGTATGGCAAACACCAGCGTAATGCATTCCGTACTGACGTTTTAAAGGCCCTTTGAGAGGATCAAATTTCCAGTTCCCATTGGGATCATCAATGACATCATAAAAATAGGGCAGGCCCTGTTCTTTTGTAAAAGCTCTTAAAATGTCCACATTTCTATTGGAAAGAGAATCGGAAGTAAAAATGTAGTGATCGGGCATGATCACGATTTTGTAAGGATTCCAAACGCGGGCATTTTTCCCAAATTCCCTTTTAAAGACGCCTATGGTTCCTGGTCCGCAAACATCATGAGTAAGGAGAATGTCGGTCTCCACCCAAATGTTCTCTCCAGGAAAGACTTTCGATTTTTTGCTAGCTTTTGCCAGTATCTTTTCTGTTAAAGTCATAAATAAAAAAAATTAAGTAATGGAATTAATAATATAATAATAATCCCTGTAGGGAGAAATAATCTAATCTATAAGAAAAGAATAAAAGGAAAATTTTTTAGTTTCTTTTTTTTGCATTTTCTAGAATTTCTAAGGCCTTATCAATGGAAGGAGGGATCTGGTGGCGCGGGAAGGAAGCAAAGATAGATTCAGAGAAAGCTGGGTCTTTTAGGCCATGACCTGTGAGTGTCATCACCACAGTCGTATTCTTAGCAAGAGTAGTTTCTTTACAGATTTTCAAAAAGCCAGCAAGCGATACTGCGGAGGCGGGTTCGACAAAAATGCCTTCTTTTGTAGCCAGAAACTGATAGGCTTCAATGATTTCAGAATCAGTGACTGAATCAATTTTTCCTGAGGATTCTCTGGCTGCTTCGACAGCTTTTTTCCAACTTGCTGGATTACCAATTCGTATAGCTGAAGCAATCGTCGTTGGGTTTTCTATGATTTTGCCTTTGACAATAGGAGCGGCACCTTCTGCTTGAAATCCAAGCATCTGAGGCAGTTTGCTTGAAAGCTTGCTTTCATGATATTCTTTATAGCCTTTCCAATAGGCAGTAATGTTCCCGGCGTTTCCTACAGGAAGAATGTGAATGTCTGGAGCATCGCCTAAGGTATCACAAATTTCAAAAGCTGCTGTTTTTTGTCCTTCAATCCGACTTGGATTGACGGAGTTAACTAGTTCAATTTCTGGTCTAAGAGCGGCTAATTTGATAACCATTCGCATGGTATCATCGAAGGATCCGTCAATCTCCACGATCTCTGCTCCATGCATAATGGCCTGCGAGAGTTTTCCTAAAGCGATCTTTCCACGTGGGAGAAAAACAAAGCATTTTAAATCAGCTCTTGCCGCGTAAGCGGCTGCTGAAGCGGCGGTGTTGCCAGTACTAGCGCAGATGACTGTTCGTTTATTCTGCTCCAAAGCCTTGGTTATGGCAACCACCATCCCTCGGTCTTTAAAAGAGGCGGTGGGATTGAGGCCTTCATACTTAAAATAGACTTTCAACTCTTTCCCAAAAAGCTGGGGAAGTTTTGTTGAAGGGATTAAGGGAGTATTGCCTTCCAGGAGGGTAATATCTGGGCAATTGGCGCATACGGGAAGTCGATCCCGGTACTGTTTGATTATACCCTGCCATGACCTTTCATTATTCACCTTGAGCATGAAAATCCTCTACTCTATATATCACTGGGTTACCCTTAAGAAAAGGAAGTTTAGACATCTCTGCACAAGCCTCTGTAAAGTCTTTTTCTTTGGCATCATGGACCATGATGATAAGAGGTACACCTTGGGAAAGGTTTGAGACCTCTGGCTGAACGACAGAGGATATGCCAATATTCTTTCGTCCAAGGATTTGAGCAATAGAAGCCAGAACTCCTGGTTTGTCGACGACATTAAGCCTGACATAATACCTGGAAATAATTTCCGAAATAGGCATAATCTTATATTCGCTCTCAGTACTGGAAAAGAAAATCCTCGAATTATAGACATCCGAAGGATATCTTGCGAGTTCTACCAAATCGCTTAGTACGGCGCTGGCTGTGGGATCGCCACCTGCTCCTCTTCCATAGAATAACTGATCTCCCACGATATCTCCTTTCACAATGACAGCATTGAATGCTCCTGAAACCGAACTAAGAATATGATCTTTTTTAAGTAAGGTTGGATGCACCCGAATTTCAACCTTTTTCGAATGGGGATGTTTTTTTATAATGGCTAGTAGTTTTAAAATGTATCCCAGATCGGCCGCATACTGAATATCCATGGGATCCACCGATTCGATACCGGCTGTATAAATTTCTTCGACTTTAGGCCAGAACCTATAGGAGAGGGCACAGAGAATGGCTGCTTTATGCGCACTGTCTTCACCGCTCACATCTAGTTTTTCATTTGCTTCCGCATAGCCAAGTTCTTTGGCTTTCTTGAGAGCCTCAGCATAAGAGCTTTTCTGGTTTGTCATCTCTGTGAGAATATAATTGCAGGTGCCATTGACGATGCCAGCAATCATCAGAAATCGGTTCGCTACCAGTCCGTCTTGAATAGCCTGCAGAAGAGGAATGCCTCCAGCTACACTGGCTTCAAAAAGAATTCTTCTTTTTTGTTCAAAAGCAATGTTGGCTATCTGCTGCCCATGGTGTGCCAGTAAGGCTTTGTTAGCGGTTACGACATCCTTTCCTTTTTTTAAGGCACTTGTAATAATTTCATACGAAATATCAATCCCACCAATTAACTCCACTACCGCTTCAATCTCTGGATCGTTGACAATATCTTGCCAATCAGTCGTAAGGATCTCTTTAGGTATGCCTAAGTTATATCCTTTTTGTATGGAACGGACGGCAACCCGCTTGATTTCAATAATTTTCCCAGATTTTTCTGCTAGTAAGTTTTTGTGGGTTAATAGGTTATGCCATACCCGAGAGCCAACATTGCCTAGGCCAATCAATCCGACATTAAAAGCTTTCATATCCAAGGAACCTATTCCGTTGAGAGGTCTTGATCAGCCTCAGGGGGATTGGCTTCAGTCCTCAGTTGTTTTTCTAATTTCTTGAGTCGTTCCCAGATTTCAGGAAGCCGATTATAAAGAACTTCTAGTTTGTGGGTGAGTTGAATTGGTCGTGCATGACGGCCTGAAAGAACAGAATAAGGCGGGACATCTTTGGTTACTCCAGACTGGGCGGTGATGGTGGCTCCATCTCCAATATGAATATGCCCGGCGATGCCGACTTGGCCAGCCAATGTTACTTGATTGCCTAGGGAAGTACTACCAGAAATCCCTGTCTGAGCTGCAATGATCGAATGTTTGCCAATAACCACATTATGCGCAATCTGCACAAGATTGTCGATTTTAGAGCCTTCTTGAATCCAGGTTTTTCCAAATCTACCTCGATCGATCGTCGTATTGGCTCCAATTTCCACATCGTCGTCTATTTGGACTATCCCCACCTGCGGAATTTTTTCATGCTTTCCATTTTTTCTTTCATATCCGAACCCATCGGATCCGACAACGACTCCCGAATGCAGAATAACCCTTTTGCCAATTACCGTTCTTTCTCGTACTGTCACATGAGGATAAAGAAAAGAATTTTCTCCAATAACACTTTCTTTGCCAATAAAAACGAAGGCCCCTATGATTACCCTATCGCCTATCTTTACGCCATCTTCGATCACGGCATAGGGTTGGATGCTTACTTCCTTGCCGATTCCAACCTCCTTGCCTATAATGGCGGTGGGATGGATGCCAGGTTCGTAGGTAACTGGCTTTGGACAGAAAAGGGAAATGATCGTTGAAAAGGCAAGGGAAGGGGATTCTACCCGAATCAATGTTGCAGGGCTTGAACCCTTATAATTTTTCGAAACAACGATTGCCGAAGCTTTCGTTTTTTCAACAGCCGATTCATATCTTGGATTACTCAAAAAGGTGATTTGTCCTTTTGTAGCATCAAAAATATCGGAGACACCTGTAATTTTTAACTCCGGATCTCCTTCAATAATTCCTCCAACAAGCTCAGCTAACTGTCCAACTGAATAAGAGACCACTTTTAGATTCCTTTAAAGTGGATGGATTCCTCCAGCCTTGAAGCAAGGCCTAACTTTGCTTCTTCTAAAGGATCATGGGGAAGTAGAGGCAGCCTTTGGCTGGGGTTTGGTTGCATTTATTGTTCGAATGACTTCATCGGTAATATCTTTAACGTCTTGACAATAAAGTAATACATTGGTGCCACTAAGGCTTTTACCCGATTTATCAAAAACCAGAGTAAATTTTTCGCGGCTGCTAATTTCTAAAATCGCTTTGGTGATTTCATCAATGATGTTTTGACGTATTCTTTGGGAACGGTCTTCTAGTTCCTTTGTTCGGACATATTGAAATTCTTGGAACTTCCTTTGCATGGCTTGGAAATCTTGAGCTTTTGCTTCGAAAGCCTTCTGTTTTTCAGCTCGAGCAGCTTCAGAAAGCGTCTTATCCTGAGCCGCATCGTGCATTTTTTTGGCCTCTTCTCCAACCTTGTTTAAGTCATTGGCCATTTCTTGACGCTCCTTTTCAAAGGCAGCCACTTTGGATTTCATTTCGGCATCGGCTTCTTTGGTTTTATAGAAATCATTGAAAGCTTTCTGAAGATCCACAACACCAATTTTCAATACCTGTTGAGAATACACGGATGTAATGGATAAAGCACACAGAATAGTAGTAATATAGACAAATGGTTTCATAGACTTTTTATTTTTTCTTCATTATGAATGGAAATCCTATAACTAAGTTAGAAGGTTTTAAGCTTTCTTTTTTAGATCTTTTCCCTTCTACATTACCCCTTTTTTAATATAGTTTACAGCTAGAAAATATATGGGATTTGTTTCTTCTTACAAGCAATTCCTTTTTCCCATGTTGACAATTCTTTTTTTAGTTTTAAGAATCATTATCAAAAATGAAAATTCTTTTTTTGTCAAATCATTTTCTATCTTTTCTCTTCTCGATCCTCACCCCAATGCGACCACCCCTTCTTCTTTTCTCCTTTAGTGTCATAGAGAAGATCCCAACGACTATCCTCTTAAGGCTGCTTTGCTTTGTTCATTAAAAGGAATAGCCGACATCAAAATAGAATCTTCCAGTTTTATTTAGCCAGCTTTGTCTCAAATAAGGAATACCATAGTCCAATCGGAGGGGGCCAATTGGTAGAAACAATCTTAAGCCAAAACCGTAATCGGCATCGATATTAATTCCTTGACCAGCAACAAAGGGAGTGGGGACATATTGATTGGGTCCGATCAGGGATCCAGCATTAAAGCCCATATCATTGAAAACCGCAAATCTGACTCTATCGACTACAGGGAAGGTAAACTCAAGGTTCCAAACTGCCATGGTTTGGCCTCCTATGGGGAAATCCAAAGGTAAGTAGTTAGGACCGACTAGATTATAATCGAAACCTCGCAATGACCGAGGCCCCCCTACGAAATAACTATCAAACAGGGGCACGAAACTGCTTTTCCCATACTGTTGGACAAATCCTGTGGTGAGATGATTCCACATGATAATATCCCATAGAGGGAAATTTTCAAAGTGGGATATATCCAATTGAAGTCTGTAAATGTCTGTTTGGCCTAGGAGTGGACCACCAGCGCCCAAGATATTGAAATCCAGGAAAGTGCCATGTCGGGTGACAAAGACACTATCTCGGCTATCATAAATCAAATCCATGGTAATATCGCTTTGTGTTCTCGATCCTCTGTTCTGAGCAAAAACGGGAATGTTCTCTACCTCTGGAAGGTAGCCCCACAGATCATAGACATTAAAATCGTATCGGGTCGACAAGGTAAACCATTGATTCAGTCGTTTGGCCAAGCGCAAGTCTAAGCCATACTGGGTTTCATTAAAGCCGTTATAAAACTGCAGATAGGTGAGCTGATTGAAAAACAGATCGAAACCAACCATAAGTGGTTGATCCATGAACCATGGCTCAGTGAAAGAAAGCATGGCACTTTCCATAAAAATGCCCAGCTGCAACCGAAACCGGAATTTCTGACCGGCACCTGTAAAAGAAGGGGGGTTGGCAATGTCAAAATTTCCTTGGTTTAGCTCGACAAAACCAAGCAGGCTCTCAATGGTGCTGTATCCAAGTCCAAAAGTCACATTTCCAGTTCTTTTTTCCTGGACAGAAATAACCATGTTTTTCCGGTTTGGAACGTTGGTGTCTTGGGGATTTATTTCCACTTTTTCAAAGTAGCCGAGGTTTTCTAATCTTTTCTTACTTGCCTCCACACGAACGCTGTCATAAACATCTCCTGGAGTCACTGCAAGCTCTCTGCGGATGACCTTGTCTTTGGTCTGATTGTTCCCCTGAATAATGATTTTATCTATGTAGGCCTGGCTTCCTTCAGAGATTTTAAAAAGCAGATCAATCCTCCCATTTTCTATATTTGCTAGTCTTTCGGGTTTTATTTCGGCATCAATATATCCTTGCTTGCCATAGAGATCGCGTATCGCTTTAATGTCATCATCTAATCCTTTTGGAGAAAAGACACTGCCTTCTTTCATTTTGATGCTGTCGAGCAGATCGGAATTAGGATAAATGACATTTCCTTGAAATTGTATGGTTCCCACTTTGTATTGGATGCCTTCAAAAATGCTGATGGTTACCACCATTTTCTCTTTTTCAGGGGTAGAGATTTTGACATCTTTTATCTGCATATCGATATAGCCGTGATCCTGGTAAAATTCTTTGAGCTTTCTTAAGTCTTCCTGCAGTTGGTCTTCTTTAAGAATCCCTGATTTATTAACGAAAGAGAGTAGGTTCTTTTTTTTCGTTTTGAGCTGTTTTTGTAATTCTGCATTGCTGAAAGCTTTGTTCCCAATAAAATTAACCATGACGATAAACTGCTTTTCTCCTTCGGAAATGGAAAAGCTGACTATGGCACGGCCAAATTCTTCGTTGACATCTATCTTATAAGTCACCTGAGCATTGCTAAATCCATGATTTTGATAATATTCTCGGATTTTCTCAGCATCGGCTGAGACTTGAAACTCACTTAAAGGATCCCCAATCTTTGTTTTAACTTGTTTTCTGATTCTTTCTACCGGGATTTGTTTTGCCCCTTGAATGGTGACTTCTTTAACTAGTGGTTTAGGTTGAACGATAACGATGACTTTGACTCCTTCGGCTACGGTTTCGGTGGTAATCCTCAAATTGGTAAAAAGACCAGTTGCATAAAGATTTCTGACATCTTCTTCGATGGTTGTTGCTGAATAGGGCTGTCCCACCGTTGTGCGCATGTTGGAAAGGATCATAGAACGGTTAACTGATTTGGGACCGACATAAACGATCTCTATTTCTTTGACTGTTGGTCCTTTCTTCTGGCCTTCAGCCCCACTAGGAGGACCAACTATTTTTTTTGGTTTTTTTTTGATTGGTATTGCCTGTGGGACAGGCTTTTCCGCCTGTTCTACAGGATGTTCCTCCTCAGGAGGAGCTTGGGGTGGAGTGGGGGGAGTAAGACGAGGAGCTGATGGGAGCAGCTGTTCAGTCTGTTCTTGTGCAAGATTGGATTTGTTGGCAGGATTTGTTGGTGGTGGAGTCGATTCTGGAGATAAACCCTTTGGTTGTGGCTGTGAGTCGATGGATGATGGCAGCGGAGGCAGATTCAGACCATCCGTAGTGGCCTGGCTAAAAGATACTTCTATAAGACCTAACAAATAGAGGAAAAGAATGAAAAACAGCCCTCGAAGGAGAACTTCTTCTCTTGTTTGCTTAAACAAAAAGAGAAAAGTATTGGGTTTCACAGAGCTTTCCTTTCCCTGCTATCCCCGTCAAACCCTTAACCATAGCAAAGAGGCAAAGTGGGTTAGTTTCTTTTATTAAAACCGTTTGCAGCAGGGCTGCATGTTGCTATGTTGAAGAAGTCTTAGTTTTCTTAGGTTGAGTCTTTTTTGTTTGAGCGCCCTTTTTATTTTTCTTTTTCTTGTCGCTTTTTTTGTCTTGGCTACCGGTTGTTTCCGTTTCGGTTTCTTTCTTTGGGAAGACCAACTCCACCTGAAGTTGAGCTAAAACTTCTGGATGAATATGAACGGGTACAACATGCAATCCAGATTCCTTAAGCGGTCTTTCAAGAGAAATTTTTTTCCGGTCAATCTGGATTCCTTCCTGAGCAAGCTTCTCACAGATGTCTTGGGAAGTGACGGCACCGAAGACCTTCTTGGTTTTTTCTTCTCCAATCAGATTAAAAGTCAGTCGGAGGGATCCAATTTTTGAAGCTAGTTCCAAAGCCGCTTCTTTCTCCTTCTCTTCTCTTTCAGCTCGAATTTTTTTTAGCCGCTCGACTTGCAATTTTGTGGCGGAGGTGGCCAGTGTGGCTAATCCTTTGGGAATCAAATAATTTCTGGCATACCCAGCTTTGACTCTCACTAGATCTCCTTCAGCACCCACTTTGTCAAGTTTTTTATTGAGAATGACCTCTATATTCATAATACAGCCTATGCAATAGGGGTTTTTTTTCTATTTCTTCCTCCCTTGTTGTCAAGAACTAAAAGGGAACTTCATCTTCATTAATTTGTTGTTCCTCAGGGGCAGAGAGGGTTGTTTCAGCTTTGGAAGGAGAGGATTCTGGTCCAGCCCATTACTTCCCGTGCCTTTAGTCTTCCCCAAAAACTGAATCCTATCGGCCCGGACTCGCATCCGCGTCCTTTTTTCTCCTTCCTTGGTTTCCCACTGCTCCATCTGCAGCCTTCCTTCGACAAATACCAAAGAGCCTTTTTGTAGGTATTCTTTGCAGGTTTCCGCCTGCCTACCCCATATAACGACTTCTACAAAACAGACTTCATCTTTTACCTGGCCATCTTGGGCCCGATACGAACTGTTGATCGCAAGGGATATATCCCCTACGGGGGTTCCTTTGGGAGTATACCGACATTCAGGATCCCTAGTTAAATTACCTATGAGGAAAACCTTATTTAAATCAGCCATAAAATCTTAACTCAAGAGCGTCTCCACATGGTTTTTTTGAATAGTAGTACGACTCGGTTCTCTTTTCACGTAAAATTGTCTGTAAATCGAAGGATTCATTCTTAATTTTGCTTCGAGTTCTTTTAAAGAAAGAGGGGGTATTTCAAATCTGAAATTTACGTAATAACCCGAATCGATTTTTCCAGCGACTCTTTCAAATTTTCTTCTATCCATTTTTTGGATGTTTAGGATCTTTCCTCCTAGAGTTGTTATCGTTTTTTCAATCTGCTCGATTAGTTCTTTGATCGCTTCTTCTTTCCCTTGGATATCGAGTATATATAAAGCATCATATGTTCTATTCATGATACTGTCCCTAGCATTCCATTTTTTATTAATACATACTTCTACGAACTAAATTTGTTCAAGGCAATTTCAACTCCTTCCTTTTGTAAACAATCAAAAAAAGCTATCGCTTTTAGGATCATCTCCTTAACTTTTTCTTTTTCTTCTTCCTTAAAAGGCTTCAAGACATAATGAACCAGTTCTTCCCCTTCGGGTAAGGGCCCTATGCCCAAACGCAGTCTTGGAATCTCTTCAGAATGCAGTTCGTCAATTAAAGACTGCAATCCTTTATGCCCTCCAGAGGAGCCTTTAAACCTAAATCGCAGCTTTCCTAAAGGTAAAGAAATATCGTCGAGAAGAACTAATATTTCTTTTGGATCACATGGCCATTTTTTTAAATAAGCTCCAACCGCTTTACCGCTCAAATTCATATAGCTTAGAGGGAGCATAAAGCAAAGCTCTTCTTTTAAAGCTACTTTAGCCAAGCTCTTTTTATCTATGACAAATGAAAGACGCTCTTTTTTTACTAGCTCCTCTACAACTTTCCATCCTATATTATGCCTGGTATTCTCGTATTCCTTTCCGGGATTTCCAAGCCCTATTACCATGCGAAACACGGCATATTTCCTTTATGTAGGCCATGCAACTGAAAAAAAAAGAGGCAGCTTATTCTCCTTTTGATTCTTCAGCTTTTGGCTTCTTTTCCTTTATGACTTCAGGTTCAGCAGTTTCTCCTGTCGGGGCTTCAATTTCTTCTTCTCCTTTAGTTGCCACCAAAGAGAGAACCACTTGATTTTTGGGATTGAGGCACTCAACTCCTGGAGGCAAAGGAATATCCCCCACATGAAGCGATTCCCCTGTTTTCAACTGTTCTATAGGAACTGGGATTGTATTGGGAAGATCTTTAGGAAAGCAGCTTATTTTGAGTCTTCGCAGCGATATATCTAGATTAGCGGTGCCGGATTTTAAAGCCTGTGGCTCTCCAATAAAAACAAGGTCAATTTCTGCGTGCAGTTTTTCATCGGAAGATAGTTCGTGGAGATCCAAATGGATGAGTTTATCAGTAATCGGATGGAGTTGGATTTCTTGAAGAAATGCCAGGGTCGATTTTTTCTCTTCCCTATCTATAATTTCTAGGTTTAAAAGCACTTTTTCCACTCTTTTCCCATGAAAAAGGTCTCTGAGTTCTGTTGCCGGAATCTCAAGAGCAAGATTGGATTTTTTTCCATAAAGAATGGCTGGGATCCGACCATTGGCTCTGAGTTTTTTCACAGCGGACTTGCCGATGGCTTTCCTTATATTAGCCTTTAATGTAATAGAGTGTGCCATAGTGATTGCCCCTTGTTAGTTGCTGCTGTATTATAATAGTCGATAAAGATATTTGTCTATCAATAGAAATCAATAGGAGTTACGGTTATATTAGAATGAATATATTCCTCACTTCTCTTTATTCACAATTTCATTTTGTAAACCCATATACATAGCTTCTATTTTGAGTAATGCAAGAGGAAATAGAAAATCGACCCAATCCAGACGCTTTGCTTGAGGTAGTAGAAAAGGAAGAGGGGGAAAAACGTCGGGGAAGCTTGAAAATTTTTTTAGGGATGTGCCCTGGAGTGGGAAAAACCTATGCGATGTTACAGGCTGCGCAGGTGGAATTAAATAACGGCAAAGACGTAGTCATCGGCTTTGTCGAGACCCATGGACGGAAAGAAACCGAGCAGTTGACCAAGGGAATCCCTATCATTCCGAGGAAAATCGTTCACTATAGGGATATTCTTCTAGAAGAGATGGATTTAGATGCGATCCTCAAAAGAAAACCCCAGCTTGTGATTGTCGATGAATTGGCTCATACCAATGCGCCCGGAATGAGGCATCTGAAACGCTATCAAGATGTTCTAGAAATACTCGATGCTGGAATAGATGTTTTTACCACGCTTAATGTGCAGCACATAGAAAGTCGCACGGACATGATCAGTCAGATTACTGGAGCGCCCATTTATGAAAAGGTCCCCGATAGCATTGTAGATATGGCGGAGATCGAACTGGTCGATCTTTCTCCAGAGGATCTCCTTAAACGGTTAGCGGAAGGCAAAGTCTATATTCCCGAACAAGCGAGGGCGGCAGCCTTGAATTTTTTCAAGGAAGGCAACTTAAGGGCGCTTCGGGAAATTGTTTTGAGATTAGCAGCAGAGAAGGCTGGAAAGGACGTCCAGGAATACATGCAGATTATGCATATATTGGGGCCCTGGAAAATATCGCACCGGCTCTTGGTTGCCATCAGTGCAAGCCCTTCGTCAGAAACGCTCATTAGATGGACAAGAAGACATGCAGAAAGTTTGAAATGCCCCTGGTATGCGGTTTATGTAGAGACCAGCAAGGTGCTCTCAGAAGAAGACCAACAAAGGCTTTCAAAAAACCTAGAATTAGCCAAAGAGCTTGGGGCAGAAATCATTACTACGACAGATGAGGATATAGTTCGTGGAATTATTCGCATTGCCAAACAACGAAACATTACGCAGATTGTCTTGGGAAAACCCAGAGGAAAGGGGTTAATCGAATGGTTTAAAAGCAGATCATTACTGCATAAACTGGTACGGGAAAGCGGCCAGATCGATATTCATATCGTTGGAGAAGAGGAAAGTGTAGCAAAAACACCGAAAACTTTTCCGATTATTCCCCAGTCCGGTTTTTCTCAATACGGAATAACTTGCTTGGTCATTCTAGCGATTACGCTCCTTTGCTTATGGTTGAACCAATGGATTGGGAGCCGATCCATTGGAATGATTTATCTATTAGGTATTGTCATCGTTGCCCTTTTTGTTGGGAGAGGGCCTGTCATCGTTGCGGCGTTATTAAGTGCGATCATCTGGGATTATGTTTTTCTTTCTCCTCGGTTTGTAACCGGAATTCAGGGTATTGAAAACGGTTTTGTTGTGTTTACTTATTTTGTCGTTGCTCTGGTCTTAGGTCAGTTTATTGCTAGATTAAGAGCTCAAGAAAAAGCGGAGAGAAGAAGAGAAGCCAGAATTTCTGCTCTTTATATGCTCAGTCAGGAACTTTCTCAAGCGGCTGGACTCGATGAGATTGTGATAAAAGTTATCGAGCAGCTTACCCACGTTTTCCAAGCGGAAGTGGCTGTTTTTCTAGTTAATCCTTATAACAATAAGCTTTCTGGTCTTCCTCATTGGGCAAGTACCTTAAAGGTGACAGAAAAGGAAGCAGGAGTCGCCACTTGGGCTTTTGAACATGGCAAAGCGGCGGGCAGGTTTACAGAAAACCTGCCTCTATCCAAAGCCTATTATGTTCCGTTGACCACTCATAAGGGCTGTGTAGGGGTTCTTGGGATAAATATTCCAGGGATTCAATCGCTTTCTTTCGATCAAAAAAGCCTCATTCAAGCTTTTGCTAATCAGATTGCACTTGTCATTGACCGGCAAAGACTTGCTGAGTTGGCCGAGCATGCTAGGGTTGTTGCCGAATCTGAAAGACTCAGTCGTACGCTTCTCAATTCCATTTCCCATGAAATGCGAACGCCTCTAGCGGTCATAACTGCGGCGGTCGAATCGTTAAGTAAGGAAGATCGCTTGATGAGCCACACCGATCAGCGAGTTTTATTGGAAGAAATCAAATCGGCAACCTTTCGGCTCAATAGGCTTGTGCGCAATCTACTGGATATGGCCAGAATCGAATCTGGTAGGTTTAAATTGAAAAGAGAATGGACTGACATTCATGATTTAATCAACCTTGCCTTAAAAGAAACCGAAAAGGAGTTGGCTGGTAGACCTCTTACAGTAAACATCCAACAGGGAATTCCCCTAGTCCGGATCGATTTTTCGTTGATGTTGGAAGCCTTAAATAATCTTTTGCTCAACGCTGCCATACACACCCCCGCTGGTTCCCCTGTTGAACTAAATGTTTCAGTAAAGAAAAATGCGTTGGTGATTCAGGTGGCTGATAGAGGACCCGGCATCGATCCTGAAATATTAACCCGAATCTTTGAAAAGTTTTATCGAGGCACAGGCGCTCCTCCGGGAGGGACAGGATTGGGGCTTTCGATCGTTAAAGGCGTAGTCGATGCACATGGAGGAAAGGTGCAGGTTCAAAACCGTCCGGAAGGAGGCGCTGTCTTTTCCATTATCCTACCGCTAGAAAATGTGCCAGAAACATTCCCAATGCCGCAAAAGGATGAAACCTCTAAAGTTTGAACACTCAGAAGTTTTGAGTAAAGAAGGACAGATGCCACATTCTGTGCTTGTCATTGATGATGAGCCGCAAATGCTCAAATTGCTAAGATTGATTCTTGAAAAAAAAGGCTATCGGGTTTATGTGGCTGCAAAAGGAGAAGAAGGAATTTTGGAAGCAGCTCAGAGAAGGCCTGATCTCATCATCCTTGACTTATTACTTCCAGATATGAGTGGAATCGCTGTTATCCAAAGAATAAGGGAATGGAGCCAAATTCCTATTCTTGTTCTTTCGGCCGTGGATCAGGAAAAAGAGAAAGTCCAGGCTTTGGATAGTGGGGCGGATGACTATTTAACCAAACCTTTTGGAGATGAAGAACTGATGGCCAGAATGAGAGTATTGTTCCGAAGGCTGCAACCCCAAGAATGCCTGCAGGTTTTTCGGACAGATGGCTTGGAAGTCGATCTTGTCAACAGGAGGGTCTTTTGTAACAAAAAAGAGATCCATTTGACGGCTACGGAATATAGCATCTTAAGACTGCTGGTCCGTCATGCCGGCAAGGTGTTGACCCACCGACAGATTTTGCAGGAAATATGGGGGCCTCATTCAGTTGAGCAGATCCATTATCTGCGAGTGTACATGGCCAGGCTAAGAGAAAAGATAGAGGAAAATTCTATGCAGCCAAAATTACTCCTCACAGAACCTGGCATCGGATATCGGCTGATGATTTTAGATCCAGCAGATAGCGCTTCAAAATAAGTTGACACTGTTCCTAATTTTGCAGAAAGAAAAAAAGTGATGAATTTATCAAAAGTAGAGCGGGGGGCATGGAAAGATATTTCTGGAAGGTGGAGGCAGATTGCAGGGAATTTTTATGATCAGGGTTGGAGTTTAGAAATTGTTGAATCACGCATTGATGGCTCTTTTGATTGGTCGAGAAGTTTTCATCGAAATAGCCTTGAGATCTGCATCAATAAGCTTGGCTATGGCATTGTGTATACGGAGGAGGCACAAGTAGAGTTTCGACCCGGAACGGTAGGTTTTTATGCGCTGACAGAGAAGGACCTACGTGCTGAAAGAATTGGCGGGGAGTATGCGCAGTTTGTCACAGTGGAATGGTCAAGAAGTGCTCTGGCACAGGAACTTAAAGGATTGGAAGAATGGCTTTTGCCATCGGTCAAAGCCTGGCTAGAGGGAAAAAGAGAAGAACCGTTAATCGGCAATCCTCATGAAATTTCCTTTTCTTTGGAATCACGTCTGGAAATTCTTTTGTCTGGGACTCTTTCTCAACCGACTCTAGCTCTTTATGCTCATGCTCTTTCCTTGGAGGCAGCGGCAGAAGTCCTCTTTGAGCCCATGCATGCGGAAGAAAAAATCTGTCCGCTTTCTCCAGCCCATAAGTTGATTGTCAGCAAAGCAAAAGAATATCTTAAAGAACACTTCACAAGCGCAATTGGGCTTTCTGAATTAGCTCGGTATCTGGGAGTAAGTCCTTCTTACCTAAGTCGACTTTTTTCTAAGGAAACAGGAATGTCTATTCCTGTGTATGTTAGAAATCTGCGCATAGAAAAAGCAGCTGAGCTATTGAAAAGAGGCGATTATAATGTTACGGAAGCTGCTTTCGCTGTTGGGTATTCAAGCCTGAGTTATTTCAGTAAGGTCTTTTGTCAAGTTATGGGCTGTTGTCCTTGCGTCTATCCTTCACCTAAAAGGTTAGTGAAAAAATAAGTCCCAAAGTTTGTTGTAAGGCCCTGTTTTAAACCTCTTTCATTATATTTTTCCCAAACTCCTTGTTTTATGTAGGACAAGCAGCTATACTCATTTTGTAAGAAGAATCGACCCAGGGGAGTCTTTTGTCCATGGAACGATTCGAAAAAGAAAAAAGGAGTATACTATGGAAAAGAGCGAAAATTGTCAAAAATTAACGAAATGCTCTGAAAAACATGAAGATCTGATTGAGTGTGAAGATCTGATTGAGTGTCTTCTTAGGAGATTTGAAGAGACAAGCTCTGAAGCTTGGGAAGAGGTTTTTAAGGAAATCCTCAAAGAAAAAATAAGGGCCAAATGGGGAGCAGAGCTTGAACACGGAGCCGCAGCTTATGTGGAGGCAATGGATAAAAGCTGGCAAGCAAAGGTTGCTGCGGCTAAAGCTCAGTATGAGTTTAAGGAAGGAATGATCAAAGCAATCTTCTATAAAGAATAAACTAAGGCTCAAGGTCTCTTCCTCCTATAAACATAGGAGGAGGAACTCAATGCCGATCAACCAGAAAGAATGACGACTGCAGCACTGGTCGAATGGCAATGAGAAAGGCTGATGTAGGTAGAACTTACCCCTTTTGAAGAAGAGAGTTTAAGAACTTCCCCATGAAAGAAAAGTTGAGGTGCTCGATTTTTCTTAGAAAGTACTTCAATATCTTTCCAATAAGCAATAGGACTTCCTAGGGCTTTGATCGCTGCTTCTTTCGCTGCAAATCGAGCTGAAAGATGAGGAATGGGATTAGCCATTGAAAAGCAATAGGCCAGTTCGGACTCTCTGTAGATCTTTTTTAAAAAACGATCCCCAAAACGGTTTAAAACTGATTCAATCCGACTGTTCTCCACCAAATCAATACCAACGGCTATGATATCCATCAGTTAAGCAGCTTTTTCAATCAAGCTAAGCATTTTCTTTAGAGCATTTTCAAGACCCAAAAAAATGGCTGCCGAAATAATCGCATGGCCAATGTTGAGCGTATGAAGGAAGGGTACGGAACGAATATAAGGACTAACATTTTTATAGTTTAGCCCATGACCTGCATTAACCTGGAGGTGTAATTCGTGAGCAAGCAAAGCGCATTGCTTATGTTTTTCAATTTCTTTTTCGATGATTTCTAAATCAGTAGCCATGGCATATTGACCCGTATGCAGTTCAATACATTGGGCACCGGTTTGCTTGGCGGCTTTTATCTGATTGGGATCGGGATCTATAAAAAGGCTCACGATGATGTTGGCTTGAGAAAGTTCCGATACCACCTTCCTGATTGATGGGAGTTGACGAACCACATCCAGGCCGCCTTCGGTTGTAACTTCTTCCCTTTTTTCTGGAACCAAGCAAACCTCATCTGGCTTAATCTCCAAGGCTATTTCGATCATTTCGGAGATGGGAGCCATTTCCATGTTCAAATGTTTTACCGCAGCACGGAGCAGTTGCATATCTTCTAGCTGTATATGCCGCCGGTCTTCCCGAAGATGAGCAGTAATAGAGTGGGCTCCTACATTCTGAGCTATTTTTGCGGCTTCTAGGGGTGATGGCTCTGCGTTAAAAGAAAAAGGGTTATGTTTATACCTTGCCTGCCTTAGCGTTGCAACATGGTCGATATTGAGTCCGAGTTGAATCATAATGTTAATTTCTTTCTGTCAGCAGTCTTTGTAAAGATTATGTCGTTGAGTTATGATAATGGAAAAGTTAAGAGTTGCAAAAGTAAGATGAGTCCATTCAGTAAGTCATTGAAGGCAATAGAAAAAGAACTGATCCAAAGCAAGAAAAAGCCAAAGGATCTTGTTTTGTTTTACAAAAATTTTCTTAAAAAAGAATTGCATCATTTGCGAATGGAGGGTGCTTTAGGAGCTAGCGGCAAATCTATTGCTAGGAAGCGAGCGGAACTCTTCATGGTCATATTGACTCATATGTGGGAAATGGCTTTAGAACAACTCTTTTCCCCTATGGCTTTTGAAGAGCCATCCGTTGCGCTTGTGGCGGTGGGTGGATTTGGAAGAAAAGAGCTTTCTCCAGCTAGTGACATCGATTTGCTCTTCTTATATGATCCTCAAAAAGGGGCAGAGGATGTTATTTATGAATTAATCCACAAGATTCTTTATTTTTTGTGGGATATCGGATTGGATGTGGGACATTCGACGCATCAACTAGAAGAAATTATTGCTTGGGCAAATAAGGATTTGCAAACGAAGACGGCCCTCCTTGATGCCGATTTGATTTGCGGTTCAAAACAGCTGTGGGAAAGATTTCAAAGGATTTTTGAGCCTTCCTGTATCAATGGGAAAGAAAAGGAGTTCATCGAATGGCGTTTAGAAGATCTCAAAGAACAACATAAAAAATATGGAGCGACGGTATTGGTTCAGGAGCCTAACATCAAATGGGGCTGTGGAGGTCTAAGAGATTACCAGAGTCTTTTTTGGATTGCTAGAGTCAAAGAAAAGATAACCCAAAGAGAACAGATTATTAGCGAGAAGTGGATGGAGTTGAAAGATTGGGAAAAATTAGAAAATGCCTATGATTTTCTGCTTCGGGTTCGGGAAGAACTCCATTTTCTAGAAAAAAGAAAATTTGATCTCTTGACTTTAGGAAGTCAGGGAAAAATTGCCACTGCTTTGGGTTATCCGCAAAAAGATATTTTGGCACGGGTGGAAGAGTTCATGCGCCACTTTTATGATCATGCGCTTCAAATTTATCTTATTGCCAATACGACGGCTCAGGCAATTGCTGCTCAAAAAAAAGGCTTTCTTTCTAAAGGGAGAACGGGCAAGCCTTTTGGCTCTTTTTCTATAGAAAACCATAGCCTGGAAGTTGTTAATCCAGAAAAATTGACTGAAAATCCCCTGCTTATCCTCAAAGCCTTTTCTTTTATCCAACGGTGGGGACTAAAAATAGGACCTACCTTAAAAATCCAGATTAAAAATAGGTTACATTTAATTAATGCTAATTTTTTGCGTCGTCGAGATGTTCGGAATTTAATTCGGCTCATATTTTCTAGGAAAGGCCAGGTTGGAGAAGTCTGTCGACAGATGCACGAGATTGGATTGCTTGGAAAACTTTTTCCTGAATTTGCTCCCTTACGCTGTCTTGTCCAACACGAGTTCTTTCATAGGTATACGGCTGACGAGCATACCCTGAAAGCTATCGAAGTCATCGATGCACTCCTTGGGGCAAAAGAAGCCCCTTATAAAAACTTTGCCTCTTTATTTCATCAATTACAGAGTCCTTTTATACTCTATTTGGCAATTCTTTTACACGATACAGGCAGAGCAGCCAATCGAAGAAAGCATCATGAAGAACTGAGTGCGGTCAATGCCATGAATGCAGCCAAGCGGCTCAGATTGTCTGCTGAAGAGCTTTCCGATCTTATTTTTTTGGTGGATCAACATCTTTTGATGGGACAGATAGCCGTCAGACGAAATCTTGAGGATGAGGAAACAATTTTAGATTTTGCCCGGCGGGTCGGCTCTCAGCAAAGATTGGATATGCTCCTATTATTAACGTTTGCGGATCAAGAAGGAACAGGGGAATCCAAAAATTGGACAAGCTGGAAAAATCTTCTTTTGTGGGAACTTTATCATCAAACCTCACGAGCATTGGCTAACAGAGAAGAGTTTATTATTGAGAGGAGAAAATCCATTGAGCAGATAAAAGAAAAAACGAAGGCAAGGCTTTCTTCTCGCATCGATGAGGAAGAAGTAGAAGCGCATTTTAATAATCTTCCTTTACGGTATTTTCAAACTTTTTCCGAAGAAGCCATCTCTATTCATATCGAGCTCATTCACCGTTTCTTTATGAATCAGATTGACTCCAGTTCCAATGTATTAGCACCGGTGGTGAAATGGATCGATAAACCCGAATTGGATCATTCTGAAGTCATTGTTGTCACATGGGATAGGTTAGGAGTTTTTTCTAGGATCTGTGGTAGTTTTTCTATGCTGGGTCTTTCCATTTTAAGCGCTGATATCCATACGCGCAACGATGGCATTGTACTCGATATTTTTAAAGTGTGCACTTCGAACAAGGAGTTTGCTGCTAAAGAGCAGTACAAAAATGCTTTTTGTAAAATCCTTGAAAAGGCATTCCTTAGCGAATCTTTTGATATTACTGAGCAGCTTGCTAAAAACAGGACTATAACTAAAGAGGATTATGAAGGAGAATTTCCTACCTCCATTACTTTCGATCAGGATTCCTCTAAAAAATACACTATCCTTGATATTCAAACTCCTGATAAACCGGCTCTTCTGTACAGGATCTCTAATGCGCTCTTAGAGTTGGGAATAGAAATTGTTTCAGCTCGAATCGCTACTGAAAAGGGAGCCGCTTTGGATACGTTTTATGTATTAAACAAAAATGGGGAAAAAATAGTTAAGGAAGAAGAGATAAAGGAAATTTTAAGGAATATTCGAAAGGCTGCCGGAATTTAGTTCTGGAGAGTCATGAAAAGTGGATCTGGGGATAAAAACAACCTCTTTATAGCCAAAAAAGCTAGTCTGTTATCCATAAATAAAATCAAACGACTGCTTACTGTCCAAGGTGTTATCCGGCATTTTTTAAAAATCGCCATTGACATTACTCAATCCGACAGTGGCTCCTTTGTCTTATTCAATCCAAATACAGGTTTTCTTGATATCGAAGCAAGCTTTGGGCTTAAGCGAAGAGCCAAAAAGACGAAACTTAGGGTGGGGGAAGGGATTACTGGCTGGGTAGCAACTTCTGGAAAGCCACTGCGGATTGACGATGTTTCAAAGGATTGGCGTTATGTTTCCATTGATCCAAGGATACGTTCAGAGCTAGCGGTGCCGATCGAGTGGCAGTCAACCATCGTAGGCGTGCTGAATGTGGATAGCCATGAAAAAAGTCATTATAAGCCACAACACGAAAAGCAATTAGAAACCATTGCTTCTGAAGCAGCGCAGTGGCTTTCTTATGCTTGGGAAATAGAGAAATTGCGTCAACAGGCCAAGCAGCTTTCTACCTTGATTGAGATTGGACGAACGATCGTTTCTCAAGAAGACTTAGAAAAAACCTTAGAAGGAGTGGTCCGCAATGCGGTTTTTTTTATGAACGCCAATAAGGGCAAGCTGTTTTTGCTGAATCGGGAAAAGTCAGAGCTCCTTCTCATTGCTTCCTATGACAGCAATAAGGAAGACATAAAAAAAGAGAAGATGATCATTTCTCTAAGCGAATCAATTTTTGGAGTCGTTGTTAAAAAATGCAAGCCCTTAGCCATTCAAGATATCCATGAAGAATCTTTGATGCATTGTCCGGAGTTTGCTTTAGAAAATGAAATGGTCTCCTTCTTAGCAGTCCCTTTGGTATTCGGCAAAGAGTGTCAAGGGCTTCTTGCCATTTTTACCGCTACCCCTCATCGATTTTCCAACAGTCAAATTCAACTTCTCCAAACCCTAGCTGATCTTTCAGCAGTGGCCCTAGCCAAGGCTAGGCTTTTAGAGAGAATTGTTCAAACTGAAGAGAATCTGAGGGAAGGAGAAAGATTGCTTTCCTTGGGACTTCTCGCTGCTGAAATCGCTCATGAAATAAGAAATCCTCTGACCGTCATCCATATGCTTCTCCATAGTCTTAAAATGAGAATCAAGGAAGATCCAGTTTCTCAGAGGGATCTGGAGATCCTCGAAAAAAAGATGAGTCAACTAAATCGGATTGTAGATCAAGTTCTTGTCATTGGAAGGTCCACAGAGCCTGCTTTGGAAGCAATGAAAGTGGAAGACATCATCGATGACGTCCTCCTTCTTTCAAGGCATAAACTGGCTGGCCAGAGAATTGAGGTGCAGACCAAAATATCTCCTTTGCTCCCTAACCTAAAGGCGGATAGAGCACAAGTCGAACAGGCTGTGCTCAATCTTATCCTCAATGCGATTCAAGCAATGGGAGAAGGAGGTATGTTGGAAATTATAGCTGAACTTCAACACAATGATGCCGAACCCTACTTGGCCATCAGAGTGAAGGATACAGGTTCTGGAATGACCCAAGCAGAAATTGAAGACATTTTCGTTCCTTTTCTCACAAGGAAAAAGGAGGGAACCGGACTGGGGCTGGCGATTGTCCAAAAAATTATGGAAAATCACAGAGGTAAAGTAGAAGTCCATTCCACCTTAGGGCAAGGAAGCACTTTTTCCCTACTTTTTCCTCTCCTTGATTAGTTGGTTAGGAAAAAATAGCCCCAACGGGATTCGAACCCGTCCACCGGCCTTGAGAGGGCCGTATCCTAACCGACTAGATGATGGGGCCTCAAGATCTTATTATGAAAAATTCTATCGATCTTTTTATATACTCAACTTTAAGAAAAAGTCTATCGAAGCTAACCGATTTTATAATGTTTTTTTACTTTTTTTACTATTTCCCACTGACAAGAGAGTCCTTTGGGAAAAACGACCAGATCACCTTTAACAATTCGAATTGGCTTATTTTTTGGACTTTGACATCCTCCCCATGCCTAAAGGCAGGGGATTCCTGGAGATAACTGACCAGATTTAGCCAGGGCAAGCTCTCCGATGAGGGTGTTGAGGTTTTGATAGACCCTGACACTCTCATCGGCCTCAC
>Ga0209012_1001350_pt1 | contig 25903 bp, 23 predicted proteins | sample RS3BMetagenome_FD_184735 | JGI IMG/M metagenome (GOLD analysis project Ga0209012, IMG submission 184735) | Ferric oxide microbial mat and aquatic microbial communities from Rainbow Spring, Yellowstone National Park, USA - RS3B (SPAdes) (version 3) ...
TATGATCCGCCCAGGGAGGATACAAGGGACCTTATTAAGAAACTCAACGACCTTGGGATATCCGTTAAGATGCTCACTGGAGATGCTGAGCCAATTGCAAAACAGATCGCATATGAGATAGGGATAGGTGATAAAATATTAAGGAGCTCTGAGCTTAAGGAGATGAAGAAAAAGGATCCTGTGAGGGCTGCAAACCTTGCAGAGGAGAGCAATGGCTTTGCTGAGATATACCCTGAGGATAAGTATGTGATTGTTAAGAGCCTACAGGCAAAGGGTCACATAGTTGGAATGACAGGCGATGGAATAAACGATGCACCAGCACTCAAGCAGGCTGAGGTGGGCATTGCTGTGAGCAATGCCACGGATGTGGCAAAGGGTGCTGCAAGTGCAGTGTTGACATCTGAGGGCCTATCAAACATTGTTGACCTTGTTAAGGAGGGGAGGATAATTTACCAAAGGATGGTAACTTGGGTGTTGAATAAAATAGTAAAGACGTTCGAGATGGCAGTTTTTGTATCACTCGCATTTTTAATAACTGGTTACTATGTTCTTTCTGCAATGGACATTGTTCTCTTCCTGTTCCTTATTGATTTTGTAACAATATCAATATCCACGGACAGTGAGAGGGGCTCAAGGAATCCTGAGAAATGGGATATATCCAGGCTTTTCAAATTCAGTATGTTCCTTGGGATATTCACAACGATTGAGATTTTCATTCTCCTTTTCATTGGTGAGGACTATTTCAAAATATTTTCAGATACCGCAAGGATGAACACGTTCTTCTTCACTGCAATAATGTTCTTCGGCCTCTTCATGCCATTGATAATAAGGGAGAGGGATCACTTCTGGTCCTCAAGGCCAGGGAGAACTCTCATGATTTCAATAATAATTGATGTTGTTGCAGTTTCAATACTTTCAACCCTTGGCCTGGGGCTTTTGAAGCCCATTACCATGGATGAGTATATTTTTATTCTCATTTATACAATATTCTCAACATTCATCATCAACGACCTTGCAAAGATAATGCTTGAAAAGTTTGGGCTATCAAGGTAAAATTAAGATACGAATAATTTTCCTTAATTTTTGCAATCTCTTTGGCAATAGAAACATGAAAAATTCAAGGTCATCATTGTTGAATATCCTGAATGCCTTTAGGAAAATAATGTAAATAGCAAAGCCAAGGACAATGTAAAGTATTAGCCTAAGGATAGAATATCCTAGGAGATGCTGTATAAGGAACATTATTATGAACATTAAAAACCCTGAAATATAGATTTTCAATATCTTTATTCTTTCAAAGCTGATTAGATCATACTTCTTCATAAAATAGTATAAAATGAAAAAGCTAACAACATATATTGATGAGAAGCCTATTGCTGCACCTACCATCTTAAAGGGTGGAATGAGCATCACTGATAGAATAAAATTTGATGCCAGAGCGAGACCTGAGCTTATTATGAATATCCTTGTTTTTCTTATCGCTTGTAATGCAGGCCCGAAAACGTTTGCTATTATGAAAATTGAATTTATTAAGAGAATTATTATTATTGGAATTGTAGCGGGAAGGTACTGGCTGCTTGAAAGGAAAAGGAGTATTGGTGAGGAAATTGCAGCAATCAGCAATGCCACTGGAAGGTAAATTGTTAGCAAGAGCTCAACTGCCTTTGAGCTGAAGATCCTTATGCTATTAATATCATTCCTTCCAAAGAACTCGGAAAACTTAGGCAGGAGAATTGAGCCAAATGGTCCAACAATGAAGCCAATTGCTGAAACTATAAGAAGGCCAAAATTGTATATCCCTAGCTCTGTCAAATTTAAAAAATATGAGACAGTGAACCTATCCACGTATGTTGCCCCGTAGCCAATCAGTGAAGAAATGAATATTGGCATTGAATAGTAGAAGACTGCCCTGACATTGTATTTCCCATATGATACCTTTCCTAACTTTTTAATCCTTTTATATAGCATTGAGGCCAATAGAATTGCAGATGTTGCATTACCTAGGGTCCAGCCTATTACGATTACGAGGGGATCTTTTGTAAATATAAAAAATATTATTGGCGATGAATAAGATATTATTATACCAATGATACTCCTTATTGCCTGTGATTTGAAGTTTTGCAAGCCTATGAGCATGCCACCAAGGATTGTATAAAGTACCATTGCAAAAAGGTCAAATCCAAGGAATCTGATGAGCATGGTATATTTGTTTGTATGAAAAAAGAGATCCTCAAAGAATGGAGCTGAAAACCATATGAAAATTAATGAAATAAATGAAATCATTAGAGCAATCATGGAGAATTTCCTTATTATCTTGTGAATATCCTCAGGCTCGTTCCTTCCAAGATGGTATGAAATGAAGTGTTGAACACCATATCCTAAGCCAAGAGTAAAAACAATATTGAAGAGTGATGCAATTGCTAAAAGGAGAGCAACAACGCCCACTATCTCAGGAGGAAAAAAATGTATTATGTAAATATAAAAGAAAAAGCCAGCTAGAACCACGGTGATTGTATTTGCGTACTGGTAAACGATACCCCTGCTTACGCTGTCTCTTTCAAATGTCTGGTCCATTTATCTAGGTTAATGATAATAAAATATAATATGTTTTTTATCCAATGAATTCAAAGATGAGAACATTTTTTATTTTTGTAGCAAGAGCAAAATTTTTATCATTGTAGAACCTCTCTGCATAATAGCCATCATACATTACAGCAAATTTTACATTGAATTGTTCAAAGAGCTTATCTGTTGAATGGTAAAAGAAATCTTTACCATCCGATATTTTTATGATCGCATTATTTTTAAATTTTAATATTATGTTTGAAGAACTTAAACTAAGGTTATCAATATTCTCAAGGTTTATTTTTAATTTTATATTATTTGATATTAATTCGAATGCAGATGAATTTAATCTTATGACATTACAATTGTATATATTGAATGATAATTCAGCAAGGGATGATGAATTTAAATTAATCATTATGTTTGATCCATTTAAAAATTCCATTGTAAGATTGTTTATTTTTATAGAGGTATTTTTTAATTCTAATGGTAAAACTCTCATAGAAATGTTGCCCATGAAACTATTATTTAAATCAAGGTCAAACAACTTTTGAAAATTATAATCATTGTATGTGTAAACCATTATAGGCTCTGAGGAGTTTTGCAAGAATAAATAGGTGCTTGATGAATTTATGAAATACTGGGAATTGCTCATTATTTTACCTAAGAGTACATTATTTATCTGCTCCTTATAAATCATGTAAAATGTGTCTGAGGCTGCATAGAACATCTCCCTTCCTGAAAAGGATTCAAGTGCCCAGCCTGAGTTTATGTTCACGTTAAGGAAACTCTCATCCTTTAAAGAATTCGAGTTTATATATGAACCCACCTGCTCAAGGTAAATTGGATTTTTGTAGAAGTCAAGGTCCCCAGGGTATGAGTAATATGAAAGTAAAATTAACGCTAGGGCTAAAATTATTACTACAAATTTTTTGAAATTTTTTCTGTTATAAAGAATGAAAACACCAGTGATCAAGCCTATTGGGATCATAATAAAATATGAAATCCTTCCTGGGACGTTGTATGGAGTAATTAATAGATATGCTACAAGAGGTATTATGAAAAATGTTATCACTGGCAAATACTTTTTTCCCTCCTCAGTTTTATAAAATAATGTTCTAATGTTAATTAGAATAACAATTAAAACTATAAGTGTCAATAATACCAAGGAATAATAAATATTAAATATGTCAAATATACCAAGGGATAGGTGTGTTATGAATGGCTGCAGGACAATAGAAGAAGGATTTTTTAATGAAATAATTATCAGCCCTGCCATGATTATGGAAATTATAAATGGTATAAGCCTGATGAAAAATTTCTTGTAGATTATAAAAGAAAAAATTACTATTATAGAAAAGACTGCAGAATAGGGTTCAGTGAGCAAGGAAAGGAAAATAAAAATGTACGAATAATTTTTATTCTTCATGAAAAAATATACAGCAATGAATGAAAAAGAAAGGCTCAGGAACTGTGCCTGCCCTCCCCACCCTATTTCATTGAAGAATGGTATTGAGAATGAGAATGTCAGTGATCCTAAAATTTTTGAAATATGGTCTAGATCAAAGGATTCAAGCATTAAATAGAAGGAAAAGAACATAATGAGGAAGAATACCATGCTTAGGATTGTTGAAAAGTATATTATATCAATATTGCTCATAAAGATTGTTGGGAAATAAATTATTCCCATTACTGGATAGGGGTATGAATATATTGAATGTAAACCCTGGAACATCACCTTTGCACTCAACACATACTCGTATGGATCATCACCAAAGAAATATCCCTTATAGAGCTCAAATATCCCCGGAATTATGATTGATAATATAATTAACAAAAAAATAATCTTTTTCAATTTTTACCACCTATGAGCGAAAGCAAAAATTTTTCATAATCGCCTGCTATCTTTTCCCAGGTGTAGTTTTTGGCAATATCAATTGCGTTCCTGCTCATTTTTTCCCATTCATCCTGGTTCTCATAAATGTACCTAATTTTTTCTGCCATCTCTTCAATTGAACTGCATCCATAGCCTGTCACGCCATCCTTTACAATATCCTGCATTGGAATGTTAAATTTACTTTTAAGGTAAACTACAGGATTTCCGAAGCCCATCGCCTCAAGAGAGGCGATTGAAAAGCCCTCCCTTATGCTAGCAGTTATAAATATCCTTGATTTTCTGTATTCATTGTAAAGCTCATTTTCATCTAGGCCACATTTTATTCTTACATTTGGTATATCTATCCCATCCATCTCTGTGACAAGCGTGAACTGGAAATCCTTCAATTTCCTTGCTACATCAAGGATTGCTTTTATGTTCTTATCCCTTGTGTTCCTTCCAACAAATAGAATGCCATCTCCATTTTTTTTACCCTCAACAATATCTATGCCATTGGGTATAACTTTTATCTTATCCTCTGGAATATTGTAGCCATTTATTAAAAGCTCCTTATTGATATTGTTTGTTACAATGTTTATATCTGAGCCTGAGAACATCCTTCTCTCATAGTGTTCCAGTGCCATATTTTTTAAGAAGTTCTTATAGTATCCTTTTAGTATTTCATGAACTTGCACAATTTTTACCTTATCTTTTAAAAATTTTTCAGAGAAGGTGAAATGAAAGTATGGGAACTGGTCAAATATGTATATATCAAAATCCTCATTCTTTATTATTTCCCTCACTTTGGATGCAAAACTGAATGAAATCAATAGATTCCTTCCTCCATTTTTAAAATACTTTTCCTTTTCAGCATTTAATATCCTTTGGATGTTTATATTTTTTATTTTCTCCTCATTTTCATACCCAAAGTTTATTGTGTAAACATTCACATCGAAATTTTTTAATTTAGAAAGTATCTTAAATGCCCTAGTTTCAGCTCCTCCTTTGTTAGGATAGAAACTTTCTATGAAGTAACCAAGACGGTATGGCACAAATAGATTAATATAAACATTATATATTAATTTAACCTTGATTCTTATTAAAAACTCTTCTTCAAAGTAATCTAATGCATATAAACTATACCCAAGAGTATCAGTCTGTTTAAATCTGCTTTTTTATCATTAAGACTAATTATTTTCATTTTTAATAATTTTTTTGTTTATATAAAAAATTCATTGCTCAGTTCACTTTATATTATTTTTAAAGGATATAGAGCTAAGTTATGCAAATTTTTATCAGCAAATCCTCTGGATTTTAAGCTTGATGTAATTATGATTTATAATATAATTGAATTTTTCAATTCAAGGTGGAGCAACCTGTATCAAATAAATTCCCTTTATTGCAATGGTTCCATTCCAGTTGGAAGATATTCCCCTGAATTCCACTCCGCTGAGAAAATTAGTGTTGTTGAATGTTATTGTTATATTTTGCCAAGTGTTTATGCTTGAAAATTCTGATCCTTTTACATATATTGAAAATAAAACGGATTTGCCACTGTTATTACTTATGTCCAGCGTTAGAACATTGCTCTGGCTGTTGTTGCTAGTTTCAAGCTGGAATGTAATATTGAATAATCCTGGGGGAAGTGTAATATAAGGGCCATACCAAATGGGCTGCCATTTGCTTATATTATTTGCATATATTGTACCATTTTCCAGTGTTGAATAAGGTTCGAAATTCAATTGATTGGCACTGAAATATTTGCTCAATGGAACATAATATTCTATTGGCCCTGTATAATTTTTCTTTAGCAAAATGATTCCAGAAACCTCAGCAAGGATACCATATTCACCGGAATTATAAAGTTTTGTGAACCAGCTTGATGGATAACCTGCAATTGCATAATCGGGCATTGTAAAGGTTATTTGATTTGCTTGTATTACATTATAGTCGGTCAAAAGACCAGGAATTGGGTCTGGCAGATTTTTATCTGCGATAACAGTGGAATTTTTGGGTATGAGGCCCATCATGTATTTAAGGTCAAAGAATTCCTTACTTCTATATGGAGGGGCTACCTGTTTTAAATAAATTCCCTTTATTGCAATGGTTCCATTCCAGTTTGAGGAGATTCCCCTGAACTCTACTCCATTAAGAAAATCAGTATTGTTGAATGTTATTGTTATGTTTTGCCAAGTGTTTATTTTTGAAAATTCTGAGCCCTTTACATATATTGAAAATAAGACAGATTTGCCTGTATTATTACTTACATCAAGCGTTAATACGTTATTCTTGCTGTTGTTGCTGGTTTCAAGTTGGAATGTAATATTGAATACTCCTGGGGGAAGTGTAATATAAGGGCCATACCAAATGATCTGCCAGCTACTTATATTATTTGCATATATAATGCCATTTTTCAGTGTTGAAATTGGTCCAGCTTTTAATTGATTGACATTGAAATTTTCTTTCATGGGGGCATAATATTCTATCTGTCCAGTATAATTTTTCTTTAAAAGTACAATGCCGGATGCCTCTGCCAAAATACCATATTCTCCAGATGAATATAGTATGTTATTAAAATTGTGCATATTTGGTTTTCCATACAGATACCAGGAGGAATTTAAATATGATAGTATATAATCAATCCTCGGCATTATAAGCTTGCCGCTGTTGTTTATGTATATCTTTGTTGCTGTTATGTTTGATGTAAAGTTTGTAATTCCTGTTATGAGGGGCATACCATATGCCAGTGGCCTCGGATATACCTCAGGTAAATTGTTTTGTGTAAGCACATATGGATCGTTTGATAGTATTAAAGAAATTATTTTTTGCAAATTATTATAAACAGTAAAATTTGCAGATGTGCTCTGTTTAAGATCAAAGTTTGCCTGAGAGTACTGATTAAATGGGCCAATGGGCTGGTAAACAGTCGCAAATAATATAACAAGGACAAGCATCAATGCAGTGAATTTGAACCTTGGGTTTGCAAGTTCATTTTTTAATTTTTCAACCTTCGTCCTTGGCTCTTCAATATTTTCCTCTTCAAAAAGGTTCTGAAGCGTGTCAATGAATCCAAGGAATAAAAATGGTAGGACAAGAGGAGCGAATTGATAGCTTAAAAATGAAGGTATAATGTCAGGCGAGGTTGTTATGTAAAAAAGGGCGTAAAAATATGGAATGAAGAATATTATGAACCTCTTTGAAATAACTGGAAGTGCCAATAATGGGACTAAAACAATCAAAAGCACGTTCATCTTGTAGTCAATATTCTTAAAGGGGTCAATATGCTTCGGTATATACATGCTCATGTTTCCCAAAATACCTGCATTAATATTGCTGTAGTTTATAATTAGAAATATGGATAATGATGATATTAGTAAAATTAAGGAAAAGTGCATTTTTACCCTATCGTATTCAGAATGCCTGCGATGATAAAGGCATTCAATAATTGTTATTAAAGAAAAAAGTATTGAGAATACCATAAATGAAAATAATGTTAAACCTGATAACAAAAATAAAACTAGGGAAATTTTATATCTTTCCTTAAGGTAGAAATAGTAGGCAGTGAGAAACAGAGTGGGAAATAGTGCCTGGTATAAGAATGAGAACCAGTACATGCCTGCAATGTATGGATAAATTAGGTATGCTATTGCTATCATCATTGCAATATGCTTTTTCTTTAATATATGCAATGCAATTCCATACAATGGAAAAATTCCAAGGGTAATGAATATTGCCTGGAAGGCAAGAACAAGGGAATAGCTTTTAAATAAAAATAGAGGGAATATGATGAATATTATTGAATGTAGTATGCTCTGCTGGTTTAATGGGTTGCTTAAAAAGCTCCAGCCATTCTGTAAGACCATTCCAAAGCCAGATACAGTGATATTTAATGAATAAACCCTCATTACTGATATGTAAGACCATATGATTGAAAAAGATGCAAATATCAATAATAATATTATCAAAGGAACCTTATCCTTTAAATTAAACTCCATCTTTACCAACCTCCATGTTCTCTGATAAACTCAAAGCATTTTTATCAGGATAAAACTGGCCAAACTCTGAAAATGGCTTGCTTTCATGTATAATCACGCTCTTAATGCTTAATGATCCTGACCATTTTACAGAATACGCTGAGAACTGAACAAATGCATAAAAATTATAAAGCGTGAATTTCAAAGTTATGTTCTCCCAATCTTTAGAAATGTTCTTTATTGTTACTGATGATATTAATGGAACATTAAAAGCCTTTACCTGAATTTTTATTAAGTTTGATGGCAGTGATGAATTGGAACGAACCTGAATTGTTACATTATATTCTCCAGGTGGGAGGTTTATCAAGGGCGTGGACCATAGAGTTTCATTCCTTGTATTGTTTGCTATTAGTGCATTATTCCAGAGCTTTGTATTATTTCCAGGGTAAAGGTCATTATAATCATAGATGTATGTGGTAGGTACATAGTATTTAATAGGGCCTTTATAGTTTCTCTCCAAAAGAACAAAACCGGAGGCCTCTCCAACAATGCCATATTTTCCTGAGCCGTATAGGATGCTCATGAAATCGTACATGCTTGGTGTTGTTGATAAATAAGAAGGAGATTTTAAATCTGCTAAAACATAATCAATTCTCATATTTACCGGGCCTGAAGAGGTATTTATATAGTGGTTGTCTGCTGTAATATTATCAAAAAAGTCCATAAACTGAATATCCATAACATTGCTATAGGATTGGCCTGGGGGTATGCGAGGATATATCTCTGGTATATTATTCTGTGTGAGAACATAAGGATCATTTTTTGGAATCAGTGAAACAATACGTTCTAAATTATTGAAGGTTGTCCAGTTTACTGAAGTGTTCTGGGAAACATCAAAGTTTGTCATGGAATATTTGTTAAGGGGTCCGTAGGGCTGATAAACAATTGCAAACAGTAGCATTAAAATTAGTATTGTAGCGGAGACCTTCACACGCTTATCCGAAAAAGCACATTTTAATTGTTTAGTGAATTTTTTCTCCTTTTTATAATCCTTTTTTTCAAATATGCGGCTTATTGCATCAATAGTTCCAAGGTAAAGAAATGGAACTATAAGTGGTCCATACTGTAGATGTAGGAAAGATGGGAATAAATAGGCCCAGTAATTTGCGGAGAAAAGCACGAATATGAAAGGTAAAAGCATAACAATGAACCTTCTTGATAATAAAGGAAGCAATAGAAGCGGAATAAATAGAATGTAAAGCACAAAAAGCTTGTAATCCAGTAATGAAAATATAGAACCACCTGTAAAATGGGCATTGCCCATCATTGATTCAGCTATTGTTGCATTTCCAGCCTCTCCAATGTAAGATAGTATGAAAACAATAAATGCTGCAAAAAATAGTAATGCCTCAAATTTTAATCTTTTAATATTAAAATCTTCCTTTTTATATTTCATTTTATAAATGCTCTCTATAATCATTAAAAATGATAGTAATACTATAAAGAATATATAGGGGTACCTAGTCAATCCTGCAAGTATGAATAAAACAAATGAAGACTTGTATTTTTCCTTTAAATATAAATAATATCCTATCAGGAAAAATGTTGGAAAAAGCGCCTGATAGTGAAAATCGAACCAGTACATGCCTGCAAGATATGGATAGAATAAATAGGATAAAGAAATAAAGAATGCAGGTAGCTTTGCATTAAGAAAGTGCTTTGCAATTCCATACAAAGGAAATACACCCAGCGTTATGAAAATGGCCTGAAAAGTAAGAATTAAAGGAAAGCTCTGAGGTAAAAATACAGGAAATATTACCCATAATATCATGTTCTGATTAAACTGTAAAGGATGGTACATGAAATTCCATGCATTCTGCATGGCTAAACCAAGATCAAAAATTGATGCATGAAGTGCATAGAATTTCATTATGGAGATATAGGACCAGTAAATTGAAAAAATCACAAAAAATAGTGCAATTATTAGTATGAAAGGATCTTCTTTAATGTAATTTTTTATCCTTGCAAATGTATCCCTTCTTTGTATATTCATTATTACCTGCACCTACTACTAATATCTAAACAATACTAATAAAATTTTTGTATTATTTTTTATGCAAATATCGGAATAATTTCTGTACATAAAAAAATTTAATGCAAGATTCATAAAATTTTTGGGTAAATCAAAATCCAATGTTGAATAAAATATGTAAATTGAAAAATATAATTTTGTAATTTCAATATTCTGATAATTTTAAAAATAAATTTTTAATCATATTTTTATTTAATATCATTTATGAAAATTCTTTTTATTGGTGATTCTGGTTTCATTGGAAAAAAATTTAGTTAGGATCCAATAAATCCAGCACTAGCTGTTACTATGTATTTTGACATAATTTTGGTAATAGAATAGAATTATAAAAAAATTTTTAATTTTATATCCATTTGAATTTTCTGTAATAGAGGTTCCTTGCCCAGTCAGGTATATATTTATAAAACCTTGAATGCCTAATTATAAAAGCAAATATTGATAATAAATAACTTAATGTTGTTGAAATTATATTGAATTTGCTACCTTCTTTATGATGGTAACGAATTGGAATCTCAATAATATTAAGTTTCATTTTTTTAGCGTAAATAAATATAGCAGAAAGAAAAAAAGCATTTGTTACTGTAATTTTATTAATTACAGGCTGAACTGCAGATTTTTTCATTATTTTATAATCACACTGTGTATCAAGCACATCTATTTTAAATAGTGCTCTAAGAATAAAATTTAATCCCCTGCCTGGAAATCTTCTTTTAAAAGGTATATTGTTTTCCTTTAAAGAATACCTATCGAAATTAATAATATCATAGCTTTCAAATCTCTCTAAATCTTTCACTTTATTTATCATATCACTAATCTTGGAACTGCTATCTGCATCCATTAAAATAATATAATCTCCCTTTGATGCCAAAATGCCCTTTTTTATTGCATTTCCCATGCCATTTCTTCCAGGTAATTTTATTGATAAAATAAATGGAAACTTCTCATGATAAGAGTTAACAATTTTTTCGGTATTATCATTCCCCTCAATAACAATAATAACCTCCCAAATAAGATTATTGGATTTAATAAAATCTGAAATATCATCAAGAACTGGTTTTATTCTTCTTTCTTCATTGTATGCAGGTATAACTATTGAGACATTTTTTAAATTTAAATTAATATTTTCACTCATATGCTATCTCACTTAAGCCTTCTTATAATGCTCTATATTATATTTTACCATTATTTTAACAAGATCCCTGAATGATGTCTTTGGGTACCAGTTCAATAACCTTTTCGCCTTTGAATAATCAGCTATGAATGAATTTGTATCTGTCACATCACCTTCAAAGATATGTATTTCTTTTTTTATTCTCTCCGGAAGCAATTCAAGATTTCCCATCTTTCTGTTTGAGTTCCTCCATACTATGCCATAAACATCATATCCCTTTTCTAGGAGAAACTGGTTTAAGAAATAGCCATCTTGTCCAGTAATCCCCGTTATCAATGCCTTCATTTTATTTCACTTTAATTAATAAGGATATGTTAAAAGTATTATTGAATTTTATTATTTAAAGGTTATTTTCAATCAGAGTATGATGAAAAAGGATAAAATATGATGAATTTAAAGAAAGGCTAGAGAAAGCTTAAAGAATTCTAATAATATCAAATCTTAACAAAGATTGCAAGGAAATATTTGAGATGTACAAAAGCAGGGATATTGTTGAAAAGCACTTTGATAATGTAAATAAAATGCTTAAGGCGGACATATTGTATTTAGGGGATGATTATTCAGTATTTGGCCATATATTTATGGCATTTTTGTCCTTGTATGGATATTGCAAGATAGAAAACATGCTAAGTGAGAGATCACTTTTGGATAAAATATCACCAATGGATGTTTTAGAAAGATTTTCTACTGTATATATAATAGTAAAAGATAGAAAAATAATCACAGAGGTATCAAAGAAGGTTAAGGAACTTGATGAAAAATTAGGAAAAAATATATTCCCAAAAAATCTGAGTTAAGGTTCAAATTTATTTATGAATGCTTTTTAAAAATGCAAATTAAGATAAAAGAAGTAAGTCAAAGAATTAAACAAATTTCTTTAATTTTATAAAATTAGCTCTCGCATATTATTCATTGTCTCTATTATCTTGGATTTTATTTTTATTTCTTTTCTTCTTTTTAATTTTAATAGTATTTCTTCGACAGTTTTTTCTAGATTTTCTTCCGATGTTAAAGTAACAAAATCCACATTTTCTGATTGTTCCTTATACTCAGGAAAATCAATTGCGACAGTAGGAATTTCATAAAACATTGCCTGCTCAAGTACTCCAGAGTGTCCGCCAGGAGTATTATATGGCAAGATTATTAAATCTGTATCAACAAATAAGCTATAAATATCCTTTTCCTTGACATATCCCAAATAGGAATCAATTATAATGCTATATTTAGAAAGTAAATCCTTAAATTTAGCTTCATAAGATGGAAAATGATGATTAATACCTCCTGAAATTCTAAGCTTAAAAGATAAACCTTTAATTTTTAAGTTATAAAGTATTTTTAAAGCCAATTCAAGATTTTTTTGAGGTCCCCAAGAACCATGGAGAAGTATTTTTATATCCGAATCATCATTTATAATTATTTTATCATTATCCTTTAGATTATTAAAATATATACTTGTTACTGCTTCAAGATATCTTCCGTTTAAATACCTTACTTTATTTTTTCCAATTTTCTCATCTATTCTTTTTTTGTAAAGTTGAAGAAATACATAGGTATCTATATTTTTAAATAGAATTTTTTCTATCTGACTTAAAATTAAGCCCCTAATTTTATCATAAAAGGTATTATAGCCAAGTTTGCGTATATCATTAGTAAAAGTGGAATTATGATATACTAAAACTATATTTTTCATTTTAAACAATTTATTTAAAATTAATGGTATTAGTAACCCGAACATATTCGCAATGTTTGAATTACCATAGGCAGTTGGCATTAAATTAAAGATAATTTTGTCATAGTTTAATTTCCTTAATTTTATCAATTTTAGAATTGAAAAAGCATCATCATATTTATAGCTTTCAATGACTTTTATCTTTGAAGGAAGTTTTATTTGTTCTGGGTTTTCATTTAAAAATGGACAATAAATATCTATAGTATCTATATTGGTAAATTCGCTAAGTAGCAATAAAATAGGTGTTCCAGTCGTAGCAAGAGATTTACCATGATTTACGAAATCTCCTACATATGCAATATTAAGATTTTTAGCTGTTATTGATTTCATATGATTATTTAAATTATCCATCTTTAAGTCACCTTAAAGAATATAAACAGTTATTGTATTACTGATATATAATATTTTAACTGTTACACCTCTTTTAAAAGTCTATAAAGCTGATACATCTTAATCGTTTTATCTTTTACTGTTTCAAGGTATTTATATGTCAATGTTTTGACATTAATATCCTCTCTCTTAAGTTCATAATGAATTCTATTCTTAATTTTTGTTCTTATTTGCACAAGGAAGTACTTTTACCTACATAAATGCCTTATATCCCCTATTTCCCTTGAGGAAATACATGATTCCGGGAGAAGTCCTCCTTTTCTAAATTGATTAATCTCTTTGCATCAAGCTCATCTGTTTTTATTGTTGCTTCTGCAATTAACCTTGCTTTTTTGAAATGTGCCATTTTTACAGTAGAGTGTAAATTTATATGTTACAATCAAATGAAAAGTATTCATCAATTAAAATTTTATATTATAATTTAATTATGAAGGAGATATGAATAAGAATTTAAAAATTGCACTTATAGTTGACCAGCCATCTTGGACTGGAATAGGTGTATATGCCCATCAGCTTTATTCACTCATTAAGGATTATTTTGAAGAAGTTAGCCTAATATACCTTGGAGCACATATAGATAATTCTAAAAAATATTTAGAGCTTCCATATATAAAACATTCAACATCTTGGATAGAATACCCTTATATTATAAAAGAAAATTATAAGCTTTTCATAAAAGATGAGAGATTTAAGGGGTATTTAAAACATTATTTAGGAGCATCATACTTTCCTTTTGCAGTTAAAGAAGAGGATATTGTGACAATACATGACCTAATAAAAGATGATATTTTAAAAAGTGTAAAATATGGGTTGAGACCTTTTCTTACTTCCATTTCAAGAAATTTGAACCGCAAAAAAATGATAAAGGTGATTAAGAATAATCCAACTGCTATTGCTATAAGCAAAAAGGGTGCAAAAGATATTTTAAATTTAACAGGAGCTCAGGCACATGTGATTTACCACTGGATAGATGATGATAGATTCAAGCCTAGAAACGAAAAGGAAATAAAGAATCTGCTCCATCTCGATTTAAAAACTAAGTATATTTTATCAGTAGGAAACAACAGGCCAAATAAGAGGATTGATTTAATAAGAAAATTTGCAGAATTATTGCCCAGTGATTGGAAAATAATGAAAATAGGTGAAAAGATCATTTCAAATAAAATTGAAAATTTAGGAATTGTTCAAGATCAACTATATCCTTATTATTTCAATGCATCAAAGGCGTATTTACATTTATCAGATGATGAAGGTTTCGGAATACCACTTCTAGAATCAATGGGTTCAGGAATTCCTATTATAGCAAGAAACAATGAAATTAACAGGGAGATTATTGGTGATTATGGAATATTTATATCAGATGATGAAATTAATAAGATAGCAATTAAGGATATTTTAAATAAAATAGAAGATGAAAGTTATAAGTCAAACTTATTAGAAATTAGAAAGAAAAAATTATTATGGAAAGGTGAGGCTAAAGAAAAATATATAAAGATATATGAAAATAAATTTATGAATTTATGAATTTTTCATATTCTGCTAAAATTTTTTTGCATATTCTTCATATGAATAAATATGTTTTTGCTCTTCATATACAATATTTTTTCTAAGATTTTCATCACTCATCAGAAGTCTAAGTTTTCTCTTTAGATCTTCTTTATATCCTCTTTTAAATATAATAACTACCATCTTACCAAAATCCTCGCCGCAACCAGCATCATGGTAATTACCGGTAAACCCTTTCCCATAGCTTCAATTCTAACCATTCCAAAATTCTCTACATATGATGGAAGACAAAAAATGCTTGCTTTTTCATAAAGTTTTTCCAAATCAAAATCATTAATATTTAAATAAAAAAATATTTGTTTATCTAATAAATCCCCAGATAGATGGATTAATTTTTTATAATATTGATCATCTTCGATTTTTTCCCACAAAAATTAAAGTCCAGTCTTTGAATTCTTTGGTCAATTCTTTAAATGTATTAATTAAGATATCCTGCCCATTTATTGGAGTAATTCTAGCAACACATAATATAATTTTTTTCTCGGATCGTTTCCTCATACCTTTTAATTTAAAATGAATCTTGAGGATATCCAAATGGAGAATTATCGCACGTTTTGTCCTAAAAAATGGTATTTTTGATAAAGCATTATAAGTGCAACTTGTTGGCACAATAAAAAGATCATAAGAATGGGAATATATTACAAATAATATCATTCTTAAATAAAAAGAAAAAATTTTCAAAATGTTTTTTTCCGTCCCAGTCTGCCATATATATAAAAAAAGGTCCATATCTTTTATTAGAGTTGCGTTTAAAATAGTATTTTATTTTCCATAGAAAAGCATTAATAAAAAGAAAAGAACGAACATTAGTTTGAAAAAAATACTCGGTTTTTTTATCAACTTTGCCACAATTCCTGTTTCTAAAAATCCATCTATAATACTGGCATGTTTTTTGCCCGTTTCTATTATTGTGCAAGCTGGAGTAAAACTTGCATTATATTTTGTACATATCAGCCAGGGATATACTGATAGTTTTTCCATGGTCTTTGGTATCTGAATCCAAAATCTCCTATGAGACTCTGTTATTTTGGTAGAGGCGAGATATTCCATAAATGTAATTTTTTCATTGTTCATTTAACCTTTTTCCATAATAAAAATAATAATTTATTTTTTTGTATCAAGAAACTAAGAATTATCAATATGACTATAACTGAAATGTCAAAATATACGATGAGCATAACATTTTTCACATATGAAACTGAAATATAAATGTTTGAAGTATGATTGGTTATCAGTATTTGATTTAGGCCTGAAAGGGTGGAGAAACGAGCACAATTTTTATCTTCAGTATTCATCAGAGGATAGTATGGTAAACGCACAATAGTAATATTTTCAGCATTGAGTATTGTATATCCATTACTTGCTTGTAGTAGTCGTAATTCATTTATTATCTGAGATTGGGATGAATAATTATAAATGGATTGTTGATTATAAAATCTAATATTCAATGTTAAGCTTATATTAATGGAATAGTTTGAAATAGGTTTCTCTGTAAGAACATATATTGTCAAATAAGGGCATTTTTTAATTACAGACCCATAAGTGCCTGAACTTACATAATAATAATTTCCATGGGTATTTCCTAAAAGAACACTATTCAAGTAAATGTAAAAGCCGTTTGTTATATTTAGTGAGGCTGAAATACTGGCATTGTAAGGAAATGATAAATTATAGCCAAAAGTTACTAATGGAACAATTATTGGCGATGGCTCAGGACCTTTATATTTGAATTTTATTTGTAAAGAAATCTCATTTCCTATGATTTTAGAATTTGCAATTACATTGCTTACATTTTGATTATAAGGTACATAATAATTTTTTAGTTTTACGGCTTGAGAGACCTGTATAGGATTGGCTAATGATATATTTGAAGGAGCAATAACTATGCCAACTAAAAATATAATTCCACCCGGTTTTAAGGTAATTGTTATTTTACCATTAACATTTGTTAGAGGAATGCCAATATAAGAGCTAGTGGTATTTGGGGGTGCTGAAAAATTCTCTGGATTAAATCCTACCAACATGCTTTTTTTATTATAAGTTATGTTCAATAATCCACCATTTCCAGTATGCAACACTTTTAGATACAGTGTACCATTTCTTATAGGTGTATATATGTCCAATCCATCTGTCCTATTATTCAATGATGATAACCATGCAAACGCACCATTTGGGAAATTACCGCTAAAATTACCCCATACAGAATACCAATTTTCTGGAGAGCGATATGGTGCTAAAATATCCCCGCTAGTTACTTGATAAACTTTTATGTTTCCTGAATTTATAGTGTTATTAAAATTGCTCAATGTCTTTTCAGCCTCGCCTGCGGGAATAATAAATGCATCCCCCAGCTCATTCCAGCCACTAATTGATTTAAATATTATTGAAGTTCCTGGAACTAAATATGCCTGAATTTTTTCCCATAAAAATTTGTTTGTAACACCATAGGGATTAGAAGAAGCATTAAAGTACCAATTTTTATTCCCTATCTTTACTTCAATGATATTTTGTTTTTGTGAAGGCCAGAAATTTGCACTCGGATTTGAATAATGATAGTACTGGAAATATATTGAATAATTTCCAGGTTTATTAATATTTATTGGCACTGTTAGTAATGAATTACTTGTATTTGTAATGGCAAATGGGTTGATACACCCGTAATATGCAGACCATAAATTAATGGTTGATGCCCATCCCTTGAAGGGTGATGATGCATTAGCATAAACATATAAATGTATTGGTGTTCCAATTCCTCTCAAAATAATATCATAAAGGCTGTTTGAATCAGGAACTATAATTGTATTCACATTATTCATTATAGATTTATAATTTGTTGTGTTTAGATCAGAGGACATTATGATTCCCATATTTGATATATTAAAACCATAATAAGGTAAAGCACTTAATTCATTGTATCCACCAGAAACTATTGTAAGATTTGTAACTTTTATCGCATTTCCTGTATAATTTAAATTTTTGTAAATAGCATAGCCATTTCCTGTTAAAATTTCTTTAACTCCATATTGATATTTCATTAGTTGTGTTGCATTTTTACCCTCTGAAAAATACATAAAACTTTTATTATAAGAAAAAGAGTTAGTGCCATTTAGAACAACAAAATATTCTATTCCCGCCAAACCCATTAATGAACCAAGGTATCTCGTTTTATTTTGATAAAAAAGTGTATAAACCCAATAAAAATATCTAGTGGAGGGGGTGCTCGCAACCGTATAATATTGAAGTTCTGCTGTCCTAGTTACTGGATAATTAATCATTGGATTCAGGAACCATTTGTTTGTATTATTAAAGAATAGGAAATCATCGGGGTTAAAAAATGCCACACCTCCTGATGAGTTACCAACAATTCTTTTTAGCTCAGAATCTAGGCTTAAATATGAATTGGGCATAGTTTCACCCCAAGTATTATTAATTCCATTTGGATTATAATACCCTTGGGAGACAATTGGTAATAAAATTGTAAAAAGTAATAAAGCTAGAATAAACGGTATTGATAATTTTTTAGCATAATATTTAATTTTTTTAAGCAATTTTAATTTTGTATATTTTTTATAATCTTTACTTATTTTTGGTATATCAGAAAAAGTAGAAATGAATAAAATAAAATAAAGAGGTACAATAATAAACCAGTCCCAATAATAGGATGTATTGAGTGATGCAAAACCTGGAATATATAAATATAAAGAAGCAGTTATTGGAAATAAAATTGAAGAAGGGCCGGCACCCAAAAAGGAGAATATTATTATTAAAATTGAGAATGTTAAATATTTTAATTTTCTCATATAAATTGGTGATGCTAATAAAAGTATTAAAAATACTGCTTCAACATAAATCCAAACATTATAAACTAACGAGCCTAATGTTGATACAGCTATCCAAGCTAGGTTTGGAGGATAGCCCCTAAGTAATAAATTGTCTAATGGACCAACGCTATTGCCTATAAAATTTTCCAAAGGTGGAACCCAAATATGTGATATACCGCCCAAAAAAAAGATGGGGTATAGATCAGGCAAGACCAATAAGAATAGCAGAATAATGCTTCCAAATAAATAAATAACAAGAAAAATAATAGATTTCCAGATTTTTTTGTTAGTTATATTATTAAAATAATAAAATACAAAACTTATAACATATATTAATATAATTAAAAATAATGTTTCATAGAAATTTAAAAAAATTGATTTAAAGATGGTTGATAAAATCAAGCCTAAACCTAACGAATAAATTATTAAAAAAATAATGGGCTTCCAAGTTTTTTCTTCAATTATATTATCAATATAATAAAAAATAAAAATTATAATATATAACAATGTACCTAAATAAAATGCCTCATAGGATATCATTGAAAAAGAGAGAAATATAATTGATAAAATCCAGCTTAAACTTAATAATTTTTTATGGCCAATAATCGTTTTAATTAATAAAGCTAAACTAATCAAAATAAAACTCTCTGCAACTAAAATTAAACTATCTCCATAAGATAATATCGCAATCATAAATGGATTAAATAAAAAAAATAGTACACCAATCACCCTAATTGGAAATTTTTTTGTTAATTGACCTGATAAATAGTAGGTAGAAAGTCCTAAAAATATTACTGAAAATAACACATAAAGTTTTTCAGCAAAAAATATAGAGGTAAAATTTGAAATAAATATTATGGGAACTAACATTAATATGTAATCTAAAAAGGCTGTTTCAGGAGCAACGTTAACAATAGAATTATATTGATAATAATTAAAGAAAATATTAGGATGCACATCATTTGGATTTAATGGAAGAATATAATTACCCCATCCAGGATATCCAATAAAGGAAAATAAATATTTAAAGTAGAAATAAATAGCTAATGCAGTAATTATAATTAATATAGTGATAAAATATTTGTATTTTGATAACTTTTGATATATTAATTTAAACAACTTTATCATACGGACACCCATGACATATTATTTGATCAGCATTTTGTACATTTAAGAAAAAGCTTACATCTTAATAAAACTTTTCTAAATCTCTTAGCTTTGTAATATCCTAAAATAATTTCCTATATATAGGGAGATATCACATACTTTTCTTTGACAAAAAATTGGGCTGTCCATTTTTATCAATAATGACCATGATGCTCGATAAAAAGTTGAACGTAGACTGTCCATTTTTTTGATAAAAAACTTACTTTTTATGGTACCTATTTGAGTGTTCACTTTTTGAAAAAATGGACATTTTTCTAAACATTTTTTGAACATTTTTCTGGACATTTTCAAGATATTTTTGAAGATATTTCGGCTGTTTTTGAACATTTCAAAGTGTTTCCAAGGATATTTTGGAATGTTTCTGATCATTTTTAAATATTTTCTAAAATGTTTTGAGGTGTTTCTAAACATTTCTAAAGACATTTCAAGATGTTTTTGTGTGTGTTTTTAGAAACGTTTCTATAAAAAATGAACACTTTTCTAAATGTTTTTTTAAATATTTCACTAAAACTGAACGTTTTTCCAAATGTTTTATAAAATGTTTTTTTAGAAATAGACGTTTTTTGAAACATCGGCTAAAACATTTTAATAAAAATGAACATTTCTAGATCGTTTTTGTAAACATTCCTAAAAACATTGAAAAACATTATATATAAGTTATTAATACATAAAACTATGGCATTAACTTCAGAACAAAAAAAAATAATAGAAGAAATGCATAAAGATGGAAAAGGCATTTCAAAGATATCTAAAGCTGTGAATGCAAGTAGAACTAGCGTTTATAAATATCTTAAAGAGCACTACCCTCAAGAATATAAAGGAAAAGAGGAGATTAAAGGACAACAACAAACACAACAATCCCAAACACAACCACAACAATTAGCACAACCTCAGGCACCAACACCAGCATCTATGACAATACAAAAGCCTGATGCACCAACCTTGGTATTCTTAGAAGAGCAGGAAGGTGAAAAACTAGCAAGGATAATTGCCAAATTAAATTTATCACAGGCACTATCAGAAGACGAGATAAAGTTTTTAGTTAAAGTGATAGAACAGCATTATTCCAATCTCGATAAGGTATTACAAGAAGAGGTTAAGCAAGGAACAGAAGCTGAATCAAGAAAGGTATTTCTTGCGAGGCTTAATGGAATAATAGAAGATGCATTAAGTTTAGGCATAGAGATGCATTACATTGCAAATCAATACAAGGAATTCTGTGAAAGAAAGGGCATTTCCTTCGTTGATGCTGTAAAAATTGCGATGGAGCTTTATGCAACAAATCAGATCCAGCATAAAGAAACACCAAGTGAAACTATTATAAAGGTTCTGGATAAGATTGTTCAAGTAAATGCTACTAGACAATTAAATACTATATTACTCGCAAGAATTTTAATGGGTGAATAAAAATGGCAGAAGAAAAAAAGGATGATAAAATGGACATGACGGAATTTTTGAAGACCATCGTAGACAAACTTGGAAGCACAGGGAACATCGACATAGCAACATTGGCGACAATCATGTCAACAAAGAAATCTAATGAAAAAAGTATAGATACAGTTACACCTTTATTGTTAATGATGCTACAACAGCAAAAGCCTAATCCACTAGAAAGTTTAATGCAGATGTTCATAGTCTCAAAGCTCATTGACCAAATGACACAGAAAGAAGAAGACGACTTAACCAAGGCATTCAAATTTAAAATGATGATGCAGATGATGGAAGGGGGCAAAAAAGAGAGTGCCATAGATGATTATATTAAGCTATTGCAGGTTTTAAATCCAAGCAAGGCAAGTGAAATCGAAAAACTCAGAGATGAGCTTTTAAGAATGAACGAGGCAAACCAGAAGAGCATAGAAGAGATAAAAAAGGCAAATGAAACAAACTTATCGCAGTTGAGGGATGAAATACTCATGCTTTACAAAGATTTAACCGCTTCGCGACAATCAAGCTCATTTGAGGAGGTAATGAAAAAGCAACTTGAATTTCAGAAAAGGGTAAGGGAATACGCAGAGGCAATGGGCTGGATCAAGGAAATGAAATTACCATCTAGCAAAGAAGAATGGCAACTTGAGGATTATCTAACTGTAATTGACAAGATTTTTGAAAAGGTTGCTGAAACGGCGACTAATGTGGTTGTTGCAATGACCGGAATGCGTGTAAGTGGGGAAAAGAAAGAAAAAGCTCCAACGATTGAAAAAATAACGGAAGAACCCCAGCAAGTTCAGGAACAACCTGTACCGCAACCTCAACCAGCACAACAGCCAGCACCATCAATTGAAGAGGAAAAAAAGCTCGACCCTGAATTAGAAGAATATATAAACAATATGAAGGTGACTGATAGTGGCTTCATTGACCAATATGGAAATTCATATACAGTACAGGAAGGAAAGCCTGATATTAATGCATTCAAGAAATGGGCATATGAAAACCCTGAAGAGGTCAGGAAACATATGGAAAGGAGCAGAGAACTATATGAGAAATCATTGACTGAAAAGAAAAAGGTTGAAGAAACCCCAGGCACAGGAGACAACAGCAATAACAACAATACCGCCCCTTAATACTCCAGTCCTGCATTAATGAAGGAAAAAGAAAGGAAAAAACCTGCAAAAATATTTTAAAGCTTAACATCTTATGGTTCTTTTAAAAGAAGAAATAAAGTTTTTAGTAGAGGTAATTCAAAGGCATATACTAGTCTTGATAAAGTATTCTAAAAAGAAATTTGCTTATGAATGAAATATAGGAAAGCATTTTTAGTGAGGTTAAATTTTATTATTGATTAAGCTCTCTGTTTAAGAATAGAGCATTACTTAGTAAAGAAATTCGAGGATTTTCGCAAAAAAAGAATGACACTCATGGAGTTTGTTTGAGTAGTGGAGATGTAATAATTACAGGCCCGGATAAATTTTGATAAATTTTGGAAATGCCAGAGAAAACAGTGTTTAAAGTTTTGATCATATAAAAAATTATTTTATATCAGACATTTAATGCAACCCACCTCTCTATTTCGTAATATTCAAATATTCAAAAATCATTTGGAAAATAATATGAGTGATCTTAGTGTAGGAGTATATAGTTTTGTCTCAGCAGAATGGAAAAAATTAGATTACCCTTTAGATTTATGGTTAAAATATAATAGTGAGATGTTTGATGAAGTGGCGCTTGTCACATACGGGAAGGTGGAAATACCATATAAAGCTAAAAACATAATTATAGAAGAAGTTGAACCACCCAAAAAAGATGATCTCAATTTTTATAGATTTGGAAAGAAAAAAGCTCAAGACTTATTAAATACAGATTGGAAAATACTATTGGATACAGATGAATTTATTAAAGAAATTTCTAATTTAGAAAATTTAAATAAAAAATTAACATATAGATTAAAATATAGAAATTTATATGGCAATTTATATACCGAAATTAAAGGAAATAAAGAATTTGCATATACCTCTCCAAGGGTACATTTTGGCAAAAGGAACATTATCGCTGATGGTTCAGTAGATGGACCATATTCAATAAAATTCGTAGGGGAATTTTACCATACTAATGCTGTTAGAAATCCTACAGCTCTTTCACTTAAATGGAAAGAACAAATACAAAGGGAAATAAATGAAAAATATTTTGGCACCGCAAAAAGATTAAAATATTTAGAAGGTACCTTTGATTATTCTAAATATAAAGAATATTGGCCAGGATCTTATTTAATTGAAATAGATAAACAAAAAATACCAAAAATATTAATTGAAAATTCATCAAGATTTTCTTGGTATAAATTTGAAAATATACCAAAGGAGAATTCTTTAAAAGATATATTGAAAACCTTGTCATACAATTTAAGTTACTCTCATATTAAATACATAATTGATAGAGCATTTATATATATGAAAAAATCTTATTAATTTTAAAATTTTTAATTGCTGTAATGAAATGTTAAGAAGATAAAAGAATATATAATAGAAAAACGTGTTAAAGGTTAAATTGATATAAGAATCAAGATTCACGCTCAATAAAATAGCCTCGTTTAGTTAACTGGCAGAAAGTGCCATCGGTGTGATTGAGGTACTTTATTGGGGAAAGGTGGAATAATCCATAATGAGGGTAAAAGCCTCGAATAGATGTTACACCGATTAAGAAAAAATATATAAGGCATTAATCCATTAATGCCATTCGTAATCTCTTAACATAGATGCTCTTCATTTTTCAGGAATGCCTTCCATCCATTTCTGGTATTAGGAAATCTTAGCTTTGTCTCAGTATTGTTTCCTTCTATAATTCCTAAGCAATATTTTTTGTGTATATCTACACCAATCAGACTAATATTTTCACCTCCTAAAAAAAGGCACATATTGAAATGGCCTTTCTTCTATTTAAAGAAAAAGCATTTCAAACTATATAAAATTTTTCGGAGAGTTCAGATTATATCTATAAATTAAATTTTAAAAATACGTGCATCAAATACTTTTCAATAATTATTCAAAAAAGCATTAAAAAAGAAAATGCTAGAAAGAAATAATGAAGGTAGCATTTAAAAAAGATCTTGAATAATTAAATTATAAACTTTTTTTAATTAAATCATTTAAAATACCTGCATATTTATAATTAAAGTATGCCTTAGAAGCTACACTTCTTAGACCTCTCGCTGTATTTGTGCCCAACGTAGCCCTTCCAATGTCACCTATTTTATATTTTATATATTTTGTATTTGCATTTTCAAGCTTTAAACGAAAAGAGAAATCTACATCTTCAGTATCATTAATATACGTATCATCAAAAATATTTTCAAATTTTTTTATATAGTTTGAGCTAAATATGCCTATAGAACTAAGATTTACAAAATCAGTATTTGGAATCTTTTTGAATACAAGTTCAAGAATCTTTTTGAATACAAGTTGGAATTTATGATTATAATATACAATAAAATAATCTACTTCGAATTTCCTATATAATTTTGCAAATTCTTTTCCTCTGATATATCTGTAGATTTCATATCTCCAAGTTTTTTTTCCAAGAAATAGTGGGATGGAATAATAGTTTCTTTTTTCTAGAAAAACAAAGTCATTTTTTTTATTATCTAGTTTACTAAGCTCTTTTTTTAATACCTCAACATCATCAATCTTGTACATATCATCATTTGAATATATTATCCATTTTGGGTTGTATTCCATTGCCTTTTTTATTCCTGCATTGCAGTTGTGAGCATGATTGAAATAATAATCCTCTTTGCCACCACTTTGCACAAAGATCATGTGCAATCCTTTAAAAATATCATCCCTACAGGCTTTAGCGAACTTCCCATTAAAATCTACGGTAGGGATCACAACAATTATATCCTTGTTTCCTTCAACTTCAATGATATCATAATGACCCTTTGGTCTTTCCTTTATCCATTTTATCAAGCTATCACGATCTCTAAAAAAGGAAAGTGTGATGAAATGTTAAGAGGATAAAATCCTTAAAACATTTTCTTCATTTATGTTTTGAGATTATATAGAGGTGAGAGAATGAATTATGTGGGTTTAGATATACATACAGAGAACATAGTCTATACTGTT
>Ga0209012_1001356_pt1 | contig 25788 bp, 23 predicted proteins | sample RS3BMetagenome_FD_184735 | JGI IMG/M metagenome (GOLD analysis project Ga0209012, IMG submission 184735) | Ferric oxide microbial mat and aquatic microbial communities from Rainbow Spring, Yellowstone National Park, USA - RS3B (SPAdes) (version 3) ...
CGCGCTGATGGGTCTTGAGTTCATCGAAGACCGATTCGATCTCCCAGCGCTGCGCGTAAGCCAGGGCCAACTTGTCGGCGGGCGCTTCGGCAGGGTCGAGCATGGTGGTCACCAGTCGGTAGACGGTCGGGTTCTCGCGCCCGTCGTCGAGGGTGTAATCGATGACCCTCGCCAGCATTGGCTCGCTGGTGCGGTCGCTGGATTGACGCAGATGCGCCAGCCACGACCCGTCGGCAAGGTCTTGCACATGTACCGGTCCGGGCGCGCCGCGCCCGCCGACCCGGACCCGCCACAACAAGTCAGCCCCCGTGCCAGCAGCCTTGCGCCACAACGCATACGAGAAGAACCCACGATCCGCCAGCAGCAGCATGTCACCGGTCAGCGCCTGCAGCAGCGGCTCGGCCAGCCCCGATTCGCCGTCGCGATAGGCCCCGACCTGCGCGGCGAACACCGCATGGGTGCCACACTCGGCCAGCGCCACCACCCGGGCCAGCGGGAACGCCGACTTCTCACCCTTGTTCACCCCGGGCCGCCCGAAATGGGCGTCATTGACCGGCGTGTCGGCCACATCCAGACATGTCCCGTCGATGGCGACCATGCGCCGCCCCGCCAGCCACACCCCCGCAGTGTCGGGCCCACCCAACGGTGCCGCGACCCGCGCGAATAACCCTTCCAACGGTGCCGACCCCAACCGTTCCCGGGCCTGAAAAATCGCCGACTTCCCCGGAAGCCGGTACTGCTCACGCCAACCCGATGCCCACGACAAACCATCCGTGAGCTGCGCCAACACGTCCTCATAGGAACCTTCGCCGTACAAGCCCATCCCGATCGCGAAATAGGCCATCACCCGCGCCGGCAACGCCCGATGCCGCAACTGGGTCCGCCCCGCCTCCTCGATCACCTCATCAACCAACTCCGCCGGAAAAACACTGGTCAGCACCCCCACCGACACCAAATCCGACAACCGACGATCCGACTCAGGCTTACGCCAACCCGTCCGAGGCATACCCCCAAACTACACCCATGTAACCTTAACTGAACGGTATTGGGGTTAAACCTGATCGACGCGTGTGACACGGAGCGACGAGGGCAACAATTTTAGCGAAAATTCAGCTAACTGAGGAGCTGGCGCCGAGCAACAGGGCCGATCACGCCGGCCGCCGCCCCTGAGCTCAGTAGGAGTAGAAACCCTTGCCGGACTTCTTGCCGAGCTGACCCGCTTCGACCATCCGTTGCAGCAGCGGTGGTGGGGCGTAGTGGGCGTCCTTGAGCTCGTCATACATCGCGTCGGCGATCAGCTTCATGGTGTCGAGCCCGATCAGGTCGGACAGCCGCAGCGGTCCCATCGGGTGCGACAGCCCGGCGACGATCGCGGTGTCGACGTCCTCGATCGACGCGACACCGGACTCCACCATCCGGATGGCCGACAGCAGGTAGGGCACCAGCAACGCGTTGACGACGAAGCCGGAGCGGTCGCCGCAGCGCACCACTTTCTTGCCGAGCACCTCGCCGGCGAAATGCTCGACGCGCGCCACCGCGTCGTCGTTGGTGACCAGCGTGCTGATCAGCTCGACGAGCGGCAGCACCGGTACCGGGTTGAAGAAGTGCAGGCCGAGCACGCGGCCGGGATTCTTGGTCGCCGCAGCGATCTTCATGATCGGGATGCTCGAGGTGTTGGACGCGAGCACGGCCGCAGGGTCGGTGATCAGCTCGTCGAGTTCGGCGAAGACTTTCGCTTTGACGGCCTCGTTCTCGACGATCGCCTCGATGGTCAGCTGACGGTCGGCGAGGTCGGACAGCGCGCTGGTGTAGCGCAGCCGAGCCAGCGTGGCGGCGCGGTCGTCGGCAGCCAGCTTGCCCTTGCTGACGGCCCGCTCCAGCGACGCCTCGATGCGGGCCTTGCCCGCGGCGGCCAACTCGTCGGTGGGCTCGTAGACCACCACGTCAGCACCGGCCTTCGCCGATACCTCGGCGATGCCCGCGCCCATCTGCCCGGCGCCGATAACGCCGACGCGCTCAATCGCATTGCTCACTTGCAGGTTTTCCTCTCGATATGCGTCAGGCCCCGCCCAGGGTTTCCGGGCGGGGCCTGCGCTGTCAAGCCGACTGCTTGTGGCTCCGGCCTGGTCTCCTTGCGCCGAGCGTGAACTGACGGCGAAAAATCCGCTGAAAAATCGCCACAGTTTCACGCTCGGCGCAAGCGGCCTATCGGCCGCGCATCGTCAGTGGAACTGGCCCTCTTCGGTCGAGCCCGCCAGCGCGGTGGTCGACGACGTCGGGTCCACCGTGGTGGCGATCCGGTCGAAATAGCCGGCGCCGACCTCGCGCTGGTGCTTGGTAGCGGTGTAACCGCGCTCCTCGGCGGCGAACTCGCGCTCCTGAAGCTCGACGTAGGCGCTCATCTGGTTGCGGGCGTAGCCGTAGGCCAGATCGAACATCGAGTAGTTCAGGGCGTGGAAACCGGCCAGCGTGATGAACTGGAACTTGAACCCCATCGCACCGAGCTCCTTCTGGAACCGGGCGATCGTCGAGTCGTCCAGGTGCTTACGCCAGTTGAACGACGGCGAGCAGTTGTAGGCCAACAGCTGGTCGGGGAACTCGCTCTTGACGCCCTCGGCGAAGCGACGGGCCAGGTCGAGGTCCGGGGTGCCGGTCTCCATCCAGATCAGGTCGGAGTACGGCGCATAGGCCTTGGCACGGGCGATGCACGGCTCGAGGCCGTTGCGCACCCGGTAGAAGCCCTCGGAGGTGCGCTCCCCGGTGACGAACGGGCGGTCGCGCTCGTCGACGTCGGAGGTGATCAGCGTGGCGGCCTCGGCGTCGGTGCGGGCGATGACGACGGTCGGCACGTCGGCGACGTCGGCCGCCAGGCGAGCCGAGGTCAGGGTGCGGATGTGCTGCTGGGTCGGGATCAGCACCTTGCCACCAAGGTGTCCACACTTCTTCTCCGAGGCCAGCTGGTCCTCCCAGTGCGAGCCGGCGACACCGGCGGCGATCATGGCCTTCTGCAGCTCGTAGACGTTGAGCGCGCCACCGAAGCCGGCCTCGCCGTCCGCGACGATCGGGGCCAGCCAGTTCTCGATCGAGGTGTCGCCCTCGACCTTGGCGATCTGGTCGGCGCGCAGCAGCGCGTTGTTGATCCGGCGGACCACCTGCGGCACCGAGTTGGCCGGGTACAGGCTCTGGTCGGGGTAGGTGTGGCCGGACAGGTTCGCGTCACCGGCGACCTGCCAACCGGACAGGTAGATGGCCTTCAGGCCGGCGCGCACCTGCTGGACGGCCATGTTGCCGGTCAGCGCGCCGAGCGCGTTGACGAACTCCAGGTCATGCAGCTGGTTCCACAGCACCTCGGCGCCGCGGCGGGCCAGCGTGGACTCCTCGACCACCGAGCCCTGCAGGGCCACGACGTCGGCGGGGCTGTAGGTGCGGGTGATGCCCTTCCATCGCGGGTTGGTGTCCCAATCCTTCTGAATCTCTTCGGCGCTCTTTGGCTGGCCAACGCTCGACATTCGCACTGCTCCTCAAATGTTCATGACCTGAGGACCTGGATTTCCATACTTGCTAAGGGCCTCAGCGTCGTTGCTGATCTACTAGATCGAAGATTGCACAGGTCAGCGCCGCAGGTCCACTTATTTTCGTGCCAATTTCGGTTAGGGTTCAGTCGATATTTGCAAAGGTTGCAAAGATGCATCTGAGCTTGAGCGGTTCAGCTTCTACCCACCGGTAACTCAAATCCGCAGGTCAGCACCGCGGTTTGCATAACGCTCGTACGGTTAAAGCGGGAAGATCGCGGCGAGCGCTTTGACCTCGTCGCCGACCGCATATGTGAGCGTTCTAACAGTGCGATCCGAGAGGTTCTCGCCGAACCGGTCGGTGGAGCCGGCCGGGTGCACGTGCGAGATGATCTCCAGTTTGTCGCCCAGCGCCACCGCGGCATCGTGCTCGATGGTCACCCGCAAGGGCGCTTTCAGTAGCTCCGGGTACGACGACAGGTAGTCCTCGACAGCGCTCCAGTACACGGAGTTGTTCATGTGGTCGAAAAAGTCGATGTCGGTGAATCGGACCGGGAACTCGTGGATCTCCGCGGCGTCCTCGCGACTGCCCGCTTTGAGATAGGCCTTCCACCGGAGCCGGTCGACGTCGGTGGTCTTGCGGAGGCCCTCGAGGAAGTCGTCGGAGATGCGCGCCGGCGTCTGGGTGTCCTGGTTGAAGTTGATCCAGAACGCCTCCGACTCCAACAGGCCGCGCCCGCGCTTCCCATCTATGCGGACCCGCATCTCGCACCACCGGTTCGACGTCCCCGAACACCACCGGCGCATCCGCAACGTGTCGCTGAACTCGATCGGGCGAATCAGGTCGATCATCGTCCGGCGGACGATCCAGAGCGGATGGGTTTCCTCGAACCCCATCTCACGTAGCTGATCCTGGCCGACGTCGACGATGTGGCGGGCGGCGGCATCGAAGCGGAGTCGCCCGTCACGGTCGATGTCGGCGACTCGTAGCGGCCACTCTCGGTCGAAGACGTCGGGATGCCCGTCGGGCACCGGCATCATCACTTTGTCCAAGCTCACGGCTTCACTCCCACACTTGCTAGCACCCTAGCTGATCTGCGCATGATGCCAAACGACCTCGGCGCAGCACCAATCCCTGGTTACTCTGCAAATTTTGCTAATTACACCTTCGCACTGCGGGTAAGCTGGTTCGATGGCCAAGACATTCGTTGGCTCTCGAGTCCGACTACTGCGCGGCGAGCGCGGATTCAGCCAGGCCGCGCTGGCGCAGATGCTGGACATCTCCCCCAGCTATCTCAACCAGATCGAGCACGACGTCCGGCCGCTGACGGTCGCGGTGCTGCTGCGCATCACCGAGGTTTTCGGCGTCGACGCCACGTTTTTCGCCTCCCAGGACGACACCCGGCTGCTCGCCGAATTGCGCGAGGTCACCCTCGACCACGATCTCGGCGTAGAGGTGGACCAGTCGGAACTGGCCGATGTGGTCAATGCACACCCGGCGCTGGCCCGGGCGCTGGTCAACCTGCACCGGCGCTACCGGCTCACCACGACGCAGCTCGCGGCCGCGACCGAGGACCGGTTCTCCGACGGCAGCGGTAGCGGCTCGATCACGATGCCGCATGAGGAAGTCCGCGACTACTTCTACGAGCGGCAGAACTACCTGCACGAGCTGGACACCGCCGCCGAAGAGCTCACGGTGCGGATGCGCATGCAGCGCGCCGATCTGGTCCGCGACCTCTCCGACCGGCTGACCTCGGTACATGACGTCCGGATCAAGCGAGTCGATTTGGGCGACAACGTTCTTCACCGCTTCGACCCGGCGACGCGGACGTTGGAAATCGGTGGGCACCTGCCGTCGGGCCAGTACGCGTTCAAGCTGGCCGCCGAGTTGGCCTACCTGGAGCACGGCGGTCTCATCGAGCGCCTGGTCGACGAGGGCAGCTTCACCAGCGACGAGTCGCGCACGCTGGCCCGACTCGGGCTGGCCAACTACTTCGCCGCCGCGACGGTGTTGCCGTACCGGCAGTTCCACGAGATCGCCGAAAACTTCCGCTACGACGTCGAGCGACTGTCGGCGTTCTACGCGGTGAGCTATGAGACCATCGCCCATCGGCTGTCCACCCTGCAGCGGCCCTCGATGCGAGGCGTACCGCTGTCGTTCGTCCGCGTCGACCGCGCCGGCAATGTGTCAAAACGTCAGTCCGCCACTGGTTTTCACTTCTCCTCCGCGGGCGGAACCTGTCCGCTGTGGAACGTCTACGAGGCGTTCGCCAACCCGGGCAAGATCTTGGTGCAGATCGCCCAGATGCCGGACGGCCGCAGTTACATGTGGGTGGCCCGGACCACCGAGCGGCGCGCATCCCGGTATGGTCAGCCCGGTAAAACCTTCGCGATTGGGCTGGGCTGCGAACTCCGGCACGCCCACCGGCTCGTCTACTCGGAAGGACTCGACTTGTCCGGCGACCCAGCCTTGTTGGCCACACCGATCGGCGCGGGCTGCCGGGTCTGCGAACGCGACACCTGCCCGCAGCGGGCGTTCCCCGCGCTGGGTCGCGCCCTCGACCTCGACGAACACCGCAGCACGGTCTCGCCCTACCTGGTGAAGCGCGCATGACCGGCCAGGTGGGCCGCATCCCGGCTGGACGCTTCCGCGAACTGGGACCGATTAATTGGCTGATTGCCAAGCTGGCCGCACGGACGCTCAAGGCTCCGGAGATGCATCTGTTCACCACGCTGGGCCAGCGCAGGTTGCTGTTCTGGGCATTTGCCTTCTACAACGCCAGGCTGCTGCGGGGCCGGTTACCGGGGGTCGACACCGAACTTGTCATCCTGCGGGTCGCGCACCTGCGCCACTCCGAGTACGAGTTGCAGCATCATCGCCGGATCGGGCGCCGGCGCGGGCTCGACGACCAGACCCAGGCGCTGATCTTCGCCTGGCCGAACGTGGCCGGCACCGGGCTCACCGGACGTCAGCAGGCGCTGCTGCGCGCCACCGACGAGTTCATCGGGAGTCGCTCGATCAGCGCTGCGGTTTGGCAGCAGCTGTCCCAGCACCTCGACCGGCGCCAGCTCATCGAATTCTGCTTGCTGGCAGGCCACTACGACTGCCTGGCGGCAACCATGTCGGCGCTGGAGCTTCCGCTGGACTACCCGAGCGATCACAAGTAGCTGTCGGCCACCACCAGCAACGACAGCAGCACCGGAAGCACCGGAAGCACCACCGTGAAAGCGGCCACGGTGCGATTTCCCCGGCCCCGCAACCGTCGTCCCCACCACAGCGCGCCCAGCGCGAAGACCACCGAGACCGCCAAGACGACCGGGCCCCAGCGGCCGGCGGTGGTGAAGTGGTCGCCTATCGAGATCGCGATCAGCCACAGCACATAGCCGGCCAGCACCCCACCGAGCGCGGCCCAGATCGATTCGGCTCGCACCGCTTTCCATCTGGCCATGTCGCTCCTTGTGGTCAGAAGTTGATCATGTGACCGGTCAGGCCGTGGAAGCACTCCTGCATCGCCTCCGACATCGTCGGATGGGTATGGACGTTGCGCGCCAACTCGGTTGCGGTCAGATCCCACTTCTGGGCAAGCGTCAGCTCCGGCAGCAACTCCGAGACGTCGTGGCCGACCAGGTGGCCGCCCAGCAGTTCGAGATGCTTGGCGTCGGCGACGAGTTTCACGAAGCCGCTCGGGTCGCCGACGCCGTGCGCTTTGCCGTTGGCGGTGAACGGGAATTTGGCCACCACCACGTCGTAGCCCTCGTCGCGGGCCTGTTGTTCGGTGAGCCCGAAGCTCGCCACGTTCGGCTGACAGAAGGTCGCACGCGGCAGCATCCGGTAGTCACCGAGCGCCAAGGTCTCTGCGCCGGCGATGGTTTCGGCCGCCACCACGCCTTGCGCCTCGGCGACGTGCGCCAGCTGCAGCAGGCCGGTCACATCACCGATGGCGTAGACGTGCTCGACGTTGGTGCGCATGTAGTCGGTGATTCCGATGGCTTTGCGGTCGGTCAGCGCGACCCCGACCCTGTCCAGCCCGAACCCGTCGACGTTGGGTGCGAAACCGATGGCCTGCAATACTTTTGCGGCCTTGAGTTCCTCTGTCGCGCCGTCCTTGCTGACGGTCACGGTGACCACCGAGCCGTCGTCGACGATCGACTCGACCTTGGTACCGGTGCGGATCTTGACGCCCAGTTTCTTGTACTGCTTCTCGATTTCCTTGGAGACCTCGACGTCCTCGTTGGGCAGCGCGCGCGGGAGGAACTCGACGATGGTCACGTCGACGCCGTAGTTCTTCAGCACATAGCCGAACTCGATACCGATGGCTCCGGCACCGGCGATGATGATCGACTCGGGCAGCTCGCGGGTCAGGATCAGTTCCTCGTAGGTGACCACGTTCTTAGACAACGAGGTACCGGGGACCAGCCGGGTGCTGCTGCCGGTGGCGATGATGACGTTGTCGAACGTGACCGTTACAGGATTTTCAGCGCCCCCCTCCGACGTTTCGACCGTCAGGGTATGGGCGTCGCTGAACTTGCCGTAGCCGTGAATCTCGGTGATCTTGTTCTTCTTCATCAAGAAGTGCACACCGGCCACCCGGCCTTCGGCCACCTTGCGGCTGCGGTCGAAGGCGGCGCCGTAGTCGAACGTCACCTCGCCGCTGATGCCGAACGTCTTGGCTTCCTTGGTGAAGATGTGCGCGAGTTCGGCGTTGCGCAGCAGCGCCTTGGACGGGATGCAGCCGACGTTGAGGCAGACTCCGCCCCAGTACTTCGGCTCGACGATCGCGGTATTGAGTCCCAGCTGCGCGGCGCGGATGGCCGCCACGTATCCGCCGGGTCCGGCTCCGAGGACGACAACGTCATAGTGGGTCACGGCACCTACCCTAGTGGTCACCGATTTACGCCGTCAGACAGAACCCAGGGTCGCGATTGCGGCGCGATCGCAGCCACAACTCCTGTTTCGAGCGCTTGCTCAGTACGGCAGGATGCCGGCCGCGCAGTGCCGTTGGCTGTGCGCGCAGTAGAACTTGCCGTACACCGGGGCAGCGCCGACCACGGACGCAAAGACCGCCGACAGCATTGCGATGGACAGCGCCGACACCAGCGGCCGGTCGGAGACCATGGCCAGGACCAGTCCGGTGACCGTCGTCACCACGACATAGACCAAGACGACGAAGACCACCGTGGTCTTGTGCGGGGAGGCGTCGTGGCTCCACCAATAGAACAGCCCCGCCCCGGCCGCCCCCGCCGGAACCCAGACCGCGAGCAGCATCAGCACGAAGATCCACCACTTCAGATACAGCCGGCCGGGTGCGGTGACCGCCGGAAACGCTTCGGACGACGACACTTCGGTCTCGGTGTACGCCGTCGGGATCACGCCGCTTGCCGGCTGATCGGCGGTGTCGGTCGACTTCCGACGCAGCCACCGGCGGCGGGGCGGCGCCTCGGGCTCGATGAGCGCGGGTTCGGCCCTCGGCTGCATACCGGTGTCGAACGTCGGGGTGTACCGCTCGGTCAGCGGCATCGATTCGGTCTCCACCCGTTCGTGCTCAGCCACGGGTCACGACCTCGACCAGGGCGAGCACACCGAAATATCCCGGCGCCAGCGCCAGAATGAACGCGCCCAGCGCGGTGAGCCATTGGCGTCGGGCCGCCAGAACCACCAGCAGCCCGACGACGCAGGGAAATCCGGTCACCAACGCAATCGCAATGTCGGGACGCATGCGGGCGTGTTCCACGGTCAGCGCAGCCGTGCCGCCCAGCAGCCCAACGGCGACGCCGAGCAGCATCGCGCTGGTCAAAAGCCAGGGCCGCGGCATCGGGATCACCACTCAAAGATACTGCCGCAACCGCCGACTATCGCTTTACCGGCGCGGCGCGCCCTGCCGCGACCGGACACGCGTCGCCGGCGGACGCGACCACCGGCGCGCGTCGCGACAGCCGCTCGCCGCGCTCGTAATCGGCGCCGGTGATCACCGAGGCCGCAGCCAGCTCAGCGTTTTCGCGGTCGGTGAAGGCGCGTCCGCGGGACAGAAACCGCTTACCCTCGGGAGCTTCCAGGCTGAACCCGCTGCCACGACCGGGCACCACGTCGATGACGAGCTGGGTGTGCTTCCAAGCTTGGAACTGCGGCCCGGAAATCCACACCGGGACACCGTCGGCTCCGACATCGAGCACACCGAGCAGCACGTCGCGATCACCGATGATGAACTCGCCGTGCGGATAGCACATCGGCGACGACCCGTCGCAGCAACCGCCGGACTGATGAAACATCAACGGGCCATGCTGGTCTCGCAGCTGTTCGAGCAGCGCGGCCGCATCGGCGGTGATGACCAGCCGCGGCGGCATCAGAAGAACCCTTGCGCCTTGTCGCTGTAGGACACCAGCAGGTTCTTGGTCTGTTGGTAGTGGTCGAGCATCATCTTGTGGTTTTCCCGGCCGATCCCGGACTGCTTGTATCCGCCGAACGCGGCGTGCGCGGGGTAGACGTGGTAGCAGTTGACCCACACCCGACCGGCCTGGATGTCGCGCCCGGCCCGGTAGGCGGTGTTGCCGTCGCGGCTCCACACGCCCGCGCCCAGCCCGTAGAGGGTGTCGTTGGCGATCGAGATGGCGTCGTCGTAGTCGGAGAACGACGCCACCGAGACCACCGGCCCGAAGATCTCCTCCTGGAAGATCCGCATTTTATTGTTGCCGGCGAAGATGGTGGGCTGCACGTAGTAGCCACCGGAGAGGTCGCCACCCAGTTCGGCGCGCTCGCCGCCGGTGATGACCGTGGCGCCCTCGTCTTTGCCGATCTCGATGTAGGACAGCACCTTTTCCAGCTGGTCGTTGGAGGCTTGTGAGCCGACCATCGTCTCGGTGTCCAGCGGGTCGCCTTGCCGGATCGCCTTGGTGCGGATAGCCACCAGTTCCAGGAACTCGTCGTAGATGTCGGCCTGCACCAGGCTGCGCGACGGGCAGGTGCACACCTCGCCCTGATTCAGGGCGAACATGGTGAACCCTTCCAGCGCCTTGTCGCAGAAGTCGTCGTGGGCGGCCATCACATCGGAGAAGAAGATGTTGGGGCTCTTGCCGCCCAACTCGAGGGTGACCGGGATCAGGTTTTGGCTGGCGTACTGCATGATCAGCCGCCCGGTGGTGGTCTCCCCGGTGAAGGAGACCTTGGCGATCCGGTTGCTCGACGCCAGTGGCTTGCCGGCCTCGGTACCGAACCCGTTGACGACGTTGACCACACCGGGCGGTAGCAGATCGCCGATCAGCGACATCAGATACAGCACCGACGCCGGGGTCTGCTCGGCGGGTTTGAGCACCGCCGCATTGCCGGCTGCCAACGCCGGCGCCAATTTCCAGGCGGCCATCAGGATCGGAAAGTTCCACGGGATGATCTGCCCGACGACGCCGAGCGGTTCGTGGAAGTGGTAGGCGACGGTGTCGTCGTCGACCTGGCTCAGCGAGCCCTCCTGAGCCCGGATCGCGCCGGCGAAATACCGGAAATGGTCGGCGGCCAGCGGGATGTCGGCGGCCAGCGCCTCCCTGATCGGTTTGCCGTTGTCCCAGACTTCGGCCAGCGCCAGCGACTCCTTGTTCGCCTCGATGCGGTCGGCGATCTTGTTCAAGATCGCGGCCCGCTCGGCCGGCGCGGTTTTGCCCCATTTGCGGGCTGCCGCGTGCGCGGCGTCGAGCGCCTTCTCGACGTCGTCGCCGTCCGAGCGCGCCACCTCGCAGAACGGCTGACCGATCACCGGCGTCAGGTTTTCGATGTAGCGACCGGCGGCCGGGGCCACCCACTCGCCGCCGATGAAGTTGTCGTACCGCGATTCGAAGGACATCAGGGCCCCGTGTGAACCCGGTCGTGCGAAGACGGTCATTGTGCGCCACTCCTCCTCGTCGGCAGACGGTGTTACACAGCTCACACTACCGCCGCGGTAACAATGGGTTTCATGACATCTGTGGCCGGTGATGAGCGCAGCGACCCGTATTTGTGGCTCGAAGACGTCCTCGGAGAGCAGCAGCTCGACTGGGTGCGCGCCCGCAACGACCCGACCGTCGCCCAATTCGCCGGTGCGGAATTCGAGCGGATGCGCACCGAGGCGCTCGAGGTGCTCGACACCGATGCCCGCATCCCCTACGTGCGCCGCCGCGGTGACTACCTCTACAACTTCTGGCGCGACGCGGCCAACCCGCGCGGGTTGTGGCGGCGGACCACCCTGGACAGCTACCGCGCTGAGGTCACCGACTGGGACGTGTTGTTGGATCTCGACGAGCTCAGTCGAGCTGACGACCAGAACTGGGTCTGGTCGGGCGCCACCGTCATCGAACCCGACTTCGACCGCGCCTTGGTGAACCTGTCCCGGGGCGGCGCTGACGCCGTCATCGTGCGCGAATTCGACATGTGCACAAGAGAATTCGTCGAGGCCGGTTTCGAGCTGCCCGAAGCCAAGACGCAGATCGGCTGGGACGGCCGCGACACCGTGTTGGTCGGCGCCGACTTCGGGCCCGACTCGCTCACCGAATCCGGCTACCCACGCACCGTCAGACGGTGGCGGCGCGGTACGCCGATCAGTGCGGCGGAACTGGTCTTCGAGGGTGCCCGCACCGACGTCAGCGTCAGCGGATCCACCGATCCGACAAAGGGTTTCGAACGGACCTTCATCACCCGATCCACTGACTTCTGGAATAGCGAGCGCTACGAGCTGCGCGGCCCAGAACTGATCCGCATCGACGTTCCCTCCGACGCCAGCAGCGTCTCGATTCACCGTGAATGGTTGTTGATCGAACCGCGCACCGACTGGGAGTTCGGCACGACCAGCTATCCCGCCGGTTCACTCTTGGCGGTCAACTATGACGAATTCGTGGCCGGCGGACGTGAATTGACCGTGGTCTTCGAGCCGGACGCGCACACCTGCCTGCACCAGTACGCCTGGACCCGTGACCAACTGCTGCTGGTCACGTTGGCCGACGTGGCCAGCCGGGTCGAGGTCGTCACACCGGGAAGTTGGGAGCGTAAGCCGCTGAACGGTATTCCCCCGGCGACCGAAAGCGTGATCGTGGCCGCCGACGACACCAGCGACGAGTTCTTTCTGGACTCCAGCGGCTTCGACAGCCCGTCCCGTCTGCTGCGCGGAACCGGCAGCAGGCCGCTCGAACAGATCAAGGCCGCTCCTGACTTCTTCGACGCGGAAAACCTGCACATCGCCCAGTATTTCGCGACGTCGACAGACGGCACCGCGATTCCGTACTTCGTGGTGCGGCCGGGCGACGCCAGCGGGCCCGGACCGACTCTGATGTACGGCTATGGCGGATTCGAGAACTCCTTCACCCCCGGCTACAGCCCGGTGATGGGCCGGCTCTGGCTGGCCCGCGGCGGCACCTACGTGTTGGCCAATATCCGCGGCGGCGGTGAGTACGGGCCGCGCTGGCATACCCAGGCGATGCGCGACGGACGGCACTTGGTGGCCGAGGACTTTGCCGCGGTGGCAACCGATTTGGTGAACCGCGGCGTTACCACGGTGCCACAACTCGGCGCGCAGGGCGGCAGCAACGGCGGTCTGTTGATGGGCATCATGCTGACCAAGTACCCGGAACTGTTCGGTGCGCTGGTCTGCCAGGTGCCACTGCTGGACATGCGTCGCTACCACGTGCTGCTGGCGGGCGCGTCCTGGGTTGCCGAGTACGGCAACCCCGACGACCCCGACGACTGGAAATTCATCGCCGAATACTCGCCGTATCACAACGTTTCGGCCGAGGCCGACTACCCTCCGGTGCTGATCACCACGTCCACCCGCGACGACCGGGTGCACCCCGGGCATGCCCGCAAGATGACCGCGGCGCTGGAGGCCGCGGGCCACCGGGTCTGGTACTACGAGAACATCGAGGGCGGTCACGCCGGCGCGGCCGACAACGCCCAGACTGCGTTCAAGACGGCCCTGGCCTTCGCGTTCCTGTGGCGAATGTTGAGTACTTGACAGCGAAAGCCATGAAGGTGTGCTGTTGTGCGATGCGCCTGCCGTACCTGTTGTGTGCGACGGTCACCGCCGTAGTGTTGTTGACTACGCCTGGTTGTTCGAAGGTGGTGACCGGCAGCGCAAGCCGGGACAGTCACGCGCCACAGCCCAAACCCACTGAATGCGAGCAGGTTTCAGCTCCGCTGACGGCCATCGACTCCCGTGCCGCGGGTGAGCCACAGCTGAAGATTCCGCAGCCTACCGGCTGGGAACGGGTCTCGATGCTCGACTCGGACCTCATCCGCTTCACCATGCGGAACAAGGATCTGGCGGCCGACGGGTTCCAGCCGACCGCCGTGGTGACGCTGGAATCCGTGCCCGGCGACGCCGTCGACAACAAGGCGATCTTCGACCAGGAACGGGCCGCGTTGGTCGACCGCCTCGGCGCCACCGATCTACACATCTCCGAGACAACCCGCTGCGGCGACGAGGCGGAGTTGGTCGACTACGACGCGCCCGCCATGGGCCGGATTCCGCCGCGCACGATCAAAACGCTCATGGTGGCCGGTGCCTTCCACGGCAACACCTACGTGGCCACCGTGACGGTTCAGTCCACCGATCCGAACAACCCGGTGTATGCCCGCGACACCGGGACCGTCCTGACCGGGTTTCAGATGCTTGCGCCCGGCGGCGGCTAGTGCGCGTACTTGCGCGGATGCTGGAGACCGCGGTTGACCCGTCGGGCACGCCGCAAGGTTGCGCTCGGCGTCGCCCCGGCGCTACTGTGCGCTAGGCGATGAAGCTCGCCTTGGACCGCCGCATTTGGCTAATGGCTTCTACCCCTGAGTGATTCGGGCAAAAGGCGGATCTGTGGTGACACTGGAGCTCATTAGCGTCGTTCTTGTTCGGCGAACCTTCGCTGTTTTTTGTAAACTCCGTTTCAAAGACGGCCTCGTTCGGTTGCTCGATCAAGGCTTAACCCGCGGTGCTCTCGCCCAGTCGGCTTCGGCGGCCAGTGCGCTGGCGAGTGTGGTTCGCGACGACACTGTCTTCGCATCGAGCGTCGAAACGGAGGTATGGATTTGATTCCGGCCACTTACACCATCCTTTTGCTCTGCGGCCCGGCGATAGCCATTGCCGCGGTGTGGGGGGCTGAGCGAATCGGGGTGCCTTATCCGGTACTGCTGGTTGGTGTCGGCGTGTTCCTCAGTTGGTTTCCGTGGACCCCGTCACCAGAGATATCACCCGAAATCGTGTTCTTTCTGTTCCTGCCCCCGCTGGTCTACTACGCGGCGCTATTCGTGGCGCCCGACGATTTGCGCAGACATGCGCGTCTGGTAGCCCTTCTAGCGGTGGGATTGGTGCTGGCCACCGCGGCCGCGGTCGCCGGGGTGTTGACGAGTCTCACGACTCTTCCAGTGGTGGTGGCGCTGGTGATCGGTGCGATAGTGGCCCCGACCGACACAGTGTCGGCCACCTCCATCTTCAAGCGACTGGACGCACCAGAGGAACTCTCGACAATCGTGGAGGGTGAGGGTCTCAGTAACGACGGCATCGCGCTGGTGTTGTACGTGGGCGCCGTGGACACCGCTGTGGCGGGGGCCATGCATCCCGGCGAACTCGCAATGACGTTTCTTTTGGGGCCGGTCGGCGGACTGGCGCTGGGTTTCGCCATCGCCTGGTTGATAGTCAGAGTGCGGTCACGGATGGATCATCCGTCCTTGGAAATCACCATATCGTTGGCCACTCCGTATTTCACCTATGCGGCCGCGGATGCCGCTGGTATGTCGGGAGTTTTGGCCACCGCCGTCGCCGGGCTCTATGTGGGCTCGCACATGAGTGTCATCTACTCCCCCGGGGCCCGATTGCAAGCTATCGCCTTCCTCGACGTGCTGGTCTTCTTGCTCAACGCGGTGCTGTTCATCCTGGTGGGTATCCAACTTCACCGGCAAGTGCACTGGTCGCCGAGCAAGGCGAACCTGCACCTTCTCCTGGTGTTATTGGCGGTGGTCGCCGTAGTGGTCGTGACGCGACTGGTGTTCACGCTGGCCGGGCCCACCGTGGCGAAGTTGCGCGGCCGTGCAGTCAGCACGGACTTGTGGAGAGAGCGCGCGGTGGTGGGATGGGCCGGAATGCGCGGCGGCATATCGCTCGCCGCGGCGCTGGCCATTCCGTTGCGGCGTGCCGACGGCTCACCATTTCCCGATCGTGATCTGGTGATCCTGATCGCGGGAGCGGTCATCCTCACCACCCTGATCATGCAGGGTGTCAGCATGCCGTGGTTGGTACGACGGCTCGGGCTGCGGCCCGGGGACTTGCGGAGCGAGGAGAACGACGCCCGACTCAGCGCGGCTCGCGCGGCGCTGGAATGGCTGGACGGCCAACTCAGCGACGGCGACGGTGGCGATGGCGGCGATGCCGCCGATGACGCCGCCAAAGCTGCCCGTGCCGCGTATGCCGCCAGAGTGCGGCGCCTGGAGGTCGCAGCCGCGAACCATCAGGCGTCGAAGGACGGCGAGGATCCCGTCGTTGAACGGGCAGACTATGCAGCGTTGCGGCTAGAACTCTTGAAAATCGAGCGTTCCGAAGTGTTGAATTTGCGCCGCGGGGGCCATATCAACGCATCCGTCTTGCGCTCCGTCGAACGGGACTACGACCTGGAGGAATCCCGCTTCAGCCGTCGCTGAGGGACCACACGCCGTTCACCAGAGTGCGAGCGTTGGTCGACTCGACGATCACCGCTCGGGCCGGCCAGCCGCTGAGCCGAGGTGGGCTGTCAGCATTGAGCGATGCCGACAACCGATTTCGAGACACTGATTTACACCACAGCCGGGCCGGTGGCGACGGTCACGCTGAACCGTCCCGACCAGCTCAACACGATCGTTCCGCCGATGCCCGATGAGATCGAGGCCGCCATCGGCCTGGCCGAGCGGGATCCGGCAGTCAAGGTCATCGTCCTGCGGGGCGCCGGCCGGGCGTTTTCCGGTGGCTACGACTTCGGCGACGGCTTCCAGCAGTGGGGCGAGGCGATGAACACCGACGGTCGGTGGGACCCCGGCAAAGACTTCGCCATGGTCAGCACCCGCGAGACCGGTCCGACGCAGAAGTTCTCCGTTGACCGGACTAAGACGCGACACTCCGACGTTGCGCTACTTGACTGTCGGACCCCTGCGGTAGGTGTCATGTCATGCAGCAGGACGTTGATAGAGACCTCGGCGCGATCGTGGTGCCGAGGTGGGGTCGGGTAGTTCCAGCGGATGGTCCGGCGCCGTGGGTCGTCCTAACCGATGAGGGCATTGAGCTCGAGGTCGTTCAACGGTACCTCCGTGAGTTCGTTGCTCGTGGCGCTTCGCCGCTCAGTACCCGGAGCTACGCTTTTGACCTCTTGCGGTGGTGGCGCTGGTTGAAAGCCGTTGGGGTGGAATGGGACCGGGCGACTTCGACGGAAGTGAAGGATTTCGTATTGTGGCTCAAGTCGACGACGAAGTGGCGCCGGCATGCCCGGACACGTTCAGCGGCGACGGTGGGCACAGTCAATCCGCTGACCCGTAAGCAATATCTGGATGACAACTACCGGGCGCGCACCATCAGGCATTCCAATGCTGTGTTGCGCGACTTTTATGCGTATTGGATTGATGCCGGTGAGGGGCCACTTCTTAACCCGGTGCGCATCGATCACCGGTCATCTGAGCGACCCAACGCCGGCCACAATCCACTGCAACCATATCGGGCCGGTGGGCGCCTGGCGTATAACCCTCGGTTGCCCAAGCAGCAGCCGCGAGCGCTATCGGACGAGCGCTGGATGGAGCTATTTGCGGCGCTGCGATCGAATCGGGATCGGGCATTGCTGAGTTTGACCATCAGTAGCGCCGCGCGATCTGGTGAGATCCTTGGTCTGCGTGTCGCGGACGTCGACTGGGGTGAACAGTTGATACAAGTACACCGCAAAGGGTCAGGTGCAGCACAGTGGCTGCCGGCCAGCCCGGACGCCTTCGTTTGGTTGAGGCTGTATCTGGACGATCTGGCCACGCCGCTGGAACCGAATGAGCCGGTGTGGTGGACGCTGCGGCGTCGTAATCATGGCGGCGGACTCGCACGACATCCGGTCAATTACGAAGCGCTGCGCGCAGTATTCCGGAGGGTCAATCAGGAGCTGGGCACAAACTGGTCAATGCACGACCTGCGGCACACGGCCGCGCTACGCATGAGCCGCGATGAAGCATTGACGATGCGTGATGTCCAAGCGATCCTCGGTCACGCCCACCTGTCCACCACCGCCGATATCTACATGGTGGAAGAGCAACAACAGGTCATCCTTCGGGTTGCGGAGTTCCTGAGCCAACGCGCGGACACCGACCGCCGCGCGGCTCCGCCGGTCGCGGCCGGTTATGACGACGCCGCCCTGTCGATCCTGTTTGGCCAAGAGAGATGACTGTCACCCTAGCGGTTACCCGAGCGACGCCGCGCCCATCCCAATCTTCAGAATCGAGCGATGTTCAGCAGCGTACGCCGTCGCTCGTTGACCACCTCGATACGGCTGAGGTGCTGAAACTGCTTCCCACGCTGCCGAATTGGCCCTCACGACAAGGGGCAGCCGTCATGTGGACCGGCGGCGCGGCGCGGATTCTCAACTGGCTAGCCACCTTCGATGGTCGCGGTTGGCAGGAACGGTGGGTCGCCGCGGACGGTGACGAATATGCCTGGGCAGACCAGTTAGTCGCAGCGGACATCAGTGATCGGCGCGGCCCAGAGAGAAGTCGCGATGAACTTCTTCGCGGGTTGCGGGCATTGCTGTACCTGCGCGCGATCAGACCGGGCTATATGTTCTTCAACAGTTACAAGCCATCGATGTTGTATGACCGGGTCCGCGAAGTCATCGACCCGGAGGGGTTTCACCGCTGCCATGAGGCCGCCCAAAACGCGGGGGTATCCGCGGGGCGGCTCAATGACGCCATGATCACGATCGTGCGGATGGTGCTACATACCGGTGCGACGGTCGACGGCCTGCGTGAGACCGATTTTCTTGAGATGCGCGATGCGTATCGCGGTGCAGGCCAACTCCTCCCGGTGGGCTCAGTGCAGGCCTGGGACATCCTCAGGTCGTTGGGTGTTCTCAGCGAGTCGAGATCATTCTCGGCGGTATTGCGACGCCGCGGCCAACTGAGCACCGCCGAGCTCGTGGATTCCTACCACGTTGCCTGTCGTCCGGTGCGTGATGTCCTGGTGCGCTACCTCGATCAGAGGCGGCCGCCGATGGACTTCTCATCGTTCCGGTCGCTTGTCACCGTCTTGGTGGGGTTGTTCTGGGTCGACATCGAAAAACATCATCCCGGTATCGACACGCTGCACCTGCCCTCGGAGGTGGCCGAAGCCTGGAAGCAGCGACTCCGGGTGGTGATGTCAAAGGGTGTCGTCAAGCCTCGGCGGTTCTACATCACCCACCTGGTGACTGTTCGCAGTTTCTATCTCGACATCGCCGAGTGGGCACTGGAGGATCCGACTTGGGCGCATTGGGCGGTGCCTTGTCCGATCCGGCGCGGCGAAACAATCGGTCTGGGCAGGGAAAAGCAGAAGGTGACCGCTGACATGCATCAGCGGATCCGCGAGCGCCTGCCACATCTTGACGCGATCGTCGAGGCGGTCGAAGATCAGCGCCGCAGCATGTCCGAGCTACTGGAGCACGCGTCGGGCACCCCGGTGGGGCAGACGTTCGAGTACGCGGGAGTGAAGTACGAACGGGTGGCGCAGTACACAAAAGAACGTGCGGCTCGCCACATGGGATCGCCCAAAGTCATGGTGCGGCGGCTCGACACCGGCGAAAGGCGTGACGCCACTACGGCGGAGGACGACGCGTTTTGGTGCTGGGCGGTCGTCCAGACGCTGCGCCATACCGGCATTCGACTCGAGGAACTCCTCGAACTCACCCAGCTGGCGGTCGTTCAGTACAAACTTACAGATACACACGAAATTGTTCCTCTGCTCCAAATTGTTCCGTCCAAGAACGACGAGGAACGCGTACTGCTCGTCGGGCCCGAGCTCGCCAACGTGCTGGCGGCCATCATCACTCGGCTCCGGCAAAGCCACGGTGGCAAAGTTCCGGCCGTAAGCCGTTATGACCCGTCCGAACGACTCGACGGACCGCCGCTACCGCACCTTTTCCAACGGTTCAGCCACCAACAGGCTCGCAATAGCGTACTAAACCTTGAGCAGGTCCACCGACTCCTGAATCTGGCAGTGGCCCATGCTGGAATCACCGACGCCGCCGGTGAACCACTGCGGTTCGTTCCGCACGATTTCCGCCGGATGTTCGCCACCGAGGCGGTGACCGGGGGCCTGCCCGTGCATATCGCCGCCAAAGTACTCGGCCACGCCAGTCTGCAAACAACACAGCACTATCTTGCTGTCTTCCCCGACGAGATGATCCGCGCCTACAGGGCGTACATCGACAAACGACGAAGCATCCGACCCGAAGCCGAATACCGGGAACCGACCGAAAAAGAATGGGCCGAGTTCCGCCAACACTTCCACGAACGAAAACTCGAACTGGGCACCTGCGGCAGACCCTATGGAACCCCCTGTAAGCATGAACACGCCTGCATCAGATGCCCCATGCTTCGGATTGACCACAGACAGCGTGGACGCATCGCCGAAATCATCGCGAACCTCACCGAACGCATCAAAGAAGCCGAACTCAACGGTTGGCTCGGTGAAGTTGCTGGCCTGAAAACCAGCCGCGCAGCGGCCGTCAAGAAACTCACCAGCCTCGACCGTGCCGCCGCTACGGCTGCTCAAACAGCCCCAGGAACGGCGGAGCTTGGAATCCCAACGTCTCGAAATCCCCTGCGACATTGACGCGTTCACGTCGTTATGCTGCAGGGTCAAGAACAACCAGCTCCCCAGCGTGCGCTCTCAATCCGTCGACTAAACGCCGCGGCGTGTGGTGTTATCTGGCCGGTCGGTCGAGCTGTGGATGGCCGTTGCCGATTAGGAAGGCAGGAGCGATTTGCCCTGGAAGGGAACAGTCTGATTGTGTAATGCGTTCCCGATTACGGTTTCCCAGCTCCGAGCTCCGGCTGATCGCGGTCACTGAAATTCCCCAGTGACGCTCATCGAAATTCCCCACCCCGCGCGTGGCTGCGCCGATGGAGGCGGGCCTCCCTCGATGCTGCTCGTGTCTCACGCCACAGCTCGGGGTAGCGTCCCGCGGAGTGGTGTAATTCGGATCGGTGAACCATTTGGTTCGTGATCAACGAGTTGTGTTGTATGTTAGGCGTTTTCGAGTTCCGGTGTCAACGATTCCGGTGTGGCGTGTTGTAGCGCGGCGCGTTCCTTGGCGGCGATGACGACTCTGAGTTCGTCCATGCTGACATCGGAGACGTAGCGGCGGGTGACCTGCCACTCGTCGTGCGCCTCGATCACGACCGCGGTCGCCAACCTCAGGAACGCCGCCGGGTTGGGGAAGATCTCCACGACGTCGGCGCGTCTCTTGATCTCCTTGTTCAACCGCTCGATTATCCGGCCCTCAGGGTGGGGTCAACCCGGTGTGGGTTTGGCTTCAACGGTCGAGGCGTTGGAGATGGTCGGTGAGGGCATGGGCGACGCGGTCATGGCGGGCTGCTTCGTCGGCCCAGCCGCGGTTCTCCGCGTCGGTTTTGAGGGCTTGGACGTCATTGAGTTGGCTGGTGAGGGCCCCGCGGAATTCGGGCGCGGTGATGTAGTTGTCGCAGGTTTCACAGATGTTGGCATACGGGCAGGCGCCGGCGGTTGGGTGGCGCGCGCAGTAACCGTGCCCGACCCGGGTTTTCAGCATCTCACTGTGTAGCCAGCTGACCTTGTCAGGCAAGATGGGCCGCCCGACGGGGGTGAGAGTGAACTGGCGACGCATCTTGCCCATGGCGTCGTCGTAGGCGGCGCGCAGGGTTGGCGAGGCAAGGGTGGCGTAGCGGATCGTCATCTGCGGTGTGACATGTCCGAGCAGCGCCATCAACGCTTGCAAACTCATTCCGGCGTTGGCGAGTTCGGTGGCCCAGGTATGACGCAGTTGATGAGGCGTGACGACGAGGATGCCGCCGTCGGGTCCGCGTAGCCCTGAGGATTGGGCCGCGGCCAGCAGCCCGTTGCGCAGTCGGGTGTGGCCCAGGCGGCGGCCGTGTTGGGTGAACAGGAAGTCGGTGAGCACGCCGGTGCGTGGATGGGCTAGTGGCCGGTGCGGGCCACGGTGGGTGACCCATTCGTCGAGCGCAGCGGTAGTGGCCGCCGATAGCGGCACCATGCGTTCGGTGGCCAGTTTGCCCAGCGGCACCTTTAGCCAGGTGCCAGCCGCCCCGTAGTCGATGATGCTGCCCAGTTCCAGGTCGAGCAGCTCACCCACCCGCAGACCCGCGCCACGGAGCACGGTCAGCCCGATACGGGCGAATGAATCATCCAGATGGGCAACAGCATTCATCACCGCCGCATCGATGTCAGGGGCCAGTGCCCGCGGCAGCGGCTGGTCAAGCTTGGGAACGTCGGCGGCGAAGACCAGTCGCCGCGGCGGCGCTTCTTCCCAGCCCCAGGCGGTGATGTCGTCGAGCAGGTTGCGCAGGCTGAGCACCGCCGACTGGGCAACCGCAACCGAGACGGTTCGCCCGGCGCCGGCGGCGGCACGTTGCCCGCGCCAGCCGCGGGTGCGGTTCCAGGCTAGATAGTCCTCGATGCAGGTGCGGTCGAGCTCGCGCAGGCTGGTCAGCTGCGAGTGGTGGGCGGTGAGGTATTCGACGAACGGCAGCAGGTCATTGATAAGCGATTCCACCGATTTGGGCCGCAACACCGCGGCTCGGACCCGGATATAGCGCAGCAGGGTATCGCGGATCGGGGCAGCCGTCGCCACGTCGGTGAAACGTTGCTCGAGGCTGCGTGCCCACGGTCGTCGTCGTGGAGCGGCGTCGAGCACCCGCACCTCGTAGAGAAGCTGGCGCAAGCTGGCCAACCGCGCCCGGTAGGCGCGCCGTGACGATCGCGGGACGGAACTCGCTGATAAGGCACTGTCGAATTCATCGATCGCCTGCTCGCTGAGGTCAGCGACCTGCCCACCGTGCCAGGCCACCAGCACCGCCAAGCACTCGCCGAGCACAGTTTCGATCCAGGAACTTTTCCAGCCCAACCGGTTTCCCGCTTCACGCATCGCGGAGAAGCTGGCCGGATCACGGGCCTCCACCGCGGCGCCGAGACCGGTCAGCTGCTTAATGGCGGCCAGTTCAACATCCAGCCGCAACCGGCCCGTACCGATGGCATAGCACAGCAGCGGCCACGCCCCACATGAGCGAAGCTCGCCAGCCCGCTCAGCTGCGGGCCGGGCCATCCACTCCGTCAGATCCGGGTGACGAGCCAGAAAATCCCGTGCGGTTCGGATCCGGTCCCGTATCGCCCGACCGCTTAGGCGCAGGCCAATGACATGATCGAGGTAGTCACTCAACAAAGTGCCGGCGTCAACGGAGTCCTGGATCGTGGCGGCGGTCATCGCGGCGCTCCTGCCAAGATGGCGCGGGCGGCACCGTATTCGGCGGCAAGCTGCTCCAGTGACAGGTGCACGTAGCGGGCCGTGGTCTCCGGCGAGACATGTCCCATCAATGCCCGTAATGCAAGCAGATCAATTCCCGCGGAAGCTAATTCGGTGCCATAGGTATGGCGCAACCGATGCGGACGTACCCGGATGGAACCAGAAAGTTCACGGTGGCGGCGAAAAAGGCTGCGCAGCCCGGCCTCGCTGACCGGCGCCCCGGTCGTCGGACCGCGCAGCACCACGAAGCACTGCGGTGTCGACAGGCCGGGCGGGCGCTCCAACCGCAGATAGGCAGCGACCTCGGTGAAGAATGCCGCATCGACTGGCACATGGCGTTCCTTGCTGTTGGCCGTCGCTGAGGATGACGGTGACGGCGTCACGGTAGATGACGACGAAGTTCTGGCCGCTCATGGGCAGCGCGACGCGATGATCGGCGGGGTGACGCGGTCGTGGCCGTGCTGACGAACTGGCCCGGCGCTGGTGGTGACCACGAACGGTGTTGGAGGCCAGGTTCGGTGCGCCAAGGCGATGCGCGGGCACAGCGAAGGCCACCCCCGGACCCGATGATCCGGGGGTGTTGCGGCGTCAGCCGGGTGGTGGGGCGAGCAGCCTGCCGAGGGTGTAGATGCCGACCAGCGTCCAGGGCGGGTCGGGCAGGCCGAGTCGGTGGCGGTCCCAGTAGGCGGCGGCGCAAAGCACCGACAGGGTGTCGCGGAGTTGGTGGCCGACGAACCGCAGTTCAGCGAAGGCCTCAGGTGCTACCTCGATCAGCCGCTGGGCGCCACGCTGGTACATCCATCTCAGGTGCTTGGGTGTGGCGCGGCGCAGCCAGCGCCGCACGGTCGACTCCGATCGGTGCAGGCAGGCCGCGATGCGCCGGTAGCCCAGGCCGTTGGCCTTGTGCAGCAGTGCTTGCCCGATCACTTCGGTGGTGTCGGCACGGCGGGCCTGAAATGCCGTCGGCACCACGATGTGGGTGGATTCGCAGTCCGAGCAGCGCACCCGCCGTGGTCGCAGCGTCACCGTCGCCGTGCCGTGGGAGCGGATCGTGCGGCGCCGGCCAAACCCCCATTTGGTGAGCCGGCCGGCGCATTGTGGGCAGGACAGCGTCCCGGCGGCGAGATGGTCCTCGGCCAGCTCGGCGGTTCGAGCGACGATCACCGCTGTGGTCGACAGTCATGGTTCACCAGCCTTGCCTACCACGATCAGATTCCGTCAGGGGTCAATTCGTGTTGGGGACAACACATCTGGACACTGATCGTCACTGTGGATGACGATCAAGGATTCGACCGTCACCATGCGCACGACCCGGCGGCTACAGTGGGGCGCTCACCAGCAAGCCCGACAATCATCTGCACGCTGATGATGCAGACGAACACCAGCCCCTGTAGTGGTCCATCGGCACCCCCGGTGACGATCAAGGGGTCCGTGGTCGCCATCCACCGTGACGGTCAACACACGTGAAGAAAGCCCAGCAGCGACCGCACCGCGGTTACGATCAGTTTCGCCGTTCCCACTGCACGTCCAGGGCACGACACCCGCACGAACCCGATGACATCGGCCGCGGTCAGCGACGCCAAATCCAGTTCACCACCCGCCATCCGGCTCGCGAGCAGCGGCCTCGTCAGATGGACATACAACGCGGCAGTGGCAGCCGACAATCCCCGCTCACCCACCAGATAGCCGCGGTAGCGGGCCAACAGCGCCTCCACCGCTCCTCCCGGCTCCGCGTCTGGCTCCACCGGCGTCACACCCACCCCGCGCAGGTATTCGATTAGAGGCGTTAACGCATTGGTAGACAACCACAACCGATAACCCGCGGCGCGGCGCGCGGCGAGGAAATCCGCCAGCACCGACGCTGTCAATCCATCGGCGGCAAGGCTGCGCTGCGTCATCCAGCGGCTCAAATGCGCCATCAACTGCAGCTGATTCGCGCTGGCATTCGGCCGATACCCCAGCCGAACCAACTCGGCAGCAAAACCACTGCTGAACGCGGCCAGCGGCCCTGTCACCCGGACCCGATCCGGACTTCCCATGATGCCTCCTTCTCGAAATGAACAGAGAAGGAAAGCGTCGCGCGTCCGAGCGCCCGATTATGCCGACTTCAGCAGCCCGCCTGGCCCCACCATCAGCGCAGACACCACCCAGATCGGCATAATCCGGACATCGGCGTAATGGACCCGGCACCGTTGCCACGAAGCACCGGTGAACTGTTGTACCACAGCAGCTTTCAACCCAGCATGAGCATCGGAGATCACCAGGTGTACCCCCGCTAAGCCGCGGGCCCGCAGCCCGGCCAGGAACTCCCGCCAGAAGTCGAAGGACTCACTGTCCCCGACCGCGGTACCGAGCACCTCCCGGGTGCCCTCGATCGACACCCCGGTCGCGACGACCAGCGCGTGGGAGACCACGTGCGCCCCGACACGGACCTTGCAGTACGTCGCATCCAGGAAGACGTACGGGAACGTGGTGTGGGTCAACGTGCGTTCCCGGAACCGGGCGATCTCGGCGTCCAGCCCGGCGCAGATCCGCGACACCTCGGACTTGGAGACCCCAGAGCCCACACCCAGCGCGGCCACCAGGTCATCGACGTTGCGGGTCGACACACCGTGGACGTAGGCCTCCATGATCACCGCGTGCAACGCCTTGTCGATCCGCCGGCGCCGCTCTAGGAGGGCACTGAACAAGGGTTTGGTTGGGGGCGGGAAGAACGCCGACAAGGCCGTCTGTGCGGCAGTAGGTCAGACCTTTGAGGTCGACAACGTGGTCATTCTTCCCGCCGATAGCAGTCTGA
>Ga0209012_1001364_pt1 | contig 25639 bp, 11 predicted proteins | sample RS3BMetagenome_FD_184735 | JGI IMG/M metagenome (GOLD analysis project Ga0209012, IMG submission 184735) | Ferric oxide microbial mat and aquatic microbial communities from Rainbow Spring, Yellowstone National Park, USA - RS3B (SPAdes) (version 3) ...
TTTCCGCCCAATCAGGAAACACGCCGGTTATCGTACCGCCGGGTACCGCCGCAAACTGCTTCGCCAAACGCACCAGACGTTGCGTTCGACGCTTATCCCCCAACTGCGCCTTCCCGAAATGGGCCTTTGCCCATACCTGCCGATCCATCACCATTGTTTACCCATCCTTGGTAAAAATTACTATTATCGGCTATTCCTTCTAAAAACATGTGGGTAATGTTAAGGCCATGGGCGAGGGGGTTAAGCAACGGGCGGCGGTTCAATATTCAATATTCGCGGCAGTTTGCCGTGCTCTTCCACTAACGGCGGATCGGATTATACTGTTGGAAAATCTGTTGCGGGAAATTTCTTGTGGCTGAGCCGGCGATTATCTGTCCGAAATGTGGTACCGAGATAAAACTCACGGAATCGTTGGCTGCGCCGTTGGTTGCGCAGCGGTGCGGCATGAATTGGGAGGAAAGATCGCTCACAATAATTCTGAGACTGCCAAGGGAAAATCGCCTGTTCGGAAAAAAGAGGTTGCCGTAGCGGCGCAAGTTCGTCTTCGGTTAATCTTGGTACATTTGTCAAATTGGTCTCCTGCCCAATAGGGCCGTCCGCCCGCAATTCCCCCGGTGGCCGGCCCGACAGCGGCGCGGTTCCAAGGGTGCGCGTTGCAATTATAGCGAGGCTTCTTCCAGCCTCCTACCTCCCCCGACTTTTCTAATGAATCGCGAGAGCGTTTCGATTTAAACTTGGAATTGTGATGGTGCGCTCTCATGTCGGCCACATTTCGCCAACGTTTGGAAATTTTGGAAACAGTGGCAATACGGCACTATTGACCGCGATTAAACTGCCATTCTCCGGCGGCGTTGGCAACGATGTTCAAAAACTCTGTAAATAATGCGTTGGCGTCAGCAGAATAATCGTCAAGCCGGTATTCGGGTGATGAAATCTCGCCTTCGCTCTCACTGATTTTGTTCCCATATTGCGACGGTATTTGAAGTCCGCCGACTCCGGAAAGATGAAAACCGATTAGAATGGGCGGCTGGATGTGAAGCGAATCGAAAAGAGCGACACATTCCTTTAAGGTGATTGCGGTCGGGCCAGACTCTGAATACATGTCCGGGCGCAGTCCCGGCACTTTTCCCCGCATCAATATATTCGGGCTGGCAAGTTCCAATGCGCCAGATCGAAATAGCATGGTGTATGACGAAATTCCTCGTCCCTCGCTCGGAGGATTTGAACAGGCGAGAAGGCCATCCCTCATTGGAGTAAATGGTAAACTCGAGGAGTGCTGGCCGCCGAAAAGAACCGGCAGGCGGGGCCGGTTGGATTGCCACGCGGCCACCGCGTCAACACTCGGTGCTCGCCGAAAGGCCGCCAGAGGCATCAAGTGAATAATAAATAGTTGCTTTCCCCGCTGCCAATTCATCGTGTTAGTCAGTAGGCCGGCGGGGTTGACGAAATAAGCCATCCCCATCTTTCGCGGGAAATCCCCCGTGACAAGTCGCATAATCCTATCCGCACGCCAAGCCGCCGCACGATCGGCCAGGGTTGTCTGAAAATCCATAATTTCCCTTAACTCGTTAACATTGATTGGAAGGTTCTCTCTTTTTTGCCGGATGTACACCGGCAAATCCGGTTTGCTTGAGTGTGGCCCCGCCAAGCTTGGCCGTACCCTAACGATCAAAATGCAACGATCTTTCATTTCGGGAATATCGATTGGTGGTGAAGGATCGAAGGCCTTCAGGGGTGGACAGCAGGTCTTTTCCGCAACATGGGTTATACGCTGAATGAAGTCACCGACCTTGTTTTTTTCAACGCCGCAGATTTCGTATTCACCGGGTTTGCTGTTTTTCTCCCTCACGCCGATGATGATATCACCTCCCTCCGCATTGGCGAAGGCGGTCAGATCCTTCGCCAGCTCTGATTTCCCTTTGTCGCCCCCGTCATGAAAGTTCGCCTTAAATTCGATAGTTGACCATTCGTCCTGGCCCGAACGCACGAGTTGATTGACATCGTTGAAGTTGATCTCGTGCAGCGGCTTATCAATTCCCATGGCCCCGTCCCCTAAAAATCGCCATATCACGAGCTGATAAATGATACCACCTCCACGGCGATGGTGCCTGCAACCGTCTCCAGCATCTTTTCGGTATACCCCACGCTGTCTTCCTGTTGGGGCTGGGCGGGGCACTTTTCAATTTTGCATTATGCATTGCCCATCCCCCCATCACAACAACTCCGCGATCCCTATTGCCTTTGCGATGTTCTTCAGGTGCTGGGTCATGATGGCTGGGTCGTGCAGGTCGTGGGATTGGACTACGATCACGGTGAAGCCGTCCATTTCGAGCGTGTCGCGTATTATTTTGTCGCGTTGGGCGGTCTTCGGGTCGCCGTGCAGATGGCGGCTCATGCCGTCAAGGTAGACCGCTACTTTGGCGGGTTCGTAGAGCCAATCCGGCTCGGTGGCGATTCCGATGGAGGTCGTAATGCGCTTGCGGCAATGGCCTGGGGGGAAATGGTGTTTGGTAAGCAGGCTTTCCAATTGTGCCTCTGGCCGATTTGATGGCATTCCACCACCGGTTTGTGCTTCTTCGAACTGAGGCACAATTTCCTGACATTGCTCCGGTGCGGCGGCCAGTGCCTCGATCAGTTCCAGCCCCTGATTGCGGTTCAGCAGGCTATGGTGAAACTGGTTACGAAATGTTTTCAGGCAACAATAACATGCCGCTTCACAATCCTGTGGGCAATGCGATAACAGCGTCCGGGCCGCCGCGATAAGCTCATCCCAGCGGGCGAGCATCTGTTCCAGCAGGCCTGAACCGCCGGGCATCGGGTCGTAAACCAGTAGATCAAGGGTTTCATCGGGCTGCTGCACCAGCAATATTTGAAGGTCTTCCGGCCCCATGTCCAAAAGGCGTGTGGCCGCCGTCCGCAGCGTTTCGCCGATGTTGATCGCCGCCGCCGCATCGGCCACACCGTGAAATTGCAGCATATCCACATCCGCCTGCGCGGTAAGGGCGAAATTGCCCGGCTCCCTGCCGCACTTTTCCTTATGGTATTGCTTAAACCGTGTTACGGAATCCGGCGGCGCATAAGGGGTCATCGCGGCTCCGCAAACGGAGCAGATCAGATAGCCTAGTTCACCCCGCCCAACCCTGTCGGCCTCACCAATGTTGACCAATTCGATGTTCTGGCCATGAATGTGGCTGATTTGCTGTTCACCAATCTTGTAACCAAATCCGCCCCGGCTGCGTTGACGCAGGCGTCCCAGAACCGTTACCGGCATGGCAAAGCGCAATACCTCATCTTCAGTTATCCGGCTTTCGTGGGCCAGATCAAGATCGGCCAGGGGCAGTGCGTCCATGGGAATTCCGCCGCTTTGCCCGTATCCCGAGTTCTCGGCAGCGTCGGCTACGTAGCCTTTTTCAGCATTTACCAGCAGGCGTTGGGCCTGCCCCTGTTCGTCGGCCCCTAAATGGTATCGCGCGACATAATATGATCCGCGGTTGGCGTACAGGCGATTGCCTGGCACGAATTCACGCAAGGCAACCACGTTACTGCGCGAAAGCTCAAACGTTCGCGGACCGGAATATTGTGCAAAGCCTTTGCGAGCCGCCGCTACAATTCCGCCATCGTAGGTGCCGTAGCCTGGTAAAAATCCTTCATTGGCCAACACGCTAAGCGTATACGTGCTGTGATCCCGCCGGGTGATTTTCTGGATGAATTCATCGCACCGGCGCAGCAGTTGTTCATCTTCTTTTTCTATCAGCCCCCGGTCTTTCTGGTCGTGCAGGCCCCGTCGCGTTTCCAGCGCCCATTGCAACCGGCGGTGCAACCGGTGAATTGCCAGCCCCAGCGCGTCGGGCGTTTCGATAATTATTCGTTCAAGAGCCGTGCGTGCCACCACAGCGGCAGCTTCCGTCGGCCAATGCTGGGCGAATAAATTCGCCAGCCGATCCGCCAGCGTGGCGGTGATCTTCGCAATCAGACCTTTGAACTCCGCAACGGATGTGGGCGTTTGGCGAAACCGATTTTCCTCATCGAGCACGTAATCCCGGATAAACGTCGGAAACACTTCCCGCAGAATGCCGTTTACCTGTTCTCCGTTTTCGCCCAACTGCCCCGGATGCAACAACAGCTCAGAGAGAATTGCCGAGTGAACATGCTTGGCCACCATCAAGGGGTTTTGCAGATTGAATGCCGGAGATTCAATAGCCCCGGCCAAAAGCCGCAAAGGATCGTCGAAAAAATAGCGGTCATGCGGGGACCTTCGGCAGTACGTCACAACCACCGCCATACGGTCTTCGCGCCCGGCCCGCCCGGCGCGCTGCCAATAATTTGCGGCGCGGGGTGGTACGTTGCGCATCAACACCATGTCCAACGCGCCAATGTTCACGCCCAACTCCAATGTCGGCGTGGCCACCAGGCAATTGGTCTGTCCCCGGCTGGAGCGAAAATCCTGTTCAATTTTGGCCCTGATTTCGCCGGGCACCTGGGCGGTGTGCTCTTCGGCATTGACCATTACAAAGGGCTTGCCCATCATCCAAACGTCGTAATTGTCCATATCAGGCTGCTGGGTATTGGTTCTGCCCTTGCAATGGTGGCGCATGCACGCCGAATTGGGAGCCTTACGTGTGGTGATGCGCTGGCAAATTGAGCAGCGTTCCCGAATAAAGCTTTTTTGCACCCGTACCTGCTGGGCGTTGACCTGCCAGACATCTCCGCTCAGCGGTTTATCTTTTTGGGATCGTAGCGTCACTCTGGCCAGCAGCTTGGCGGGGCCGGTGAGAAAATTCCACAGCATGGTGACAGCCGCGTCCGTGTCCAGTTGGTCGGGCTTGGCCGCCCATTTTTTCAAAAGTGCCTGCACGGCTGATGCACCGCGCGCAGCAATCAGACCACGGGCGTACTTATTATCCGCACTGGCATTGAGCAACAGGCCCTCCGGGTGAAATTCCCGCAGGGGCAGTAAACCGGTTTGAATATACGGATCATCCTTGGCGTGAAAGCGTGAAAAAATCGGATCGCTGGCCACCAGCATGATTCGCCCGCGCCGCCAGTTATCCAACAACAGCGAGATAGCCTCCACCGCCTCCAACGGCGGAATTCCCATAACGTCTGCCCAATCCCGTACTGCCGGATCGGATTCTGATAGGCCCTCATACGCAACCTGTGCCAACCCCATCGCTTCCAGACAATCCATGCGCCGCACGCCCGTGCTGAATTCCCGCACGACCATGTACCGTAGAGCCTTATGTACCGGCACCCATTTGTTGCTGCCAAAAATTGCGGCAGCATCCTCACCGGTGAGTTCAGGCAGCAGTGAATCCACCAGCCTGGGTTCTTTGCGGAACTCCTGCATGAGCCGGTCCACGACATCATCGAGCAACATGGTCTTTTCACTGGCGGAGATGATGCGGTTCATCATGTGCCGCAGGCGGATGCGCCTGGCATGATCCTGCATCCATCCGGCTTGAAATGCCGCGTCTTGGCGGCTGTCGGCGAACATGATCAGCCGCTTGTGGTTCTCCGGAGCGGAACTGATCATCGCCTGGGCGAGAATATGCACATCGGCGACGGTGATGGCGCGGATATTGCGGGCCGGCTCAATGGACCTGCCGCCAATGTTGAAGGCCAGACTTTTGCACGACGGGCAAGAGGACAAACGCGGCCCAAACATGGTCAAGCCAACCAGCGGCTCATTGTGCCCACAGCCATCGGCCAGACAACGGTCGCCGAGGTCACGGTGCATGGCTCCGCATTGTCGGCAGAACCAGCCTCTGGGCCATGTGGCCGATTGCACCGTTGGCCCGTTGTCCACTTCCTCCAGCAGCCGTGTTGTCAACACCAGCCGTGTACCGGTATCCACCGGCGCAGCGGCCCAGACGGTGTTGGAATTTCCGTCGGTATCCTCCACCGCGTTACCGTTATCAAGGCCGCTTATCCTGTTCCCAGGACCACCTCGAACCTCCAGTTGCTGATAGAATTTTTCAAAGAAATGCTGGCCGCAGTTGCGGCAGCTTAAAACCGGGAAATATGCCGCATCGAGGCGGCTGGGATATTTTTCCTTGGCGTCGGCCAAGGAAAGAAATATCTCGGCTTTGGCCTCGGCGTCGGCCTGCGCCAAAGCGGCCACCATCTCGTCCATACCCCGGATGAAAAAATGCACCTTGGGACGAAGCAGCGATTCTCCACCTTTAGCCGCAGCGGCACCCAGCGTTAAATAAGCCAGTAGTTCGGCGTCCGCACGCGGCCCCTGCGGCAAGCGATCCAGCCCCACGCGCTGAGAAATCTGCCATGCCGCCTCGTCTAGTGCCTTGGGAGCTTTCAGCACTTCTGTGGTGTGATATATGTAATCATTGCTGATCAGATGATCAAACAGCGCCGCTTTCCAGTCCGCACCGGGATCAAAGCTCCGCCCGGTTAATTCCTGTACCAAAGGCTTGAGGGCTGTCGCATCTACCGGTTCGGCCAGGCATTTAAGCAGTCGCTCCAAGCGGGCGGTGCCGTCGCCTGCCGGGGATTGCGGCTTGTATCGGGTGGTTGGCCATTGTCGGCTGACATATGATTCACCCACATTGACAACTTTTCCCTCATCCACGCCGAAAAACCGTGAAGCGAAACGTTTAGCCGCCTTATCGTTATCCGATGATTGTGGGTCGGAAAGTGTGGCGGAGGTTCCGATGCAGATAACTTCATCAGGGGTTTTTCCCGCCATGGCCCGCACGCGGCGGATCAGGCAGGCAACCTCGGCCCCGGCGGCACCGCTGTATGTATGGGCCTCGTCAAAGACCATATAACGCAGGGGTGCCTGTGCGAACAAGCCCGCGTCGGGCAGGCGTGTGGTCAGAATTTCCAACTGCCGATAGTTGGTCAATAAAATACGCGGCTTGCGCTGGCGGATGTCCTCTTCGGAACAACATTCTTCCGGCGGTGCCAGCGGGCGCACGGCGCGATCTTCCGCCTGTGCTTCTTCCAGCCGCTTGCGGCGTGCCTCCAGATACGCGCCGCGTGATGAGCCGGAAAATCGCTCGATGGATGTTTCGCCTTCCGCACCCGGCGTGGTGCCGATCCATTGGGCAAACGTTATTCCGGTTCCCCCCAAGATTCCGCGCAGGCGCTCCAACTGGTCATTGGCCAAAGCATTCATGGGATAAACCAATATCGCGCATAGCCCGGAATTTATCCCCTGATCACGCTGTCGCAGCAGATCATCAATAATCGGATATAAAAACGCCTCGGTTTTACCTGATCCCGTGCCCGTGGCCACCAGCACATGCTGGCCCTGCTTAACCGCCGTGAAAACATCATATTGATGCTTCCACATGGCCGGATAACCAATTAGTTCCGGCAGCACGCGGTGGATCATCCCGGCCTTGGCCATTTCCGAGAGTTTTTCCCCCTTGGCAAACGCCTCGGAAAGCGACACATACGGCCCCTGCACCAGGGGAATATCCAACGACGACGGACGTTTCAAAAGGGCACGGACCTGCTGTGCCAAATCCGGATCGGAAAGCGGATAGGCCGAATAGATATAGCGCAAAAACTCGTCACAGATATTATGCGCAAATTGGACGGGATTTATCGGCATGACAGAGTTCTCCGATTTATGCCTTGCTCATCCATTAAATAAACCTCCGGGGATTTTTCTTTCCTCCGCGTCGCGATCTGCGTTCGGTGCGCTACCCATCACGTCAATTGGCTTTATCGCGTCGCGTACCGCCTGTTCACTGCCCAAGAGCGCTACCGCGTCCTTCCAGCAATCTTCCCAAGTCCAGCCGAAGCGGGGATCGTCGGGGGTGAATTTTTCCGGCTCCCATACACGGCAGCCGGTTCTTTTGCGTATCAGCGGTTCGGCCAAACCTGCCGCCTTGGCCGCTGCATCATTGGTTAATTCGGGAATGCCAATGATAGCAAAAAAATTATCATTGGATAGTTTTGCCGCCGATTCCACCGACCATTTACCATTTTTCAATGCCCTGAATGCGGTAGCCGCCAAACCGGTAAGGCGTTCCCGGAACGGCAACTCCTCATCAACGCGCCAGAATCCCTTGGGATCTGATGGGTCGTCGCGGACAATCCAGTCAAAATCATCCGGATCAAGGCCATAAAGTTCGGCACACAGAGCGTCGATTTCCACGCGCAGCCGCAGCCGGTCCGCTTCTGTGACGGCCCACCATTGCTTCCATTCCCGCGTAGCGAGTTCTGGAAATTGCGCCATCAACCGCAACCATTCCGGCGCGAAGCGACGGTGCAGGAGCGTGAGGCGGGCGGAATTAAGTCCCCCGCGAAGGAGCGCCGGGATCGCCCCGTGAGCCGGAATGGGCAACTCTTCAACCGCAAACCAGCTCATGTTGAGCCCGCCGATCTTCTGGCGAGCGATATAGTCTAGCGCGAAGCTCGATACCACGGCGGACATCTGAAGGTACCGTGCCGGCCCGGGGAAACCGAGGCGGAGATGAAAGACCGAATCACCACTCGGCATCCCATTAACATATGTTCCAATTATTGTCCGCGTGTTCGTGGCAAGGCTTACCCGCATATACGCGAAGGTCGGAATCCCCACCTCGGCGAATTTTCCGGCGGTTTCCAACGCCATCAAATACTGCGGTTCGATAGTCTTTTGATCAAACGGTATCTCGCGCCAAACCGCCGTCCGCCCTTTACCACTTACCCAGCCCTTTTTGGAAAAGTCGAATTGACCGATCATCCGGCCTTCATACAGCGGTAGCATGACATCGCCGTCCGGCCCGATCCAGCGGCCAAAAACATCCGGTTTATAGCCACTGGCTTCAAGTTTATCCCGCGCCCGGAACAATTTGGAATCGTTGGTCATGTGGAATTCTGTTGCGTATTTAATTTCCCAGCCGGGACTGTTATCGCCAATACGCACCGAGTTAGCGTAAATTTTCCGGCAGATCGTCATGTCACGCGGTGTTCGCACTTCCGGCAATGATTTACTGCGCGGAGAAAATAACTCGACGGCACCAAGGTCGTAGTCATACACCGGCGGTTCCTTGCGTTCCCAGTCGGTCAGTTCATGCACCATAAATGCGGCTCGCAAGGGCGAACTTCGCTTGCGGCGATCCACGATAACCACGGCGAATTTGAAGCGGCTATCAATTGCAAAAATCTTTTTGCGATTCTCAAAACTGAAAAGCCATTCCCATGTTGATTCGTTGAGGAATAGCTCGCGCAATTCTCTGGTGCCCGAATCGGAATAAAGCGCCGCTGGCACGATAAAGCCCAGCCGCCCGATGGGCGTGAGGAGCCGGTAAGCGAATTCCAGAAAGAGCTTGAATAAATTCAGATCGGCGCCGCCCTGGGAAATAAATGCTGCCTTACCCAGCGTCGGTGAGACGTGCTTGGCACGGGCTTTGGCCCATGCCGAGGCGTATCCTTCCTGGTCCCTGCCGCGAGCGAGGGCAACGGAAAATGGCTCGGCGATGTTGGCTACCCAGTTGGAGAGGCTTTTGTAAGACGCTTTTCTCGCCTCCCACGCGGCAAGCACTTCTGGAATTGCGGCGCATAGCTCGTTGGCTTTTGTTTTCGCTTCCTGCTTTCCGTAGCTACGGAATAGCGGATCGTGCTCGGTAAAAAATTCCTGCGACGCGGGCTTGGCGACCTCCCATGGCGGGTTGCCTAAGACTGCATCAAACCCGGCGCGATTCGGGGTAAAGACATCGGGAAATTCAATTTCCCAATGGAAAAAGCGATACTGCTTGTGCAGGCTGGCGACAATGGCGTCCCGTTGCGGTGTGCGCTGATGAAAAGATAATGGCGTAAAGGCATGTGCCAGAGATTCCTCATCCGATGGCCAAAACCATATCGCGCACCATTCATCCATGGTCCGTTGCAACTGTATGCGGGGATTGCTATTGACCAATTCCGTCTTGTACGTGCGCTCGCGCTCGTCGGAATCGGAAACCGAAATTTGGTGCAAGCGTTCAAAACCTATGCGGGCGGCACGGGCAAGGTCATCCACCGAGGCGTCACCGGTGGGGAACAGGGGCGGCTGATCTCTGAATTTGCCGTCGATCAACTGCCGCATTTCCGGCTTTACTTTGGTTTCCAATATTTCCCGGATACATTTTGTGCGCGGCCCTTTGGTTCTGGCGTCCGGATCATCACCGCCGTTGCGTAACCATGCCGCCAGTGGGTAATCCGTCACCCGGTCCATCCGGCAACCCACCAGCGAATTGCCTGTCCGGATCTTGTGATCCAGAAAGGTGAAGGGTAGTTCGCGGTCCATGGTTTCCACCCACAGCGACACCCGCGCCAATTCCACCGCCAGGGGATTGATATCCACACCATAAATACAGCGTTCCACGATGTGCCGCCGCAACAACGCCTTTACCCGTCCCGGAAAAATGTCCGCGTGCTGCGGGTCGGTGGGGGAAAACGGAAGAGTTTCCTCACTGGCAGTCCCGGTGCGTGGTCGGCCAATTGGAAGCGTGATGTGCATGGCCCGCTGGGCATCTTCCAAACCGCAATGGAAGCACAGCGATTGATACAGTGCCTCGGTGAGATAATGCAGGGCGGCCACCAGAAATGACGCGCTTCCGCAGGCGGGGTCGCAAACTTTCAGGGCCAGAATCTCTTCCGGGGTTCGGGGAACCAGATGGTTCTCTTTATCGCGCTGGAACGCCAACGGCTCGAGCGTGCGATGGGTGGTGGGAACGGCCAATTGCGGGCGGGTATAAAAGGTGCCGCTGCCCTTGCGGGTATTCCCCGCGCGGACCAGATAAAATTCACCCGGTGCTACCACCCGTGCGATAAGCTTTTTAGCTTCGGCATCAAGCCGCTGTTGATATTGGCTGTCTGTTTCCCGTGCCCGCTTTTTGCCGACCAATCCTGCCAGCCGGACGGCCTCCCTGGCCCACGCCTGGGCCGCTTGTAGTGCTGTGGCATCTGTGGGCACTATGCGGGTTTCAGATTCCAGTTGGGTTTCCGGATCGGGTTCCGAAGGGGTTTCGTCGGCGGCTTCTTCTGATTCGCCGCTATCGTCCTCTGCCGCATCTTCTGAAGAAGTGTCGGCGACAATTTTTTCTTTCTTAAATTTGGTAAGCAATTCTTTTAATCCAGCCGGATCGTGCTGTAATTGATCTTGCAGAACATTCAGCGGCAGCACCGGTTCGCGCCCAATATTCAGGAAAACCTGTGGGCCGCTTTGCACGTCAGCCCGCTTTACGCGGTAATCAAGCAGCCCTTCGTAAATCAGGCCGATAAATTCGGTGCGCAGGTCGGTGTAATCCACCGGGCCTTTCACATAGGTTTTACTGCGCCCGCGCATGACCGGCAGCGGCCCACGCATGAGTTTTCGCAGCATCCAGGACGTTGTTTCGTCATTTATTGGGACGTTATGTTCGAGAATATGGAGCGCGCGATTGACCGGATCGTCACTGTTTAACTCGCCGGGGCGAAACAGTAAACCGCCGTAGGCCCGAAAGGGAAAATTTCCGTGCGGCGATCCGCCATACACAAGGCGAAACAGGGCTGTCAGGCGTGGCCACGCGGAGCGCTGGTTCGACAAGTCCAGGCTCTGCGATCCGCCTTCCGTGCTTTGCGATTGTTGCAACCTTTCGTACAGCGTGCGGATGCCATAAGAAGTGGCGTAGATCGGATCATCCGCCGGTAAAAGTTGCCGGGATTCGGCAAACAGGCACACGACCATCCGCATGACAATGCGGGCCGCCGCCTGCATGAGCGCGTCGTGCACATCGGATTGTGGCAATTCTCCATTGGGCGTATTGGCCAGCGGAGCCAGCAGGCTGCTATCCGTGCGGTGGGCGGTGGAGATTGAATCCAGCAGAAACTCAACGCACTGGCGGACATTTTCCCGGAGAATACTGGAAAGGTCCGCCTGCCTGGTTCGAGATTCTTCAATGTGCGCCAGCAGGCCGCAGCGTTTGGCCGCCGTTGGGCTTAGTGATTCCGGGGCCAACAGTTGCCGCAGCCCAGCTAATTCCTCCGAGCCTTCACCTTCATCAAACCAGCGGTCAGAATCCCATTGGCACCATGATTCAAAATCAGTGCCGGCGTAGACTATCCGGAACTGCATTCCGTTGGTCAATAGCCCCAGCCGATGCCCCGTGCCGCGCAACAGTTCAAGAAATTGCGAGTAGGCGGTTCTGCCTCGCCCGCGCCCGATTTGCGGTGACGTGTCCGCCATAATTAGAACGGCGGGAGTGGTTTGGCTTCCATCGGTGAAGATGATCCGGTGCGGGCGAAGCGTTTGCGTGCGGCTGCCGATGCGAACCAGAGCGGTAAGAGATTCGGGAATCGCGTTCTGTTTGGCCAAAGTTGAACCGGGTAATCCGAGGCCGTCGGTCAGAAGCGTGTCCAGCCATGCAAGGATTTTTTGCGTTTCGATTTGATCATCGGTGAGGGTGGCCCGAAAGGCGGTGTTGGCGTCGCGCAGCTTACGCAGCGTATATGGCTTGATTGGCTCCGGCGTGGGGGTATAACGTTCAAGCAGGACGACCGGCGAGAGCAGCATTCCCTGGTGCCGCAGTCGATACCACCAGGCGTGTGTGGCGTTGGGATCGGTCATGAGGCTATATCCTCCGCATCCGCTGGAAGCAGATATACCAGCGCCAGGGGAAGCACCCGGATTTCATGAATTTTGAAGCGCCTGGGCAGCAGAACGTTGACACGGTTATCGCGCTCGGCAGTGAGCAATTCGCGGGTGCGCTCCACGTCCCGCCGGAGGATGGCCATTTGGTCTTCCAAATCTCTGGATCGGATTTTGGCGTCCGCATTGATATCCTCGAAAAGCGCCGGCTGCTGCGCGGCGGCCTGCTGTTCCAGCAGGTCGGCAGCCAGTCGATTCAGGGCTTGTTCACGGCTGCGATCCTGCAGTTCCGCCAGCCGGACACGGTAGCTTTCGCGGGTGCTTTCAAGCTCCGCCTTCAGATTGGCGCTGGCTTTGGCCTGAAATGATGCGGCTGATTGGGTTTTGATTTGTTGCAGGATGGCCTCGATGTTGGAACGGTGGGCAGGCCATTTGGCGCGGATGATCTTGATGGAATTTTCCAGACGGGCAGGTGATTTAATGGGCAAGAATACAGATCGCGCCACAGATTCACGGAAAGCTGGCCCAACTGCGGAAAGTTCGTCGCCCTGTACCCGAAATATCTCGGTACGGACTTCATCATGCAACGGTTCATGCAGGCCATTGATGGCGGTGATGGTGTAATGCAGCGCCAGCAGCGCGTCAAAGCCGGTCTGGTGCAGGGCGGCTACGGACCAGCGATATAACGCGGTGGGATCGTGCAGTTGGCGGGCCAGCGTGGCGATGGCCTGCCGCATAATCGGGTGGCCGAGGCGCAGCAGCGTCTGGTGTTTTTTCAACCGCATGAGCCGCCTGCCGTTAATTTCTTCCTCAACAAGCGCGGAGTCAAAGACAATTTCCACGCGGTCGCCGGAGCCGACCGTAAGGCTTTTCTTAACCAAGGACTCCCAACTTGGCGGCGGCGCGAGGCGGTAGAAGCCCGATCTGCCGGTAATTGGCTCCAATTTTCCGTTGCCTTCCACGGCAATCGCGGTCTGCAATAATTGGGCCAGTGCGGCAGATGAAATATTCAGGCGTGACTCGGTGCTTTCAAGCAGTTCTCTGGCCCGCTGCATCAGTTGTTTCAATTCCTCAGGTCTGGACACGCCCAGATCACCCGTTTCCTTGGACGTGCTTTGGGCCTGCTGAACAAACAGGTCAATCTTATCGAGTTCAGCGGGGTTCTGTTCACCGGCGAAGTGCCGCTGGATTGCGGTGTCAAACACCGGTTCCACGCTGCCCAGATCATTGCGGACGCGATCCACTTTCTGCGCGATGAAATAAAGAAACTGGATGTCTTCTTCCTCATCACAACGGAAATAATGGATACTGACATCCCGCATTTGCCCGTGCCGGGAGACGCGGCCATTGCGCTGGAGAATTCTGGAGGGCGACCAGGGGATGTCATAATGAATAACCCAGCGGCAGGCTTCCTGCATGTTGATGCCCTCCGACGCGGCGTCGGTGGCCAGCAGCAGCCGCACAGCGTTGCCGGGGTCCTCAAAGTCCCCTTTCACTGACTCAAATTCGTTGGAGGTCATGCCGCCAAAAAGCAGATGCAGGGTGTTTTGGTCAAAGCCTTCCCGAAGCAGCCGCTGTTCGAGGTAAAGCAGTGTTTCCTTATATTCTGTGAATACGATGAGGCGCTCGTCGTCACGCAGTTTGCCATTGGCAAAAAGATTCGCCCTGATCCACTGCACCAGAGCCTCGGTTTTGGAATCGGATTTTTTGGCCAAAGCGGATAGCGCGTGCTGATCTTCCACCACAGCCCGGCCCAAGCCAAGGCGTTCCAGGGCGCTACTGACAAGGTGTTGCGCGGAATCCAATTCGGAATCTTGTGAGCGTAGCCAAGTGCGGCCATGGCGGGCGGCATCTTCCTCAAGTGTGCCGAGTTCAGCGTCGTTGCTTACAGATTCCTCGGCTTTCTGGGCGGCCAGGCGTGCGAGGTCGAAGAGGCTTTCTTGGTTTTCCACTTCGCTATTGGCCAGATGCCGCCACCAGGTACGGGCAAAGGCCAGCGGGCATGAAAGCAGCCGCTTGGTCAGGAGCGAAAACATAAATTGGCCAACCCAGCGTTCCGAGGGGGAAACCTTCCCCAAAGCGGCATAGCCGCGCGTGCGGTATTCGCGCAATGCGGAGTAAAGGGCCGTTTCATCCGCAGTGAGCGTAAAGGACAGGGCCACTGGCTCAAGCTGCTCGGCAAAGGGAGGACACAGCGATTGGCGGTTAATGTCGTCTTTGAGCCGCCGCACCCGCACCGCCTCCAAATTATCGGTGTCCCTGGCTTCCATTTCACTGGTCATCCGGAAGCGCACCGGATCAAGCAGTTCCAGCAGCCCGGTGAAACAGATGGTTTTACCGTTGTGCGGCGTGGCCGAGGCAAAAATGCGATGCTCAAAGAGGAAACGGATTTCCCGCAGCATGTTGGTACGCTGGCTGGCGCGCGTGCCGTTTTGCGGGGCGAAATGATGACATTCATCCACGATCAGCATGTCCCACGGCGCGTGGGCTTTGCTGCGCTGGGTTTGGTTAACGTCCGCGTCCACCCCGGAACCGTTGAGAAACTGCTGGAGCACGTCCGGCATGCGCAGATAATCCATCGAGGTGATCACACGGGGTAATGCCCGCCAGGGATTGGTGTCAATTCCCAGCTTTCGGCGCATCTCGAAGGTGCTGTCGGCGTCAATAATTTCAAAATCCAGATTGAATCGGCGGCGCAATTCGTATTTCCATTGCCGTTGCAGCAGCGCTGGACAAATCACCAGAACACGCCGCACACGCCGGCGCAGCAGCAATTCTTCCAGCACCAAACCGGATTGGATCGTTTTCCCCAAGCCCACGCCATCCGCCAGCAGCAGACTTACGCGCGGCATGGATAATGCCCGCAGAACCGGTTCCATCTGATACGGATGTATTTGGATCGCCGAGTTCCACACCCCCAGCAGCGGCTCATCTTCGAGTTTACCGGGGTCACGCAGGCGATTAAGGCGAGTCCAGCGGTGGGCATTGACGAAGGCTTGCAGCGCATCGGGGGAATCAGGCCGGTGGGCATCGACGCTGGGAAGCGATGTTTGTCCCAATATTCGGCCCGTGGATTCAATTTCCCACAGCAGTTGTTCGGAGGCCGGAAATTGGCAATCATCCAGATATTCAACGTCAACGAGATGCACGCGGCCAGAATTGGGATTATCGTAGCCATCCACCGCCCGGACCGTGGCCAGCCGATGTCGGACGTGTATCGCCTGGCCAACTTCGGGAATCTGAATATTTAATTCGGGAGCTATTGCCATAAAAATCCAAAATGTCCGAATCCGATCCGGCCACGTCGATGCCGTTCCGACATGCAGGGGATTTTATGCCAATACGCGAAATCGGTACAGCGCGGCTATTTAACTTCCGTACCCGGAAGCGTTTATACCCGCGAATAGAATAATGCCACGGCGTCTTTGCGTTCTTCCGGCGTCAGGCCTGCGGCATCAAGCAGTCGGTTCCAATTGTCGCGAAGGTCTTCCAAACTTTGAATTCCATCAAAACCGATGGCCCCGGATTTTCGGATATAGACCAGATTATCACTTTCGCCCGCGGTGATTTCGCTGATTTCCGGCGTGGTAAAGGATTCACCGAGCACATAGCCCACAATCGCCGCCATCAGCGGCGACATTTCCGGAAACCGCGTTGGTTTCAGCTTGGATTTTAATGTGCTCATATCCATCGCAACACCACCACCATCACGCCGCATATTCTACCCGTATCCCTATCCCGTCCAAGTCACCACGGCAGTTTTCCGGCTGCCGCAGCCGGAGTCAACAGCTTGGCCAACGCCTGCTTTTGTTCCGCTGGCAAATCCGCAATGGCCAAGAGAATTGATGCCAGATCATTAGGGTTTTTATCAACTGCACCGCTTTTTACACCAACCCTGTCTGAAATCTCAGTAAATTCAGATGTTTTATGGGGGGGTTCGAGTCCCTCACCGCCCAATTGGATCTTTTTACTGAATCGCAATCATGGGGGCATTGTCTTTAGTGGATGTTTCACCGTTGAAGATTGGGGCTTGCGCGGATAGTAACCCGTGTAAACAGCCCGATTGCGAATTTGTAATTTTCGAGTCGTTTGACGGCTTGGCGTATGGTCAACTAGCATACGCACTGGATTTGTGCGTCTGGTTGATTGGTTTAAGATAACCAGTGACCTTATACGGCCAGATGGCAGGACTTTGGACGGGTTAACGCCCGGTTAGACAGACATGAGCAACCAGAACGACGCGGAACAAATCGCTTCTCTTTCCAGCGTTCGCCACGCGCACGAAAACGGTGATGAAACGCAGGTAACGCCCGCACCGGCTGCTGCTGAAGCAGAAACACCGCAGCAACCCATTGCCATTATTTCAGACATTCACGGCAACCTTGAAGCCCTCACCGTCGTCATGGAGGAAATACGCCGCCGGAATATCACAAATATCTGCTGCCTCGGAGATGTCATTGGGTATGGCCCCAATCCGCTGGAATGTCTGGACACAGTCATTGACAATTGTGAATTCACGATCATGGGCAACCATGATTTCGCCATTTTCTATGAACCCTTTAATTTTAACACCGCCGCGGAAAACGCGGCATACTGGACGCGACAGCAGTTTGAAAGCGATCCTGACCGCACCCGACGTAATCGACGGTGGCGTTATCTCGGCGGCATGCAGACACGCATGATGCACCCGCGATTTATGGCTGTGCACGGATCACCCCGGCGGCCTATTAATGAATATATTTTCCCCGATGACATTTATTCCGCCTCGCAAAAAATCGCGCTGATTTTTGAACGTGTAAGCCATTTGTGCTTTGTCGGCCATACGCATGTGCCCGGCGTTTTTGTGGCCCAGCCAGATTTTTATTCACCCGATGATCTCAATAATCGCTACGACATAACCGAGGAAAAAGCGGTTATTAATGTCGGCAGTGTCGGGCAGCCGCGTGACCATGACCCGCGTTCAAGTTTTGTCATTCTACATCCGGGGCATGTGGAATTTATCCGCATGGCGTATGACATTAACACCACCGTGGACAAAGTGCGATCAATTGATGCATTGGACAACTTTTTAGGCCAGCGACTGCTGGAGGGTGCTTAAGCGGCCCCGGCTGCGTTCCCCTGCTATATTGAGAGAGCGGCATTAACCTCACCTTGAGCAATGGAAAGATTATGGATATAAAAAAAATCATCCAGCTTGTGCTGATTGCCTTGATTGCCGGCATTGGTATGCAATTGGTCATGGGCCACTTTTTCGGCAAACATAAGGCACCGGTGCCTGCTGTAAGCTCACAAAACGCCAAGGGGCCAAAAATTGAACCGGTTGTTGCAGTCCCGGCGCAGGTCGTGCGCTTAGGGTCAAGTGCCAAAGCCGACGGAAAGAACTTTTTTCTGGCCATGTGGGTGGATAATGTCTCGGCCGGTCTCAAGCGGGTGGAACTAAACGCACTGCAATATCGCGAATCGGTCAATTCATCCAAACCGCTGGTGCTTATGACACACCGGAAAGGATCACCGCTGCCATATTCCACGCGGGCCATTACCGTCAACGCAGCGCGATATGATGTGGGCGATCTGGCATGGTCGTATGTCTCGCCGGTAAAGCCCGGCGCCACCAAAGCGGTACTGGAACTGCAACTTGAAGACAGCCACAACAAGCCGCTGGTCTTATTGAAAAAGATTTTCCAGCTTAATCCGCGGGATTATCAAGTTACCATCACCCAGGAAATTAAAAATCTCACCAACAAACCCGAAACGGTCCGGGTGCGGATGCTCGGGCCAACCAATTTGCCGCAGTTAGATCGCGAAGCGGATCTGCGTACCTTCTGGTGCACGGGCTATCGCGCCGCCAGCAAATATCTGGATACCACCGGCTTTCCTCATCCCGGAGTTCAGCCACTATTGGGGGCCGATGTACAGCCGGTACCGCTGGGAGATTTCACCGGGCAGAACCGCCTGCTTTGGATTGCATCATCCAACCGTTTCTTCACGAGCATTATGCGGCCTATGCCGTATGGGCCTGTTAAAATGCTCCCGCTGGATAGCGGCAGCCAGATACCCGCCATTAACTATTTGAAATCAGCCACACTGGAACGGGTGGATCCTGAATCGCCACAGGCCAATCCGCGTGGCGTCCTGGCCGTGCGCGTTACCAGTAAAAATCTGCTGCTGGCTCCAAATGCGACCACCGCCATGCCGCTGGCGGTGTATATGGGGCCACTGAAGCGTTCGCTTTTAATGGGTTCCGCCAAAGCAAATCCCGGCACAGCCGCCTATGAGTATCATTTGTACAAATACCTGGCGGTTATTGACTTTGGCCGCGGCAGTTACTGCGCTTTCTGCACATTCTCCTGGCTGTCGCTGATTATTCTGAAAATTCTGGATTTAATTCATCATTACATCGTTGGTAATTATGGCGTTGCCATCATGATTCTGGTGCTGGCGGTGCGTTTGTTGCTGCATCCCCTGACGCGTTGGGGACAGGTTAACATGACGACCATGCAGCGCAAGATGGCCAAGGTGCAGCCGGAGATGGACCGCATCCGCACCAAATTTGCCAAGGACAAGCAGCGCCAGCAGGCGGAAATTATGGCGTTGTACAAGGAACGCAATATTAACCCTGCCGCCAGTGTGCTGGGATGTTTACCCATGCTGCTGCAAATGCCAATTTGGATTGCCCTGTATTCCGGGCTGGCGGTGGATATTGATCTGCGGCAGGCAGGTTTTATTCCTGGATGGATTACCGATCTGGCCAACCCCGATACGCTGGCCACGTTCCATACGCCGTTTTCCGTCTGGTTCCTGGGATATACGTATCACGGGCAGGATTTTATCTCTATTAATCTCCTGCCGGTGTTATTGGGTATTGTATTTTTCTTCCAGATGAGATTTCAAATGAGGCTGGCACCCACGCCAACGGATCCGCAACAGGCGCAAACTCAGAAAATTTCCCAGTTTATGGTTATTCTGTTCCCCCTGTTTCTATACAATGCCCCATCCGGATTAAACTTGTACATCTGTGCCAGCACCGTGGGTGGCCTGATTGATACAACATTGGTACGCCGCCATCTCAAACGGCTCGAAGCGCGGCAAGCGTTGGCCGATACCGTTATGGATCGGAAAAAGTAGCCTGTGTTGGCGGCACGCGTACACCGTGCCGCCAACAAAATACCGCGTTTGGTTCTGAATTTAATATTGCCGAACGCTCGGATCGACCAGCAAACTCCAGGCATCTATACCGCCGGCCATTGAATGCGTCTGCTCAAAGCCGGCCTGCCGCAGCCAAGCGGTGGCGCGTAAAGACCGCGCACCGTGGTGGCAATGCACGACAATGCGCTTGCCACGCCATTTTTCCAACTCCCCCAATCGCTGCGGTAATTGATCCAGCGGAATCAGTATTGCGCCTTCAATACGTGCGTGATTCCATTCCTTTTGTTGCCGCACATCCAATATTAAGATCTCGGCTTCGGAGTTTTTAAGTTTGTGCACCTCGTGTGGGTGAACTTCCCATTTCGGATCAACATTGATTTTCATCGGTGATGCGCCCTTGGCTTGTGGGCTATGATGACCGGGCAAAGAATCAGCCATTGTTTATTCTCCTGTTTAGACGCGAACATCGCGCCTTGTGTACATTAATAATATTCCCTTGATTATCAAGTATACGTCTGACTACCGTTGCGCAGCAATTCATGGTCAATGGCCTTGACCAGATCATCCAGCCGCTGCGTCCAATGTGTCAGATCCTGCACCCCGACCTCCACTGGCATATTGTCATAGCGTTGGTGAAGCAGGCGGTGTTCGGCGTCCGCAATCTGAAATTCCTCTAATTTTCCGTAACGATGGCGGCGATTCTCAAACCAATGCGTCAGCGGGCACTGCTTGAACTCCGGCACTGGCCAACGCGTCGGATCGTCGTCGGCCGGGGGAATAAGGCCCCGCAACAACCGCAACTGCCGCGATCGCGCGACCTGCTTTGCCAGCAAGGGATAGTCCTCGGCGAGATAAACCGGCGGATACTTGTTTTCCGTTAATTGCAAATTACGAACCCACGGGAGAAACTCAGTTGTCGGCATGGCTTTAGCCAGGAACGCCCCCTGAATTCGTTCACCACCAAGGCGCATCCAGGTGTCCAGCTCCTGCTGAGTTTCCACGCCCTCAGCAATGAGGGACACGTCGGATATCCGGGCAAATTGAATCGTGGAAATCGCTACTGCCAAGTGCGACGGATTATTGAGTAACCCGCGAATGAATTCCTGACCGAGTTTCAATTCCTGTACCGGCAGCGACGCGGCATACAGCAGGGAAGCATATCCGGTGCCAAAATCATCCAAACTGGTGGATAATCCACGCGACCTTATCGCCGCCAGGCGGGAGATAGCCAAAGATATATTCTTTAAGGCAGACCCCTCCGTTATCTCCAATCGCAGAAATGGGTGATCCGCCGACGTACCAATTAATTTATCCAGATCGCCAAGAAAATCTGGTCGCAACAAATGTGCCGCGCCTATATTGACACTGATGGTGACATCCATGCCACTGGCTGACATATTTTTGCGCAATGCCAAAGCCTGGGAAATCACGAATCGATCCAGTTCACGAATCAGTTCAGGATCGCCTTCGATAATAGGTATAATTTCTCCGGGCGATATCCAACTGTCTCCTTCACGCCAGCGGGCCAGAAGCTCCACTCCCTCCAGCTTACCGGTTCGCATATTGGCTTGTGGCTGGAGAAAACATTCTATTTTTCCCCCAGCCAGCGCCGCTGGAAAGCTCTGTCGAATGCGAAAACGTTTCTCTATTCGCTCGGCCAACACCGATTCAAATATTTGAATCGGATGTTGCCCTTCTTTTGCGTTATAAAGCGCTGCGTCCGCATGGCGCAATAAACCGGCTCGATCAGCTTTGTCCAATGGATAAACTGTAAATCCCAGCCGTGCACCGACGGAAATCACTTCGTCGCCCCATTGAATAGGTTGCTGCACCGCATCCAGAAGACGATTGGCCGCCTCGGTTAAATCTTCAGGCGATTTTAAGTTAAAAAGAATGCCGAATTCATCCCCGCCCAGCCGCGCTGCCGCATCACCGGCACGCAGCGCACCGGCGAGGCGACTGGCGACGGTTTTCAGCAGGTCATCACCGGCGGCATGGCCCAATGTGTCATTGGTTTCCTTGAAATGGTCCAGGTCCATAATGCCAATTGCCAGAAAATTGCCCGTCCGATCCACCCGACCTAACGACGCCAAGGTTGTTTGTTCAAAATATGCCCGGTTCGGCAGGCCGGTAAGCGGGTCATGAATGCTCATATATTCCAGTCGGCGGCGCTGTCGGTGCGTTTCCAGTGCCACAGTAATATTATTGACCAATTGTGTTAACAGCTTGTTTATATCACGCGTAAAATAACTACCCTGTCGCGCTACAACCACCAGTACCGCTTCAGGATGGCCATCGACGCAATGGATTGGAAAGCCCGCAAAACCGCCATGACGATATTTTTTTACATTTTCCATCCAAGGGGCCAGATGTGGATCATGCCGGGCGTCAATGATGGTGACTGGCGCATTGAGTCTGTAAACCTGTCCGGTAACGCCCCAACCTTCGGGCTTTGTCGGATCAATACTCACCGTTGCGGGCATGGGCATCCCATCCACCGAACCGTTGGTGATGATATGGGCCTGATTGTTTTTCGCATCAATGACGCTGACATAAGCCGAAATCGCATCAGTGCATTCTAATATTGTTTTAGAAAGCAATTGATACATCTCTTCAGGAGCCGGATCAGTCAGCAATATCCGATTGCCTTGCTCGAGCGCATGTTGATAGCTTTGCAATCGTTTTAGCGCCCGGTCGTTCTTTATTCGGTCCAACGCCACGCTGACATCGGCGGCCAGGCGTACAAGCAATTCCTCTGCTCCTACGGGAAACGGTGCCGCATCTGAACTATAGATGCTTAAAAGTCCCTGCTGTCCGTCTTTGGTTTTAAATGGGGCGCAAATGCTGCCGGTAATGCCAAAGTGACGAATTCGTTCAATCCATGGGGTGAAGGAAGGATTCGTTTCGCGCCAGTCGGTTACCACGACTGCTCCTGTGACCAATGCCTGTCCGCCCGGCCCACGCCCTTCCACGCAAGTTGGCTCACTGTATATCCGCAGTTTTCGCGAATAATGATTCGCCGGGCCCGCGGCCGCGCGAATATGCACCCATTTCGTATGTTGATCGACCGTCCCTACCCACACCAGCGGCAGTTTCAGGTGTCGTGCCAGTGTTTGAACCACAGCATTAAGCAATGCTGATACTGACGCATGACTGCTTAATACCTGATTGGTAATGCGTATGGCTTCATAAAATCCGTCACGCAACTGGATTCCCGCCAGGTGTGCCCGCCGATATCCCGCCAAATGCCAGCTTTCATCAAGGTGCAGCCGCTTGTAAATGGCGTTGCGGAGTATTTCCCGATCCTCCAGCGGAATATCCAGCAGGGCCTGATTTAAATCCTGCGCAAAGACCGCATACGATGCGGAAATCCATGATATCGACAGACCCAGACGATGGTGAAACTGCCCCAGTGCCGCGAGTTTCTCGCCACGCAGGGGGTCAAGATGTTCTGACAACATCATGCGGTAATGCTCCGCGAGATGACCTTTTAAGCGATCCAAGTGCTCCGGAGGCAATGGAGCTAGAAAAGTCGCCGTTGCCGGGTTCGATCCGAGCCACGCATAAAAGTGATCGACAAACGCTGAAATGTGTTGGGTTAATGTGGGTCCGTGGCGCTGCAAGGCGGCATGCTCCTCGTCACTTAAGCGAAGCATTTCCGCGAGCTGGAGAATGTCAGACAAACCATCTTTCATTGCGCGCCAGCCCCCATGTTTATCACACCCGTCTCTCGTCTCGAAGAGACAGCGACTTGAACTTCGCCTATATTCTATAGGCGAAAAGCGTGGCTGCAACTATGTGCAGCGGGCAAAAGATGATTCTTATGACAAATACAATAACAAAAATCTGTATTTCCCGGCACCTTATCTCCGTTGTGCAGAATCACGCGCAACGTGATTATCCCTGCGAAGCGTGCGGGTTTCTCATTGGTCACGCGCGGGGCAATAACATTACAGTCAGTGATGTAATACCCGCCACCAATGCCGCGGCGGCAGCTACGCGCAAGCGAGCGTACCGCATTGATCCGCGGCATTGGATGCGAACAGAACAACACGTTTCCTCACAGGGGCTGATGATTATTGGAATTTATCACTCTCATCCCGACCAGATGCCAATGCTCAGTCAAACCGACATTAACGCGCTTTGGCCAAATCTGATTTATCTCATCGTCTCCAGCGGGCCGCGGCAGCAACATCCGCCGATGGCATGGAGGCTTAATGACGCCACCAGCAAGCCAGAAGCATGCGATTTACATCTGTTGGAATAATGCAGACAACACGGAAATTACTTGGTGAGTTGCGCTTTCGTGGCACCGGTTTTATCAATGCCCGCAAATGACATTCCTGGCAATCCCAATTGTTTTCGCGCCTTATCACACGCCGCCAATACGTTAAGAAGTTGCTTCGCGGCATAATATTTGACGTGGCCATCGGCAAAGCCCAGCGGGCCACCCTTGGTCATGGTTTGGGTATTCCGAAACAGAATAATGATAGACCCCAGCAGTTTTCCTTTGGCCGCACTGTTGGGCAAGATTACATCAGAACCGACATAACGATAATCGCTGTTGCGGTTAATGGCGGCAATCTGAACCCTGCGTTTGACATGATCCCAGTTGGACGGCAGCATAATGGGGGCCAGCGCATTGGTCGGATCACTTAGGTCTCTTACGGTAATGAGTTTGGCATTAAGCAGTGTCAGAAGATTGGGCGGAAAATGGCCTTGATGCTGCCCGGCATATTCCAGACAGGCATTACCAATGGCCGATATATGCCGAAACTGCGAAACTTCTCTGGCTTTATGCAACGCCACGGACTGCACCGCAAAGATCAGCATACCTGCGGTCATCGCGGCAATTCCCAGCCATCTTCCAAAAAGCCAATTCTGCTTCTCCTGAATGCGGTAAATAATGGCCCCCGCGCCAAGAAACAATGTCATCAGGGACAGGATCAGCACACTTACGGGGGGGGGAGCTTCGGTTGCGGGTTTCGCCTGTAAAAGCAAAATCGCCTCGCCAATCAGGCAGATCACCGCTGCCACAGAAAACCAATTCACTGGTCGGCCGCCAGATACGCTTTGATTGTTCATGATAATCCTTAAACACCAAACAATTCCTGTCATTATAAGGCGCAGCTTGCTCCGCGGCACTATGCTAGTGCTCTGTCACGTGTGGCGGGGCCTGCGACAGTTTCTGCGGCGGAACGGCGGCGGCTGTGGCCGCCGAGGTTTTAGGTTACGGGTGACAGGTTACAGGGCCATTTCACGGATCAATATTGCAACGAGCGACGAGCAACGTGTCTCGTGTCTTTGCGGATTTCAAGGGGGCCAAGTGGGCCAAGTCATTGGGGCAACGGGGCCAAGTTCGGAAAGTTGCGAAACACCTTGATGACAGCGGGTTTAGTTCAAGGGGGCCAAGAGGGCCAAGTGGTAATAAGGGGGGGGGTAGCCGCTGCGGCGGCTAGATCAGGTGAATTTGGAGCAGGTGAGCGCGCGGATTGGGCGCGGGCGGCGATAAATAAAATAATGAGATCCCGGCGCGCCGGGACGACGGGTTTAATGAGACGGCTGCGCCTTAATGAGACGCGGTGCCTGCGCACCGCTTAGAAGGCGTGAATCGCTGCGCTTCAGCGAATAATCCCGATAGCCATCGGGAATGCGCTTAACCAACAACGAGCAATCCCATACGCGATTTCAAATTGCATCGGGACTGCGCTCAAAAAAACACTGATCAATGATCACTGATCAATATTTTCGGATGCGCAGGGTTGCTGCGAATGCTATAGATGGATGCGTGCGGGGATATCGATTCCAGTTAGGACGGTGTCCTTCATTGGCTCCTGTATTCCAACTTCGTCCATCTTCCAGTTTCACACTGGTGGCGTATTATTCACTTTTCAAACAGCGCCGGTTCCCGGCTTCAGTGATCAATGACCAATG
>Ga0209012_1001365_pt1 | contig 25631 bp, 29 predicted proteins | sample RS3BMetagenome_FD_184735 | JGI IMG/M metagenome (GOLD analysis project Ga0209012, IMG submission 184735) | Ferric oxide microbial mat and aquatic microbial communities from Rainbow Spring, Yellowstone National Park, USA - RS3B (SPAdes) (version 3) ...
CTGAGCAAAAAGAAGATTATCCATTCAGGGCTGGAAATCAAAGTAATGAATATGATACCTGATGCACCGGTGCTGAACATCATGGCTGTAAATGCAGATGATATGCTTTTTGAATCTGGCTTTTTGTCAGCTTTGAAGCGCATTAATAGAAGGAGGCCAGCCCCTGCAAAAATCAGTACCGAACCAATGAAATAAATGGATATAACAACCACATTCGCAAACGGGTAGAACAAAATCGTTATCCAGTCTATTATAAATCCGAACATAACGGAGGCATGCGCGAACAGCCTGAAGAGACTCCCGTTCTCCGATGGGTAGTTACAGCCCGCTCCTCCACCCTTAAAGTCCTTGTGAGTAAAGACATCCAGGATAGCCCTACCGATGGCCTTCACATTCATCTTTCTGCCGTTCGATATATCCTTCCAGTACGATCTCCCTTGAATGAACCATAAAAAGAAGACATAGATATAGAGCGAATATTCAGCCACAAAAAAGACGGGGTAAGGGAAGAGTTCCTGCATAGTGAGGCTGGTTTCATAAAATGCCGACAAACCGTGTAACAAGAAGACGTAGTAAAGAGTGGTTACGAAGATCAGGGTCGTCAGAAATAGGTAAGCGAGTCCTGACCTACGCATCACCCTAACCAATACTTTTGGAAATACAAATTTTTCATAGCTCTGCTCTCTCACGTCTCCAAGTACTTTTGGAATGTTTATCATCAATTCGTGAGGTGGAATAAATGGGCATGCATAATAGCAAGCCCTACAATCATGGCAAAGGTTTGACAAATGGAGCAAATCGCCATGTGAGAATTCCCTCCTTCTTTCTATGGCGTCCCATACATCACAGAATCCTTCACAATACCTGCATGCATTACAGATAGTCAGCTGGCGAGAGGCTTCTTCCATCAACCCCTTATCGTACACCATATCATTTCACACTCGTTGCGTTTTTGCCAGCTATTATCCCGAAAACGGTACCTATAGTAAGACCAAAGCCCGCCAGATACCCCCTTGATAGTACATTACCGGACATAACTTCACCCGCTGCGAAGATATTTTCGAACTCACCATCCTCTTTTTGTACTCTGCCTTCTTCATCTACCTTTAGACTCATGTATGTGAAGGTAAGACCGGGTCGGAGTGGGAATGCATAGTATGGTGGTTTGTCTATTCTTCTTGCCCAGTGGGACTTTGGAGGCTCAATACCAGCAGTGTGGCAATCATCAAGCTTTGTTCTGTCAAACCTTCCGTCAACTACACCTTTGTTGAACCTGCTTATCGTATTAATCGCTTCATCGACGGGCAATCCCAATTGAAGTAAGAGTTCCCTGATATCGTCTGACCTAAATGCTGGATAGGCTGTTGGTAGAAAATCATCCAACATCTTCGAATCGATTATAACATATGCGAGCTGATCAGGCTGCTCTGCTATAAGGTGACCCCATATGGCATATCGTTTGGGCCACAAGTCCTCTCCTTCATCGTAAAACCTTTTACCACTTTTATTAAGCACTATACCAATTGGAACTGCATCGATTCGCGTTATTATGCCGCCGTCAAATTTTGGTCCCCTGGCATCGACAGCTACCATGTGCCCCCCTTTAGGATCACCTGTTACTTTAGCACCGTTTTCGACCAGTCTTTGAAAGGGGATGCCTGTGTTATATTTTGTACCCCTGATTATAAAATTATCAGTTGCATCGCCCCATATCTCTTTCAACATCTTAAGATTTGCTTCGAAGCCACCCGAAGCAACAATTATGTAATCGGATTTAACTTCGAATATTTTGCCTTCCTGTGTGAAAGCTATTGATTCACATCTATTTCCTTTTAACATGAATCTCTGCACTTCAGCACCATAAAGTATGTTAACCCCCAGCTTCTCTGCGCGCCTATAGTATGTGTTGACTAATGCCCTACCACCACCGAGAAAGAAAGCATTAGTTCTTGAGAGGCTAATGGTACCACGTATCTCTCTTTTGAAAATCACGCCATGGGCAGACATCCAGCTTGGGATCTCTTCAGATTCGTTTATTACCAACGAAGCAATCTTTTCATCGATGTCTCCTCTAGATACACTTCTCAGGTCCTGGAGCAACTCCCTTTTCGGATAGTTTCCTAAAGTGAATTTATCTTCCTGATGCGCGTATCGTATGTCCCTTGTATATTTAGTATTTCCACCCCTTTCCAACAAGGGAGCCGACTCCAGCAGTAACGCCTTTCTACCATTCTCTGCACAAGTTATTGCAGCTGTTAGTGCTGCATTTCCACCGCCAACTATAACAACATCGTAATCGTTCAATTTTGTAATGCGTTCGCTATCAAGGGAGATTACTCATAAACATTGTGTAAGACCTCCTTTAGCTCATGCTTCATGACAAGCATCTGCCTCAGCTCGCATGACCTTGAGGACAAATCGTATGAAACATATGTTGGTGTCCAGGCGGCGGCCTGCGAGCCCGAAATCTTGGCATGTCGGATCGGCAAGCAGCCAAATCAGCGAGGCACTGCTTGATCTGAAGTCTTCGCATCAGAGCATCATTAACTAAGAAGAGCTTATCAAGAAGATCGAGACTATAGAATAGCGATACAATGGGTGCTTAAAGCGCGTCCGGGAGTTGACCGCTATAGTTGCGGAGAAAACAGAAATGAGTGCTGAAGAAATTGTGAAGTTGATTGCGGATGTCTGAACCGGCAGGGTCTGGATTTCCGCTTCCAGCTTTGCGAGCTCCTTAACGTCCTTTTTCATGAGTATGAGGAAGTCGAAAAGCTGTTGTACTTCGGGGCTGACTGTTTGCTCTGTCATACTCTTCTGGTTCCGAGCATCTTTTAAGCCGACTGACCTTGAAAGAGGGAGTCGCGCGCCTATAGGTTATGGAAGGATGCTCTGGCGACAGGGGGTCTATTGCTCTTAGGCGTGCAACCGCGTGCTCAGGAACTACAGGGTCTTCTTCATGGGACCTAGGGGGACATGGGGCACAGATACACCGTCAACGGGACGATCCTCCCCTACGAAGTCGTCGAGGACGTGAGGTCCGCCTTCGACAGGAGCCAGAAGCAGCTCCCGAGCGAGGAATTTGGCGAAGACGTAGAGAGCGTCAAGGACAGAGCGTACAGGCATTTCTCCTCATTAACTTCGCAGAGAGCTAGATAGCGGAGGGGAACCTCTTTGATCCAAAAGACGAAGAAATCGCAGCCAAGATAAGAGAGCCTCCGCATGACATATAGAGAACTCGGAATAGAGATGGAGAGTCGCAAGTTTGGACCGGATCACGTACACATTTTCATGAACAGCTGCAAAAGTTACAGCGTCCCCAAAATAGCACAGAGGCTGAAGGGAGACTATGCGAAGAAGATAAGACGGGAGCTGTGGGCCAAAGTGAGAAACAATCTCTGCGGAGATAACTTGTGGAGCGACAGTTACTTTCACAGGAACGTAAGCTTGACGACCACGGAAGCTTTGCAGTACCATATCGAAGGCAGCCAGAGGAAGCACTGGGTAGGACTAGAATATGGGCGTGCAGAAGTGAATGTGAAAGAAAAAAAAGATAGCCCAGGCTGGCCGACTTCCTAGCAGCTAGACCCAACGACGCGACGACCTACAGACCGTCATAGTTCAGAGCTCTCTATATGTCTTTCTTTATTCTACCAACGCCGAAGCCTGTCCGCGAGCTGCCTAGCAGTGCGAGCGCCAAGCATGTGAAGGGCTGTGTAGGCTTTCGCCAACTAATGGTCGAGGCTGAGGATCGCCATTCCATACATGATTCCGTCGTGCTCCAACGTCGTTACCAGCAAAGAGTTTGGGGTCTAGAGGTTGGTCAATCCCTTTGGTGCGTGATCAGGCGTGCCTTATGTCCGTCGGGCGTGACCTGGCCTTGCTCGAAGAGCACATCTCCGCGTACTATCGTATATTCTATTGACCCTTTGACCTTCCAGCCATCGAAAGGAGTGAATTTGCTCTTGCTGTGGAGGTTCTCGGAACGGATGATCCACTCTTTCTTTAGATCCACCACGGTCAAGTCTCCATCGCTTCCAATCCCAATACGGCCTTTCTGCGGATAGAATCCCCACACGCGCGCAGGCTGCTCAGACATATAGCGCGCTATTTCGTTCAAAGGAAGCCTACCTTTGTCGACTTCAGTGAGCATGAGTGGCAGGAACGTCTCGACCCCTGGCCAACCAGCAATCGCCTCCCAGATATTCGCATTAAACTTCTCCTGGTGAGAATGTGGTGAATGATCTGTAGTAATCATGTCTATGGTACGATCTTTGAGACCTCTCCACAGCGCCTCGGCGTTATCAAGCGTCCTTACAGGTGGATTCATTTTCATAAGCGGACCCATCTTGCGCAGACCATCTTCTCCGTCGAGCAGAAGATAATGTGGGCACGTTTCGGCTGTCACTTCGGAGCCCTCCCTCTTGGCCCTTCGTATGACATCGACCCCTTCCGAGGAGCTCGTATGGAAAATGTGAAGCTTCGCTTTAGAGTAGTCGGCAAAGAGGACTGCCCTCTGAATCGCTTCCGCTTCTGAAATGCTAGGTCTTGACAGAAGATGAAATATTGGATCGTTCTTCCCAGCATCTTTGAATTGCGACACAAGATGCGTTGTGATGGATCTGTTTTCTGCGTGCACGCCCACCCTCAGCCCCGTTTTGGCGATTTCTCTGAAACTTTCGACAAGTTCCCAATCGTCTGGGCTGGGTAGGTTTCCCACAGTCTCTCCCATAAAGATTTTGAAGCCTATTACGCCCTCTTCTTTCAATTCCTGTATTTTGTCCATGTTGGTAGGTAGCACTACGCCGAAAATTGCAAAGTCAACCAATGATTTCTCCAGCCCTCTCTGAAGTTTAAGTTTGAAACTGGCAGCATCCTGCGTAGGCGGCTTTACATTAGGCATGTCGCATACCGAAGTTACTCCACCACAGACGGCCGCCGTCGACCCAGACGAGAAATCCTCTTTGTACTCTAAGCCCGGTTCTCTGAAGTGCACGTGTGCATCAATTATCCCAGGGAGTACGAACATTCCGTGAACGTCGATCGTCCGAGTGGCAGACGGCATGGACTCATCCGAGCCTATGGCGACAATCTTGCCTGCATTTATCGCGATGCCAGCCTTGTACACAAACTCTGAATCAACAATATAACCACCCCTGACAACAAGATCCACGGTCATATAGATGTAATATAACATCTCACGAGTATATCAATATTCCGATGATGGAGGCTATGGGACAGAATTGCTTCTTGTTCTATAGTTATTTAATTCTCCTTAGCCATTTCTATTTAACATTGAATGTCGTATTCATGTTATAAAAAATTCTAAAGGTCATTTCGTGCATAATTATATATGGTTGCGTCCCATGATGAGATATTACAGTAATAGGGATGAAGACATCAGCGACACATTGAAGGCGACAGATGAGCACATAAAAAGGGAGTGCCTTGGGAAAAGGCCGGAGCACAAGAGGGACTGCAGGACATATGAGCAGATGGAGGAGGAGAGGATAAGGAATGCAATGAAGTCGTTTGACCCACTCATCCATGAAGCCATAACGGCTATGCGCATCGACGATTCCGGCTCTGTAGAACCACCGGTCCTCGCCCTTGAACAGGAGGTCAAGCTTCCCCTCACAGAGCAGCTTGTTGGCAGATCAAACAGGGAATTTGTCTACGTACTTGAATTATTCTCAATGGTTTCAGGTATAGATATTTCGCACAAGACGGTTGAGAGACTGTACTCGGACGAGCTCGTCATGATGACTTTTTACAAACTGCACATGCTCATACTAAGAAGGGAATCCGATGCCACGGGAACTGAAGTTCGAAGCCAAGAAGAACGGAGACAATGACTATGATAACCACAATGATAATGGCAACCGGTAGGCGGTAAAGGGAAGCGCCTTTGCCCATTCCTTCAAGCTGATGGACCTTAAACTAAATTGTATCCCCCCATTTGGATCAAATATGAAATCGGAGAAGCTGGCATTTGACAGGGCAATGCAGTTCCTGAGGTTGGTCGATGTGGAGCTGAGAAGCGTCAGGCTTGACAGGTATTACAGCGAATCCAGCTACGCGTCGCGCTTCGATAAAGATACGGTTGTGATCGTCATACCGAAGATGCCACTCAAAACGGATCGCAGAAGTGAAAAGATGTAATGAGGAATTTTTCACAGACACATTCCACTACATCGAAGAGTATTATAAAAGGAAGAACTTTGATGCTCGGTTCTCTGTAGACATGAAGGTGTTGGGATGGAGAATACGGTAGAGGAGGGACGACAGGATTGACGGCGCCCTGTTCTGCGCCAGGCTATGGTCCAGCCTGTTAAAATTAGGGCCTGTGTAGTTCCGTCTCATAGCCGACGATGGAGCAGTGACACATAATCCCGTCTCAGCTCCCTCTTTTCCGACTACCGTTAGGTTGTGCACTATGGACTTCGGGCGGTCTCCTTCAGCTGCAGCTCCCTCTTCGTGCTGAAGATGAGCGGGTAGCCTCCCATTCATGCATGAGAAGACGCCCTCCGGCCCTAGTCGTAAGAGGAAATCGTCTCCCGCCGGGTGGGATGTATCTTAGAAGCGCGCTCGGCGATCCTGTTCGGCTTCAGGAAGAGCAGTCCACTAGCGCCACGGACGAATTGTGCATTGGCCTTGAAAGGATATGCCCCCGTCTCTCAGACGGCCGTAAAGCCTCTCGCCCTGCCGAGGAGGCGGATCGGCATGCTTTCGTCAGGGACGTCCTAGTCTACGTGGATCACAGAAGAAACGAACTCATCGTCCCTGCATGCGGCGTGCGGCTTGACATACCCCCTTACCCTCTTCGGGTCGACGTACCTCCGGCTTTCGAGAGAGGTTCCGAGAATCGAAGGGATGGGAGTTAGTGAAGAGATCTCGAGCCTTTCGAGCACAAACCATCCATAAGGACTGAATTTCAGGAAGAGGGTTTCTGCAGAGCCATTCCCATCCCTCGTCATAAATAGACGGCTTACAGTTCTTCGCTGTAGAATCTCTTGAATGTATTACCATTCAAGAATTCGGGTGGGATTACGGGAAGCTCGTTCATATGTATTGAAATGTGCCCTTTTGCATCATTCCAAGCTTGACAAGGTTTTCCGAGGGCGGCATGAAAGATGGAATTTTCAGGTTTCACCGTATCTATTTCCATAACCGCAGCCGCCAAGGAGGTCTCATCTGTGTAATTCGGACTGTGCCTACAAAGGGAATTGAGGCCTGGTCCGTTCACGTGATCTTGGGAGAATCTAATCATCATCGGGACGTCTATCTTTCCTCTGTTCATTCTTAGTAACTCAATGGACCTAACGTAACGCACATAGCTCGATACGTCGAAAGGGTCGTTAAGGTCCTTCAGCATCTCGAACCTGTTTGTCCTGACGTGCGTACCTTGAACAACTTCTTGGACAGCTAGCCGGTCGTACGAACCTTCAATTATAAAACCCTTCTTCTGCTCAACAAATTCGATATTTCCGGGCGTACTCATAGGCCTTTCTGCCAAGGATTTGAGGACGAGTTGTGTTGCTTCTCTTGCAGTGTTAGCCTTGATAAGGCCTTCCTTGCCGAGCCATCCCCTATCAAGTGCCCTGATTTGGGAAGCGTCTACGGTTCGAGCGCTAAGTTCAACAGTCCTAGCGATGTTGCTGCCAAAGGCCACCCCTTTGTCGTTGAGGCCGATCTTGATCGCTTCTTCGCCTGCAGCCGCGATAGCGGCAAGGGTGTTGCCCTTGTCCGGCTTTTCGAGGATTAGTACGTTCAGCTCCTTGTTCTTATAGAAACGATCACCCTTGAACCTCTCCGAACCTATCTTGTCGCTATTCTTCAGCATGATGGTCTTTCCGTTGGCGGTCGAATCGCCGAAAGCGATCAGGACGGAACATTCGTCGGGAAACAAAACCGGCTTTAATAGGTTAAGTGCAAGAACATCAGGGAGCGCGACGCCGGCGCCTTCGGATATCCCTGAAAAATAGAGGAGGCTTGTTTCGTTGAGATCAGATTTATGAATGTTTCGAACGAGTCGCAGGAGAGAGTTCCGTGATGCGCCTGAATCTAGAACATGTTGCCAGAATGTCGTGAGGTTATGCTTGATCTCGTCCCGAAAGCAGGCACCATGTTTTAACCCTCGCTCATAAGGGCCTCCTTCAGCGAGGGTTACTTTGAATTCGGGTGACATATTACTAAGATTCGGCAGCTCCCCTTTATGTATTTTTTTAATTTTCATGTGTTGCGGCTATCTAGGAAACTATGAGCAGTAGTTTTTAGGAAAAGGACCTACCTAGAAAAGGCACCATTGAAGATAGGTAACGTTAAGCAATGTCTTAGAGACAGCTTTATGCAAAGGGTCTACAATGTCACAGCATTATAGTCTCCCCGGGGGGCCAAGACGATCTTGATATAGATGCCCGTTCCGTTCGTCAGACGATAGGTATGTTGGACCCCCGCCGGAACGTATACGCATGCTGGAGATTCGAGTTCATGTTTCTCTCCATCTAATGTTACTTCGACTTTCAGACCCCGTAGGTCGTTCTTAGTACCTATAAATATCATCGCAGCGTCGACCGTATGGCTTCTCGGGGTAGCGGACTCATACGGTTCTGCAATGTCCTTTACAGCTCTCGCGATGACGTACATCTTCCCTTGAGGGAAGTTCTTGTTATCTATGAAAACGAATCTTTTTCCTCTTTCTGCAACATGTTTCTTTAACTCGCCAACAGCCGGCCTTGCTTCCACCTTTAAGATAAGTTCCTTCATATTTGTGATTGAGAATACAGCTCTTTTTAACCTTTTGACGCCATTCAGAGGCGCTGTTAAGTTAGCGCCTATTGGATCGCCCCCTGAACAAGCAAGATAAAGCGATCGGCCTCGAACCTGTCCTTCAAGGGGGATTCGTAGAGGGAAGGGCGAAGCCCAGCTCTGAGTGCTATGTCACGAAGTTGTAGTAGAAAGAGAAGGCCTTGATCCAGAGGAAGACGTGCCTTCGACCGCATTTCTTTTCCCAGCAGGGGAAGTTGTCGTCGAAGTATTCGGCCCTGTCCTTTAAGGTCTGGTTCAGCCTCGCCATGAAGTTCTTCTAATCGATAGAGTAGACTTGGTGCTTCATCCCCAGTCACCTGCAGGCCCCAGAGTACTAGGTCTCATCTCCGCCTAGATCGGCTTTCTATCATACCTAGAGCAGAGATGCCGGATAAAGTAGCAGGCTTCCGGGATGTTCCTCTGGTAGGAGATCCTGAAGCCAAGGAACTGCCTTTGAAGGGGGTCGAAGGCGATCTAGACCCATGCCTCCTTCTCCGATGCGTATCATGGTCTCATCTATCAGGATGGAATGCACGGAGCCGTCTCGACCCGGAACCTGCTCGTCAAAAAGGAGAACTTCTGGACCTACTGGTGTATCGCTTCGTGGCTCCTCCTCTCGATGAGCTCAATAACCCTTGACGCCTTCCTCAAACCGAGTGCGGAGTAGTAGACATAGACTGTATAGGCCGTAACGCACAGGGACGTCCTCTCTCGTCTCATGAACTTTCCAAGTTCGATGATATGATGAGAGGAAACGTCCCTCCCATAAGGTCGAGGAAGTTGATTTAGACACCCTACTCAAATCTCTTAGCTTGACAGCTCCAACCTGCAGCCACAAATATATATATAGGCCCTGCGCTAGTATAGGATTAATGAAATCAAAAAAGATTCTTGTAAAACCTTCCATGAGACGTGCCATTTCAAGGACAGTCATCATCGCAATCATCGTAGTGATCTTGGTCATCGCGCTGGCTGGCGCTTTCTACGCAAGCAGGACAATAACCAAGCCGTCAAAGACGGTCACCATAGCCGCTATATTTCCGCTGTCTGGTTCACTCTCATATTTTGGGACGACTTCTTTGCAGGCGGTCCAACTGGCTGCACAAGACATCAACAATGCTGGCGGGATAAAATCGCTAGGCGGCGCCAATATTAGTATTGTACCTGTTGATTCCACGAGCGATGCGACTCAAGCATACAGCATAGTCCAGAACCTCCTTTCATCCAACAAGAACATTTCGGCTGCCGTGGGGCTGTATGCTTCTGGCCTGACGATACCTGTCCTTCCTCTGTTCCAGCAGTACCAGGTCCCCTTGATTCATACGGCCTTTTCGGACCTCTCAACATCAAGCAGCTACACCTTCGGTTTCAGGATAGCTCCAAACGCAACGACCTTCGGAAACTCGATGGTCAACTTCCTTCTTTACTTGAAGTCGCAAGGCTTCAACGTGTCACGGGTCGCGCTGGTCTATGAGAACGACGCATACGGCACAGGCGTGGCCCAGGCTGTTCAAGCAGCTTTGGCGCAGTATCCTCAATATAAAGTGGTCCTGAACGAGCCCTACTCTCTGAGTGGGTTCACAAGTGCGCAGCCAGTGGTAACAGCTGTCCAGGCAGCCAATCCACAGCTGATCTTCGAAGTGTCTTACCTGAACGATGCGAGCCTGATAATTCAAGGGCTTCGTTCTCAGGGACTTAACATTCCGATAATAGCGGGGTCTGGAGGCTTCCCATTACAACAATTCTACCAGAAACTTGGTAATGAGACAAACCTGATCTTCACTGCTGCAGCTTACAACCCGACTGAAAACAAGTCTATAGCTGGGAAGGTCAACCAAGAGTACTCTCAGAAGTACGGTTACTTCATGCCTGAGGCTGCAGGATCTTACTATGCCGCCACATGGGTACTTGCGGATGCGATTGAGCAGGCAGCTTCCGCCAACCCTGTAAAGATTCAGCAGGAACTGCATGCCATAACAATCACGTCAGGAAACGCGCTCATTCTTCCTGAGAACCAAATCGCCTTCAACTCCATCGGCGCGAACATCTACGCCTTGCCAGTGATAGCGCAGTGGCAGAATGGCAATCTCGTATCTGTGTACCCCTTGAATCTTGCTACCTCAAAAGTGATACTGCCACCTGTCCCGCCGTAGGCTCCCAGAAGGGTGTGTTACCCACCAGAAGTTTTCCAAACCTCTCACTTTTTTCTCCTTATTTTCATGCCGCCAAGGCTACCGTTGCTGCTTGAATCTCATAAGTCGTTTCCGGCACCGAGGCTGATAGGTGCGTGAAGATAGTCCGGTTAGCTGCATTACAGATTTGATCAAGCCATGTCAGGCGCATCTAAAACAGTCGGCAACGTGATCACTTGGTGACGCATCAGAACGTATGAGCTAAAGACGACAGAACAGAATCAGGTGGGAGCCAGCAGGTCGATGAGTCCCTCAGAGAATTCCACCTTTGCAGGTCTCACTAAAGGTAGTCGTACGTTTGCGCGTGTATATTCCTTCAAGCGCTCGAGAACTTCGTCCGGCGTCCCACACGCAGTTAATCCTGTAAGGTAAGAGTCAGGCATCGCTTTCATGAGCCCCTCCATCCCTCCGGCTTCGTACGCCTTCTGGAAAACGGGGAAATCCCTTTCTTTCATGACGGGTTCGCCCACTCTGAGCTTCTGATGGAAGTTGAAACCAGCCTGTAGCGGGGTGAATTTGTTTGCGACCTCCCACCTGACCGCATCCAGAGCCTTCCTTCGCTCGTCGGAGGCGGCCGCCACAATGAGCTGGGCCACCTCAAGATCTTCAGGGTCACGTCCTGCCTCTCGCGCCGAGTTCTTGACGATCTCAACCGCGTTCTTCGAATATTCTGGGGAGGTTATCGTGTTCAAAAGGACACCGTCGGCCACGGAACCTGCGAGTCGAAGGCCGGTCCTGCTTGTTGCCGCGATCCAGATTGGTATCTTGCGCCTTGCAGGTTGAAATGAAAGTCTGATATTCTTGAATCTAACGAACTGGCCTTCATAACTGACCTCATCCCCGGTGAGGATCTGCCTCACCGACTCCACGTACTCCTTTAGGCTCGCCGCAGGGTCCACCAACTCCAACCCATGACGGGTGGCGTGCGATTGCGTGCATGCGCCAAAGACAAAGACAGTCCTGCCGTCCGACAGCTCATCAAGTGTTGCCATGGTCTGAGCCATCACGAGAGGACTGCGCAGCCTGACGACTTGCGTCGCGCCGAGCTTGATTGTGTGTGTGGAAACGCTGAAGGCAGAAAGGGCCGACACAGCGTCCCTGACCAGATTGATTGTCTCCGAGAAGAAGCCCATTTCGAAGCCTCTCATCTCGGCCAACTGAATCCACTTTGTCATGTCCCTGACAGTAAGTTCGGGGGAATATCCGGTAGCAAAACCAACTCTTTTCATGTATATGACGGACCAGACAGGGCAAATTAAAGGTGTTGCCAAATTGATGCTGTGTTGCATGAATCAGACCGGTGAGGCTTCAGTCACTGGGCCTCTCCCCGCTTATAACACTGCCTTGATGAACCCATTGTAGACTGATGCATTCGCGGCCATCTCTCTGGCCATGTTGAAGAACTTCACCGACACGTAGTCACCTAAGACCCTCTTGATGCAGGAGAACGCTACTTCCACCCTTCACCATGGAGAGGTCGAGGTTAAGCTTCCTCTTTCTGACGAGGGCCTCGTTGTAGCTGTGCCAATCCCTTTTATCTTACATGTGAGGAAGATCATCCTACCGATACAAACACGCTCGAATCAGAATCCTTGGATTACGAACTCATCGTGCAATACACCACGGATTGACATAACAATCATTTGGTTCAATACTGCACCAGTTCCGACCGGGCCATTCCCATTACCTGTGGTGGCTTGCCGGCAGCAGGCAAGCCAAGTGAAATCCTCTCATTTTGGTCCAGTGCATGCAGATCTCAGCCAGCCCGAGCCTGCCAACGGAGTTGTCCAAAGGAAGTACGGTGCGCGATGCGAGGGTTCTGGTGTTGACGTGGATCTGTTCCTAGAACGTGTACCGGATGGCTGACACAACGTCAAGGGTTCAACTGGGCGAACGTCCGCTGGACTCTCCCTATTCTCGGAACACTTGCGAGCCATTTACCGCCAAACGGCTGCATCTTGCACTCTTCTCTGTCTTTTCAGAGCCTTCCCTCACTCAGACAGGGCAAAATCATGCGGTCAGCCGGGGGGGTCCTCTAATAGAATCTGTGCAAGGAGCGCGGCTCTCAAATAGAGTCCGTTTTTCGCCTGTTCGAAGTACTTGGCTTCAGGAAGTCCGTCAACGTCCGGGTCCAACTCGTCAACCCTAGGAAGTGGATGAAGTATGTAAGGAGTCTTCTCATAAGACAGCAGAGCTGCCTTATTCAGCATGTAGGATCCCTTCAGCCTTTGGTAATCGTCCGGGTTGGTGAATCTCTCCTTTTGTAGTCTGGTGACGTAAAGGAAGTCCAGTTTCGATATCACCTTCGTCAGGTCGTCCAGCTTCTCGTAGGTCACTTTGTGTAAGGAACTTAGCGTCTCCTGACGGACTTGGAGCTCTTCTGGCGCGATGTAGAAGATCTTCACACCATCATACTTGTCGAGAGCCATCGACAGGCTGTTCACCGTTCGGCTGTGAGCTAGGTCGCCTATAACTCCGATGCTGACGCCGTCAATCTTGTGTCTGATTCTCTTAATCGTATACAGGTCCACCATAGCCTGGGTGGGATGCTGATTCGAACCATCCCCTGCATTGATTACTGGAGCTTCACATATATCCGCAGCCTTTTGTGCAGACCCGACCTCCTTGGCTCTGATCACGATCGCATCCGGATGATAGCCATCGACCATCCTCATCGTATCTTCGAAGCTCTCCCCCTTTGTAATGGAAGCTGCTTCTGCCAGTCCAAAGTCTATTACACTTCCTCCGACCTTCGTCATTGCGAACTGAAAGCTCAGACGCGTCCTGGTTGAGGGCTCTAGGAACACAGTGGCGAGTAGGTACCCTCGGAGGATGCTCAGCATTCTTCTCTTGGACAGTCCTTCGAGGACGTAGTCCGCGCCAGTGAAGAGACGCTCCAGTGAATCTCTTTCAACTTCCGCCATTGATATGATGTCTTTCTTGTAAAGAGAAGAAACCATTTTATTACATGACATCGTTCCTCAGGTGTGTTTATAAACAATATGCGATAAACATGCCGCATTAGAAACGTAATGCTTAATGCATCATTTCTATACCAGGCTGATCGTGTCCACAGTCAAAACTCTAACGACGGCCAGAACTATATCGATGGGTATACACAGGTAGCTTGGCTATACCCGGGTAAGAGAGGCCGAGGAACTGACTCATGGGGTCCAGATCCCCGAAGTGAGTCTAGGGTGAAGAACACTCTCAGCAAGGATAGCGCAGAAATCGTCTTGGACGATTGGGTAACGATTGCAAAGGGAGTGGTCCACAACCTGATGGAATAGGCAGAAGACGTCGTGATACTTCATGGCAAAGATGCGATGCAATACACAGCTGTAGCATTGAGCTTCATGATCCAAGGATTGAGCGTGCCGGTAGTGTGAACAAGCTCGATGGAGGCGGGTCACGAGCAGGGTAGTGACTTCCGCTGCAACCTAGGGGCCGATGTGAAGGTGGTAGCCCGCGCGGACTTGGGTGAAATCTGCGTCTTTTTTCCAAAAGACAGCGATGACCGTCTCAAGAGCATATTTAGCGAGACTAGGGTAAAGAAGGTCTCCTCGACCACATTAAGCGCCTTCTCAAGCATCAACAAGAACCTCTCGGCGTCTTTAGAGATGAGAAGATAACTCTGACCCGGAATCGCGTAAGAGGTTCCAGAAAACTCAAGGCGGACAACAAAATCCTGAGAGAAGTCTGCCGGGTCAAGTACTACCTAGGCGTGACGGACCTAACGCTCGGAAAGATGTTATCAGGGTGGAAAAATGTTGTCATCGAGTAGACAGGCATTTAGAATATATGGAAGGACTTGCTTCAGACCTTGGCGGACTTCGGGCAGCCAACCGTTCTCTTCACCCGGTGCCTCTACCGCGGCGAAACCTCACGAAGGTACTACATAAACGTGGATATACTGGGCGCCCCAAACATCATAACGGCGGGGACATGGCTCGGAAACGGCACTCATTAAGTTGACGTGGTATCTAGCCAAAGGGCCGAATTTCAAGAAGGTGAAGGAGTTGGTGCAGATCTCTCTGGCAGGTGAGCTCGAAATCACAGCGCATGGGCAGGACAAATGAACTTCAGACACCGGGCTGGTCTCTTTGAGCAGGTTGCGACATCCAAGATCTTTGGAGCCGCTCTGTTGCATGATTCCACGGCCTGGCATGTCACTATAAGATATCTATCACACCCTAACCATTGCAATGAACCGATTGTAGATGGTTGCCTTCATCGCCATCTCTCTCCATGTTGACGAACTTGGCTGATACGTACTGCTCGAAGATGCGCTTGATGCACGAGTACGCGCCTTCGACCGTCTACCTTTTCCCGAACCGGTGTATCCTAGACCACGATTTGAGTTTAAACGTCTGCTGCTCGATCACTTCAAACTTCCTAGCTTGAGGGCTCTTGCTCCTCGACACCGAGGCTTTTCTGATTCTGATGACAGGTTTGATGTGACGCCCGTCGAGGAAGTTGAAGTTGGCTCTCGAGTCGTACACCCCGTCACCGAGGACCTTACTCATCCTCACGTTCTCTTCCGTCTGATTGACCAGTCTCTTCAACCGCTTTCTATCGTGGACCTTCGCCGAGGAAACATCCATCAAAACAACCTGCTTCGTCTTGATGTCAACGGGGAAGAGATCTTGAGGTATCCCTTCTTCACCTTCCAGACTTGCCTTATTCAGTCGCCTCCGCTGTGGACCTTCACCTCCTCTACGTAGGAGTCCCTAGCGCTCAGAACGCTCCACACCGTGCGAGCCATCTTGCTCGCTACGGCCACCCCTGCCCTCGACATGGGCGCCCCCCTTCTTTAGGAGCTTTGGGTAGGAGGCCTTGACAGAGAAACCCCCTTGATATGGGCGCTTCCCCTGACGGCGCAAATGAGGGCGTACTTCAGGACCATGTCGCCGCTCTTCACGCGGCCATGCTTGACATGTGCTCCCTGCTGTTCGACGCCGAGTGACTCCGCCGTGGGCGCAGAGTCTGTTCTTGTCGAAGAACTTAGATATCTCTTTTATCCTCAACTTCGACTTCGTGGCCATGTCCGTGAGTAGACTCATCCGGGGCGTGGTCACCAGCAGCATGATATCCTCATTGAACTCCGCGTGCTTGGTCAGCCCCGTCTCCGCGAGCTCGTGATACTTCAGGTCGCGCCTGAGCTCCATCAGGTCCTCCATGGTGTGCATCGATGGTTTGCCGGAACGGAGCTAGCCGTGTAACCTCTTCAACCATGCACGGACGGTGCCGAGGGGTACGTGGAACTTGTTTCCTATCTGCTCCACCGTCATTCTCTTTTTCTTGAGCATCGTTGCAAGCAGCCGCAGATTTGCCCTCGAATCCTTTTCCTCCTGTAGAGCCTCTTCAGCTTAGATATGCTCAGACTGGGCAGGAATGTCCCTCCGATGGGTGTGGAACCCAGCCTTCTCATAAGATTCGATGTACGATCACGTGCCTATCTGTCACGATACCAACATAACTGAACTCTTCGCAGAATGTTTCTTCAGCTAATTCTTGCCTTGACCATAAACGTTCACAATAACACTTATTATGGGTTACCTGTTATTCCGTTCACATGGCCAATGAATTGTTGCTGAAGGGTGGAACCATCGTATGCGGGAACGAAAATTACGAGTCTGACATTCTGTGTAGAAATGGAATCATCGCGGCCATCGGAAAAGGTCTGAAAGCTGACAGCGCAGAAGTCATCGATGTTGTTGGAAAACTGGTTTTCCCAGGGGTGGTGGATGAACATGTTCACAGCAGGGACCCTGGCCTCACCTACAAAGACGATTTCACCAATGCCACCATGGGTGCAGCGGCTGGCGGTACCACAACGATTCTTGAGATGCCGAACACAGTGCCACCAGTCGATTCGGCCAAAGTCTTCGAAGAGAAGCTGGAGCATATTAGGCCCAAGGCGTACGTGGATTTCGGACTCTACGGCGTCCTCCACAATACGAATCTTGCCAACTTCGACGAAATCGTTGACGCAGGGGCGGTGGGCTTCAAGGTCTTCCTTGGACCAACCACAGGCAACATACCTCCTCCTGACGACGGTACGTTGCTGAAGATAATGAAGAAATCAGCATCAAGAGGTGTCACGATTGGCTTCCACGCGGAAAACCATTCCATTGTCAGCATGCTGTCCGAAGACCTTAAGAGATCTGGTCGCACCGACCCGCTGGCACACACGGATGCCAGGCCGCCAGTCTGCGAAGAGGAAGCAATTCAGAAGATAGCCACGCTTTCGAAGCACACGGGAGGGAGGGCACATATCTTCCACATGTCTGCCAGGGACGGAGTAAATGCTCTGGCTTTTTCAAAGAAAGAAGGTGTCAATATCACTGGCGAGACTTGCCCTCAGTACCTCTTGCTCAATACGGACGCATACCAGAAGTACGGCACACTCGTCAAGATCAACCCCCCGCTAAGGGACAGGACCCATCAAGAGGCGTTGTGGCAGGCCGTTCGTGATGGAACAATAACGGCCGTAGGCTCGGACCACGCCCCCCATTCATCAGAGGAGAAAAAGGGGAACATATGGGAGTGTGCAGCTGGATTCATTGGTGTGCAGACATTGTTTCCGTTGATGCTCGATGCCGCACTGAGAGGAGATGTCGCCGTCAACCTCTTACCAAGACTGCTCTCAGAGGGGCCAGCCAAGCGTTTCGGACTGTACCCAAAAAAGGGTGCTATAAGAATAGGCAGCGACGCAGACTTCGCCATAGTAGACCCTAGGCAAGTGACCGAGGTTCAAGAGAGGAGCCTTCATGCGAAGTACCCGATAACACCGTTCATTGGATGGAAGTTAAAGGGCTCAATAGTCTACACGATACTGAGAGGGAGGGTAATAGCAGAGAGAGGTGATGTCAAAGGACCTTTCGGTGATTTCGTGAAGCCAAGTCGAAACAGTCAACATAGATAGCCGGGTGGGCAATCAATCTGAAACTCACTCCGAAGAATAGCTCGAGCCGGGCGTACTGCCTTTCATCTTGCTTCGAAGCTACGGCCTTAGCTGTCGAGAATCGAAGGCCCACGTTGACGTTACAGGCCAAACCATGTTTCCCATAGACACGCCAAGCTTGGTGCGATATCTGCTCTGCGTCATCTTTTGGCATGAGGATACATTTTTATCTCACGTTCAACCCTCACAGTGCTGATTCATATGGAAAGCAGTATTGAGGGTCGGCTGGCGGACTTCGCGGTCAGAATTGCAGATGGGGAGATACCGGATGAAGTTGTCAGGCGTGCGAAATTAATCATAGCAGACACACTCGCTTGCATTATCAGGGGGTACAGGACAGACTATATTCGTTCGGTCGTGGGGCGCATCGGGTCGGTCCCTGGACCAGCGAACCTAATATCTACTAACACCAAGTCGACTCCAAGCGCGGCAGCTTTGCTGAATTCATCGGCAGGAACTGTTCTCGAGCTTGACGAAGGTCACAGGGTCGGCGGGTCCCACATGGCCGTTCAGGGATTGCCCGCTGCCTTAGCGATTGGCCAAGCAAACGACATAAATGGAAGGCAGCTTGTTGAAGCTTTCGTAGCTGGTTACGAGATTGGGGTCAGGGTGGGCTGGTCCCTCAAGCCCCTAAGACGTGGGCTGCACACCCACGGGACATGGGCCGCGGTCGGTGCCGCCGTCTCTTCGGCCCTAGCATACCCCGAGAATGATGGTTCCACTATCCTCCACTCCATCAGAATCGCCTGTAATACAGCGCACTCCACCACATGGAACTCTGCATACGAGGGGGCGTTGGTGAGGAACTTCTATGCCGGACTCGCCTCGATGTCAGGTGTGATTGCGGGCACGCTGGCGAAAGCGGGCGTCACGGGCCCTGCCGACGCGATATCGACAGCACTGGCCCCTGCCGTCAGTTCCACAGGTCTCTTGCAGAGAGACCCCACCGACGGACTGGGGGAAAGATTCATGCTGCTAGACAACTACTTCAAAAAGTACCCCTGTTGTGGCTACACGCACAGTATAATAGAGGCTCTGGAGAACGCCGGTATCAGGTCATCATCTGAAATTAAGGAGGTAAACATCAGAACGTTCAACGAGGCGGCCACATTAACCAACAACAATCCTATCAATTCTCTTGCTGCCAAGTTTTCCATACCTTACATCGTCTCAAATTACCTGCTTAACAACGGGCTCTCCATCGACACCTTTGACGAACGTAGGGTTTCCTCCAACGACTGGCGCAACCTAGCTGCTAAAGTCCACGTAAAAGCGGACGAGGTGTTAGAAGCCAGATACCCAAAGGAGTGGGGAGCAGAAGTGGAAGTTGTCATGAGGGACGGAAGGATTCTTCATTCGGGTTGCCTGAACCCACGCCCTGTTTCAGAGGAGGAACTTCACGCCAAATTCGCGATGAATCTGGCTGGCGTGCTTTCTGAAGAACGCACGTCGGACCTCTGGAGCGTGGTGCTTAAATTGGAGAAGCTAGGTTCCATAAACGAGCTGATGGAAATCATAGAGGACTCTGTGGTTGATGGTTACTTCAGGTAGTCTCAATCCCCAAGTACTTTTCTCTCAGCAGCGCGTTCTTACGAAGTTCATCGGAAGCGCCCGACAGCGCAACCTTTCCGAACTCGAGAACGTATCCCCTATCGGAATTCTCCAGCGCAATCTTGGCGTTCTGCTCCACCAGTATTATTACAATTTCGGGTCTGCTTTTCCTGATTGCTTTGAGCGCTTCGTACACGCCCCTGATTGCTATGGGTGAAAGTCCAAGCGATGGTTCATCCAACAAAATCACATCCGGTTCCTGCATCAATGCCCTGGCCACGCTCAGCATCTGTTGCTGACCCCCGGAAAGGTTCCCGGCGAGGCTGTCCATCTTCTCTTTCAGGGCAGGAAAGAAGGAGAGAACTCTCTCCATGTTCCGTTGTCTCTGATTCTTGGCCCTCGGTATGTTGCTAGCCACGATTAGATTTTGCCTTACCGTCATACCCGGAAAGACGTGCCTTCCCTCCGGCACCATGGAAACGCCCAGTTCGACTACCTCATGGGGTTCGCTCTGGGAGATGTCGTGACCCGAGAGCACGATCTTGCCCTGGCGCGGGTGGACGAAACCCATGATGGTCTTCAAGAGGGTGGATTTCCCCATACCGTTAGAACCTATTATGCACACCAACTCCCCTTTCTGAAAGCTCATAGACACAGAGTTCAAGACGTTGAGTGTGCCATACGACACAGACACGGAGTCAAGATCAAGCATAATCTTCACCCAAGTACGCTTTCAGTACATCCGGATTCTTCACAACTTCCTGAGGCTTGCCCTCACAGATCTTCTTTCCGTAGTCCAGAACGGTTATCCTGTCGGCTACTTGCTGGACTGCCTTCACAATGTGTTCTATAAGGATTATCGTGATCCCCCGTTCCCTCGTTCGTTGTATCAGTGCAAGAAAATCCCTTATCTCCTCCTCAGTCAGGCCTGCCATAGGCTCGTCCAAGAGCAGGATCTTCGGAGAGGTCGAAAGAGCCCTAGCCACTTCTAGCCTTTTCCTGTCCTGAATCGAAGTATCCTTAGCGAGCCGTTCAGCCTTTCCTTGCAGGCCTGTTTCTTCGAGGACCTTCTGGGCCACTTCGGTTGCCTCTTTTATGTCACTTTTGACCGACAGCGCGCCAACTATCACGTTTTCTTTTATCGTCATGTTCAAGAATGGTCTGGTATTCTGAAAGGTTCTTGCTATCCCAGCCTTGGATATGCGATGTGCAGGCCATCTTGTAATATTTGTGTCTCCAAGGATGATATCTCCGGAATCCGGCTGGTAAAAACCTGAAATGACATTGATTAGCGTCGTCTTTCCGGAGCCGTTCGGGCCTATCACGCCCAGGACCTCCTTCTCGTCCACCTGTAAGGATACATGATCGAGGGCAAGGAGTCCACCGAACTTCTTCGTAATGGCATTCAGTTTTAGGAGGTTCATTTGCTCCGAATCATCCTCTCCACAAGCGCAAGAAAACCCTGCGGACTTACTATCACTATCAACATGAGCAACGCCCCAATTATGGTGTAGTTGAGACCTGCTATTGTGGGAAAGCTCAGCTGCAAGAAATACGTCAGGACCTCGAACACGATGCCACCAAAGACCGGACCCCAGATCTTCCCTGTTCCGCCGATTATCGCCGCAAGCACTATTTGTATCGAAAGCGGGATCGTTGCCGTGCTCGTGGGTGTTATGAACAGGAAATACTGGGCGTAGAATGCCCCCACCATTCCTGTTATAAAGGCGCTGATGAAGAAAGCAAGGGACTTGTACAACCCGGTGTTTATGCCCAATGCCTGTGCCGCGTCTTCGTCTTCTCTGATTGCAGACAGGTAGAAGCCGATCCTTCTCTTCGAAATAGAATAGTTCGCGAAAATGGCCAAGAACAGTATGCCATCAATTAGCCATGCGTAGAAGATGGGCTGGCTGAACTGCATTTGGGTTGGATTGGAGGTCAAAGGGATAAACAGTCCGATGTCTCCGTTTGTCACGCTGACGAAATGGGTGAGCAACAGTTGCACCACTTGTACGAAAGCTAGCGAGCTCATCACAAAGAAGACGCCCTTCAATCTCAGTGCGGTTAATCCAATCACGAACGAGGAGAGGCCAGCTACTGTCGCCCCTATGAACATGCCGACCCAAGGCGAAATGCCAAACCTGAGAAACAAAAGTGTAGAGGTGTACGCGCCTATGGCCAGAAACCCCGCATTGCCGAGTGACACCTGCCCTGCGCGTCCTCCCATTATGTCCCACGCACTGGCCAGCGTAGCATAGAAAAACATCATTATCACCAACGTGACATACTGGCGCCCTGCGAACTCGCCTAGTAACGGGAGAATAGCAAAAAGAACCATCATGGCCATTATTCTCCTACGTTCCATCATCAAGAGTCACTTTATCATCTTACCTAAGAGACCATTAGGTCTCAAAATCAGTACGAGCACGAAGAATATAAACAGTATCACTTGTCCCAGGTCTGCAGTCACGAAGAGGTTGCTGACGGTGACTACCAAGCCGAGGATAAGACCACCCAGGTATGCGCCTCGAACATCACCCAATCCCCCTATGACGACCACCAAGAACATGAGCAGAATAAAAGTGCTTCCGATTGTTGGGAAGATTTCGTAGGTTGGGGCGAGCAAAGAACCGGCGGCTGCAGTGATGGCTATCCCTAATCCGAAACTGATGGCAAAAACGCTTCTCGTGTTTATGCCCATGAGTTTGGCAGCAACTATGTCTTGTGCTGCCGCCTGCATGGCTAATCCGACCGAGGTTTTCTGCAAGAACAGCCACAGGATTGCCGCAATGACTAATGAACTTGCAAAGACAATCAGATACGGAAGCGAAAAATAAATTCCTAAGAACAGGTAGGAGATGTTGGGGTAACTTACCGGCACAACCCGATAGTTAGAACTCCAGAGAAGCTGGGCGAAGTTCTGCAAGAATATAGAAAGCCCAACCGTCAACAGTATCTGCGGAAGGTCGCCCAAGCCCAAGGTTCTGCTCAGCATAAAAGCCTCGAAGAGATACCCGATTGTAAACAGCAAAGGAATCGAGACTGCCAAGCTCAATATCGGATTCATCCCCGTGTAAACAACGAACCAGTAGGTCACATACATAGCGAGCATCAGAAATTCACCATGCGCAAAGTTCACGAGTTTCATGACTCCGAATACGAGAGTGAGACCCAGACTTACTGCCCCATAAAGACCACCGACTAAAAGTCCGTTGATCACGGCTTGGATGAATGTTACGAGAAAAGAGGTCATGGTTATTAAGGTATTTTATGCTACGGAAATAAATGTTACTGAACAGGAATATATCTCAATACTCTACATAATACCATGATGCAGGCAATATGGATTAATCCCAGGAATGTCTTTGTCAGTCTCTCGTCCATAGCGATAAGCCTCCTTTCCCTCTTCTTTACCTTCGACGCCATGCTCCTCAGGGAACGGATCTAATAGTGTACAGCTACATGACTCTAGCCTATCAGCCCCGTCTGGTAGGTCATCCCTCTGTAGGAGAGTCCACTCATGTAGAGCAGGCAGGCAACTATCTATCTTTGTCTCCAGAGGCTTTTTATTCCTCTTAAAGATGTGAAGAGCCTGAACGGCTTTCAGAAGCGTGTAGCATGCTAGCGTAAATGCATGGCATCTTCTGAGAGCCGTTCAACTCGCATCTCAAGAAGAATAGACCAACAGCTCAATTCCTTATCTTAGTTATATGTGAGCCAAAGGATTAGGAAGTCAGGTGACGAGATGCATATGTATGTAGGGGTTGATACGCATAAAGCAACTTTCAGTGCAGCTGTAATAGATGAAGATGGAAGCATTGTAAGAGAAGCTAGGAAGCTTTGTTCCTTTAAATGTTTGTTCGTAATATGCTCTGTCGAATAACTAGTCAGCATTTGATTCTTGCCGCTAGGTGACATGTTCTTTCCTGAACTTTTTCCTTTAATACGCTTTTATGGCTAGGAACATGTTGTACAGCCTTGCCTTTGCGAACATTTCATTTACCATGTTCCTCCATTTCTTTGATTTAGCATACTCTCCAAACATCCTCTTGAACGATGATATTGCTGATTCTACTCCCCATCTTTTGCAGTAATCATGGTTCCTCTTCCACCTGTCATAATCAGCAAGCTGCTCTATGACAACAAGCTTTCTAGCTATAGAACCTCTGGCTTTTGATGAGGAATTCTTTCTTACCCTAATAACGGGTTCTATTCATTCCTTTGTTCGAAAGATAGTTGAATATGTCTCTTCTGTCATAAGCTCCATCCATAAGAGATTTTGAAATATTATCTACTCTTTTAGAAGCTGATTCTATAAATAAGAGGAATTGCTCTAGCTCCATCAGACAAATTCTCTTTAGCAATATCAACATTAGGGTCGATATCCACCTTTACTTTAGTCACTCTCCACCATACAGTTGTATAATCAGCTGTTCTTCTTTTGAATACGTCTATATGCCCTGCGAACACCCTTAGAAACCCCTCAATCTGTCTGTAGGGAAGAAGATATGCATGAATGGCTGCGAGCATATTCATTAATGAGTTTGGTTAACGATACTTTGCTCCTTCCTTTTTCTCGTTCATTCTGTTTAACTCTTCTTCCCATCCAGATAAAAATCGGGGTCAAAGAGTAACTCTCCTCTTCTTACCAGCTCTTCATTGTACTTCTTCCAGTCCCTCTTCTTTTTATCGGAGGTCAATGGTATGCATGCTTAATCATAGTTCAGGTAAATGCACCAAGGAAAACAAAAGATGACAAACATGTCTGGTTATTCAACACACCATTCGTAATATATCCAGTGGTGTTATGCCGTGACTTAGAGGACACTCTGACCATAGCGTTCTGCAGGTGTTTGTTTATTAGTCCAGAGACTGATGGAGCTGAGACTACTATTAAATATTGTGTAAGACCTCCTTCAGCTCATATTTGATGGCAAGCATCTGCCTCAGCTCGTATGACCTTGATGATATCATTGGAACGAGTATTCTCATCCAGGAATCGTTCATATTCACTATCTGGATGAAGTAATTTACATCATGTTATTGCCTTGAAGGGAAGTAGCCTCCATCCCAATTCCCTTCTTATGTAATCAAGACCAGAGTTTATGCTCTCTATAGCATTTGTAGTATAAACAAACTTTCTTACCTACCTCCGATGGATACGATAGAAATGCAAGGTAATTCTCAGCCCTGTTCCTCAATCTATCTGCATAAGATCCATCCACCTTCTCTATTATTGAGCACGCATCGTTGAAATGCTTCAATCCCTCTTCCTTTGTTGAGCTTTCTTTAGCTAGGTAAAGGCTTGTTTGACTTTATCTCCGAATATATTTTCTTTGGAAGGTCAATCTTGAGGTTTCTTTGCATTTGAATAAAGCAGAGCTGATAATAGCAAAAGGATAGAGCTTCTTTATGATTTCTTTTACGCCAGGGAAGTCGTCTGTAACGAAGATCAAAACCCTCTTGTTACCATGTCCTGGAATGAATACGTCTGCCCACAACGCTTTGTTCTCATCCCCTTCATTCACCCAAACGCTCAATATTGACTTGTGCGCTTTGGTATCTATTCCTAATGCAGTGAATATAGTAACATCCTTACAACACCACCTGCTGCATCATCATCCCTCATCTTCGCATGGTAGGCATCTATGAATACTGCAAACAGTGTATGAGGTAAAGAAAGGACTGATTCTGAACACTTCAAACCTTTCATGAATCAATGAAGTAAGCTCCTCTATTCTTTCCTGGGAATATGGAAGGTTCAAGGAATGTAATGCTCTTTATCTGTGTCTGAGAATATCCGTTGGTAAGCAAGGCAAGTAAAAGATTTTCATAGTCCTTATCTACTCCCTTCCATTTGGACGGAAGTAAAGCAGGCCTGAAGTTATTCCCTATCCTTATCCTTGGTATCTTCAAGTCCAGCTTTCCTATGGCAAGCTGTAGGCTTTTTGAATAGAATCCATTTGCCTCTTCATACTTATTCTCCTGTAAGAAGAACTCTCTCCTTCTTCATTATGGCAGACATGACATCAGATATGATATCTGAGATACCTATTTTCTCTCCATCATGGATTCTCTTGGCATATCCCTCAGCAGCCTTTTCAATCAACTGTTTC
>Ga0209012_1001368_pt1 | contig 25576 bp, 17 predicted proteins | sample RS3BMetagenome_FD_184735 | JGI IMG/M metagenome (GOLD analysis project Ga0209012, IMG submission 184735) | Ferric oxide microbial mat and aquatic microbial communities from Rainbow Spring, Yellowstone National Park, USA - RS3B (SPAdes) (version 3) ...
GGTGTAATGGTCGTGGCGCGGCAGGGCGGCAAACCGTCCCTGCCGGATCAACCGAGCCTGCCTTGCGATCTCAGCCTCCACGCGGTCCAACTCTTCGTATCCCAGATCAACCTCACCGGTCGGGAGTTTCACCTCGGAGTGGCCGAGGTGAAAGCCTCGGGTTGCCAGCAACCCGGATCGGTCCGGATCCAGACCGACGTACCAGTTGCGCGCCCGGGCCGGGGCCGCGTCCCCGGCCAGATGGAGATCTCGTGCCGCCAGCGCATAGATGGGAAGCTGCCAGTCGGATGGACCGCTGTCATCGCTTCCCAGCACCTGCCGGCGCATGTCGGGCCCCCCGGGCAGATCGCTCTCAGAGGTCTTGAAGTCGACAACCTCGAGCTCTCCGCGTGGGTCGTGCCACAGGGCGTCAATCTTGCCGACCAGTGAGAATTCCTCGATGGGAAGCTCAAAGGCAACCTCGCTGGCGACCTGCTGCCCCATGCTCCCCGCTCCCAGCACCACCTCGGACCATCTCCGGGCCAGACGGGTGAGCCAGGCCTCGACGTAGAACGAGCCCAAGCCGTCAACCAGTTGCTCACGCACCCCGGGCATGAGCTCATCGTGAATCAGGTTGTGGGCCATGGTGGTGAACAGATCGGGAGCCTGGGCCACGGCTTCTCGCTCGCGGTGGGCCAGCTCCAGAAGACGGTGAGCAGCCACCCCGAGGACGGTGGCCACGGTGTCATCCCGGCGCAGCCGAAGTTGTCCGAAGTAGTAGAGCCGCGGGCAGGCGAGCCAGGAGCCGATGGAGCTGGCGCTGAGGCGTCCGTCCGGCGCCGCCGCCTCAGGCAGGACGGGATCCCACGGCGTGATCCACTCAGCCACCTGATTGGCTCGGGCCAGCTGTTCTGGCGCTCCGGCAGCCCCGCTGGGAGAGGCACCCTGACTCAACTCCAGAGCCCAGGCGCAGACCAGGTCTGTCCCGGACACCGGTGATGCCAGCGGCGCCGCCAGCTGGGGCACCCCCCCGGCTGTCTCAAGGACCGCCAGGAACGAGGACCTCTCCCTCTCGGCCAGCAGGCCGCGCCTGCTCCACGAGAGCACGACCTGCTCGGTGGCCCTGGTCAGGGCCATCAAGAAGCGACGGCACTCCCGCTCCATGTGATCTCCCGGAGCCCCCATCACCTCCTCGAGCTCCGGGACCCGGTCCAACAGTCTCTGGAGCTCGGCCTGGGTGAGCAAGCCTCCCTCCCGGCGCAGCCGGGGCATGGTGCCGGCGACCATCCCGGGCAGGAACACGCGGCGCCAGGAAACGCCCTTGGCATTCTGGGCGCTTGCGACCGCAACCGCTTCCGCCATGGTCAGGGCGCCGGAGTCCTGCTCCACCCCGCTGACCCTAACCCCGATCTCGATGGCCGCGATCCAATCCCCCAGCGACCTGTCCTCCAGACCCATGCGCCCGCTGGCCTCGATGGCATCGGTGGTGACCCTGTCCAGGTTGGCCATGGCCGCGGCCGTTTCCAGATGCGCGAAGGAGAGCTCAGACAGCCCTGTCCGGAGCTCGATCTGGCTGATTATGGTCCTCAGTCCGACGGGCTCCATCAATGCCGTGCGAAGGTCGGGGCGCCCACCACCCAGGTCGCGCCAGAGATCCGCCAGCCGCGCGGTGGAGGCCGCGGCCCGGTCCTCTGATCCACGATGCCAGGCGCTCCCCTGGTCCCGCAGAGTGGTCCCCAGTGGCAGCTGATCCCGGGCCGCCCTCTGCCGCAGGGCCCAGACCTCGGATGGCCGCAGGCCGCAGGGCCCAAGCGACAGCGCCTCAGCGACGGCAAGGTCGTCGTGCGGAGCGGCCAGGGCCCTAAGCCAGGCCATCACGACGCGCGGCACGATACTCCCGGCCCACCTCCGCTGCTGCAGGTGAAACGGCACCTGCAGCTCGGTCAGCGCAGCGGCTATGGGAGCGAGCTGCACGCCCGGATCCCACAGCAGAACCGCCACCTCGTCGTACCTAACCTCCCCCGCCAGCCTGGACCTCTTGATCTCGCGGGCGATCGCGAAAGCCTCCTCCGTCTCGTCGTCGGCGGCCCAGATCACCGCCCTGGTTGGCCGGCGCAGACCTGGCCTCCTCGGTTCGGCTACCGTGATCCCCAGCCCGGGAGCCTTCTCGGCAAGGGCCGCCCCGACGGCGCTGATCCAGGGAGCCTCCAGCTCCCCCAGAACCAAGTCGAAGGCCTGGAACTTGCGCGGGAACACCTCGTCGAAGAATTTCGCGGGCTGTCCCTGGAAGGACGGGAGCGCCACCCGCCCATCACCCGCGATCACCACCCGGCGCGGGGGGGTCAGCCGCTGGACCAGAAGGTCCAGGAGCCGCGCCTGGGCGGGATTGAGGTCCTCGGCCTCGTCTACCAGGAGCAGGTCCGCCCATCCCGACAGCCCTCCGGGAGCTCTCTGCAATGCCTCGACCGCGCAGGCCGTCAGGTCACGGGCGTCGCGTCCATCCATGCGAGCCATGGCATCCTGGTAAGCGGCCATGAGGACGGTCAGCTCCGCCAGCACTCCCTGATCCCGGCGGAGACGCTCCGCCAGCAACCCAGGGCCGACGAGCGCCTGCTTCAGCAGCGACGCGAACTCCAGCGCGTCCTCGATGCAGCTGGGGTCGCCGGCCAGGGGACGGAGCCTATCCAGGAGAGGGGTTGCTTCGTCCAGGGCCCGGCTCATGGCCAGCCACTCTCCCAGCCTGCTGAGCGCCTTGGTCCTCTCGTCCGGCTCGCCCACGGAAACCAACACATGGCGCGCCAAACCCTCCTGAGTCAGGACCCGAGGCGGGAAGCTGCAACCTGGGAGATGGCGTCCGAGGCGATCCAGCATGACCCGGAGCCCAATTCGGTTGCGAGTGATGATCACGACGCGCTTGTGGTCGCCCCCAGCCCCCAACGAATCCACGGCCAACCGGGCCAGAACCTCTGTCTTGCCCGATCCGGGCCCTCCCAGCAGGCGCCAGGGCCCGACGATCTCAGGCAGCGGCGTAGCGCAACTCACGGATTCACTCCCGGTAGGACGGTAACACCACCGCTCACCTCGGAGGCTGACCGAGCCGGGATTCCGTCGGCTGAAACCGGCGGAGCAAAGCAAGCGCCGTCCGCCCCCGGCCCGGACGGACGCTCACGAATGGCCGGCAGAAGCCGGCGCGGAATGGACCGGAGGCACCCATTGATGGCCCCTGGCCCTGACCCGCCGGGTCAGAGGAGGGCCGCCGGCAGACCGCGCTCGAGAAGCGGTGCCATCTGCTTGGGCATCACCGCCTCAGCCACCCTTGCAGGGTGCAGCAACCTGGCCAGAATCTGGACCACCATGGCCGGGTCGTCTCCCTCGGCCAGCCCCCCCGCGACTCCCTCGAGAATCGACACCATCAGGTGGCCCAGGCGGGAGTCGTGGATGGCCTGGTCAAATCCCCTGACGGGGGGCGCGCTGGCGAGGAGAGCTCCGGTCAGGGTGTCTCCCAGAGCTGCCCGCAGCTCATCCAGCCTCCTCTTGGCCGGTCCAGGGCTTCCGTCCACGAGATGAAAGAGAAGGCGAAATCCCGTGGGAGCCTCACTGGCGAAGGCGAGAAAGCCCTTGATGACCGAGTCGAACTCCGAGTCTTCCCCCTGTCGCAGATGCGCCCCTACTCGGGCCATCAAGAGGTCGGCCTGCTGGTCGACAACCGCCATGAGCGCCTCGAACCGGTTGTGAAAATGGCGGTACACCAGAGGCTTGCTCACCCCCGCCCTGGCTGCGATCGTCTCCATCGTGGTCATCTCCAGGCCTCGGGCCACGAAGGTCTCCAGGCAGGCCTGGAGGAGCTGGGCCCGACGCTCTTCCCAGGGAAGCCGTCTGGTGGACGGCGACCTGGCAGCAGCCTGCTTTCGGGGCGTCAACCGCCCAACCTTGTTGATGGCCCCAGCTGGGAGCCAGGGGGCACGCTGGCGCTCCAAGCCCGTCACAAGCGGCCCCCGCGATCCAGAAAGCCGGTTCCGGACCTGGTCGGGAACACTGGCGGCGCCGGACGCTCAGAACCAGCAGGTGCCGACACAGTCACTGTCACCTTGCCTCCCCTAACTTTCCGCCATTATGTCGTCCCCGCCGGATTTCGTCGAGACCCAATTGCTACGATGCCCGGGTGAGGAGTGAGACCGCGAAGGGAGACCCGCCCTTCGGCCGGACCGCCTTCGCTTGGCGGTCTCATCAGGCTCAACTCCTGCAGCTAGGCCCGGTCGCACCAGCGCTTCAACCGCGACTGGAAACGGCTCCGGCAGACCGCGGCCCTGGCCGCCGGGAAGTGGCCGCGGCCCCCAGCCTGCTGGGAGCGGTCGCCCGCCCGACCCGGTGCGACAGGCTCGCAGGTGGCCCACGGGCGCGGCCTCAATCATTCATTAAGGAACAACACGTTGGTGGTGACGAGGAGGTTAGGAGATGACCAATGCGGGAACCGGCGAGCTGGATGTCAAGCGCGCCGCCCAGTTCTTCATCGGAGGCGCCTTCACGGAGGCCCACGGCCAGAATCGAATCACGGTCGCCGAGGCTGCCACCGGGGATGCTCTGGCGGTGGTTGCGGACGCCGACCAAACGGACGTCGACCGCGCCGTGGCCGCGGCCCACCGGGCCCTGGACTCGTGGGCTGGCACCGCCCCCAAGACACGGGCCGGGCTTTTGCAGAAGCTGGCGGAGGGGATAGGGGGCAGGAGCGAGGAGTACGCCCGGACAATCTCGCGAGAGGTCGGCACCCCGATTCGCCAGTCCCGAGCTGTTCAGGTTGGCAACCCCATTGCCATCACCACAGCCATCGCCGAGGTGCTCAGCGACTACCAGTTTGAAGAGACAATCGGCAACTGCCTGGTGCTCAAGGAGCCAATCGGAGTTGTCGGCGCGATCACGCCCTGGAACTACCCGCTCCAGCAGGTGATGGCCAAGGTGGCGGCTGCCCTGGGGGCCGGTGCCACAGTGGTGCTCAAGGCGAGCGAGGTGGCCCCTCTGACGGCGCTGATGCTGGCGGAGACCGCCGCGGAGGCGGGACTGCCGGATGGCGTCCTGAACGTCATTATCGGACGCGGCCCGTCCGCCGGAGAAGCCGTGGTCACCCACCCGCTGGTGGACGCGATATCCTTCACCGGCTCGACTCGCGCCGGGCGGCGCATCTCCGAACTGGCGGCGGCAACCGTCAAGCCCGTGACGATGGAGCTCGGAGGCAAGTCCGCGAGCCTGGTGCTGGAGGATTCCGACTGTTCCAAGGCGGCAAAGTTCGTGGTTTACAACGCCTTTCTGAACCAGGGGCAGACCTGCACCGCCCTCACCCGCCTGCTGGTTCCGGAGCGGCTGGCGGACCAGGCCGTCGAGGCTGCGGTCGCGACCGCCCAGAAGCTCTCGCTGGGCGACCCCCTTGACGAGTCGACCAGATTGGGACCGCTGGCCTCCCTGTCTCAGCAGGAACGGGTCAGGGCCTACATCGACCGCGGGGTCGCTGAGGGCGCCCGCCTCGTTCTGGGCGGCAGTGATGCGCCTCCAGGGCTGGATCGCGGCTACTTCGTCAAACCGACGATCTTTGATCGCGTGACACCCCAGATGGCGATCGCTCAGGAGGAGATATTCGGCCCCGTCCTGTGCGTTTTGACCTACCGGGATGAGGATGAGGCGGTGGAGATCGCCAACGGCACGCCCTACGGGCTGGCGGCCGCGGTTTGGTCCGGGGACCGGGACCGGGCCATCGCCTTCGCCCGCCGACTTCGCGCCGGCACAGTCGAGGTGAACGGAGGTGCCTTCAGCACCCAGGCTCCCTTCGGCGGCGTCAAGCAGTCAGGCCACGGGCGTGAGTTCGGACGATACGGATTGGAGGAGTTCCTGGTGCCCAAATCCCTGCAACTGTGACCATCTCCCCCTGAGCCGGCGGCTCGGGGCCGCGACCATGGTGCCCTCCGGGAACCCAGCTGGTGCCCCCAAAAACCTCGGCAGACGCATCTGCTTGGTGGTCCGGCGCTTTGCCCGGGATGAGCCAGGTCGGTGAGGGCATCGCCGCAGAGGAGGGGGCCGGGGGGCTTTCGATGCCCTCACCGGATCTTTGTGGCCACTCTTGCGCCGCCACCGCGGGCCGGTTACATAGGTGTATGACCGGGGACCCGAGCGGCCGGTTGCACCACCCCATATGGCGCTTCCGGTACCCGCTGGCGCTGCTGCTGATGGTACTGGTGGGCGGCACCCTGGGCTACATGCTGATCGAGGGGTGGGATCTGCTCGACAGCGTGTTCATGACCGTGATCACGGTGAGCACGGTGGGCTATCAGACGGTCCACCCCCTGTCGCTGGGCGGCAAGCTCTTCAGCATTGCTCTGATCCTGGTCGGAGTGGGAACTATGCTGTACTCGCTCGGCCTCTTCGCCGAGTTGCTCAGCGGCGGCCAGCTGGCCAACTGGAGGGCGGCGCGCAGATTGGAGAGGGAGGCAGCCTCACTGGTCGACCACTTCATCATCTGTGGCTACGGCCGGATCGGCACCAGGGTGCTGGCCGAGCTCGAACGCAGCGACGTGCGCCACATCGCCATCGACCAGACTCCTGAGGCGGTCGGGCGGCTGCGACGCGAGGGGCGCCTGTTCCTGGAGGGTGACGCCGCCTCTGAGGAGGTCCTGCGCCAGGCCGGCGTGGAGCGAGCCAGGGGCCTGATCTGCGCGGTGGACTCCGACGAACGCGCTGTCTACATCACCCTGGCGGCCCGCTCTCTGAACCCCAGGCTGTACATCATTGCCAGGGCGGGTCAGCCCGAGTCCCTGAGGCGGCTGGAGCTGGCGGGCGCCAACCGGGTTCTGTCCCCGTACCGGATGGCCGGGCACCGGATGGCCGAAATGGCGCTGCGCCCCGGGGTGGTGGAGGTGATGGACACGCTCGGCCAGGCGGGAAGCGAGATCGGGGTCGAGGAGATGGTGGTCCCCGAAGGCTGGCACAAATCGGGCTCTAGGCTGCGGGACTCCGGCCTGCTTGGACCTGGGACCGCCCGCCTGCTGGCGCTGAGACGATCGCCGACCGCTCTCTTCATCGGGCCCGCGGACGACCAGGAGATCCTGGGCGGAGACCTGCTGGTGGTGCTCGGATCCCCCGCCGAGATCGACCAGACCGCAGCTTTGCTGCGCTGAGGGGCAAGGCGGATCACCTGGGCGGCCCGCCCCCTGCCTGGGCGCGGCACCCAAGCGGTCGGGAAGTGGACGCAGCGATGCCTCAGATCGACGAGAGTCTCGAACCGCCATGGACGAACGGTTGCAACCCCCCATCGGCCTTGGATCGAGGTTCGGCCTTGGTGCCCACAAAACCGACCTCCTGGTCCGAGGCGGCACGGTCATACCCCACAGTGCTGAGCAGGCGGTTGACGTGAGGGGGACGCAGGTATGAACCGGAGCAGCATGCTTGGATTCATGTGGGCGGATGCCGGGCGCCGGTGTTTTTATGGCTACCGTCAGGCAGTGTCGTGCTAGAAGACAGGCACCCCCACCAGCCGGGGCCGGGCCGGGCCCTGCTCATGAACCACCTGCCCAGGTCAACCGTCGGCACCGCCTTCCTGGCGCTTGGGTTGGTCGGAGTCCTGGCGGCTTGTGGCGCTGGCAATGCGGCGAGAGGCAGAGCCGTGGCGGTGCCTGACCTCTTCTGCCTGACGCCGGATCCGGCTCGGGCCGCGCTCCGGGGAGATGGGCTCATCGCTGTCGAGCATCTCAGCAAATCGGCCCCGGCACCCATCGGCGGGGACATGGTGGAAAGCCAGTCCCCCGCTGCTGGTCGCCGTGTGGCAGTCAGGACGGAGGTCACCTTGTACGCGACGGCTGGAACTCGAAACGAGACTGTGGCCGAGTGTCGCTCGTACTACCAGCGAGCTCCGTCTTGGGCCGAAGGTGGGGATGCCGGAAGTTGGCCCGGGCTCATTGAGCGTCGCGACTGACTGCTCGCCTTGGCGAAGACCCCAGGTGGAGTTCGGCTGCAATTCGTTGGCCACCGCATCCTCGCCGTGGAGCCGGCCAGCTCACGGGCCACATGATGCTGTGGCGGGCACCAAGGGTGATGAGCCCGATGGCCGCGAAGCCCCAGGACAGAGCCGCCGAAGGAACCCCGCCGACTGGCGGCCAGGGTGCGGCGGAGTCCGCCGCTCCCTGGCCCCGTATCAGGCGTCTTTGGTGGTGAGCGCCTGAATTCTGGCCTGAGCTGCTGCCAGGCGCGCTCCGGGAACTCGGAAAGGGGAGCACGACACGTAATCCAGGCCGAGCCGGTCGCAGAGTGCGATGGATTGCGCGTCCCCTCCATGCTCACCGCAGATACCGATCTCCAGATCGGCCCTGGTCTGGCGTCCCTCGGAGATCGCATATCCCATCAGACGGCCGACCCCATCGGGGTCCAGATGTTCAAAGGGGTTCGCCGGCAGAATCCCTTCACTGACGTACCAACGCAGGAACTTCCCCTCGGCGTCGTCTCGCGAAACTCCGTACGTCATCTGGGTCAGATCGTTGGTGCCGAAGGAGAAGAACTGGGCGTGCTCGGCGATGGGACCGGCCGTGAGGGCGGCTCGGGGCACCTCGATCATGGTGCCAATCTTGATATCGAAGCGGACGCCCTGCTCCTTGGCGACCGCCTTCAGGGCGCCATCGATGATCTCGCGCGATCTCCTGAGCTCCTCGGCGTGACCCACGAGCGGGACCATGATCTCGGGGATCCCCTTGACGCGTCGCTTCCTGAGCTCGGAAGCCGCCTCCGCGATCGCCCTCACCTGCATCTCCACGATCTCGGGAAAGAGCAGCCCCAGGCGGCAGCCTCGCAAGCCCAGCATCGGGTTCTGCTCTCGTAGCTCCTCGACCGCCCGCAGCATCCGCTCAGCGCGCTCGAGCTTCTTGCCCTGCTTCTTGGCATCGCGCAGCTGAGTCACCTCCACCAGGAGCTCATCGTGGCTGGGCAGGAACTCGTGGAGGGGAGGGTCGATGAGCCTGATGATCACGGGCAGGCCGCTCATGGCCTCCAGGATCCCGAGAAAGTCGGAGCGCTGGAACGGTAGGAGCTCGGCCAGAGCGGCTTCCCTCTCCTGCTTCTCCTGGGCCAGGATCATCCTCTGAACATGGGGCAGGCGATCCTGCTGCATGAACATGTGCTCGGTGCGACAGAGGCCGATTCCCTGAGCGCCGAACTGGCGTGCGCGGCGGGCGTCCGCCGGGGTGTCGGCGTTGGCGTAAACCTTGAGTCGGCGAACACCGTCAGCGGTCGCCAGGAGGCGTTCCAGATCCCCGGAGACCCCCGCCTCCACGGTGGGGACCGCACCAGCGATCACGCGGCCGGTGGTGCCGTCGATGGTGAAGACCTCCCCCTCCTTCACCACCACCCCGCCGGCCTCGAACCTCCGCTTTACGAGGTCGACCTTGAGGTCCTCGGTCCCGGCGACACAGGGCTTGCCCATGCCTCTGGCGACCACGGCCGCGTGGGAGGTGCGGCCCCCGCGGGAGGTGAGCACCCCCTCCGCCGCGATCATGCCGTGGACATCGTCGGGATTGGTCTCGATCCGCACCAGGATCACCTTCTTGCCTTGCTTGGCCATCTCCTCGGCTCGGTCAGCGTCGAATACCGCGGCCCCCGTGGCGGCCCCGGGAGAGGCCGCGAGCCCCGTCGCCAAAACCGTGACCTTCGCATTTGGGTCTATGGCCCGATGCAGGAGGTGATCAACCTGCTCCGGCTCCACCCGTAGCAGAGCGTCATCGGCAGAGATGAGGCCCTCCCCCAGCATGTCCACGGCGATCTTCACGGCGGCCGCTGCGGTTCGCTTGGCCGTCCTGGTCTGGAGCATGTAAAGGCGCCCCTGCTCAATCGTGAACTCCATGTCCTGCACATCGTGGTAGTGCTGCTCCAAGCGCTCCGCGATCCGGGCGAACTCGGCGTACACCTCAGGGAGCGCCTTCTCCAAAGTCGCGATCGGCTTTGGGGTCCGGATTCCCGCGACCACATCCTCACCCTGGGCGTTGAGCAGATACTCGCCGAAGATCCGGCGCTCTCCCGTGGAGGGGTCCCTGGTGAAGGCGACCCCGGTCCCCGAGTCATCGCCCATGTTGCCGAAGACCATGGCCTGGACATTGACCGCCGTGCCCAGGGTGTGCGGGATGTGATTGAACTCCCGGTAGGCGACGGCCCGACGGCCGTTCCAGGAGTCGAAAACCGCCGCTATCGCTCCCGTAAGCTGCTCCCAGGGGTCCTCCGGGAACTTGTTCCCGGTCTTCTTCTCGACAATCCTGGCAAAGGTGTCCGCCAGCTTTTCCAGCGCCGCGGGCTTTAGCTCGGCGTCGCTGACAACCCCCGCGGTCTTCTTGGCGGCCTCCAGCTCGGAGTCGAACAATTCCGCGTCCAGGCCGAGAACGATCCGGCCGTACATCTGAATGAAGCGCCGGTAGGCGTCCAGAGCGAAGCGGCGGTCACCGGTGCGCTTGGCCAGGCCCTCAAGGGTCTCCGGGTTGAGCCCCAGGTTGAGGACCGTGTCCATCATGCCCGGCATGGAGAAAGCCGCCCCTGATCTGACCGAAACAAGCAGCGGGTTCTCCCGATCCCCGAGCCGCTTGCCGCTGCGCTGCTCCAAGCTCATGAGGTGGGCTCGCACCTCTTCCAGCAAGCCGCCGGGGAAGCTGCCCTTCGCCGCCAGGTAGGCGAGGCAGGCCTGCGTGGTTATGGTGAACCCGGGGGGCACGGGCAGACCGGCTCTGGTCATCTCGGCCACCCCGGCCCCCTTGCCGCCCAGAAGGTCGCGCATTCCTGCGTTCCCCTCCTCAAAGTCGTAGATGAACTTGGTCTGCTGCCTAGCGCGGGCGCTGGGACGGGCCTTTACCGCGGTCTTTGCCATCTGCGGACACCTCCTTCCCTTGATCTGCAGCCTTGAGTTTACGAGTCCACCGCAAGCTCCAGGGAACTTCATTTAAGATCCACCGGGAGATAGCACCGGCACCCAGCCCGGGGAGGCGAGCGAGCCGGGTTGGATCCTCCGAACTTGGGGAACCATCGCAAGAATGGGCATGCACATGGCCGGCCGCGGGGTCGGGCGGTTTCAGCGACCCGGGAAGTCCCAGGAACCGCTGCCCCCGATCAGTCGCAGCACCCTGATCAGGGTTCTCAAGCTCTTCTCCCCCTACCGCTGGAAGGTGACCGGAGTCCTCCTGATCCTGGTGGTGGTGGCGGGCCTGGGGATCGTCAACCCGGTGATGCTGAAGCTCATCATCGACCAGGGAATCCTGGAGCACAAGACCCGGCTCCTGCTGATCTTCGTCGGCATCATGGTGATCACGCCGGTGATCAGCACCGGACTGGGCGTCTGGCAGACCTACCTCAACGCCGTGGTCGGTCAGCGGATGATGCAGGACCTGAGGGTGGCCCTGTACTCCCACCTGCAGAGCCTGCCCCTGCGGTTCTTCACCGGCACCAGGACAGGAGAGATTCAGTCCCGTCTCACCAACGACGTCGGCGGAGTCGACTCGGTCATCACCAACACCGCCACCAGCATCGTGTCCAACTTGACCAGGACCGCGGCGACCCTCACCGGCATGGCGGTTCTCAGCTGGCAGCTGACTCTCATCTCGGTCGTGATGATGCCCGTCTTCCTGCTGGTGACGGTCAGGGTCGGCGAGGTGCGGCGCAAGGTCAGCTCGGATACCCAGGCGACCCTCGCTGACCTCTCCGCCATCGCCGAGGAGACCCTGTCTGTGAGCGGCATCCTGCTGAGCAAGGTCTACGGCCGTGAGAAGGTGACCCACAAGCGCTACGTCGACGAGACCGGGCGCCTCACCAATCTGATGATCCGCCAGCAGATGGTGGGACGGTGGTTCTTCGGTTTCATCTCCACCTTCTTCTCGATCCTGCCCGCTTTGGTGTATCTGGTGGCCGGACTGTTCCTGCACGCCGGGCGCAGCGGCGGCACCTCGGTGGGGACCCTGGTGGCATTCACCACCTTCCAGTCTCAGCTCTTCTTCCCGATCGGGCAGCTGCTCAACATCCAGGTGGAACTCCAGGGTGCTCTGGCCCTCTTCGACCGCATCTTTCAGTACCTGGACGAGAAGGTGGAGATCCAGGACCGGCCTGGGGCGATCAGTATTCCCCGCAACCGAATCCGCGGTGAGATCGAATTCCAGGATGTGAGCTTTCGCTACGAGCCGGGGACCGCCCAGCCCGCCGTGGACTCGGTCAGCTTCAGGGCCGCTCCGGGTCAGCTGCTGGCCCTGGTTGGCCACAGCGGGGCGGGCAAGAGCACCCTGACCTACCTGGCTGCCCGCCTGTACGACGTCGACCAGGGGCGCGTACTGCTCGACGGGCACGACCTGCGCGACCTCACTCAGGAGACCATCCGCGAGGCGGTGGCGGTGGTCACCCAGGAGACCTTCTTGTTCCACGGGACGATTAGGGAGAACCTTCTGGTCGGCAAGCACGACGCCACCGACCGAGAGTTGGAGGCCGCCGCCAGAGCCGCTTCGATCCACGACCGGATCATGGAGCTCCCCGACGGCTACGACACCCTGAGCGGGGAGCGGGGCTACCGGCTCAGCGGCGGAGAGAAGCAGCGAGTGGCGCTCGCCCGGGCGATCCTCAAGGATCCCAAGGTTCTGATCCTCGACGAGGCCACCAGCGCTCTGGACACCCACAGTGAGCGAGAGGTCCAAGCCGCTCTGGAACGGCTGATGCACGGACGGACCACGATCGCGATCGCCCACCGGCTGTCAACCATCCTGGCCGCCGACCAGATCCTCATGATGGACCACGGCCGGATCATTGAGCGCGGCAACCACTCCGAGTTGCTGGCACAGGAGGGCGCCTATGCCAGGCTGTACCTCGAACAGTTCGCCAGCGAACGTTTGGCCGCCGCCGGCTGAGATGAGAGCCTGCCGTCTACCTTCAGCCGGTTCGCTGACGGATTGCTCATGCTGATTGCCACCTGGAACGTCAACTCCCTGGCGGCCCGCCTCCCCAGGGTGCTTGACTGGATGGTGAGGCACAACCCCGATGTCCTGCTCCTGCAGGAGACCAAGCTGGCCGACCCGAGCTTCCCCGCTGCTGCATTCGAGGCCATCGGCTATCTCGTGGCGCATAGGGGCGACGGCCGCTGGAATGGCGTGGCCATCGCATCCAGGATCGGCCTGACCCCGGTGGAGGGCGGGGCGTTCACGGCGGCCCCGACCGGTCTGGTGGAGCCGCGATACCTGGCCGCAGATTGCGGTGGCCTCCGGGTCGCCAGCGTCTACGTCCCGAATGGGCGCGAGATCGGGCACCCGTTCTTCGCATACAAACTCGCCTGGCTGGGCGACCTGGCCAAGACGGTGCGGGCCAGCATGGCCGCGGGGGATCTCTTGGTGGGTGGCGACTTCAATGTGGCGCCCACCGATGCCGATGTCTTCGACCCGCAGGCCTTCGTGGGCTCGACCCACGTCACCAAGGAGGAGCGCGACGCCCTCAGGTCGGTTCTGGCTGAGGGCCTCTTCGACCTGGCGGCTGCTGGCGCGGAGCCCCCGACCTTCACCTACTGGGACTATCGCCAGGGCTTCTTTCGCCGCGGGCTGGGAATGCGAATCGACCTCCTGCTGGGCAGCAGCGGAGTCCTAGATCGACTGAGGGGAGTTGCTGTGGACCGCGAGGAGAGAGCGGGAACCAGGCCCAGCGACCACGCCCCCTTGACTGCTGAGATCGAATGAGGCTCGGAACCCACCTGATCGGCGGCGCTAGAGCCAGGAGTCGGCGGCCAGCAGCTCGGCATTAAGGATCGCGGCGCCGGCCGCTCCGCGCACCATGTTGTGCACCAGGACAGCGAACTTCCAATCTCCCTCGAGAGTGGGACGCGGCCTGCCCACCACTACCGCCATGCCGCCCTCCGATCCCGAGTCCAGGCGCGGTTGGGGCCGGTCTGCCGCCGAGGCCAGGTGCACCGCATGAAGCGGAGCGGAGGGCAGCTCGAGGCCGGCCACCTCGCCTCTGAAGTGGGACAGAGCCTGCTCAACGTCGGACGGGGCGGCCGGGCTGGCGAGGCGCACAAAGACCGACTCCAGGTGCCCCACCAGGACCGGGACGCGGTTGCACTGGGCGCTGATCTCGACTGGGGCCGGCAGGAAGCTGGTGGCGGAGATACCACCCAGGATTTTCCTGGTCTCGACCTCCAGCTTCTCCTCCTCCCCCTCTATGTGGGGTATGACGTTGTCCTGGATCGCGGTGGCGGTGATTCCGTCCAAACCGGCCCCGGTGATGGCTTGCATGGTCACCACCCGCACCGCCGCCAGCCCGAATGAGTCCTGGAGTGGCTTCAGCGCCAACGCCAGGCCGATGGTGGAGCAGTTGGGGTTGGTGACGATGAAGCCGCTCGTGAAGCCGCGTGCCGCGCGCTGCCTGGGTATCGCCTCCAGGTGGTTGCGATTGATCTCGGGAATGACCAGGGGAACATCCTCCGCGAGGCGGTTCAGGCTGCTGTTGCTGACCACCGCGAATCCACCGTTTGCGTAGGCCACCTCCGCAGCAGCACTGCGAGCGTCCAGAGCCGAGAGCAAAAGGTCGCAGTCCAACTCGGATTGCAGGTCCTTGACCCTGAGCCGTCCGACCGCATCCGGCATCTTTTGCGGCATCATCCAGCGCGCCGCCTCCGCGTAAAACCTCCCCGCCGAACGGTCCGAGGCCACCACCTCGGTGACCGCAAACCAGGGGTGCCCGTCCAGGCGAGCCACCAAATACTGCCCCACGGCACCGGTGGCCCCCAGGATGCCCACCCGAAAACTGTGCTTTGCCACCAGAAGAGTCTCCCAGATGCGCCGTGAAGCCGAGTGGCGAGAGAGCGATTGGGGACGCTACAGTTGACGGGTGCCCAGCGCAACCACTGCGATGACATTGCCGGGATCGGCAGCGGTCCATCCTCTCCACCATGTTGGAGCGGTGGCGCCTCGCAGTCAGGCCGCCGGGCGAATGCTCCGGCGTGGCGCGGGGGACACGCGCACCAAGCTCTAGCGCAGACCGCTGAGCTCCCCCGGATTGAGATCAGGCCGCATTTGCGCGTGCCTGGACGCCGCATTCGACTTTTCCGCCTGTCTGTTATGAGGAGCATTCTCAATGCCGGATCTGTTTCAACTGAGCTGTCCACTCTGCCACCGGGCCTACGGAAACGGCCCTTTCATCTTCTGCGACGACTGCTTCACCCCCCTGGAGGTCACCTACGACCTGGCGGAGATCCGTCACCGACTCACCCGTCCGGTCATCGAGGCGAGGGCCCTTGACATGTGGAGGTATCGGGAACTCCTGCCGGTCTCCGACGCGACGAGCCAGGAGCTCCCGGTCGGCTTCACCCCTCTGCTCAAGAGCCGGGGCCTCGGCCGCGAATTCCGGATATCGAACCTGCACCTGAAGAACGACTCGGTGTGCCTGCCGACCTTGTCCTTCAAGGACCGGGTGGTGGCGGTGGCCCTGGCCCAGGCGAAGAGCTTTGGCATGACGGTCGTCGGCTGCGCCTCCACCGGCAATCTCGCCAACTCGGTAGCGGCACAGGCCGCCAGGCTCGGCCTGGACGCCTGGATTCTGGTCCCTTCCTCACTCGAACCCGCCAAGCTGCTGGCAACGGCCGTCTACGGAGCCCACCTGGTGCGCGTCGACGGAAACTATGATCAGGTGAACCGGCTCTGCGCCGAAATCGCCGAGACCCGAAGGATTGGATTCGTCAACGTCAACCTGCGCGCCTACTATGCGGAGGGTTCCAAGACGGTGGCCTTTGAAATCGCCGAGCAGTTGGGATGGCGGCTCCCCGACAACGTCGTGGTCCCTATGGCCGGAGGGGCCCAGATCAGCAGGATCTCCAAGGGATTCAAGGAATTGGTGGAGCTGGGCCTGGTGGCGGATCGGCCGGTGCGGCTGTTCGGGGCCCAGGCGGCCGGTTGCTCCCCGATCACGACCGCCGTCCGCAGCGGGGTCCAGCAGATCCTGCCTCAGAAACCGGACACCATCTGTCATTCGCTGGCCATCGGCGACCCGGCCGACGGACACCGGGCCAGCGCCATCATCCGCCAGAGCGGCGGCACAGCCGAAAGCGCCTCCGACCCTGAGATCATCGGTGCCATGCGGCTTCTGGCAGAAACGGAGGGGATATTCGGAGAGACGGCCGCGGGCGTGACCGTCGCCAGCATGGCCAAGCTGGTGCGGCGGGGTCTCATCGGCACGCACCAGACCACGGTCCTCTGCATCACCGGCAACGGTCTCAAGACCACGGACGCCCTGGCCGGATCGCTCAACCTCGGTCCGGTGATCCCGCCCCGCCTGGACGCCGCCGAGTGCCTCTTCGAGGGCAGCGTGGCGGCCGCATGACAATGGAGAGCGCCGGGTGCGGGGGGGAGCCAGGGGCGGCTATGCGCCTTCGCGTCCCGGCCACCTCGGCCAACCTGGGCTGCGCCTTCGACGCAGCGGCCATAGCGCTGCGCCTTCACCTGGAGGTCGCAGCGACCAAGCGGTCCCGCAAGGGACTTGCGCTGAGGTACTTTGGGCCGCAGCGGGAGCAGGTCAGCTTGGGCGCTGAGAATCTCCTGCTGCGGGCGCTCCTCGCTGCGGCCGACCGCTTCGGTGCCGAAGCGCCATCGCTGGACCTAGAGGTTCGGAGCCAGATCCCAATCGGGGTGGGGCTCGGCTCCAGCGCGGCGGCCATCGTCGCCGGGGTCGAGGTCGGGGCCAGTTTGGCACCGACGCCACCGGATGCCGTCGAAAAGCTCAGCCTGGCGGCTGAGCTTGACGGCCATCCTGACAACGTCGCCGCGGCCACCCTGGGCGGATTCGTGGTGGTGGCCGGCGCGGGCCCGGGGTCCGGCTTGCGGACCGCCAAGGCGCGACTGGATGAGGATCTGCATTTCGTGGTCGCCATGCCGAGCCGGGGTGTGGCCACAGCCAAGTCCCGGCTGGTTCTCCCCGCCACCTACTCTCGCGAGGACGTGGTCCACAACCTGCAGCGGGTGGCACTGCTGGTCGCCTCCGCCTTCTCGGGCGACTTCTCCTTTCTGCCGGAGTTCTTCGACGACCGCCTCCATCAGCCCCTGCGGGCCAGGGAGATCCCGGGGGTCGCAGAATGCCTTCGGATCCGCCACCCCAAGCTGCTCGGGGTGTATTTGAGCGGCAGCGGCTCCGCGGTCCTCGCCATAACCAGAGGATCTCCCGACATCGCGCCAATGCTGTTTCGGGAGGCCTTCGCCAGCCGCGGGGTGGAGTGCAGCACGCTCTGCTTGGGCCCGGACAACGCGGGGGCAGTATGGTCGGCTGAGGAATGACCGGCGTCGATGGCAACCCCGTGACCCGGGCGGTGGTGCTGAAGTTCGGAGGCACGTCGATCGCGTCCGCCCCACTGATAGGGAGGGCGGCCGACCTCATTCTGCAGGAGCCGCCGCACCTATCACCGGTCGTGGTGATGTCGGCCATGGGCCAGACCACCGATGTCCTCCTGGAGGCGGCGGTCGCGGCGGCGCACGGGGAACGGGGCAGATGGTCCGAGACCGTGTCGAATCTCGAGCGGGAGCACCTGCTGGTCTGTCGAGAGACCGGCTCGGCGCAGGATCTGGAGAGTGTCGTGGAGACCATCCGCGAGCAGTTCTCCAAGCTTCGCTGCTGGCTGGATCAAGCCGCTGAGAGCGGTCATCTGGGTGGTCCGGAACTGGATCAGATCTCCAGTCTTGGCGAGGTTTGCTCGGCCGCCCTGATGGCTCTGGCACTGCGGGGGCGGGGAGCAGCGGCCGTGGCCGTGGATGGAAAGGACGTGATCCTCACCGACTCCAGCTTCGGCGAGGCAACCCCGCTGGAGAACGAGACCAAGCGCAGGATTGAAAAACTGATCGCTCCCCGTCTGGAGGCGGGCACGATCCCTGTGGTGAGCGGGTTTCGAGGCGCCACCAGGGACGGTCGCTGCACGACTCTGGGCCGGGGCGGCTCGGACTCCACGGCGACCGTCATCGGTTCGCTTCTGCCGGCCCTGGAGGTGCGCATCTACACCGATGTCGATGGGGTCATGACAGCGGACCCGCGGCTGGTTCCGGAGGCCAGGGTCATTGCCGCCCTCTCCTACCAGGAGGCTGCCGAACTGGCCTTCTTCGGGGCCCGGGTGCTGCACGCCAACTCCATGGACATGCCGCGCCGCCACCGGGTGAGAGTCTGCATCCGCAACAGCGTCAGCTCCGGCGGCGCCGGTACCGTGATCGGCCCCAGGGTGGAATCCCGGCCCGGGGTGCGGGCTGTCACCCACACCGGCGGAGCCCGCCTCTTCACCGCCCGTGGAGGCGACGGCGTCAGCTTTTCCAAGCTCGCCATACCCATCCTGAAGGCGCTCGACTTTCACCGCATCCAGACCTTGATGGTCACCCAGTCCTCGGCGGCCAACGTGATCTGCCTGGCCGTGGCGGGCCAGCATGGAGAGAGGGTGGCCGCGGAACTGGCCCGGTTGGAGGCTTCGGGCGGGCTCCTGGCTGCGGTCGAGATCAGTCAGCCCGTCGGCGTGGTGGTGGCGGTTGGAGATTCCATGCGCGGGACCCCCGGGATCGCGGCCAAGCTGTTCACCGCTCTGGCCGAGCGCAAAATCAACGTCATGGCCATCTCCCAGGGAGCCTCTGAGCTGAGTGTCTCCGCCGCGGTCGCCGAGAGCGACCTCGTGGAGGCGGTGCGGGCGATCCACAGCGCCTTTGAGCTCGAGCGCAGCCAGCCCAGCGATTTTAACGGCTAGCGTCTCTGCAACTGTAAGCGACTCTAAGCGGGGCGTAGCCGAGCGCCTTGGGACCGAAGTCGCCACGAGGGACGACCGTGGTGGCATGGACGTTGCGGTGGAAGCCGCGCCCGAGGGACACCCATCTGGGACGGTGCCAGGTGGGGTCGAGCAGGGTTGCGCATTGGTGTCCTGGCGGGGTGTCGAGATGACACCGACCTGGGGAGCACCCCTCTCCGGACGCCGACCTTGGACCGCGGCTGCCGCGGGCGGGGAGAGGACCCGGCGGAGCCCGGGCACCGGGTGGGCGTGTGGTCTGGTCGTTGGGCCTAGCTGGGACCGGCGGCGCAGGCAGCGCGCCACCTGGGAGTCGTGGGCTTGGTGGATCGCCAGATGCCCGGGCCGGCGATCCTGGTGGACAGCCGGCTGGGAGCTGAGGCCCCGGGCGCAGATGCGCTTGGCGGCGGCATGGTCCCGGTCCGTTGATAGTCCACAAGGCGAGCAGTGCGCCCAGGGGTGGCCACTGCGCAGGCGCTCAGGGGAGGTGTAGTGCCGCAGCCGGCGCCCACACCGCGGCCAGATGGCGGAAATCCCCGGGCAGGGAGGGTGACCACCGCGCAGCCGGCCTGGGCGCCGAGGTGGCGCAGGGCGTCCTGGAACTGGCCGCGAACGGAAGCTGAGATGCGAGCGTTGACCTTGCGGCCCAGGGTCGCCTCCAGGGTGGCCAGCTCTTATACATCACTCATGTTCGCTTAGCAAAAAAGGTCACTGCTGCGGACCCTGCGCCGATCCGACGGCCCCGGAGTCTCAGCTCTCGGAGGCTGCTCCCGCCAGACCCGAGGATGTGGCACGCCCCAGTCCCATCCCCGGCTCGTCGGTGAAGAGCTTGCCAATGTGGTAACGGTGACGCGCCACCAGGAAGGCGGCAAGGCCACTTATGGTGGCCACCCCCTGGTCTGCCATCCGCTGCATCAGCGACACCGCTATGGCGTCCGCCGGTGCCATCCCGGCGACGATGAGAAGACCCGCAAAAGTGGCCTCCGACGCCCCGAGGCCACCCGGAATAAGGCTTATCGCGCCGGTTATGCTGCTGGCCGCGTAGATGGAGGCGGCCTCCGGCCAGCTGAGCGCTCCGGGGGCCAGAGCGGAGACCACCAGGTAGAAGACGGTTGTCATCGCGGCCACCTGAATTAAGGCGATCACCGACCACCCAATCGTGTCCCGCCGGTGCAGAAGCCCGGCTGTTCCGGCCTGCAACTCATCCAGAGGATCCAACAAGCGGCGCAGCCCCAGGATCCGCGACATGATCGAGTGCAGGGTGCAAAATACCGGCGGCACGGTGAGTATCAGGAGGGCCAGAAGCGCCAGCAGCAAGGCCGCGATCGGTATCAGCGGGCTCAGGTGGAACTCGAACATGCCCGGCACCGCGACCACCACCAAAAGCAGGCCGTAGATGAGCTCCTGCACGGTCACGGTCGCGAGCGCGTCGCTGAAGGGGACCTTGGCGGCCCGGGCCGCGAGCACCACCCGGGTCAGCTCGCCGAGTGGCAAGAGGGTTGTCACCTGCCCCGCCATGTTGAGCAGCACGGTCTCTCCCAGGGGGAGACGCGCACCCACGTCGCGTAGGAGGAACTGCCAGCGGATGCCCTGGAGAACGTAGTAGCCGATGGCCCCGGCCACGATCGCGGGGATCAGGGCCAGATTGAACCGCTGGAGCGCGAACCCGAGCTTGTCCGGGTTGATCACCTCGATGAGCGCCGCGATGCCGGCCAGGCCCACGGCTGCACCGGCCCAGGTCAGGACATGGTGACGCTTCAGCCTCGCCCAGAAGTCACCCATCCGCATCTCTCCCGCCTGGAGCAGTGGCGGAGGCCGACCGCCATCTCGTGGCAACCGTCCGACGCCCCGCGGCCCGGAGCAGCGGCCGGCTGCCCCGGCGTGGCCAGGATGGCAAACGGCGCTCGATCAAGCCCTGCCTCCGCATCCATGCTCAAGGGCAGCCCTGCGCATGGATGACGCCATCTGGGCCGCAGTCGGCGCCTCTGGAAGGGGCGCCGGGCCATGGGTCTGGAACGCTCCCAGAACCAAAGCCGAAAAGCGCCTCCAGGCCCCCGGAGCGTGGTCGGCGGTGACGTGGATGATGGCGGCGTTGGCGATCAGAAGAAGCAGCAGGTCCTCGGCCACGAAGTCGGCACGCAGGACTCCAGCGGCCTTCGCCCGCTCTATCAGCAGGGTCACGTGCCGGTCGGCGGCCATGCGCAATTGCTCCACCTCCGCGTCGAGCGGCAGGGTCATGGAAAGCAGATCGCTGAGCCCACGATCAGCCACCTGAAGCGCGCAGGCGCGCTCCACGAAGATCGAGAACCCGTCCGTGGGCCGCTGAACCTCAAGACACTGCCGGGCCAGCCGCTCGTACTCGGTGACCTTGGCGATCAGGGCCGCGGAAACCAGGGCCTTGCGGCTGGGAAACCTTCGGTACAGGGTGGCTATGCCCACCCCAGCGCGCTCTGCGATCTCCTCCAACGGGGCCTCCAGCCCGCTCTGGGCGAAGATCTCCCTGGCCGCCTGCAGAATTGCCTGGCGGTTGCGCTCGGCGTCCACCCTCATCCGGCGCTGGCCGGCTGGGTTGACGGCCTTCACCGTCTGGGTTTCGATGGCACGGCCCACACGAGAACTCTAACCCATCCGGAGGTCACACTCCGGATATGAGATGAGCCTTTGCATTTGTCGAGGCGCGCCGCACCGGTCGGCTGGCGCAGCTGCCTCCTAGGGAGGCACTGGCGCACCATACCCAAGGAGGCGCCGCAGGACTCCACCCGACGGATCCCAACGCCCCACCCACCCGGCAGGCGCTGGTCAGCTGGCCTCTTCCATAGAGCCGGTGCTCGGGTCGTACAGAAACCCTCGCACCAGGTCCGGGAATCTGAGGAGCGGGCTCTCCCCCGCTAGTTTTTCGTCCCGGAACTTTGCCACCCCGCAGTCGGTGTGATGCAGGAAAACGATCTTCTGATCGTCCCCCACCCACTGCGACACGGCCAGAGAACGTATCGCGTCGTCCGAGGCAAGCCGGCCGGCGCTGCGAACGATGTGGGCGCCTCCCAATTGCAGACCCCGCAATCGCAGACCCCGGAGCCTCGGCACGTCCATGGGTGCGTACATGCACACCATCTCCGCCGGGCGCAGATTCGGCGTGACTGGGGGCTCGGCCCGCGAAAGCGTTCTCGAATACATGCGATTACGCTCCCTGAGCAAGTCTGTGACAGTCATGGCGCTCCTCCCCTGCCCCATCGCGCCCACCACCCACGGCGCCCCTGGGAAGGGATTGCCTCCCCGGCAAACGGCCGCGCAACGCGGTGCCAGCAGGGCCGCAGGACCCGCCCGGCCCGACACCGGATGGATCCTGCAAGCCCCCTATCCCAGAGATCCCCCGGGACGACCACGGGGAACGACCTCAGCCGGCCTTGATTCCCGCTCCGGCCAGCATCAGGTTGCCGTTGGGGTCAAAGACCAAGCCCACCACCGACTTGGGAAATGCGATCTGATAGGTGGTGTACATGAGGTAAATGCTGTCCTCCTGCTGGTCCAGGAACTTCACCACCTTCGCGTATATCTCCTTGCGCTGAGCCCCATTCACAGTTGACCGCCCCTCGGCCAGGAGGGTGTTCAGGGTCGGGTAGTCCGCCCCGCTGAAATTCAGGGCGCTGCCCGGGGTGTACCAGATGGAGATGTTCTGGTCGGGATCGATTCGTCCCGACCAACCGGCCAAGTACATCTCGAAGTTGCCACTCTCCGCGTTGGCAGCTGCGGTGGTGCCCTCGGTGGGCTGGACCGTGATGTCGAACCCAGCCGCCTTGGCCTCGTCGGCGATGACCTCTCCCTCCTCCACGTTGAGGGTACCGGTGTCGACCATCAGCGTGAGGTCGACGGGCGTCGGGGCACCCGACTGCTCAACCAGCTTCTTGGCGGCCGTGGGGTCGTACTTCGGGCATGGCACCGCCGTGTAGTACTGGCTGCTGGTGGGTATCGGAGAGCACCCCGGCACCATGGTTCCGTCGTAGACCACGTTGTTGACGGTCCTGCTGTTGATGGACATCGCCAACGCCCGCCGCAGCACCGGGTATTTGGCCAGCGGGTTGTTCGCTGTGCCATAGGTCTTTTTCAAAGACCCGCTCACATTGCCGACATTGATGACGATCATCGAATACCCATCTGAGGTGACCTGCTGAACCCGGTAGGAGCTGTTGGTCTCGAGCAGCTTGACGTCGTTCGGTGCCAGACACTCCGCCACATTGATGGCTCCTGACAGAAGGTCGGAGTAGCAAGTCGCCGGATCGGTGATCACGTGGTAGATCACCTCATTCACGCTGGGCTTCTTGCCGTAGAAGTACTTGGAGCGAGTGAGGTTGATCTGGTCCAGGTTGGGCCTCGACTGGAAGCTGAACGGGCCCACGCACACGGGATCGTCGCCGAAATTGACCCCCTCCCGGGCCAGTGCCGTCGGTGACATGACGATCCCCGAACGGCTGGCCAGAATCGAGGTCAGGGGCGCATCGACCTGGGAGAGCTTCAACTGAACGGTGTACGGGTTCACCACCGTTATCGATGAGATGTCGGCCAGGGCCGCGGTCCGGGCCGAGGTCGGCAGCGTCTTGTCACGTTCCAGCGAGGTCTTCACGGCGTCCGCGCTCATGGCGGTCCCGTCGTTGAAGCTCACTCCGTGCCGCAGGTGGATGGTGTACAAGAGCCCCCCATCGGAGACGGTCGGAAGTCCGGTCGCCAGCACCGGGACAACCTGGTTCTGGACGCTGAAGCCGTACAGCCCGTAACACATGTTGGCGAAGACCCAGTGGCCCACAAAGCTCGCCTCGGTGCTGGGATCCAGCGCCTCCGGGGCGGTGGGAATTCCGATGTTCAGGGTCCCGCCATCCTGCACCTTGGGCCCGGTCGCGCCGGATGAGGAGGGGGCGGATGAGCACGCCGCCAGCAGGGTGGCCCCCGCCACCATGGCCACAACCGCGGCCAGACCGTGCCTCAAGACGATGAAGTTACGCAATGTCGGTCCCTCCTGGGCTGGCGCTGCCATTGGTGAGGTGAAAAGAGCTGTCGCCGTAACTGATGTTAGGCGGACCATATACCATCGACCACAAACTGTCAACCAGGAGCCGAAGCCTCTGGCAACGGCGCCCCGGGTGGGGCCTGACGTATACCCTTTAGACGATGAGGGGCACAGGAATCGCAGCGGCAGCCTTCCCCGCCAGATCGCCCCGCATTGAGCGGGCGCCTGATCTGACCGCGGCCCCCCGGATGTTGTGATGGGCTCGAGGCTCATCTGCAGCGAGCCCTCCTGTGGCAGGGAGATTGATCGTGGTGCCGCGGCCACCTCCTGCCCGGAGTGCGGTGGGCTGCTGGAGTTCGTATACGATCCCTCTCAATTGCCACCCACCCACCTTGTCGACTCCTTCCGATCACGGCGGGCTTCGGGAGCCGCCCTGGACAGGAGCGGTGTTTGGCGTTTCCGCGAGCTCCTTCCCGAATTTGATGAGAAGGGCGTGGTCACACTTGGGGAGGGGGGCACGCCGATGCCCGACGCTCCCCGGACAGCGGAGTGGGCCGGGGTGGCCAGGCTCGCGATCAAACACCAGGGCACCAACCCCACCGGATCGTTCAAGGATCTCGGGATGACGGTGTGCCTGTCGGAGGCGGTTCGGCTGGGACGCACCGTGGCGGCGTGCGCATCCACGGGCAACACCTCGGCCTCGATGGCGGCCTACGCCGCCAGGGCTGGTCTGCAGGCGGTGGTGTTCGTGCCCCGCGGGAGCGTCTCCCGAGCGAAGCTGGCGCAGGCCGAGGACTTCGGAGCGTTGGTGATGGACGTCGGAGGCAACTTCGACGAGGCGTTCGCCATGCTCCGCAAGGCCGCGCCCGAGCTGGACCTCTACCTGGTCAACTCCATCAATCCGCTGCGGCTCGAAGGGCAGAAGACGCTCCTCTTCGAGATCTTGGAGCAGCGGGGGTGGCGGGCGCCAGATGTCATCGCGCTCCCCGGGGGCAATCTGGGCAATTGCTCCGCCATAGGCAAGGGCCTGCGGGAGCTCTCCGCGCTGGGATTGCTGGACCGCATGCCCTCCCTGGCCGTCGTCCAGGCCGAAGGCGCCTGCCCATTCCACACGATGTGGCGGAGCGGCGCGAGCGAGCTCGTCCCGCTGGCCGCTCCCGAGACCAGGGCGACCGCGATCAGGATAGGCAGCCCCGCCAACTGGCGCAGGGCGCGCCGAGCCCTGGAGCTGACCGACGGCATGACGGCGGCTGTCTCCGACGAGGAGATACAGCTCGCCAAGCGCCAGCTCGCCAGTGAGGGGATCGGGTGCGAACCGGCGTCGGCCGCCGCCGTCGCCGGGGTCCGCCAGCTGCGAGCCTCGGGGCTGATCTCGAGCGGCGCCGATGTGGTCGCTGTGCTGACGGGCCACCAGCTGAAGGACACTGACTACATCCTCGAGTCAGCTGTGAGTGGGGACGGGCCGGAGCCATCCAGCCGGAGAGCGGTGCGGGAGCGCCTGGCCCGCTGGCTGGCCTGAGGCCACGGCCGAGGGGCCGGGGGCGATGGACGGCACAACGTCCAGCGGGTCGACCGGCCTGGGCCATGGGGAGCACCCGAGTTAGGGGTGTGGCGCTCTGGCGGCGGTGGCGGGTCACGCGTCGGCCATTTCGACGCCCGGAGCCCGGAGCATCCCGCTGCCCCAGGTGCCGAGCGCGGTCAGCCGAGGCGCTCTTTGCAGACCTCGGCCAGACGCGTCAAAGGAACCCGCTCCTGAGTCATGGTGTCGCGGTCCCTGATCGTTGCGGCGTGATCCTGCAGAGTCTCGAAGTCCACCGTTATGGCGAGCGGGG